>JAEEGL017296049.1_pt1 | contig 21047 bp, 12 predicted proteins | sample 9134231 | NCBI WGS metagenome assembly JAEEGL01 (sample SAMN16246548, study PRJNA631951) | gut metagenome | biome: gut microbiome; feature: rumen; material: fiber-attached | host: Bos | place: Iran: Karaj | collected 2018-10 | reverse complement strand
CAAGAACAGTCAGTAACAAGAGCTTTTCAGAGATGCCCGGGAGACAAACCCGCGGGCAAAAACAGATCATACTCTGCCAAAACAAACAAAACCAAATTCAGGAGGTACAAGGATGCCTTTTCTTCCTGTTTCAAAAGAGGATATGAAGCAGCGCGGCATAGCGCAGCTCGACTTTATCTGTATCACGGGTGACGCTTATGTCGATCACCCGTCTTTTGGTATTTCGATAATTTCAAGAATGCTCGAAAGCTTCGGCTGCACAGTCGGCATGATCGCACAGCCGCTCACGGATGCCGATTATAAGCGGCTCGGAGCGCCGAAATACGCCTTTATGGTGACGGGCGGAAATATCGACAGCATGGTGTCCAATTACACCGTAGCGCTTAAAAAGCGCAACGACGACGCTTACAGCGCGGGCGGAAAGGGCGGGAAACGTCCCGACCGCGCAGTTATCACATATTGCAGGACACTCAAACGGCTGTTCCCCGAAACAGAAATAGCTATCGGCGGGCTGGAGGCTTCTCTGCGACGGTTCGCCCACTACGATTACTGGAGCGACAGCGTTATGCGGTCGATACTCGTTGACAGCGGCGCAGATCTGCTGATGTACGGCATGGGCGAGCTGACCGTCACCGAGATATGGAACCGCTTCAAGGCCGGCGACAAGCTGCGGGATATGCGCGATATACGCGGAACGTGCTGCCTTGTGGAGCCGAAGGATACACCGATAGGCGCTGTGCAGTGCGACAGCTATGAGATAGTGCGCGACAACAAGAAGGCATACGCCAAGGCCTGCCGCAAGCAGTACGACGAACAGGACGAGATATACGGCCGCACGATAGTCCAACGCCACGGCGATATGATGCTCGTGCAGAATCCGCCGCAGCGCAGCCTCACACAGTCCGAGTTCGACTACGCCTACGAACTGCCCTATATGCGCGCATATCACCCGATGTACGAGAAAGAGGGCGGTGTGCCGTCCATACGCGAAGTGGAGTTCTCGATAACCCACAACCGCGGCTGCTTCGGCTTCTGCAACTTCTGCTCCATTGCGCTCCACCAGGGGCGGCGCGTACAGACAAGAAGCGCTCAGTCCGTGCTGAATGAGGCGCGCGAGCTTTCGATGTCGCCGAATTTCAAGGGGTATATCCACGATGTCGGAGGGCCTACCGCGGATTTCCGCCACCCATCCTGCGAAAAGCAGATAAAGAGCGGGCTCTGCAAGGGCAGGAAATGCCTCGCGCCATCGCCCTGCCCCAATCTGAAAGTCGATCACACCGAGTATCTCTCCATACTGCGTAAAATGCGGGAGATAAAGGGTGTAAAGAAAGTATTCATACGCTCCGGCATACGCTACGACTATCTTATCGAGGACAAGAACGACGAGTTTATGAAGGAGCTTATCGCGCACCACATAAGCGGTCAGCTGAAAGTTGCCCCCGAGCACGCGAGCAACAAAGTTCTCGACTGTATGGGAAAGCCGCATATTGAAGTGTATGAGCGGTTTGAGAAGAAATTCTACGACATCACGAAGGGTATGGGCAAGGAGCAGTACCTTGTGCCGTACCTTATGTCCTCGCACCCGGGATGCACGCTGAACGATGCCGTTGACCTCGCCGTGTTCCTCAAAAAGCACGGCATACGCCCCGAGCAGGTGCAGGACTTTTACCCCACCCCGGGAACTATTTCCACCGCGATGTTCTGGACGGGGCTTGACCCTTACACGCTCGAACCGGTGTACGTTCCGCGAAAGTATGAGGACAAGCAGCTCCAGCGCGTGCTGCTGCAATATTTCAAGAAAGAGAACCGCGAGCTTGTCGAAAAAGCGCTGATAAAGGCAGGCAGACGCGAGCTTATCGGAAACGGGCCGAACTGCCTGATACCGGCAAGCGGAAAGAGTGGGATCAATGGGAGGACCGCAGAAGAACATAAAGGGCACGGACAAAGTCGGTCCGTACCTCACGGGAGGGCTTCCGGTGCCCCGGGAGCACCCTCAAAAGCCAAAAAGAAAAAGCATAAGTAAGAAAACCGCCGTCCTGTACCTTTCGGTAATGGCGGCGGCAGTCATATCTCTGCTGTTCCTGCTTTTCGGGAGCCTTTCCGGCGGCAGCAAAGCGTCCGTCCCGGTACCCGACGGCTCTGCGGCGGTGTATTTCGTCGATGTGGGACAGGGCGACTGCACGCTGATACAGGCCTGCGGCAAGAACATACTGATAGACAGCGGTGAGTACGGAGAATACGACAACGTGCGGGAATTCCTCGACGACCGCGGCGTTAAAACGCTCGATATCGCGTACATCACCCACCCGCACTCCGACCACATGGGCTGTATGTATAAGCTGCTGCGCAAATTCGGCGCGTCCGAAGCGATAATGCCCTATATCCCCGACGAGCTCATCCCCGAGAATGTCACCTATACGGCACTGCTCGATGTGCTGGCGGAACAGAACATCCCGCTTACAACGGCAAAGCCCGGTATGACGATAGAGCTCGGAGAAAACTGCCGCCTTGAGATACTCGCGCCCGTGGGAACATACGACGACCTGAACAATGTTTCGGCGGCGGTGAAGTTCGTTTACGGCAGCACGAGCTTTCTCGTCTGCGGCGACATCGAGGCCGAAGCCGAAAGCGATATTCTTGCCTCGGGAACGGACGTTTCCGCAGACGTGATAAGAACGCCGCACCACGGCAGCTCATCCTCGAGCACTTACGCATTCATCCGCGCAGTCTCGCCCCGCTATGCCGTGTTCAGTGCCGGCACCGACAACGACTACGGGCACCCTCACGCACAGGTCGTAGAGCATTACAGATCATACGGCGCTGAAATATACAGAACAGATATCAACGGGGATATCACCTTCTGCACCGACGGCAGGGACATCACAGTCTCGGTACAGAAGGAACGGGAGCTGCCCGCCGCCGCATGAGAGGCGCAAAGGCCGCTGCCCCTCTCCCCCGGATGCGGATGCTGCCCTCAGCCTCTCTCTTTCCGGAAATCTTTGCCTGCTTCGCAGTCGGATCAGATAGCATATGCGCCGTTTAATTGCTTTCTGATTTTTCAGGCTGCCCGAAAAGCCGGAATGATCGGAACAGTCAAATGCAACAAACAGGTGTCCGTGAATTTGTGAAAAACGGCAAATGTGGCTTGTTACCCCGTTGTGTTACGAACCCCGGGCAAAAAACACTTTACATTTCGGAAGTAATGATGTATAATAGAATAGATAGTCTGTATCTTTGACATTTGGAGATATAATATGAAAAAGCTGCTGTCATTTGTTATTTCGTTGGTTATTGCCGCTGTTTTTGCCGCAATACCCGCGGGCGCTGTCGGAGCTACTACCGGAGAGGTCGATGTCGTATTCCTTGTTGATGCGAGCACATCCATGAAAAAAAGCGACCCGGATATGATAAGGCTTGAAGCTATAAAGCTTTTTTCCGACCTGTGTACTCTCGGGAGCACGAAAACAGGCTTTGTGCTTTTCGGCGCCGATATATTGTATTCACAGACCCCAATACCGATAAATACGGAACAGGACCGTGACGCTCTGAAAAAAACAGTTGACGGACTGACCGAAGTGAAGGGCTCCACCGACATCGGCCGCGCCGTAAAACATGCCGCCGATATGCTCGCAGCCGACGAATACGGCACAAACGGAAAGTTCATCGTATTTCTTTCCGACGGCAAGACCGTCATCAACCCGAACAGCTCCGGCCGCACAATGGAAGACTCGCAGGCCGACCTCGAAGCGGGCATTACAGTTGCCCGTGATGCGGGGATCCCGATCTACACCATCGGCCTTAACGCAAGCGGAGATGTCATGGAGGATGAGCTGAACTACATTTCGGCGCAGACTTACGCCGACAAGACATACCTTACCGACAGTGCGGTCGATCTTTCGGAGATACTGAGCGATATATATGTCCGTCACACCGGCGCCGAATCGCAGAGCCTTGACAACTACGTTTCCGACGGCGAGTATCACGATACGCCCATACCGATAGCGGACAGCACGGTCATTGAAGCGAACCTTGTAATAATGCACACCGCAAAGCCCGAGGACATAAAGCTTTACAATGCCGACGGCGAACAGGTGATATTTGACGGCACGACCGCGGATATTTCGTGGAACCCCGGTTATACGCTCGTCAAGGCATACTATCCCGCGGTCGGCAACTGGCGGCTTTCGGTAAAGTCCCCCGAAGAAACAAAGGTGGATATAAACTATATCCTGACACGCGACTACGGCCTTAAAATGTCGTTCATGACGGATAAGCCGGTGGGGGAAGGAACTACGGTAAAGTTTGAAGCGATCCTCACCGACCCGGACTCGGAGCCCGTTACGGAAGGCGCGGTCATCTCGGTGCTCGTGCCGAGAATAATAGTTACCGATACACAGTCCGGCGAAGCGGTCGATGTACGGCTGAGGCAGGAGACAGGCACTCCGAGATACAAAGGCGAATACCGGCTCCCCGCCTCTTCGGAATATATGTTCCAGGCAAGCTTTTACAACACAAACATCGATATACGCAGCGACATCGTTATCGTTTCGGCAGGCGAGGACGGTTATCTCGAACCCGAAGGCCCGCTGAAGCTGATACTTATCATTGCGGGTGCGGTACTTGCCGTGATCGTGGCAATAATTATCATCATCATATATCTCGGCAACCACATAAAGATGTGGTCGGGAAAACTCATGGTCTCCGTGAATATCGGCGGGATGCCGGAACCGCCCGCCGTTTACGAGTTTGCGAAGAAGATACCCGGAAAGCGCAGCGTGACGCTTTCTCAGGTGATGAAGACACTGTTCGGGGGAAGAAGCGCCGAAGCGGCTGTTCCGGAAAATCTCGCCTCGTCGGTAAAAATGTCAATGACCAGACGGGGGGATATGCGCATCCCGAAAGTAAACGGGCTTGAATACAGCGGCGGTGCCACGCTAGGCAAGAACATCATTCTTCCCGGCGCAAACAAGCTCACGCTTCGCTGCAAGGACAGTACCGGAAGCACAAACACGGTGATCATACTTTATCAGAGAACATAAAGACTATATCACAACATCTGGTTGTTTTTCGGGTCAACCGTTAACCAATAAATAATCAGCCACGCGAACGGCGGACGGCGGAAATATACCCGCTGCTCCGACCGGAAATCACGATAAGGCCGGATAAAAATACATCGGAGGAAACTATGGCAAGGATCACGGAATCACAGAAGGAAAATATATCGCTTATGAGCGTGGACCTCGGCGGCTCGATGTCGAGTGCGCAGATACGGGTGGAATCAAAGGGCAACCCGGTCCTTATAATAGGACTCGGCGGAACGGGTATGGACGCTCTGCTTTATACGAAGCAGCTTATTAACAAGCGGTTCAGGCTTCCCGAAGACGCGCCGAACAAGGCTCTCGCGATACCGAACAATATCCGCATCCTCGGCATAGACTCGGATAATACATATTTCAAGAAAAAGACCGACAAGAAAGACGGCGAGATGCGGTTCGCAGTAGGCGAATACGTGTCTATCTCGGCATCCGTAGAACGCTTTCTTTCAAACGAGCATCTTATCCCGCCGTACGTCCGCGAGTGGCTCGATGACCCGAAGCGCATCTATACAAAAGTCAAGGGCAGCGGAGATGACGGCGCCAACGGTATCAGACAGTCGGGACGCATACTGCTTTTCAATTCGATAAACGCTGTCGTAAAGGCTATCACAACGAATGTGCAGAAACTTCTTACCGGGATGATGCCCGATCAGCGTCTCCAGGTCTTCATACTTTCGGGCATAAGCGGAGGCACCGGAAGCGGTACATTTATCGACATACCGTACATCGTCCGCGAGATAATCAACCGCCAGGGAAAAAGCAACTATGACGTAATGGGATTTCTCTTTACTCCCGATGTGAACCTTTCGCGCGTCGATGACCCGAACATCCAGAGATATATCAAGCGCAACGGCTTCGCGGCTTTGCAGGAGCTCGAATACCTCATGGATATGCATTCGCACATGTTCGATCCGTTCAGGCAGCGATATTCGGATACGTTCGAGACGATAAGCACCGAACGCCCTTACGACACCTGCCTGTTTGTCTCCGCAAGCGGCAAGGACGGTTTCGTCCTCAAGAACCCCGCCGAGCAGTACAAATACAGCCTCTCCATCGCGGCGGAGGGTATCTGTAACTTTATCTCCTCCTCGGACAGTCAGGGAGATTTCAGCATTGACTCTTTCCGTGTTAATCTGGGTCAGACACTCGCGGGCATAGTACCTCAGTACCCTATGCTCAACGTTTACTCGTCGGTGGGCGCATCTGCGGCGATTCTGCCGAAGTCGGAAGTCCTCGAATACCTCTCCGGCAAAGTCTTTGCGCACATGAATTTGCTCCACGCAAACTCGCCGTCAAACGACCAGCGTATCGTATTTCTCGGCACCTGCGGGCTCGACAATATCTCGGTGCAGTCCTATTTCGATTCTCACCGCCCGACTCTGTTCGACGGCGGGATCGAGAACCCTGTTTTCTCGCGGCAGGCTCTTAAAGTCAACAAGAGAAGTGTCGAGGAAATGGGAGAAGAGTGGCTCAGCAAGACCGAGGACATTTACCGCGCTATGCTCCCCGACGCGGTGGAGACTTTCTTCAGAAAGTTTGAACAGGCTGTGGAGCTGAGCTTCTGCAACTGTGCGGAGGGGCCGTTCTATATTGCGAGCCTTATCAGTTCGGAGGACAGGTTCTGCCTTATAAAGAAGCTTCGCAGCTGCATAAACGAGGAGCTCGGCATACAGGCGGAATTCAGCTCACAGAAGCTCGCCGAAAAGAAGAACGCCGCCGATCTCGCATACCGTAATTTCGTCAACAAGTTCGTTGACCTCACTTCGACAACAAGAAAAGACTACTTCAATATAATCACACAGTATTACACCAACCGCGCAGACGCCCTTCGCTGTGACTATACGATAAAGCTGTACAGCGAGCTTACCGCACGTATCAGCAACTACTACAACGACCTTATCGACAATATGGTCGGCATACTCGATCAGCTCCGCATCGTGTGCGAGAAGAACCTCAATATCGTCACGGGCAGAGAGAACGCGACCACGGGACTCACAAACACCTACGAGTGGAAGATGTACGACATCAAGAGCGAGCAGAACGTTATCGAAAGGCTCGATGCTGAAATAAGCGCCATTGACCTCGAAAACGCGGTGTCCGATATTCTCCGCCGCTTCCTTAACGAGTTCAAGGCTTCGCGTTCAAGAGACGATTTCGATGTTTCGACATTTATATGCGACGCTATATCTGCTCACTTCTCCGAGACGCTCAGCCAGTCCATGAGCGAGTTCTTTGAGGCGCGCTATCCGAGTGCGGCATCGCGTGCAGATGCGGCAAAGGAACTGCTCAAAGAGCTGAGAGCACGCTCGAACATCATGTTCCCCTGCTCCACATCTACCGACACGGCGGAAATACTTTATGTATCTCTCCCGAGCCAGTCGGGTCCCATCGAAGCCGCGGCAGATGACGACGAGATACTTTCCCGTCATAAGATAATAAGCCCTTATACCAACCGTATCTCGATATTCACGTTCGGTGCGGGTCTTGCCGTCGCGCATCACAACACAGTCCACCTTTTCGAGTCGGACTACTATTCATTCGTTTCCGAAACAGGCGGCACAAAGGATGCCAATCTGATAGGCCAGCATCTGTATTCCACATTCAGCGGCCTTCGCGATACAGACTGGTTCAGACTTCCGAGCCCGATACATGATACCCTTCGCCCGAAGGAGTTCGTCACCGAAAATTCCGGAAAGGTACACCGCGAGAACGAAGCGCACAGAGCGATATTTGACAGAGCGCTCGAGGCGGGCATAATCGACGGCGTCGGCAATGTAAGATATGACGAAAAGCTCACGGCAGAGGCGGTGAAGGCGATAACTTTCGATGCCTCAAAGCCCTCCGGAATAAAGGATGCAAAGCAGAAATACGATGAGTTCATGAAGAATATAAAGTCGGCGAACGTTCTGTTTACCCTGAACCCCGTAAGCTATATGAACGCGACCGACATCGACAAGATACGCGAGGCGTATGTGCGCACATACGGCGCGTGGAAATACACCGAGAGCATGCTTGCGGCTTATGACGCGGCGGCGGCGGGTATTGCGGAATGTGACAGCGCGCTCAACAAGGAAAAGGACGCGAACAAGCTTCTGAAAGCTATGTTCGATGCGCTTTTCGCAGGCGTTATCTTCAAGGAGAAGAATTTCTTCCGCTATACCGATGCGTCCGGCGATGTCGTGAATATACTCAATATGCTCACCATAAATGACACGACCGAGCAGAGATACTTCTTCTACTACGTCCTGCTCGAAAAGTTCACCGAGCTTGATGAGAGCAAGCGTTCATACATAGCCAAACGTGCTCTCGCAGCTCACACGGACGACATTCCCGACGAGCATATCGAGTTCCTGAAGAAGCTCAGGAACCATGTTACGACATCCATAAGAGCGATAGACGACATGGAAGCGGAGTTCTCGGAGTACGAGGATAACAGAGCCGATGATATCCTCAAAAAATACAGAAAGCTGAGAGATATGGCAGACAGCTCTCTCGAGCTTCTTGAATGATACGGGATATAAAATGAAGGAAATTCTGAAAAGAACGGAAGAATGCGTGAAGGATGTCTCCGTAAAGGAGCTTCCCGTATCCGCAGCGGCGGAATACCCCGCAATGTTCATATATGTCGGTCCAAAAGCGGCCCGGCGGATAAACACGGTAAGGGCGCATCTCAAAGGGCTTGCCGCGAACGGCGGGAGCGTGCTTCACGCAGTGTTCGGCACATCGCCGGAGGACGCGGATATTGTCATAGATGCCGAAATTCCCGCAAGGCGGGCCGACACGGTGGAATATGTCGTTTCGAACGACCACAGGCTCGCCGAATTCAGCGCGCAGGTAAAGGCGGCGGCAGACAGGCTGATGACGGCGGCGGGCTTTCCGCGGACGAACAAGTGCTTTGTCTTTGTTATCACCGAGCCCGGATGCCCTTACAACGCGCTTTTGCCCGAGCTGATAATGCTGTTTTCGGAAAATGTGCACATCCGCGTGTTTTCCTATCTTTACGCCGAATTTGACGAACATACACAAAAGCTCTCCGAGGCGGGAGCTTTCTTTAAAGAGCTTTCGGACTGCTCCGACAGCGGATTTTCGTATGATACCGCAATGATTCGCGGCGAACAGCGCATCCCCGTGCATAAGGACGGAGCGGTGTTTGACGGCGTTTTCTTCCTCGAGAACTACCGCAGCGATATGAAGTTCAGTGCGGCGAATGAAGCCTGCAATGCGCGGATAACGGCGCTGACAGCCATGCTTCTCGACCGGGAGGACCCGATAAGACTGCCGCGCGGCGTGTTCCTCACGGCGGGGCTCGCTTCGGTAGAAAAGCCGACGGCTATCATATCGCATATCATTTATATGTCGGTCATGAATATCATTGCTGGCGGGACCGGTACTTCCGCCGTTCAGCTCCCTGTCTCACGTTTTTTCGGCTACGACGCTGTGGCAATGCTATGTGACAGAGCGATGGCGGGACTGCCCGGAGCATCCGAGATAGTATCGGTAATGCCGAAGGACGCGGGTTGTGACCCGGATACCGTGAAAAACACCAATGTCCGCAGCATACTCGAATATTACGGCGGAGCGGACAGCGACTATTTTGACACAGCGTTCCGTTCCCGCTGTGAAACGCTCGTTGACAGCAGCGGAGGAATAAGCGTTTCCGAAATATTCAGGGATTATATAAACAAAGGCACTATCAATGTAAGCGATATGCTCACATATCTCAGGCATGACGGCGCGGTCACGGAATGCGTCAACGAGGTGACAGACAGGCTCGGCTCGGAAGAGGATGAGCTGAAAACACAGCTTGACAGCATACTGTCGGAGCCGTGTCCGGGACTGTCGCGCGGTCTTTTCTCAAAGCCCGGCGGGTGCGAAATACTCGCGGCTGCGGTGTCGGAGAAATACTCCAAGGAGCTTGAACTGCTGCGTGTGCGTATGATGAAGCGCATCGCTTCGGACATCTCGGCGCAGGCGGATGAGCTCGCGGCGGAAACCGCTGCGGCAGCGAAAAGTATAAAGAAGTTCTCCGATGAACTTTCGGAGGAGATACTGGGCGAGATATTTGAAAACGAAACAACGCTTACCGATGTAAAGACTTTCACGGAACACTATTCACGCGTGACGGAAAAGGCGTTTGAAGAATTCGACCGCTCGGGCGGTATGACCGCTCTGCTGAAAGAGCGCGAGCTTTACGGCGTGCTTATGGCGTGCGAGAAAAACGGCACGGATGCAATAGCGGAGATAGCATTCGCGCTGTATCAGAAGCTTTTGCAGACTCCCGCAGTCCGGGCGATATTCGCACAGAACTTCGACGAGGAGCTGTACGCGAGATACAGCGATACAGACGGCGGAAAGGATCCCGGCTGGGTGGACGCGCGCCTTATAGAAAGGCTCGGAGAGGTGAGCCGCGCCAATCTTCGCTACAGCGTGTTCCAGCCTGACAACTGCCTTTACTGCATAGGAAACGGCAATTCTGATTTTGTCAGAAAAATGAGCACTTATGAAGACCCCGGATCCGACACGGAACATATCAGAGGCTCGGGGCGCGAACCGTATGAACACCTGGCGGTCTATAACGTACCTTCGACCGACAGCATCGTGTATGCCGGCGAGTGTATGAAGGTCTATGAAGGAGCCTGTGCGGCACACGGCGACAGCTTCTATATCGACAGGCGCCCGGGTACCGAAAGGACGCAATGAGATGAATGAATTTATCGCAAATATATCGGCTGCCCGTGACAACAGCGGCAACATTGCGGTCTCGTGGGTCTGGCCTTCGGGATATGACTGTGTCCGCATAGTTTTCACGCATAAGCTTGGGGGAAGAGACGTTTCCGGGCTGAGGGCAGAAGAGCTTTCGGAATGCTCGGATCTCTGCTTCACGGATGAATTCCGCACGGCAGGCGGAAAGTATATATACCCCGTAGGCGCGAACGATGCGGGACTTCTGGGATTCTGCGTGTACTGCTGCGAAGCACCGGACAGGATGATTTTTGAGAAACACAGCGGGATCGCGCGTGTAACCGCAATAACGCTGAATATAAGATATAAGGTCAACGAAAAGAAAAGCGGGAAGCTTTACAAGAAGCTCACGTTCCGGCTCGACTGCGATGCCGAAGTCCCCGCGGGAAGTCTGGCTTACCGGCTGGCCTCGACCGGCGCTGTCTACGTAATAGGTACGCGTGTGCCCAAGGGCTCTTCGGAAACGCCGCCCGTGATTGTCACGGTCTCGGACAAGGCCGTGCTGATGCTTGCACAGGGTCACGAGGACGAATATGTGATACAGGAAATGTGAGACGGAAGGAGTGACCGTAAATATGGCCGATCGGCAGTGTGTTTTCTGCGGAAGGATGATAGACCTCGAAAAATACGCTCTGTTCCGCCTTCCGCCCGATCACAGGCGCGTTCCCGACGAGGTATATCGCAGCTATCTTGAGATACGGGGGAAAGCCGGAAGATACGATTTCCCGGAAGTCTGCGGCATAGGCTCCGCAGACACCGCCAAAATAGTGTACGAGAACGGAAAGCCCGTGCTTACCACGAAAACGGGCAGAAGCACCGATACGCTTATATGTCCGTCCTGCCACAACGAGATCCTGCGCGACACTATGCCCGGCTCGGTGAACACGGCGGTCTTTTTCGGCGGCCGGAACAGCGGAAAGACCTCTCTTATAACGGCTCTTGCGAACGAATGCATCACCTCGGTCTTTTCTTATGACGAAAGATACCGATATATTTTCTGTGACAGCATATACGACAGCGCGCTCATTACCGACGCGGCGGCAAAGATCTCGTCCGGCGCAAAGCCTGCCGATCTTCGTGACCCGGTCGCGGTGTTCAGAATGACGAGTGCGGCGGAGGGAAGCAGAGTTGTCTGCGACGTTATGCACGACGTCTCGGCGGAGGACACGGAGGATGATTTTTCAATAGCTTTCGGCCTGCCTTTCGCGGCGGGAGCGGAGCATTTTGTTTACTGCATACCTGCCGACAAGCTTGCGGACACGCTCGTTTCTCTCGATGCAGGCGCCGATATGCGTGTGCGCCTCGGACTTGACGCTATGACACATACGTTAAGGGATGACTGTAAGCCGCCGGAGCTCGATGTTGTCGTGACGAAGCTCGACCTCGGCGAAAAGTCCGGCGATGCGGCTGCCGATATTTCAGCGGTCAGGGATAATGAAAAGGCACTTCTGAACTACATTTATACCGCGTTCCCCTGTGTCGGGGAATACGAAAAAGTCTTTGACGGCGTAAGGGTATTCACGGCATCCGCCGTTTCTCCCATGACGGACGGAGAAGGTGTGACGCTTACGCAGAAGCTTTACTCCGGAATATTCAGATAAATATTCAGATAAATAATACCGGTTTTATATCAATATACAGACATATTCGTTTATTCCGACCCCGGAGGCGGGGGAAGAAACAGAAATAACTCTTGTCTGCGGTTTGAGACAGAAACAGAATAAAACGGGGAGACGATATGTACAACGAAAATTCATACGATATAGTGTGTCCATACTGCTTCAAGCGGTTCACGGACTACAGAACGCTTTTTGTGGACAGCAAGCGCTCCATCGACACGCTATATTCCGAGTATGCGGAATATGTAAAATACTTCCTCGGGATAGAGTCACCGGGGATGAGAAAAATGCCTGTTCTGTTCACGAAGGACATCAACGACGGCACTCAGGACAAATACAGCGCCGTAACCGAGTCGGGAGACATTACGTTTACCCGCGCCTGCCCGTACTGCTGCAATCTCCTTCCCGCTTCGGCAGGAAAGGTAAAGACGTTCTCGATAGCCGTGATAGGCGCGGACGACGCAAACAGGAGCTTCTATATCGCCTCGGTGCTGCATAAGCTCAACCGGGAAATGCAGTCGCGCTTCGCCGCGAGCTTCATGCCCGCGGATCACAAGACCGCAGTGACCTTTTACGAGCAGTACGACGAGCCGCTGTATGCTTCTCATATCGTACCAGAAGCTATGGGCTCAATAGTGCCGCTTATATATGATTTCAGAAAGACAGGTTCGCAGTCTCCCGAAGAATGGAAGGGCAGCGAGGTCCACTTCAACCGTGCGTTGGTATATATTTACAATATAAACAAGGATCTTTGCGACAGATATCCTATGATAGCATATACGGCACTGTCGCAGGTGAGCGCACTCGTGTTCGTTTCGGATTTCTCCCGGACAGCCGGAGGCGGCGACAGCGTGAGCGACCCGTGGCTCGGATATCTTACGGATACGATCAACAGGATCTACGGCTCTATGACGGCGGAGATACCTACGGCAATAGTTCTTGACAGGGCGGATAAAGCTAAGGTAAGCGACAGAAAATGGGGAGCATGGCTGAAGTCTTACTCGTCGAAGGTGCCGGAAAAGGTATTCCCCGAAAAGTATTACAGCAGGCTGAACACGAAGATATCGGCTGTGCTGAGGAAAGAATGCCCGTCGTTCAGCTCGGCCGTATCGGCTCTCTTCGCCCCGGAAAACACTATGTTCTTCCCTGTCAGAGCAGCATTTGAACGGCATGACGATCGGAGCACGGATATCTGTGACAGCACCGATACGGAAACATCATTCCTGTGGTTAATGTCAAAGCTCAGACTTATAGGCGATGACAGCGTACAGACGCTCAGATTAAAAAAATAGGCTCTGTCACGCCATTCGGTTGATTCAGCCAGAAACAGTGAACAGTGAATAGTTATGGAGCATGGCTCGTTGTCCGGAGCGCCGCATATTTTAATCCGCGCGCACCGCAATTATTCACTGTTCACCGATACAATATATAAACTCCGCAGAAGCCGGATAATACGAAACAGTGAAAGGACAGATCAGAGATGATTAAGAAGAAAGCGGACGGGTCATCTGCAGCGGAAGTTTACCCCATCAAATGCCCGTACTGTTTTAAATGCTTTGATCAGAGCGAGGTGCATTTCCGTGCCTCCGCGCCGAAGCACTATGTCACAAGACAGCTCGACGGTATGCGTGAGATCAGGGAGGACAGCGTCATAGACCGGAATCTCGCAGATTATTACCGCCAGTTCGGCCGTCAGGCGCCGCGAAGATTCCCGGTGATCGCGCCATACGGCGGTGTTATGGGCGACGAGTATATAGGACTTGCCCCCGGAGATAATGTAGAATACAAGGACGGTATATTGTATTCCGTAAGAGACGAGTTCGGGAATGAGACAACAAAGCGTCTCTGCCCTTTCTGCCACAACGAGCTCCCGAAATCGGCAGGATTGACGGAAAGCTATACGATAGCGTTCGCGGGAGATACCGCAGTAGGCAAGACGGTCTATATGACCACTCTTATCAACCGCCTGCAGTTCCTGGACGACGAATTCCGCTCGATGCTGATGCCTCTTACAAGCGCGGTCTCGGATAAATACGACGCCTATTATTTCACCCCGATGTACAAGGAAGGATATTTGCCCGAGCATACCCATGTAAACGAGGTGGTTGAACCGCTTATCTACGAATTCAGAGTGGGCATCAACAAGGTGAACGGGGACAATGTGGCGGACAAGACGATAACGCTTACATTTTACGACGTCGCGGGAGACGGCATAAAGAATGCCGAGTATGTCAATACAAGAGCACGCCATCTGAAATACGCAGACGCTTTCATATATATGGTGGACCCTATGCAGACGGGTGCCGCACAGAGGCTCGCAGCGCTCAACAGCAACGCGAGTGCCGATTATATCGCGGGACGCGGCGATGCGGTGAAGATACTCGAATCTTTCTTCACGCAGGACATCGACTTCAAGGACAAGCCGACCGCTATCGTTCTGACAAAAAGCGACCTGCTGAGATCCACAGAAATGACCCAGCGTTATTTCGACCGCGACAGCAGTATCTACAAGCAGTGCGAACATAAGGGCTTTCTCGAAACGGAACAGATAGAGACCGTGAACAAAGAGGTGCATGATTTCTTCGGCATCACCGCACCGCTGTTCCGGAAGAACGTCGATTTTATGTTCAACAATGTAAAATATTTTGCGGTGTCGGCGCTTGGCGGCCCTACCGAGACCGTAAATGTTGACGGCATAGACAGGAAAAAGATAATGAACGGAATACCGCAGGAAATACGCGTTGAAGAACCGTTCCTGTGGATCCTTTCACAGCTTGGGGTAATACCCGACAAGCCTCCGGAGGAAAAACAGCGCGGCGGCCTGTTCAAGAAGCTTTTTTCAAAATAGAGACAACCGTATCATCTGAGAGGAGAGTCTGACAATGGCATATCAGCATTTGTTCGGAAGTGCTTCCGGCGGCACATCGGGAGCGGGTTACAAGGCTCTTGCTTCCACCCCGGAATTCTACAACATCGCTACCGATGACGAGCTGAGCAGCTACAATAATTATTCCTTTACGGGCGGAGACGAGCATCCCGTTAAGTTCTGCCACTATTATAAGGAATATAAGAAGTGCTTCATCCAGTCGGCAGTATCGTTTGAGTACGATTATGTGGGAAGAAATTCTTCGATAGCGCATACCCTTGTTCTTACCGGGGAAGAGAGCGAGCGCCTTCTTAAAGAACATATCTGTCCGTTTAATCCGGATATGTTCATGAACGCGAGGAAGGACGATTTCGAGCGTCCGTCGGGAGAGTATCTTCCCGATAAGAAATATGAGTTTCTGCCGTGCGGAGACCGTGAACAGATAACCTCCCTGATACGCAGATATTTCCGCAGCGACGATTTCGCACGGTTCATACTTGCGGTCTTACTTTCCGCCGAAAACGGTTATCCTGTATATGTCGCGCTGCCCGGCTCACCGAAGGAAGCATCCTTCAGCGCTGTGAGACTTATGAACGCGCTGATACCGGCTTTCCCTTCCGAATATAAGAAAAAGCTCGGCTTTATGACCTATGTGACCGATACCTACGCCTATGAGGATGTGAGCGTTTATTTCACTTCGGGAATAGATCTTCGTCGTAAGTTCGCAGGAAGCGCCTACTGCTTTGACCTTACCGGCAAAGATGCGTATGTGGGCGGTCTTGACGATAACGCCTTAAAGGAAAACCGCGAGCTTATCCGTGCGGTGATCGTGAATGTCCTGTCCTACGAGAATGCGCCGCTAAACGGGTTTTACGATGATATCCTTCCGAAAACAGACAGCTATGACCGTTTCAGCCTGTCGAAGGTCAACGATATTTTCCACATGTGGCGCTTCCTTTCATCCGATGAAGGCGAAGATTTCGACAGCGATGCGGCGTGCAGGATAGTGACCTCGTTCTACGACTTTTACGGTATAGTCGATAACAAGGCGGAATTCCTTTACCGGATGAACGGCTATTGGGAAAAGGAGGTAGAAAAGTGCAGAGCCGGAGGATATGCTCCGTCCGCGGATATTCTTGCGGTCGTTAACAGATACTACCCCACTTTCAGCGAAGCCGACAAGCGCGGTGCGCAGAAGATATGGTCGTTCGTGCTTATCTATTCGCTTCTCGGCGGCAATACCACGATATTTGACAAACTGACTTCGTATGAATATGACAGCTCTCAGCTCGCGGCAGACGTTTTCGGAAATATCCTTTATATTTACATCGGTCTTATCTGCAATAATGACACCAACTCGCGGATGAAGGCTGTCTATGACAAGATAACCGTCGCTATGATAAAGAATGCCGCTAACGGCAACGATGCAGCAAGGCTGTTCACATTGCTCGGCAACACCGTTTCTGCAATGGACAGATGCTATGAAGAAATGTCACTTGACAGGTCGTCGGAATACAGCACCTTCGCTTCGGCCTTTCTCGGATATTTTGATGAGGGCGTGTCGGAAAAAATCAACAATGCAGGGCTTCTCAGAAAATTCGACATTCTTCACTCGCTCAAAGAAACCCTATGCAGTACACGAAACGGGCTTGGCACATCAGTTTATGAGCATTTCTGCAGCGGTTGCTTCGTTCAGTCGGTCAAATCTGCATTCAACGCGGACAGCGCTGCAAAAATGGCGGCGGACAGAAAGGCCATATCCGATTTTGTCACCCGCGCGGACGAATACCCCGAGATAAGTAACATTGAGGAAGTCGGCATATTTCGTATGTTTTATGAGATCCTCCACGGCAAGCGTGAGATAGATACGCTTTTCAGCTTTGATCCGCTCGTGAACAAACCGGACAAGCAGCGTATGCTTGCGGGTTGGCTCGGTATCTATAACGGCAAGGATCCCGATCTTATCATATCTTTGCTGGCAAATATGTCCTGCGCCATAGCAAGCGGAGGCGGCATTGAATACCGCATAGATCATGGCGCGGGGCTCAGAGCGTTTTTCGAGGCGACAGGACGCGACCGTGAGAAGACGCTCCACGAGTTAAACCGCTTTATCGGCGAAATAGAAGCCGATATGCAGAAGCCTCTCTATAAGCCGCTCGGCCTTTCTGCGTTCAGAGAAGCTGCCGCCGGGTTCGTCAATGAATACTTTTTCAGCAAGTCCGTCGACCGCAAAACGCTCAAGGAGAACGAGGCAATGCTGAAACGCTTCGATAAGGTCAGATCCGTCCGTGCTTTAGCGGAAGGTAAAGAGAAAAAGCACAAGCTTTTCGGCAAGAAGTGATCTGTCTGAGCATAGAGGCCGCTTACGCCCGAGACGGTTTCAGTGCTTCACAGAGGCGCATATGCGCTATGATGGCAGGGCTTTGCCCTAACCTCAGACTCCCGACCCGGTTCCTTTATACGACAAAGGAACCTAAATCGTTTATATGATACCGGCATCAATTGTCAGGCATTATACGCAAAAAGCACCCGCGATAAGCAGCATCTTTCTTGAAGACCTTATTAAGATCAAAGATGATATAGCAGGCTTGAAGAAGAACGAGACCGTATTCCGCAGACCAGGATCAATGCCGAGATCAACGAGGAAATGCTTCGTGAGATGATAGGCACATTCGCACAAAGGGTAAGAGCGCGTAACCGAGAGGACTGCAAGCAGTTCATCAATGATTTCGTTGACAGAATAGTGGTCTATAAGGATAAGGTCGAGGCTAATCTTAAAGTTGCCCTGCCCGATACCGACGGCTTCACGCTCACCCGCTCGGTCAACAGGCGGTTCTTACCAACGGTTAATGACAAAAAATGACCCCGTAAAATACAAGCAAAAACAGGCAGACTGCATCGTTAGTCTGCCTGTTTTTCTGTCCCGTAAGGTATGGTACGGGGGTTTGCTGGTGGACCCGGAGGGGATCGAACCCTTGACCTCCGCGTTGCGAAGCCCTCTCCGATTTAATTGTGATTTCGTGTGATTTGACGCGATTGGCTTTGTAGTGCGGTTTGTCGCTGTTAGCGATTCAACTTATTTAGGGCGATTTGAGGTGATTTTTGACCCCTTTTTGGGGCTTGTGTCAACAAAAAGTCAACAAAATCCGAGAGAAAATGTATAGTTGTTATATCAATATATATGAATGATCGCAAGATATTTCAGATTAGCTAAAATTGCTTTAAATAAGCCCAATAATTTAATGACCCGACGTGGTCCGCATCAATGAGAGGCGTGCCGGGTTCTGTTGAAGTTATTATACATCTTTTGCTCGAAAATGTCAAGATTTACTGCGGAGGTCAAGGGTATGATAAATTTAACTCATTTCAGCGTAGTCTTACGTTGACTCTTACACTGACTTATCTACGTTTTTGTGTTTTTAATCCATCTATATAAAAAAGGCTCCCGCAAGAGCCTTTAGGTTACAGGCTTCGCAAGTTTCTGTAACACGATCACTATAAGAATAATAGCATATTTATCGCAAACTGTCAACATCATTCGTTGAGTAATCGCATCAATTAACGCACGCGTGCGTTAAGATTTATATTAAACACATCATAAGCGCATCAAAAGTATTGACTTAACGCACGAATGATGATATAATAATATATAATATAACGCACGCGTGCGTTATATGATGTGTCAAATGAGGTGTTAAAATGAATATCGGATTTAAAGAAGACCTTGCAAACGAGTTCAAAAGTGATAAAAAGAAGCTTCCCGACTCAGATATAATTGACGCGGTCGTAGCCTTTGCCAATACGAACGGCGGCAACCTGTATATCGGCGTGGAGGACGACGGCGAGATCACGGGACTGCACAAGGAGCATACGGACGCAGTACAGCTTGCAGCGTTTATTGCAAACAAGACAGTGCCGCCTGTAACGGTTGATGTCGAAAAACGCGATGATAACACATATATAAAAATCAGTGTTCCGAAGTGCAGGAGCATTGTCGCTTCGTCATCGGGAAAGATACTCCGCCGCAGGATAAAAGCCGACGGGACACCGGAGAACGTCCCGCTGTATCCGCATGAGATACATTCAAGGCTTTCCGATCTCAGGCTGCTGGACTTTTCTGCTCAGTGCGTTCCCGATTCGGAATACAGTGATCTTGACGATACCGAGCGCGAACGACTCCGCAATGTTATTCGTTCATACAACGGCGAAAAGGCATTGCTGGAGCTTGACAACGAAGAACTTGACAAGGCGCTCAGGCTTGTTGATGATATAGATGGGAAGCTGAAACCGACATACACCGGTATGCTGCTCATAGGGCGTCCCGACAGGCTCAGACTTCGCATACCGACTGCCGAAGCATCGTTTCAGGTCATGAACGGCACCAATGTTGTTATGAATGAATCAGTCAATCTTCCTATCCTTGCGGCATTTGAGAAAATAAGCACCTTTATGGATGCAAGAAATTCGGAAGAAGAGATAGAAATGGGCTTTTTCAGGCTCTCCGTGTCCGATTACAACAAACGCGCGTTTAGAGAAGCTCTGGTAAACGCTTTTTGTCACAGAGATTACACCGTGCTCGGCAGCGTTCGTGTGCTGCTGGACGACAACGGCTTGACAATAAGCAATCCCGGTGGCTTTATCGAGGGTGTCACGCTGGAAAACCTGCTAACAGTTGAGCCGCACGGGCGCAATCTCGCGCTTGCGGATGCACTGAAAAGAATAGGACTTGCAGAGCGCACCGGACGCGGTATTGACCGTATTTTTGAGGGATCGCTTTTATATGGCAAGCCACTGCCGGATTATTCGGAATCCAACGATGTCATGGTAAGGCTGTTTATTCCAAAGAGCCTGCCGGATCGTGATTTTACAAGGCTTATCTCCGAAGAACAGAACAGGCTTGGTCATGAGCTTCCCATAAATTCGCTTCTTGTCATGAACGAACTGAAACGAAACCGCCGTGCAAGCATAGCTGAACTCTCAGAAACTACACATATCAGCGAATCCAAACTCAGGATCAATGTGGAAAATCTTGTCGAATCCGGTTTAATCGACGCTATCGGCAGCGGGCGCAGCAGATACTATACCCTTAGTGCCGATGTTTACAAGCAATCCGACAACCTGAGGGGATATGTCCGCCAGACAGGTATAGACAAGATACGGTATCCGGAGATGATATTGAAATTTGCTGAGACAAATAACGGTATTATTACAAGAAAGGACGCTGCCGACCTGCTTAGGTTGAATGTCCAGCAGGCTTATAGGATATTGAAGAAAATGGCAGATGACGGCAAGTTGATACCTGAGGGTAAAGGGAAGGGCGCTTGTTATCGCGTTTCTAAAGAATAAAAAAGGATAGATTTTTATGAATTATATTTCAAGTAAAAACAGAGAACAGCTTTCTAATGAACCTTATGAGATTTCGATAAATGATATAAGATACATGCTAAAACAAAATGAACTAGATAAAAAAGAATGTCAGGATGTAACAGATAGTTCAAATAGGGGCGAGTCATATTATCCCAATGATGGCAGGGCAGGTAACGGAAAGATGCCTAATGATCGGTTGGGTTTCTTCAAAGAGATACTATATAGGGATCCTAAAACCGATGGGTTTGTAATGGACTATCCTCATGGAAGAATAATTACTCAAGGAGAGAGAAATAGTTATTTTCGTGGAGAAAAAGAAATATATCCTAAAACACAACCTACAATATTCAGACTTAT
>JAEEGL012089592.1_pt1 | contig 21047 bp, 36 predicted proteins | sample 9134231 | NCBI WGS metagenome assembly JAEEGL01 (sample SAMN16246548, study PRJNA631951) | gut metagenome | biome: gut microbiome; feature: rumen; material: fiber-attached | host: Bos | place: Iran: Karaj | collected 2018-10 | reverse complement strand
ATGAAAGAGTGGGACAATGAAAATAAAGTTTACCACGAGTGGAATTTTCTTCATACAGAAATCGAAGAAAATTACGATAACTCAGATGGTAAAATATTCTGGGTTGATTCTCACAAAACTCGTATTTATATCAAGATTTCAAAAGATTACGAACTTGTAATGAATCTTAATTGGACGGGGCCGGATGATCTTAATCAAACCCTAAAGGATTATAAAATATATGTTAGGGAAATTGGTAAGGATTGGGATGAAAAGGAATACCCTTCTTACTTCAAATCAAGCTTCACTGACAATGATGCAAATTCAGGAATAAGTAGTGTCCTGACAGAGTTGCAGGAAGCAGTTCGTATGCGTAAAGATGATTGGAAAAGAAAGGAAGCTTAAAAATGAAAAGATTTTGTAACGAAAATTGCAATGAATGCTCCGTATTACAAAGAGATGAAACTAACGGAGACAGACAGCTCAACCTGTTGTTAAATGTCTTGGTAAACATTTACGGGGACGACGTAATTAAGATTACAAACAAAGTTTGTCCAAATCTAACATGTTGTAGTGATTGTCACATTGATGATTTTTGTCACTACAAAAATTGTGAAATAGATAAGGAAGCAAAACGTTTTGCTGATAACTGGAAAAGGGTAGGTGATTATGCGGACTGATATTCATACAGAAACAGCCAAGAAAATGTTCGGTACAAACAATATTACTCCTGAAATGAGACTAGCTGCAAAGAGAAAAAACTTTTTAGACATTTACGGTAGACATAATGTTTCTATAGGGGATGTTCTTGAAAGTGAAAAGCTGGATAAAAAAGAAATGGAGGAACTTATGAAAAGTTTCAATATGTCTGAACTCGAAAGCAGGACTGCAACAATGTATGAAAGAGCTTGCGAAATAAGGGATTTGGCAGATTCCGAATTTGCTTCAGATGCACACATTACAGAAATGTCCGAAAAGTTCAAGGCAGATTTCGGATGTAATTGGACAGAGATTTTAAATTAAAGGAGACAAAATATGAAAAAACTTTTTACAATTTTGATTTTGGTGGCCGCAATTGGTCTTACAGGTTGTTCTATTACGGAAAACAAAACATTGGAAGGAATAGGTATTCCCTCACATGTAAGTTATATTGCCTTTAACAATGGTGGAACAACTGTTGTTGAGGCAGAGGATGCAGACATTAGCATTCGAGTTCAGTCAAACAAAACAATGGTTTCTTTTTCAAAGGATGCAAATCGTATTCAGTTTTATGTATACAAAGTGAAAGGAAATATTAGAATGCTCCGGCAGGATGGAACTATTGTAAAATCAAATAACAAAGAAATTGAAATTATTGACTCTGAGGCTACGGAAATTCACTATATTCGATAAGAGGTAAAAGTATGCGGATAAAGTTTAAGACAATTAAATTCAAGGTTGGAAAAGAAAATTGCGTAGATTTTATCTGTGGAATTTGTGCCGAACAAGCAATTATCCCAGACAACCTGAAAGAGTATAAATGCAAAAAATGCGGGTATGTTTATAGGAGAAAGTAATGACAGTTTTAGTTGCACATTATTCAGACGATTGGCAAAGTGGAAGTGAAGGTACAAAGGTATTTGCAAATTCAGCTGCTGGGGCAATGGCTGCTATCAATTGGATTAACGATAGCCTTCCCTATATTGAAAAGGATCATTTCGATATGTATTTTGCAAAGCACGGTTACGTAAGGGAAATGAGTAAGGAAGCCAAAGAAAAACTCAGAACAAAACTTGCAAAAGAGGGCCACGTTTATGAGTATGATTGTGGCGAAAGGTATGCGGCAGACTTTGAGTTTTCCATTTACGTTGAAGAAGTAGTTGAGGAGTAAAAAAAAATGGCAAAGCCCTGGACTAAAAAAGCTCATGAAAAGAAAGCCTTGAGGGAGAAAAAGAAAGTTCAGCCTACTATTGAAGGGAAACAAGTACCTGGGTTCCCTGTTAATGAGTTTGTTGGAAGTTTAAAAAATCTTTTAAGAGTCTTGAATAAGGAAAACGAAAACGTACTTGTTGTTGACTTGAAAAGAAGCAAGGTTGTTTACGGTACCTTCCCTAGCGAAGGTATAGGCAAGATTGTTTTTGATGTATACAATTACAATGGTGATCTTTCAAGTCTTGAAGGGGCTAAACTTTTATCCTACATTTTTAAGTATACCAAATCCTTTTTTAGTAGACAATTTATTGGCATGAATGCCTATTCGAAAAAAGGTTTTATTGAGATAAAAGCAGGAAATACACCAATTAGGCTGTGGGATTTCTTAGATCTGGAAATAAATCCTTATGGTACTAAAAGACTTGAGGATTGCCTTGGGGATTCAAACAACAGGGACCAAATTATTTTAATTTCCACGGATACAAAGACTCGCAAAATCTTAAGGAAAGTTTTTGAAAAGATTTCTCCGTATGCTAACCCAAGAACAGCTTTAGATGCAAAAGTATTGGACAACTGTGAGGACTATATACTTAATAGACTTCATAGTTTATCCTATTCTGGAAAGGATCATATCTACTTAAAAGAAGATCCAAGATTTGCAAATAAACTTAGGATTGAGGATGAGCTTGATTTACTTGATAAGAGGCTACTGGATGATAAGGCCAGGTTTGTGACACATAGTTTCCTTAAGAATTGCGGATTCTCCACAGAGGAAGCAAATAGACTATGTAGCAGGCCTGTAAACCTAAAAAAGGCCTACGATTATATGTCAAATTACCTTACAAAGAATCCAGAACCTGATTATACAGCCTATAAAAGAGGTGATTGGTATTATGATTACAACCTTATTGTAACAGCCTTTATTGAATACCTTAGGAGTCAACTAAATACTAAAAAAGAGGTTTAATATGTCTGATACAAAATTTGATTTAGAGGCCTATAGGGCTAAGAAGGCTGCTGAGAGAGCTGAGGACAAAAGAATTCGTGGACTTGCTAAAAATGCAAATCATTTTGAATTCGAGGAAACTGATTGCGATATTAAGGATGGTTGGATAGATTATTATCCAACAAAAGATGTTCCTGAGGAAGTTGAAGTGGATGGGGAAAGTGTAGAAAACCTTTCTTCCATTACGGTTGATTTTGATTATGATATCAATTGGGAATACGATAGTGGAACTTATATTGATGTTGACGGCCATGGTGGGTGGTATGAGAGGCCTGGCAACTATGTAGACTCTGTGGACTTTAATGGTACATCCGTAAGATTTATGTTTGACGGTGAGGAAATTACTAGAGAAAAGTTTACGGAAATTAACGGACTGACAAAGGATGATGTGGATGCAATGGTTGGTTGGTGTATTGTTCATGCTGAGGGTTATGTAGAGGATTATATTACAGATAACCCAGATGAATTTGAATAATCAAAATTAAAATTCAGGAGATTTACAAGTATGGATAAAAAGGAACGGGCAGGCAATAACAGAACATTGAAGCTTTCGCAAGACGAGGCTGATTTATATAGAAGAAATTTACTCACAGAGCAGAACATTTCAAAAGATACAGATTTGGAAAATAGAACCCTGAACGGAGATCTGCTTAAAATGATTAAATTTGTGCCAGACAGTTTTGCTGATTTAATCATAATCGACCCTCCATACAATTTATCAAAAAATTTCAATGGTATGAAATTTAATTCCCGTTCAGATGATAGTTATGATGAATATTTAGCCACTTGGTTTCCAGAAGTTTGTAAAAAACTAAAACCGAATGGTTCTTTATATATGTGCGGAGATTGGAAATGCACTTCATCATTACAGAGGGCAATAGAAAAAGAACTTACAATTATTAATCGTATTACATGGCAAAGAGAAAAAGGACGAGGAGCCAAATCAAATTGGAAAAATGGAATGGAAGATATTTGGTTTGCTGTAAAAAATCCTAACGACTATTATTTTGATGTGGAATCCGTAATGGTGAAAAGAAAAGTTCTTGCCCCCTATAAAGTTGACGGGAAACCAAAAGACTGGGAGGAAAGTGACGAAGGAAATTTCAGACTTACATATCCATCGAATTTTTGGGATGATATTTCTATTCCGTTCTGGTCAATGCCTGAAAACAAGGATCATCCTACCCAAAAACCAGAAAAACTCTATGCAAAGCTCATTCTTGCCTCAAGCAAACCAGGAGATATGGTCTTTGACCCTTTCTTGGGAAGTGGGACCGCAAGCGTTACAGCAAAAAAATTGGGAAGACGTTACTGTGGGATTGAAGTGAATGAAGAATATTGTTTGTGGGCTGAGAAGAGGTTGGCACAGGCAGATTCTGATTCAAACATTCAGGGATATTCAGATGGAGTTTTCTGGGAAAGGAATTCCCAGAAAACCAGGACAAAACTTTCGAAAAAATCTAATAAAGACCTCTAGTAAACTATGAAGTTTTCCTCAGGTTTAGGACTTGGAATCTCTACTAAATTAAAAGTAGAGGTTTTATTTTGGCCAAAGTAGTTTACAGAGTTGGAGATTTAGATAAGTACAAAAGAAAAGCGGATTCAATGTACCAAATGTTTGGAAGAAGTACAGGTTACTTTGGTACAGGTTATTACTTTTGTACTAAACCAGAAAATTGTTGCTCGATGACAAGAGAAAACGATCCCTTATATAAACTTACATTAAAAGATGATATTAAACTTTTTAGAGGTGATCGAACGGCACATGAGTTCCTTAAAAAGTTTAATAATTATATGATCAATTATCCACTACTTTGTAACAACAAAGATTTGGTGGATAAGGAAAAAGACTTTGCAAGCTCAGCAGAATCCTTTTACACAGAACACTTCTTAATTGGATCCTCTATAAAAACTATGTTTGAGGCCTGGGGTGATGACTATGATGGTTGGGAAGATTATTTCCAAAGGGATTGGAGTATAAAAGATCTTGCTAAAAAAGCAAAGGCTGTACCAGGTTTAGAAGAGTTTGCAAATATACTTGAAAGTGAAAATCCAAATTTTGAAAGGCTTGATGAAATCCAAAAAGAGAATTCTGATCTTTTTGATTACGAATATATTTCTAGTATGAAATCCTTAATGTATGATGTTTTGGAATTTCTACCAATTCATCTTAATACAAATACGGCCACTGTAAAAATGGCAGCGGATCATATTTATGAAACCTATGAAAGTTTTTATGAAAACGGAAGATTAAAACAGGATCCAAAATTGGCAGAGGATGATTCTTTTCCTACAATGCTTTTAAGAATTTTGGGTTATGATGGTGTATGGCCTTCTATAGATTGTGACAATACTGCTTATGGTGGAGTTATTTTTGATTTAGAAAACTTTACTTATGAAAGAATTGCTGACCATGCCAAAGATTATATAAGGAAAAATGAAAGCAAAAAATCAAAGAAGTCTCTAAATGAATCCTCCGAAAATTGTTATACAGCATATCATATTGGTCCAAACTTATTTTGCAGATTTTGATTTGGAACATATAGGGGAGGGTTTTAATACCCAATTAAAAGGTTGGGGTTTATACTTTACTCTGGATAAGGATGTAATTGAGTATTACAGGGCCCAATTAGAGGATTGTGCTGGGCCTGATTACGAATGGTATCTTTATGAAGTTGAAATAGAAAAAGATCATATAGAAAATGAATATGACAAAGATGGTTGGGAACTCTACGCTCAACTAGTAAATGAATTAGGTTCAGAAAAGAAGGCCTCTAAATCAATGGTAGAGGATAACGGAATAGATGGTATTAAATATTATGATGAGGAAGATGGGAATTCCCTTTTGATTTTTAATCCAAAAATTATACATATTAAAAAGACAAAACCCATAACTGCATATGGAAAAGTTTTTGAGGAAAAAAGAAAATGAAAAATTTAAAAAATCTTGCAGATTATGTTAAGAATAGTAAAAAGTTTCTTTCCACCGTACTTTGTGATTTTGGTGGTATAACTGAAGAAGTAACGAATTGTGGGTATGATCCTAAGGATAAAATTTATTATTTGTTTTGTAATGAGGATGATAACCCAATGTCATTGAAAAGTATTTTGGCTGATTCTTATAAATATCCAATTGTAAATATTGTGGCTGCTAGTGAAACTCTTTTGAGAACAAAGGAAATAAATTCCTTCTCTACACTTTACGGAATTGAAAGTTTTGGAGAAGGAAATTCTTTGGTAATTTCTTAACTTACTTTACAAAGTACCTGAGGGATAATCCCGTCTCAAGGCTTACAAATGTAATACTGTCTGAGACACCCTTTTGATCATACAGTTTTTGATAAATTGTTTTCCATATGTTTTAATAACATAATCCTTAAAAATTCTAATTTCTTTCGAACTAAAAATTTTGATATTATTTTTTAGCATGCATTCATATTTTGCTTGGAAAAGACCATCCTTGGACCTGTCAAAAGGACAAATCATTTTTCCATCCTTAAAAAATTGAGGACCCTTGATTTCAATCAAATCACCCTTATATCTAAAATCCGGAAAATAAAAATGGGATTTACCCTCAAACTCAAACTCCAATTTTCCAGGTTCCCTTTCAATTTCCTCATTATGATCCTTTGCATAAACCCATAAAACTAATTCCCAACTACTATCAAATTTTTGATCAGAGAATTCATATTTACATCTACTATGGTTGTCAAAACACTTTTTTGTTAAAAAACATGTTTCTACACCAAATTTTTCTAAGCAAGTTTGTCTAGCTTTTTCTTTTACAATTTCGTTTTGGGCTGAAGATCTAAAACCCCAGTTCCTCAAAGAAGTTTCAATCTGTTTTTGTTTTATAACTTCGTTTTGAGATGGTGAGTTTGCTCCATATCTCTCATTGTTAGTTTTAAGAAATTTTTCTAAAATATTTTTATTTTGAAGAGGGGCTACACAGCCGTATTTTTCTAAGTTTGTTTTTTCAGTTTTCTCCCTACAGGCTTTATAACCGTTTTCATATGAACCATATTTTTTCTCAAAAGCTTTTTGTCTCTTTTCTAAAAAATCTGGAGCATTAAAATTGTTACGATACCCCAACCTTTTTTCCATTTTACAGGGTCTGCACAATTCTAAAAAACTTTTCCTAAAACTAGATGCCCTTTGAATAACCTCTTTTCCACACTGGGAGCATTTAAAAAATACTCTTTCTTCTTCTCCTAAATTTTGGATTTCTTCTTTGGTAAGATCTTTGACGATTTTGCAATCTTCTTTTGAGAAGACTTTTTGTGAATAAAATTTTCCCATACTTGTTACTCCTTTTTATAGAGGTTTCCAGGCCTCTTTAAACTTAAAATAATTAGTGGAAAAACAAAAAAAAAGAAGCAGTTAGATAAGTCCAAGTATGAAAACTTATCAGCGAATGCTGGAAATCACCCGTTGTCCTGCTATTGATCTAGTTAGTAACCTTTGCTAATACTGCGGGTATAATCTCACCCTTTTTGGCCACTCTTACTTTGTCACCAATCTTAATTCCTAGTTTCTGAATAATGTTTAGGTTACAAAGATTAGCTCTCTGAACGGTTGTACCATCCAAATACATTGGAGTCATAATTGCAACAGGAGTGAGATAAGCCCCAGCCATAGACCACTCAATATCAAGAATTGTTCCTTCTGCAACCATTAAATCAAACTTAACGGCTATTGCATTTTTCTGAACTTTTTCTTTCTGGTCTTCTTCGTCAAATATGTCTTCAAATACTACGATACCGTCAATTGCAAATTCTTCTTTTTCTGTTCCTCTGTCCTTAGAAAGTTCTTCCCTAAACTTTACAACATCCTCGTATGTTTTTGCTGTACACCATTCCGGAAGATCAAACCCCAATACTGAACTAAGGAACTCAAAGACTCCTGTTTTTGATTTGAAGGTTCTATCCTTTGTTTTAACATCGTATGCAAAGAATTTCATTTCCTTCATTGCATCTATTTCTTCAGGTTTGAGATCCTCAGCCTTTTTATTCAAAAGTCCTGAACCTGCATTGCGAGGGTTTTTCATTTTTTCAAAAACTTTGTGTGATTTAAAACCCTTATTGGAAAGTTCAAATTCACCTCTGATAGAGCCTGTAAAATTAGCAGGTACGTTAGCTGGAACTTTCAGATATTTTGTAAGGGATAGTTTATCGTATCCTGTATAACCATCACCTCTGGAAATCATATGAATCAAAGAACCGTTTTCATAAACAAGTTCCTGGCTGCAGCCATCCATTTTACTTGAAATGTGATAACCATATTTGCTATGAGTTTTACACCATTTTTCAAATACATCCAATGTCATTGCTTTGTCAAGTGTACCTGTGGTAAGGATGTGGTTCATCTTTTTATAGCCAGCAGCATTTGCAACATCCTCATCCTCATCCCCTGCCATACCTGCAATCAAAGGATTTTCGGGATCAAGTACCCTTAATTCCTCAATCAGGGCATCGTATTCCTTATCGGAAATTTCCTCTTTTCCTGCGTAGTAAGCATCCGCATAATATTTGATTTGTTCTACAAGTTCTTCTGTTCTATTCATGTTTATAATATAGGGTAAAAATTAAGCAAAATTCCAATAAAAAAGGTTCCGGAAGGAACCTTTATTTTACCAAGGTCTAGAAATTATATCTAAGGCTTCTTTAGGTATACGTTCATAAGGATTTGATGGGTGATCCTCCTTGAGGGTTTTTCTCTTCAACTCCTCCAAATCCTGATCATATCCACCAACAGGAAGAAAAGTTACATTATATTGTTTTATTAATTTTTCCATTCCTTCCAAAGCCCGTTCAGCGTAAGATCTATTATCTGGTAATAGTTTATGATTACTCATCCCAGTCTTCATCACTTGGTTCCTCCCCAGATTCAAGAAGGTAACTTTCGTCAGGACGCTTGATATAAAAAATAAAATCAGCCCCATCACTATCCATCAGATCATTTACGATCTTTTCTACATCTGTAACATCTCTGATATAAAGATCCTCAAGTTCGCTTTCATCATAGCCAGCTGAGATTGCCTCCTCCTTCGAATCAAAGAATTCATCCTCATTCAAATAGGTGTTACAATGTTCTACGACTTTCTTAAGTGCATCAAAATCATCAGTTGCGGAAAAGGAGGCCGTTTTAATCTGACCACCTTCCCTATTATAAACGTCCCAACAAATTTTATATTTTCCCATTTAAGATCACCTCTCAATATATAATATAGGGTTTGCAAAAAAAAATTGTCCAATAAAAAAGGTACCCCTTGAGAGGTACCTAATGACTTAATTTTGAATGAGTTTGTGATTAAGCAAACAAATCCAACAATGTTTCCTTAGTAGGATTAGAAAGATCCAAGTAATTTGGCATTTCAACTTCCTCAGGAGGCACAACTTTTACATCAACATAATCAGGAAGCACAGCATCAGGATTTGCCTTAAGCATATCTTTGATTGCATCAATTTTTGCTTTTGCTTCTTCGGCTGGGATACCATCAATACTGATTGAGTACTGCTTTACGGGTTCTTTCAATACCTTTGGATCAATGGCCTTCCAACCTGCTTCCTTCAAAAGTGTTTCAAGGTCAATGAATGAATCCATTTTTACCTGATTTGCTTTCTGAACTATATCGGAAGCCTTACCACTTACGCGACCGTTTCCTGACTGAAGAACTGTAAGGTACAACTTGTTGTTGTGGATGTATCCAATGTTCTTCTGTCCCTGTTCATCGAAATCCATCATTGCATCAAATACAATGTTGTTTGGATCACACATACAAATACCACTCTGGCGACGTCCGTAATCCCTGTTGTTCTCTACAACTTTTGTTTCCATATTCTCATGGGCCACAAACAAGCGGAATTTAGATCCAGGATTACCATTGAACTTGTTCAAAGTCAAAAGACCTTCCTTTGCGGTTTTCTTCATATAAAAGAGCTCAGCGGCCTCTGGATCAGCATTTGTCATATCTCCAGAATAGATTGGCTCATCATGGCCTCCACCGTAGCTGTAACACCAACCATAAGAATGTCCATTTACATCACAGTAATGAAGGTCAAAGTCCCTTGTGCCCCATTCGTTACGCCAATAAACACCTACAATGTTGTCCTTGTCTCCAAAGTCAACACTTGTTCCCATTGGGAAATTACCAATGAAGTTCTTTTCTGAAGTAGGGCAGGCAATATGCAAAGCGTTTGGAATGTAATAGAATCCTGCCTTTGCTTTCAAAGCTTCTACCAAAGAATCCTTCAAAACATCGTACAACTGCATCAAGTAAACAACATTTACATGTGGCTTATATCCTTCACGAATGAACATCTTTCCATTACGGATAACATACATCTTTCCGTCAATATTTTTACCAACGAGACGCTCCATAATAGACTGCATCAACTGAATCTTACGGAAGTTATTCAACTCACCAACTTTAGCTTTTGCTTCATTAATAAGCTGTACGAAGTCCTTTCCGCTATCGTTCATACAAGATTCCCAGAAACCAATTTTCAAAGGTTTGTGGTTCTTTATGGCCAAACGACGGATGCGGTTTACATATTTTGCATTGTCACCATAACCTTTCATTGCAAGGAACAATGGCTTGTAGCGAAGGAAGATACGAGAAAGAGCAGTAAGCTGAGAGTCTGACAAAATTGCCAAATCAAAATTATTTCCTGTACCAAATCCGTTTTTGTGCTGGATTGAATAGATAGAAGCTCTATCCTTAATCAAAGAAGTCTTACCTGTGTAACGGTACATAATGCAACGCAAAAGACCGAATTCATCCTTTGGATACTTCTTCAAAAGGGAAGCAATTACTGCCTGAGCTTCTTTGTTCTTAATCAAGTCTGTATCAACAGATGCAAGGAAGTTATGCTCTTTCAAAAATTCAATACAAATGTTAATTGTATCTGAACTCATAGCAGCACCTGATGCAAACATTTTGAGAATCAAATCCCTGATTTCTTCAGCAGTAGCAACTTTAATAACCTTAAACTTTTCGTATGGAATTACGATTGGCCGTTCATTTGGAACATAACCATTTCCTTTTACATTGTACTCAATCTGTACAGTTTCTTTTGTCATTTCCTGAAGCAATGTAGCATTGTCAACAGTTCCGTAAGTACTTGCATAGTGGCGAATCTGATCAAGATACAATTCAAAACGAGTCTTTGAAGTAATGTCACTCCACACCTTGTAAAATGTAGAGTTTGGATTCATCTTCATTTCACGAAGATAAGTCAAAACATCTTCAGTTGCACAAGCAGGATCAACAACGTAACCTGCCTTCAAAGCAGCTTCTGCAATCTTGCCATAGGAAACTTCGTTTCCAGCCAACGCACGATTAAACATTCCAATAAGCTTAATGTTCATCTTTTTCTCCTTTCGGGTAGTAACATTTTGAACTACCTATGAAATTTTATTTTAAAATAATATAGATAAAACTTATCTATTTTTTACTCAGAATCGTCAAAATTAAAATGCCTGTCAAGCTTTGTGATTAATTGACCCACATCAGTAAATTCATTTTTGTGCTCCCTTAGGACAGAATGGATTCCATATGGACCAAATCCCAAAACAAGTTCACGAAGTAACTCTTCTGCCTCTTCCAAATGATTTATTTCATTCTTCAAGGCTTCAAGGTTTTTTAATTCCATTTTAGGCTTCCTCCTTTGGAAGAACTTCCTCAATGTAATTTCTATCCTGAGTAAAAATTGGAATATTAGTGTCAATAGTCCATCCTAAAACTCCTGCAACAGAAATCCTTTTTACGCAAGTTCCTCTTTTACAAACAACAGGACAATCGTTCCAATTGATATTCTTCTCCTCATGTAACTTATCCTGAATTTGGGAATTGTTCAAACCAGAAAGTTCTTTTTGGCTAAAGTGGGCTCTTCCCAAACTTTGGATTGAGTTACGAGTAGCATCGTTCTGTCTCCAAATAAAATAATTTGTAATTTCTTCCTCTGGAATATTAAAAGCCCTTGCATCAAAGTACCCACCAAGTTCGGCTTTCTTTAAAAGAACGTTTTCGTAATATCTTTCGTTTTCGTCCTCATGCCAATTGTCCTCTACAAAGTCTCTATAGAACTGTTCTGTAACTTTTAACCAATTTCTGTTAAAAAACATTGCAGCCATAGAAGCAGCAACTGAACAAAGTTTTTGTACAGAGTATTCAAACCAAGCATCCGTCTGAAGAGTATCATAATCTGTCAAAAGAAGGGAGATCTCATCGCTTTCTACATATGCAATTTTACAACCCTGAATATTTTCGCAAAGATCCTTAGTTGTCATTTGCATTACTTTAATAAACACTTCATCAAAAGGTTTTTTCAATCCTTTTGTATAAGTGTGAAAATGTACTCCATCAATTCTTATAATGACAGGGGTTCTACGAGTTAGATATGTTTTAGATCTATTCTCGTAATAATCTTTCATTCTATCACCAAGTGCGTCTGCTACCATATTTTTATCCTCTTGCTGTTACTACAATTCCACCATAGCTACAATATTCCTGAACATCACTTATAAAGTCTTCAATGTAATGTGAGTGTTCCTCATACATTGTATTTTTTGCTTTTTCCAAATCCTTGATAAAAACTTCTGCTGGAAGATCAACCTGAGTAAAATAACCAAATTCTTCTGACTGAGAACTTGATACTTCAGCTTTTCCTTTAAAGTGATTGTTTACAGTATTTCTAACAACCTCGTCTAACTCCTTTACCTGCTCAAGGATAGGCTCTCCAGGACCGATTCGATTCTTAAAGCTGAATATTAATGTCATCCTTTGTCTCCCAATTTGATTTATCACCAATAACCTTTTTAAGGTTTTCTGTAATCATCAAAAGATCCTTAACTGCTGCTGAGGCTTTGTAGTCCTTTAAACTATTGCAAATATCCTCAATTGACTTTACTGTATTCTCTAAAGATCTTTTTGCACTAATCAAGTAACGGTTTCTTTCTCCCTCAAACGAAAAGAAATAATTCAGGAGCTTTGAAAACTCTACCATATCTAATTGACTGTAAGGAACGGATCTAATAGCTTTTAGGTAAGTTTTCTTCTTTTGCTCATAATTACGAAGGCCAATTTTATTAACTACCCTTTTCATAATTCTAGACTTTTGTTCCTTGTCATTGAAGGATACATAAAGGCCTTTATCATCCCGAACACTTGTCTGTGTTTTCCAAATCCCGTTTTCGAGTTTTGAAAGGGTTTTGATTGGGCTGTCTCCAAGTTCTTCTTGTATAGAAAATGTAGAGTATACCCATTTATGATTTTTTGAATCATAGTTTTCTTTTGCTTTGAAATTGATTCTAAATATGTTATCGCCACACCTTTTTATGTGAGTAATTTTCAAATCCTCTGGATAAAACATATTCTACTTTCCCATACCTTCATTGAATTCTGCATTGGGGCTTGTTCCAAAGAAGTGTACAACTTTTGATGAGTGCCCAATATCCACAGAAATATTTTTCAATGTTTCCATATCTATTCCATATTGAGAAAAGCCTGTTGTGGCTGTAATCTCAATAGTAAAATCATCCGGCAAACTTGCTGTTAATTTTCTGAATTCCCCAAGTGTCATTTCATCCATAAGTTAATCCTTTTCCTGATCAGGCCAAAAACCTAAAAGTTTCAAGGTTGGTTCCATGTTAATATCTGAATAATATTTCTTCCAAGTTTCATAGGCATTCAAAGGTTTATCTGGTTTTGTAAACCTTGCACTTTCCCAATCTATTGCTGCCTCAATTTTGTTTTTGATGTCCCTTCGTGTTTTATATTCTGGATAAACCCAACCGCAAGAGTCATGAGTAATAGCAAAAAGATAAGATTCTGATTTGACATGGTGTCCAGAAAACTTACGATGAAGTTTTGTTGCAATTTTATCACCGAATAAAAGAATGTTAATCATTTTAACAAAATCATGCATTGGAAAAGAATAACCAAGTTCTTTAGCTATTCTTTGAACTTCCTTGCGATGTTTTCTTGTTTGATTAAATTCATAAATCCTATTCATCATGTTTATAATATAGGGTGTTTTTGCCCTTAAAGATCCTCAAATTTTTCAATATCATTTTCGTCGTAGAAACGCATCCACTGTAACATTGTATCAAAGTAGCGGAATCTTTTTAGTCCTTCTAGATTTGGATTTGTATCCCTTTCTCCAGGAATTACATCACCCTTTGGTACACCATTTTTCAATACAAATTTGCAAGGTTTCCAAACAGGCCTGTATTTTTCATCCAGCTCTTCATCCAGATTGATCAATTCATTTTGAATTTTAGATATATCCTTATTTCTATAAGAAAGTTCTGCCTTGAGGTTTTTGATAATCCTCTGGACACCATTCATTTGCTGGCGATAGTAAAGAAGACAGGCATATGCTTTTGCTCCTAAAGAAAAATCCTTTCCAGAATCCCAAAGGTTCGGAGATTCCCAAACTTCCTTTCTCATTGGATTAAAAACGGCTCTGTCATGTGGAAGATGGTCCTTACAATAACGAATTCTTTCATTAAGCCAATTTGCTTGGGCCTTGCAATTAAGAAGAGCAATTCTACAATTATTGAGATCGTCCACCTTGTTACGAATTTCCATAACTAGTTTGAGACGTTTATTCTTTTCCTCTGTATTGAGGCGCCAGAGAGTTCCATTCAAAGCCATTTTAATTTTCTCCTATCAATTCTTTTGCTTTCTTTGCTCTAGCAATAATCTCATTTATAAGACTGGCTAGATTATCTTTTTCAAGTTCGGTATCCAAGGGATTTGGGGATTCTATCATTTTTTCAACTTCTTCTTTGCTTCTGTTAAAGAGAGTAGATATAAAAGTATAAAGCACTTCTCTATTTCTTGTATCCTTTATGTAGGTTGTAATAGCATCTTCTAAAATAGAGAACATTATAGTATGGGAAATAGCATACTTTAGAATAATTGCATTTGAGGAATCAGGATAGGCAACCCCATATTTTCTACAATAGCCCCTCCAGCCTCTCTCTACAACTTCCTCAAAATCACAGGAAGGCTCTACAGAAAAGGTTGTGCTGTATACATCCTCAATAGCTGTTTTTATATTCATTTTTTTTCTCCTAAAAAGCAGGGTATGGGATATCAAGAATTGCCCAACCTTCTATTCCATGATCCAACAAAGTAAAACATTCATTATTATCCTTGCTTCTTTTATAATTGAAGTTGTCAAGGTAATCTATTTCAACAACTTTTCTTCCGTCTAAATTTTTTGCAATTGCTACGTAGGCAAAAGGATCCGTACAGGCTGGCATAACGTTTCCTTTTACCCATTGTATTGTAGTCATTCTTGTATTTGTCTGCATCACAACTCCTAAAAATAAATCTTAAAATACTTTAAGTGTTCATTGTCTCTGTCTTGATGATATTCGACTCTCCAACCTGCCCTACAAAGATATATCCAAAGTTCGTGCATGATATTGTCTGCCATGATTTTATAATGCTTGTAATGTTCATTATCTGTTTCTTCCCATTCATGATGAACCGTTTTATGAGTAAGTTTCTGCCAAAATGTTTCAGGCCAATCCCCAGTCTTCTTGATTTTCTTTTCTTCGTAATCAAGGTTGTTGAATATAAAAGGTTCGTGAAAATAGCAGATAGGTTCGCTATTTTCTCTAGCAGATTTTTTGATATAATCAAAAAGAAGATCGATCGGATGAACTTTGCAATGGTCTGCATAAAAAAGACTGAAGTCAACAATAAGGTTGCTATTGTCTTTGAAATGGCTGTAACCCCAAATGGCCCTTGCATCATCCGGAGACAAGTAAGTTTTGTTTATTACATCTGTTTTCTTTTTAGCCATTACAACCCATCCCCCTCGGCATCACATTGAGCCGAATCGTAACCCTCTGAATAACCAACATCGTGAATTTCTGTATAGATGTCCTCACAAAACCTCTCAAGCTCCTTGTTGTATGGTGCAACACTTCCAACAGGAATATGCATTTCATTCGTGAGAAACTTACGCATATTGTACTTCAACCACTCCTGAATCTCTTTCTCTGAATCCTGCTGGAGTATTCCCCATTTGATAACTGGATATGGTCTTTTTGAAAGCTTAAACATTTTAATCCTCCATTGCCCTTGTTTCAGCATGCTCTAAAACATCGTAAAGAACATCCTCTACCTTGTCGGCATCTTTATTCATCCCGTTAGATCTTAAAAGAGTAATGATTTTCTGGCTCAACTCATCCAAATGATCTACTTCTGCTTTAGTCATCCTCGTCTTCCCAATAATCCTCGTCCTCATCTTCTTCATAATCATCTTCATCCCAACCATCAAAGTCAGGTGACTGTTCCCAGTAATCATTGATCTTATCGACCATCTCACAGGAAACGCAAAGCAGGTGATTGTAATCTGAAGACATTGCATCTTTTGTATATGCATCAACTGCAGCTGAATCAAAAAGCTTCATTGCAACTTCATCAACCTGACCTTCGTAATCAGGTTCTTTTGCATCCTTGTAAGCCTCATTCATCCATCTGGAAACTGTACCCATTACGCAGTAGGCATTTCCGTTTACACCAACCAATGTTTTCTTTTCCATTTTCGTACCCCCATATAGAATGGATCCCCTAAGGGATCCTATTTTTGATTAGCCCCAATACATATGCATATAATCATCCCTGCAAACACCTACGGTAGCAGATCCATCATAGTTTGGAGATTTAAAATAAATACTACCATCCTCTCTGGTCTTAACTCTTACAGTTTTGATAATTTCCTCTTCTGTGAACTGATCCCTTTCAGGAACGGTGTCTCCTTTTTCGTCCCTTACAATTCTGGTCCATCTGTAAGTCAGATCACCATCTGGTTCCTGGCCTGCATCTTCGGCTGAACAGGTCTCCCATTTGATTTCGCGGAGTTTTAAACTTTTGGCTGTTTTACCAACTACTTCAAAGTAGTCAGCCATCCCCCACCAACTACAACGGAAAATCAATCCTTCAAAAATGTTCTCCATTGTAACGTTCTGGCCTTTCAATTCATCTAATTTTTTATAGTAAGCTTCCTTAATCATTGTTCGTACCTCTTGTATATAATATAGGTGATTTTCAGGTACGATTTGCCAAAAAATATTGCAAATTTTTAATCTTTTTCTGGATGTTCCTTATCGTATTTTGCATCAGCTATTTTTACTTTTAAGATTTTAAAGAAATTTTTAATCCTATAAACAAATGTCCAATACAAGGTTTCTTTAAGTCTTAGAGACAAACCTTCCCAATGATATCCGCTATGGGCAATTTTATGCATCATTTTACAAACAGGACAGAATTCGGTTCCTGTTGGATAGGATGAATGAGTTCCATCTGTAACTACCTTTTTAGCTATACCCTTAGCCTCGAGTTCTTCCCAATCTTTTTCTGTACCAAAATCCTTTGCTTTTATGCATTCATTCCAAAGCAGATCCCCTGTCTCCTTAAGATAGGTTTTTTCTAGTCTGTAGGCCCCGCCAATGACATTTCCGTTGCTGTTGATTTCTTCCTGAGTTAATTTTATGTTAAATAAATTCTCGAAAGTCTCAAAACGACTTTCTTCGTACCCAAGTTTCTTTATATATGCATCATATTGATCTTTTGTATAAAAGGTTAAAAGATCTTGATTCTTTAATTTTTGATAAATGTTGCCTTTATATCTGAAATAAAAATTGGAATTTCCATTTGCTTTATTTCCAAAAATTGGCATGTATCCTTTATCCTTTAACCTGTAAACTCTTCCATAGGATGGATTTGATAATGCCTCATAAATTCTTTCCATTGGTGGATTGCAAGAATGACAACAAATATCAGGTGTATTAAAATAACTATCCCAATGAGGCTTACCAACTAACTTTGCCTTTCTAAGAATCTTGAATTCCTTTTTAGCTTCTTTTGGATGCATCATCTTTTCGCATCTATAAATTACATCCCTGTTGTTTTCATCTTCTTCGTCAGAAGTAAATTGAATGTACACATTCATTTCTTTTTGCTTCAAAAGGATTTTATAATTGCCCTTCCAAACATGGCGGATTGGTTTTTTGATTTTATCAAAAGTAAAATCAATATGGTAATGGTTATTTTTTACATATGGAATTTTTTGATCCAAAATCAAAACAGGTGCATTTGCATAAACAGCAGTAACTCCATTGATCTCCGATTTTGTCAAATCTTTCTTCCAAGCACAAACAGAAACAGTTGACTTATCATTTTTATATCTTAAAAGTTGAATTGTAATTTCAACAGAATTGTCCCAAGACTTTTCCGTAAATGTTCTGAGTTTGTTTAATTTTTTATCACAAACAAACCATAAACTAAACCTATTTTTATCTACCGTGAATAGCATTTTTATCCTCCACAAAAATTGGACCAAAATCTTTTAGAAATTCTATTTCGCTATGGAATTCTTTTTCAAATAATTTTTCCAATTCTTTTATCTCTTCTTTTTTAAACTCTTTCTCTTTTATTATAGCAGCTAAATGCCAATTACCTTTCCAGTACGTTTTCATAAATTGAATTATACCATAATTTTCATGGAAAGTTAAATATCCAAAATATTCAGTTACACCTTCTTTATAAGCACTAGCCCTCTCTTCTTCACAAACAAAATTAAAGTTTCTGCTATTAAAAAATTCTTCCTTTACTTCATCCGAAATAGAAATAGGAAGTTTATTTGTTTGAAGAGTATCATGGGCAATTCTTAAAAAGTCTCCTCCGATATGACCAAAACGATTCCTTTCCCTTACATACAAAGTGCAAACTTTGCAACTATCCAATTCCTTTTTAAGAATCAAAGCCCCGGCAAACTCATCTCCGTCAAAAGCTGCAAATACAAATCTACCTTTTAGAGGAAGTATTTTGGAGTCAAACCACTCCTTGAAACCTTCGTAATAATTTCGAAGATTGTTAAGTGAGTCCCTGACATTGATTAATTCGTTCTTTTCCTTAATTTGTTTGATTAACATTTTTATCTAAACAATCCCCATAAAGAACTATTGTGTAAGGTTTGTTGAGCTCCCTACAAAATTCAATCGAACTTCTTGTTCCCCTAGATTGGCCATCCCAGAAAGCAACACAATAATCACAATCTGTAACCATTGCCTTGTTACGAATTGGGCCGGCTGACTTACCCCAGGCTTTCCAATCAGCAGGATATGGTTTAAAAAGGAGATTTCTTTTTGCAACATAATCTTTTGCTAAGGTGTCAGCCCCTTTGGCCTCCCCTTCTAAAATAATAATATCCTTCCAACCATTTTTTGCAACTAAATCATCCAAAGTCTTAAACAGAAGTTCCCTATCATTAAAATCCCTTCCGCCACATACCATCAAATTCATTTTGTGCCTCCTTAAACGTAAGTTTTTATAACTCTCCATTGCCAGGGTTTTTCATCAATAAGGTATCCACCATTAAAAATGTGCTCAAAGGCCTCATGAACTTTTAAACCATCTTCAAAAGGATGACTTGCTAGCACATACAAAGGTTGGTATCTCCAAAATAAAATATGTTTTTTCCAAATCTTTACAAGAACGAATTTGACACCTGTTTCCTTGTAAAACTCTTTTGCGGCTTCTGCAAACTCTTCTTCTGATTTACAATTCATATGTTCCCAAAGATAATGCATATCCTTTTTCGTTTGAGCAAATCCATACCTAACTGCATTCGTTTTAGCATAATCAATTTCAAATTCTGTTAACATCCTTTTTACCTCTTACCATATCCAACTTCTTCAAATTCCCCTTTTAGTTTAAGAAACTTATATCTTTTTCTAAGAGGAAAATGCCTAGACATCTTAAACCGAAGACCTGAAAGACTACACCATATAGCAGCATTATACCTAATTTCATCAGGTACATTAAGAGGATCCTTTTCTGATCCAGGGTTCTTATCAAAATAATGTTTCTTATAAAAATTAGCTACTCTATTTGGATATTCAAAAAACTCAACAAAGAATTTCTTGATAAGTACTTGAGAGATGGATCCGTTTGTTGGAGTTACTGCTATTTCTTCAGAATTAATTAAGGAACCACTTATTAACTCTTTCAAAAGAATTTCATAAAACATTTTGTCTTTTCTTTTCATAAAGATTGGTTTGTGCAATTCCCAGTTTGCGTCAAGTTGAAGTGTTCCTTCTCTAATCAAAGTGTGGTATTGTTCCTCTAAATAATTGAAAAGTTTTAATTCATACATGCTTATATTATAGTTGGGATTTCTATAAACAAAATAAAAGGTCTGAAAAAATTCAGACCTGAAACCTTTTTATTTCTTCTGCAAAGCTTCTGCTGCTGCAACAATTTGTTTAATTTCCTCAAAGGTAATTTCTGCTTTTAAACAATTTTGAATACCTAACAAAAGATTATCCTTTGCAGTTTTTTGAATTCTCTTTTTAACTTCATCAGTCATTTCAACCCTCACCCTTTATTTAAAATTAGTTTTCAACTCCTACTGCCTTAACTTCAGCACTTATCCAAATATCTTCCCAAACTTCCATTAGCTTTTTTAGGTCATCATAGGCTGGAGTAACTAAACGACAGTAGGGGCACTTTAAATAAAACTTATACTTATGGTATTTTTCATCCCTAAGTATTTGGGCCCTTACAGGGTAATTTGACGGCTTATATGTTTTACAACATTCTGGACATTCAAAACCAGTAAGGTTCATTGGAATCAATAATCTGTGGGCTTTTATTAAATCTTTTAGTTGTCTAGTCATTCTTTTATCCGTAGTTTAAATTCCGTTGTTTGAGTATAGACTATCCGATGGTTGATTGTTATCCTCGTAGAGTTTTTTCATAATCTCGTGAAACCTAAAAGTCTTTAGCTTTTAGGTACAACCTCCTTTTAAAAATATAGAATTTCAACTTCCCTGTTCTTCAATGTATTTTTTCAAGGTTTCTTGAGAGACTTGTCCAATAGTTGTTGCAAAGTATCCGTCACTCCAAAATGTATTTTCTTTCCAAAAGAATTGTTTTAGATTTGGAGAAAACTTCCAAATAGCAAAGGTAGTTTGTTGTTTCAACACTCTTACAATTTGACCTATAGAAACTTGAGGAGTTGTCTGAATCATAAAATGTATATGATGTTTCCATGTAGCAAATCTCAAAATCATAGTTTTTGGAAATTTGTGAACACTTATTTTTCACAAAATCGTCTAAACCGTT
>JAEEGL011983867.1_pt1 | contig 21047 bp, 18 predicted proteins | sample 9134231 | NCBI WGS metagenome assembly JAEEGL01 (sample SAMN16246548, study PRJNA631951) | gut metagenome | biome: gut microbiome; feature: rumen; material: fiber-attached | host: Bos | place: Iran: Karaj | collected 2018-10 | reverse complement strand
GGGGTTGATTCTTTCTTTTTGGGTAATGTGAGCAGTCGGGAAGGGCTCCTGGTGTCGCGTCGTGAAGTCGGGCGTATTATAGGAGTACAACAGCTGCTGATAGTAGTGCCGTGGATTCTGCTGGGGCAGCATGAAAGGCTTGGTGCAGCGGCCCTGGTCGTCGATATGGGCCAGATAGAGACGCGAGTAAAGCCCGTCGTCGCGACGGCTGGTGAAGAGGAACCAGCGGCTGTTCGTACTCCAGTTGTGGAGACTCTCTGCACGCGTACTGTTCACTTCGTCCATTGCCCTGCTTTCGCCCGTCTCCAGGTCGAGCAGCCAGAGGTCGGCCTCAGGATGCCAGATGGAGAAATAGCCGTAGTCAGCCTGGGCGTACATGATATAACGGCCATCGTAGGAAGGGCGTGGCCAGCTGATGCTCTTGCCCGTCAGACGGGTGTTGATCAGAGTGTCAACCTGCGTGCCGAGCTTGCCTGTCTCTGCATCGAAGGCCACGCGACAGAGACTGTATTTCTCCTTGTCGTAGTCGGTGGGGTAGATCTGCCGTTTTGCAGTCATGTAGTACAGCCATTTCCCGTCGGGCGAGAAGACGGGCACGTTCTCTGCCCAGTATTTCCGCATCGTGAGCGTATCGATGAGGATGGTACGGGTCTTAGTATCGTAGACGAAAACGTCCGATGAGGAGTCGTAGACCTCAATGCGTTTGGTCGGATTGGCTGTGTGGAACATCTGCGAGGTCTTATTCGTCGAGAAGGCACAGTAGCGCCCGTCGGGATGCCAGTAGGGATAGACCATCGCACCGCCTAGTGAGTCGTTGCGCGCCTGAAGCACCTCGATGGTGCCTTGCCGGTTGATGACGGTGGCCCCCAGTTCGCCTCTGACGTGGAACACGTACTGGTCGGGGTTCGTGCGATTGGCCGTATGGCAGTTCAGACATTGCTTCGAGATGTTCGTGTTCTCGATCAGCGGCGTCTCTTCGAAGGTCGACAGGTCGCGCTGGTAGATGCCCATGTGGCCGTAGAACTCATAGCCTGGGGCTATCCGTCGGTAGGTGACACCCCATTCGCCGAGGCTGTCGCTGCTGACGTAGATGGGAAATTCCTGATACTGCGTCCATTGGCCGTCGCGCTCGGCACAGACCGTCACCTTCAGCTCCCCGCCTTTGTTCTGCTCCAGCAGCTCGTGCCAGGCAGCGATATCGAAGTCGGCATAGGTACCGTTAGTGTGGAGTGAGCCGCCCTGAGAGCCTTTTACCTCTACATCGATGGTCGTGACGCTGTCGCTGTGCATGGCGAAGTCGAGTGGGGCGATGCCTGTGGGGATGGTCACGCCGACGTAGTCAGGATAGATGGCTGGCTGTTCGTCGACGATGGTGACATCCTTCGGCGATGGCGATGAGCAGGCTGCTAACAGTCCGACGCCCAACAGCCAGCTACATAAAGAACTGATCCTCGCCTTTCTCATACTGCTCTTGTAAACTCTTGAAGATAGGGTTCTGCTCGATGGCCTCCGGGTGCTCTGCCATCGGCTTCATCGTCTTCAGCCATTGACGGTTCACGTCTTTCTCCTCCAGCACCGCGATATATTTCCGTGCCACGTCGTATTGCTTGGTGATGATGGCCGTCTCTGCGAGCCGTTGCAGGGCGCGTCGTTTCATCTTGTCGCTACTTGTCACCACCATCGCCTCGAAGGCTGCGCGCTGTGCCAGAGCAGCGAATCCCAGCTGCATATACACGTCGCTCATCATCATGGCTCCCGTCACGCTCGTCAGCGCCTCTTTCGTGTTCGCAAGACATTCCATCGCGGCTTCAGAGTCAATCTGGTTCAGACGGAACTGGGCCAGCTTGAACACCTTATGACAGGCCAGCGACTGCACGGGCGACTTCTGGGCTTCAGCGACGATACCCTCCCAGTCTCCGTCGAGCTGCATCGCGTCGTAGCGGCACTCCTCCTCTGTGCCGTAGTTCGCCTCACGCTGCTCCTGACTGCAAGCCAGACACGTGAGCGCCATCAGAATCATATACAAAATCTTGCGATTCATCGCTGCAAAGATACAACTTTTTCTCGAAACAGCCAAGCGTTTCTTTAGAAAGTTTTCAAGCCGCGTCTCACGACGCAGCTTGAATGATGGTGCTATTTGAGCATGATTCCCGTTTTACGAAACTTCGACTTAATCTTGCCGTTCTCCTTGAATTCACCCAATTTCTCAATCAATCGATCCCTTAGCAACCTGTGTATCTTAACACGGGCTGTATCACCATTCAGGTTAAAACATCTCATGACATCCTCATTAGTAAAGTCTTGGGGTAGACGGTTAAAGGCCTCTAGGGTCTTCTGGTTTCGACGGACTTTCACGTTCGCCTCACGCTGCTTATTGTCGAAGTACGTCTCAGCCATGGCACCGAAATAATATCGCTGACAGGCGTATTGGATATTCACGATTAATTCAGCCAATCGCCAATCCTTCTCATCCGTCTCGAATTCGCCATAGAAGCAATCACCATCCTTCTTCAACTGATCCCAGTGGCGCATCACGATAAACGGAGCCGAGAAATTCAGACCGTGATAAGCGCATCGTTTCAGCAACATCTCGTCGGCCTTGGATTCATTCTCCTTGGCGTCCTCCATGCGTCGAGCCGTCCAATCATAGAGCTCGTCTACAATCTTGTCGACACTGAGTAGGCCCTTCATCTTGTCGAGCTTAAACGCCCAAGCTTTCAGACGGCCATCACTCTCAATGTCTACATGACTCTCGCGCTCAATCATCTCGAAATTGGTCGTAGGCAGAGGGATACAAGTCAGACGAGTGGCCAAACCCGATCCGAAATTCTGCTCATTCACCATCTTGGCTAAAGCGATGGGAGTACCTGTGTAGATGTAGTTCCAAACCACGAAGAACTCCTGGAATATCGAATCGTTGTTCGAGTATGCCTGACCATCCTCCTCGTTGTGGAAAGCCTTCAGTTGCAACGACTGCTTGTCGATATACGCTCCACCCCTTTGCAGATTGAGTGTATTATCGAGCTCCGTATCAAACGTCAGCATGTGCAACTGCATCATCTCGCCGTCCACCTCCTCCACCGAATTCACCATATCCTGAATGAACTGAGCGTTAGAAGTTCGAGCAGGGTGAACACGTACCACGACCTTGGGCTTCTTAGGTTTTTCCTTGTTGGCGCCCTTGGTACGCATCTGTTCACGATAGGCGTTGATGGCATCCTTACCCACCTTGTCGGCATAGATAATCGGAGCTGCGAGCAATTTGTAGAGTCTTGTCGCGAAGCTCTTACCAGATGCCGGATCGCCAATGATGAGCGTCGAATTGTTGAGGCGTCTCAACTCTTCAGGTCGGTGGTAGAATCTGTATGTACACCTCGTCATCAAGGTCATCAACAATCCACCAGCCACGAACATAGCAGCAGGATACTGATTCCTTTTGAGACCTTTGCAGATGTCCTTCAGGATCGGGTAATCCTCGAACATCCCTTCTATCTGCTCTCCCCAATCCCAGAGCCAGCGGGCCATATCTTCATCGGCTAACGCCGCCGATGGCGTCTGCGACCCCTTCGTGATCTCCTGATACGTCTTCCCTGTTGCCCCTTGGATCGCTTCGAGCATAGCCTTTGATGGCAGAGAGCCTGCATACTTCTTCTCCTTCTGAGCGACGCAGTCGGCAGCACTGTCAACAGTCTGTGCAACATTCTCGTTGCGCTCGTCGATGATTTCCTGCACCCACGGTTGCGCCTCGACAATCTTCTGTACGGTGGCCTTGTCGCCGTCGAGCATAAGCAACAGATCGGTGGCCAGTTTGAGCGACTCCTTGTGTCGGTTGGAATCGTCTGCGCAGGGCAGCTTGTCAGCATAACGCTGATCAATAATAGACTGAACATCATAACCCCTCCACTTTAAACTTTGAACTTTGAGCTTTGAACTTTGAGCTTTGGCTGCGCTCTCCAACTTCTCGCTTTCATGCCCTTCATCATCAGAAGGAAACTCATGATATAGTGGTTGAGTCTTCTTCTCGCGGTATAACTGTGTGTAACGTTTGTCAAATTCTTCGTCATAATAATTAAAAAGTCGATCTTCATCAATAAATAAAATTTCATCTTCCTTCGGAGCGAACGAATTCCTCGTAGCATCGATACAGCTGGAGTCAGCCTTATAGCCGAGGGTAGCAGCAAAAACAATGATATTATCTGCCAGGTTGCCATCCTCGATATTTGCAGTGAAGATGATGCGGATGCCACGTCCCGAGCTGGTGATATGTACCAGCACCACGCGCTTCATCAGATCCTCATTCTGCTGTAGCTTCTCCCAGATCTCCAAGGGATTATCCACATGGTCGATGTCGAGCATCACGAGGCCGTTCACGTGACAGCCCTTCAATTGTCGTCGACGGACTTTCTTCTCCTTGCCGTCCTTGGTCTTGACGGTCACCAAGTCGAACTCGTAGCAGCAGAACTGGAATGCCGGCAGAGTCTTTTTCAGATCGTCTGCCCAGGCCAGCAGCTTCTTGTCGTCCGGCTTGTTTTTCCATCGATCCTTGGCCGTCTTGGTCTTCAGGTCTCGGATGGTTTTGAGCATGAACTTCTTGAAGTCCGTATGCTGTAGCCAGCGTTGCTTCGCCTCTTCGTCCTTTTCGTCGACTGCCCTCAGGATATCCCTTCTGGTATTGATCATCCATGCCGTCGAACTCAGCTTGATGCTCCCCCAGAAGTCCTTCCTGCCGCATTTCACGGCAGAAAGGTCTTTAGTGTTCTTCTGATAACAAAATCCCATATTAGTTATTCTGTCGAAAGATTAGAGGGGCTGAATGTCCGTGATATAGAAGACATTCTCGTGGCGGTCGTTGTTGTCGCCCCAGACGCGCTGCTTCCAGAAACCCTTCACGATATAGGGCTGGTTCTGATAGTACTGCGTGTCACGGTTCTTGCTGGCAGCCTCACCAGTCAACTCGCCATAGATGGTATCCCCACCACGCTTCAATGTAAACCCTCGACTCTTGAAGTACTCTGTAGTACCGTCTTGTCGCTGGTACTGGCGCTCTGAGTATGCGCCTACCTCCACAATAGTTACTAAATTTTCCATGATAAAAATGATTACGAAATGAATAATATGTCCTTATGTTCTTCTGTCGAAAAACTAGACCTCATCCAGGATATCCTCGATCGTCTTCTCTCGAAACTCTGCAAGTTTCTCTTTGAGCATCAACGACATGGCTGTATCCAGTTCACGAACCATCACGTCCGTTATTCGAGGCACGCCCAACTCCTTCTTGACAGAGTTGTAGAACTTGATACGTTCAGGACTCTCCTTCAGCCATCCGTTCTCCAACGCACAGATCAGTCGATCCTTGGGTCGGTGCTTCGGACTCTTACGATTCCACGCCTTAAAGGTTAATTTACCTGTGTCCTGATCCATATAGAGGACACCTTCCACTCTCTCTCCACTGACGAGCTTTTGTAGCAGCTCGATCGCATTCATGACGAATACATATTTCTTTTGCATATTAGTTAATTACTCGAAAAATCTTTTTGCCTCCCACTCGCGACGACGCTCCAGTCCTCGGAGCCTCTTGCCGCCAGCGTAGACCCATCGCTTGAACTCCTTCTTGATGGCGTTCTTGCTGCCCCCTTCACGGATGACTTTCAGCAGCGTGGAGCTCTTCAGTCGACCGATGCCCAGGTTGAAGGTGAACGACACCAGTGCATCAAACTGCCCTTGTGTCTGGGCCACATTCAACGCCTGCACCTGTTGTTCAACCTCTCGGACATCGTCCTTCAGCAACTCCTTCGCCCAGTACTTCGAGATACGGTCACCCATCTTCACATCCTTCGTGTGACCATAACCGATCGTGGGCACGCCTGCACAATCCTCATAAGCCTCTAAAGAGAGCCCTTCCATGACCATCAATTGAGTCATCAAATTGTCTGTTACTTTCATAATAAAAAAACTTTTGGTCGAAATGAATACTAAATATTTAACACTAATCAGTCGATGACGTGCGACTGATGAAAACTTCCTTCAAGTGCTGGTAACTCTTGACCGTTCCACCTCCTGCTCCTGCGTTTTCGAGTCCCTGACTCAGGTGCCAGTCTTCACAGACAGCGTTACTGTCTACCTGTTGATCTGATAGCAAGCAGATTCGCTCGCCCTTCTTATCGAAGCCCTTGAACTGGCAAGATGCACAGCAGATGTTGATCTCAATACCAAATTTGTTTCTAAATTTCTTCATTTAAAAAATTTAAGTCGATAGAGTTAAAAATTCCGTTAATACTTTCTGAGTGGTACAGGCCAGTCAAACGTCTTGTCTGGTTCAAGCCAAACGTGTAGCATGACGCCTGCGAAAAGTGATAGCCGGCTGAAAAAGAAGAACTGTTTTTCCCCCACTCTGAGTTCGTAGCCGGTTGGCCGTGTTTGAATGTTCAACAACTCTGGCCACTTTTTCTGCCGATACCGACGGCCGTTCTGCCTGCAGTTTCTCTCCTGCATGCCCTCAATCGAAAGTCCAACTTCCGTTTGAGATTTCAATACTGATTTTGTCATATATATAATAATTAAGGTGTAAACTTAAAGATCCCTGATGACCACATCCTCCAGTGTCAACAACATCCCGTTACTGTCTCTACCACCGACGGTAATGCCAGTCTCCTTAAAAAAGGACGGTTCGATGGCCATATCGAAATCAAAGCTCCAGAATTGAGTATTGACCAGTCGGATGTTATTCTTCAGTTTATCCAGCTTGTTGGCGACTGCCAGTGTTGACTTTTCCCAACCCTCGTCAAAATAATGTCTGCTATAGTCAAAGTATTCGAAATACTGATCCAACAGCTCTGCCTCTTTTCTCGTGAGCTTCAAATTTTTTGTTGCAGATTTGGGTTCTTCAGCAAGGGTCATCAAAACCATGAAGCCATCTTCCATTTTTATGGGTTTAACCTCCAGGACGATGCACTTCTTATTGAAGAAGCGGAACATCTTACCTTTAACATAATCTTTGATCACCCTGGTCTTCTCGTTAACGATGATCTGCTTAATGTTATCAATAATGGCCTGGTGCTTAGCCACCTCAGCCATTTCTCCAACTAGATCGAATGCCAATTGCTCTAAAACCGAATTTGATAATTTTAAATTTTCCATATACCTTTATGATTTTATTAAATATTTAACTTGATTTTTTTAAAAAACACCTCGGCGCTCACGCGAGGAGGTGGGGTGCAGCAACGCCTTGCCGCGCAATTAATTACAATACTAATCACTAACTGAATAACAAATAAGACAAAGACTAAATGAGTAAAAAAACAAGAGTATTATATAAATTGAATGTTGTCAAAGAAGGCCTGATCACTGCAACTTAATTCATTCTTCAGCTCTTCGCTGATGCAAAGGTCACAAGCCGCAGGGATGTCAGCCCTGCAAGTGATTTCGAACATGACCCTGCTAATACGATCGAGTATTTGCCTCAGCGACTTATATCGACTTGTATGGGCCATGTATCTTTTTTCATCACCAGCCAGGAAAGCATAGAGGCAGAGGACATCATTTCCGTCCGTATCTTTACGAGCGTTAATCTCAAATATTAGCTTCTGAAATTCATCGCTCCATTTGATCCCAGCTAGCTTCAGGCTTTTCATTAACTCTGAAAGATCCTCATGATAGTTTTCAGCCATCAGCAGATAGCCTGCGAACATTTTGATAATCTCTTTTTCAGAGATGGTGACTCCAGGTTCTCCCAGATAGAAATAACAAGTTTCGTCATAGAGATTAAACTCCTGATGATCCTCTAGCGTCATAACTGGCGTGCCAGGCGAGGTGATTATCACTTGAGGGCTTCCGTCTGAATTGACCCCCATAAGCTGACAATTAAGCAGCTCAAAATCCGTTTCGTTATAAAGATAAATCTGTTTCATTTTACTTATAATATAAATAATGTATTAATAACTTTTCAATTCTAAGACCTGCCAGAATTCCAAGGAACCTCCAGCAGGTTTGTCGAGAGATACGCAACCATATAAAAGTTGCGGTAGATCGTGTGTGTCAATAAGTCAAAGAACTAATTTTTGTCTTTCGACGATGCAAAGGTAATACGTTTTTTCTGTGGTTATTTGGAAAAAAACGCCCCCGTCCAACTGAGCGTCCAACCTATCGTTATTTGTCCAACTGAGCGTCCAACAACCTCCTTTTCTCCTTTAAAAAGGCACTTAAAAATTGAACAACGATGTTTTTTCTCCTTAAAATTTCGTATTGGCTAATCCTGTCAGAGTCGGCAAAAGTCCAATTCGGATACTTACCCGAAATACTATCCTTATTATTATACAGGGTACTTCTACCGATTAGATTATTCAAACCAAGCATCTCCAGATAGCCTATATATTCCGAGGGGCTATAATAAAATAAGGTGTGATGGATGACACCATCGTTGGCAGCCTTCATTATATAGGTATAATCAGCAGGTGTCTTGAATACCTTACGGTCTCTTAGCTCGGTAATAGCATAAGCAAAACTCTTATCTATCACATCTTGTGTATCGACGCCATCAACTGTACAGATTACCTCCACCGTCGGGCAGAGCTGAATAAATCCCAAAAACTGATCTAATGCAGAATCGTCAATTCTTAATAATACCTCTTTCATTGTTACCGATGAATTGTGAGATGGTGTGATGACGCGCGTTTTAATTCTCAGAGAAACATCCCACAACCTCGGATTAATAATGTTCACGCGAGGACTATCCTCTGCGTGGCCCCAGACTTTCATCTGATCGCACTGCAAAGGTATATAAGCCAATAATCCATGCAAATCTGTAGATGGATTATTTGCTAAATAAAGTTATGCATTTGTAATTGACTGATAATGAAGAACAAAGAAATCGGCCAAACCTCGTTTTTAATTTTGTCGAGATTTGACCGATTACGGTTGGCTTATTTATGGCTTGCTTTTGGCTTATTTTCAGTTCATCTCTTACGAGGGCAATATGCATCCAACAAGGGTAAGATTTCTTTGAGCCCTTTGCGTATGTTTTTCTTATCAGGGCGACCTTTATCGATATTCGAATAGCCTTCATCATTATTGAAGAACAATCTGTTCAAAGAAGGTGATCCACCACGATTATCTATCAAGCCCATTTCATCGAGATAGCCTATTAGGTTTTGCCATGTCACTCGAATCGCATTACCACCTTTCCTGGATTCAAACAGGCTCCACAACTTCATAGACAGCTTGAACTCTTCATCCGTTAATCCATATTCTCCAATGCCTAACACTTGCCTGACAAATGCCTTGATGATTTCCGCTGTTATCGGTTTGGCCCAAACTCCCTTTTCAATCAATGCATCAAGCTCGAAGATGATAGCTTTTCTCTTTTCAGACAATTCCGTTAAACTGTTTGCCCTCTGAGCTCTTAACTTCCTTTCGCGTTTCTCCAACATCAGTTCTCTGACGGCCAGCAATGTCATCAGTCGATTGTACTGATCTTCAGGGAGTGAAGCATAATAAAGGGTAAAAGCAAACTTGGAACGATCTACCTCGTAAAGATGGAACAGATGTCCAGGTGCAGCGTGCAACATATCCTCAACATGTGTAAAGGAGAATCTTGCCACTTCGAACATTTTAAGCAGAACGCTCTCAGCTGCCGTCATGAACACATCAGGCAACCAACTCTCCAACCACCAATTGATATGCTCGTTCGATCCTCGATGCACAAGTGAATAGAGCAAATATTCGGCTTGCTCCCTAACCTCCTTTATCTCTGATGACCTCATTTGTAGATACAACTCCATACAAATCTCGTTAGTATAAGCCGATAGTTCTAATGACAAGGAAACAAGCAGCTTGTCGATAAGTTGTTTAAGATGCTCGCTCCAAACAGTCTCCTTATCAAGTGCCTTTTTGAGCAAAAAAATATCCATGTGAAGACTATTTTTCTCAATATTTAACTTTGCAGGCAGATTACAGGCCCAACTATAATCAATATCCATGTTGCATCTTTTGACTCTGGGCAGTTTAATAGGCTCCAGGGGCTCTGCGAACAGCACTTTTGCAATAGTACTTACCTCCTTGACTCGAACTCCCAGGAATTCCTGATTGTTGTCCTTCATCCAGGCATGAATACGATGCGATTGGCACATCCACACAAAACCAAGTCTTTGAAATTCCTTTGTATAAACTCCAACAGCCAGTTTATCCACGCTACCAGAAACTGGCGAAAGGTAGACTATGTCATCTCCCACTGCTTTTCTGATGTCTTTCACTTCTATGGGACTCTCTTGTTTATAAAGAGATTCTATCTGGTCGGCCAGTTTCCCATGACGACTGCCGACGATAACTATCTCTTCCGAGACGGTGTTATTGGTACTCATTCTTGTTTTGGTTTAAATTTTTACTTAATTGACTATAATTTAGTCTGAAGACATTACTCTTCAAGGTTTGCAAAGGTAATAGATTTTGAGCAAACCATCAAATAAAATCAGTTTTATTTGCAAAAAGTTTGGTCATTTCCCCAAAACTCCGTATCTTTGCAGTCGATATACCTTTATTATTCACTTAAACTGAATGCTTATGAAAAAGAAAAAATCAGAAAATTGTGTAAAATCGGGCAAAATGCTTGGTAGTGTCGAATCTTTTATCTACTTTTGCCGATGAGTACGAGACGTGAACGGGCAAAGAATCAAAATGCCCAATTGAACAGACAGCTAGAGGTTGCCATTCCAAAGACCGATGGCATGTGGAGAGAGAATCTTGGCAAGTATCTATTAGATATCTCAAAGTATGTTGTCACTGGTGTTATTATAGCGTCTCTGTTTCGAGGTGTTGAGGAGAGTTTCTTGATGTATATTCTTGGGGCCATTCTCGCATTTTCGACACTCATAGTAGGATTAGTATTAACAAACAAAAAGACGGAGAAATAGATTATGGGAATGTATATTATGTTTATGTTGATTGCAGTTCCTTGCATCATCTTTCTATTGTATTGCTTGACCCCATCAGGCAAGAATTGGCTACGTCAGAATAATATGTTGTAAATAACGGTAGGGCTCGCAAAATGCGAGTCCTATTTTTGATGGTTTGCTTCCTCCAAGCTAACGATCCTGGTTAACAAGACGTTTAACTCGAATCCCGATATACCTGTGAGAATATCCTCTTCTATCACTTTCAAAAAGCACTCCAAGTCATCTGCCTTGCTATCTTTGTAAAACAAACCACCCTCTGTAATTTCTATAATTTGATAATATTTTAGCATATCAAGTATATCCTTACCATAGCGAGGAGCAACCTTTAGGAGATCCTTCTCTGGTATGACCTCGTTTACATGCTCCATGAGATACTGGGCAATATTCATCTTTTCTGTTACTTCTACAACAAACGACATATCCACACCTATTTATATATAATGGCTATTCCTCATACCACTGATATCCACAGCCATTGCATTCGCAAAAGCCATCATCGTACATGGTTACATCCTCACAGCCACACTCGGCAGAATAGTGTTATCACCTTCCTGTTCTTTCAACTTTAGCAGGCCATATAGGAAAATCTCCTTCGTCACCTTGCGTTTGCCATCCACGTTGAAGTAATAGCCCTTGCCTTCTGAGTTCTGACGTATCAAGTCAAGATCAATCAGCAGAGATGAGAAATCTTCATTAGACTGTGCCTTTCTAGGCAATGCGTAGTTCTGTAGCAATACGGCAACATCCTTCTTTACGGTATTGGGATTGAACAGCGTCATCTTGCCAGCTTCCACCATTCTCAACTTTACATAGGTCAGGACCTGCTCCCTTTCAAAATGAGTGCGCTCTCGCTGAACGCCACAGAAGAACATCTTGTAAAGTGTTGCTTCTTCAGAAAAAACGAGATTAAAGTGGAGCAACCATAATGTTGCAATATCTTCGAGATACTTATCCTTACCGTTCTGGTCATTAAATAGATAATCTGCCAACTTCGTTGGCTTGTCATTCTCAGTAATACCAAAGGTTCTTAACCAAAAACGGATAGAAGCAACCATGTTCTTACCAACTCCCAATCCAATCACAGCTTCAGGACTATTAAAATCATTCCCACCTACAACGAAATCGTACCCCTTCTTAAGCCAAAGGGTCTTACAGGGGAATGATTCATGACCTGAAAAGGTATATTTTTTCAATTTACTAATGCTCATTGTTCTAAGTTCCGTAATAGACAAAAAAAGGACGTACCCTCCTCCTAAGTATTCCTTGTTACAGCCGTCGTGGATAGGCCTTGAGATGAAATACAGAGAAAGGGTACGCCGATTACGGCGTACCAAACTTCCTCAAAGACTCATCTCATTTTAAAGTTTTCCACGACTTTGTAACGAAAGCCTTCTCAGATAGTTGATACTATCAACTTTTGCCAATAAGTTCTTGCAAAGCAGCCTTTTCATGGCGTTCTTCCGTCACTACGACTCGAACATCGGCCACTATGCTACCGCAAAAGTACGAAATCTTTTCGGAATAACCAAAAATATCGTCGAAAAAATATTTTATTTCTTCGAAAAAGCCTCTTCTCGGTACTCATACCACCCTTCAATCTTTCATATCCATAGATGCAATGAAGTCATCATAGGCAGCTTGTTCCTCCTCGCGAGCAGCTAGATATCGGTCATCGTCGCCATCGTCATAATCATCGTAGAGATCAGGCTCGTTATCAATGTCGTAATAATTATCCATACTGAGACCATAAGGGTCATCATATTCAGCAAGGTCCTTGGTATCAGCATGGCGATGATGAACCACGTGATGCGCCAATGCCGCACCAGATAAAATTGCTGTTGCATGATGTCTGTTCGCTTTTTTCTTGGCTACATTGTTGGGCTTCTTTTGTTTTTTCGTATGACGAACTTCAGCAACATGCTCTGACTGAGCAATTTTCTTAGAGCGTCTCGCATCTGCAATCAGAATCTTGCAGACAACGACCACAAACGCTAATACCAATATAATAACAACTATTGCTGTCATAGGTCAATACACTTGTAACTTTCTGCAAAAATAGTGCTTTTTATCGAAGATACAAAATATATGGCTGGAAATTTGGAAATTCGCTCGAATGGCTTGCAGTGATACACGCCCTATTTTATTTTACATTGTCAACCTTTTCAGTAAAAGTGTCAACGGATCCAGTTAAAGATGTCAACTTGTTCAGAATAGACTGTCAACCATATCAGGAAAAAGACCAGGGATTTCTATTTTTGCCGTTACCCGTTACACCGTTACACCGTTACATCTTGTGAAATTCATAGTTTGAATTTAAGATTGTATATATCTTATTAATTATAATATATTATAATATATTATAATTAATATATAATAGATAGATTTCGCATGGAGAATATGAAAATGCGAAATGTAACGGTGTAACGGTGTAACGCGTAACGGGTCGGTGTCTAGCTAAAAGATGACCGTAGCCGACTAAGCGGGCAGTCGTAGCCGACCTGATCGACGATCGTAGCCAACCTGGTAAAATAACCTCCTTTTGAGGGTGTTTGTACCCTAAAATAATTGAAAAATTATTCGCGAAAAATTTGGTTTGTATTATTTTTTTTTGTACCTTTGCAGTGTGATTAAGAGATCACACTGCAAAGTCAATCATGAGAGACATAAAAAGCGGTAGGTGGCCAGCCGGTGTAGATGGTCGCATAGAATCTAATATTACGAACAACATTTTAAAATTATGGCAACACAGAAAATTGCAATGGGGATTAATCTCCGACAGAACAAAATCGAGGGCTCAACAGCCTATGGTAAGTATTATCCTGAGGTAGACCAGCAGAAGACTCTGAGTCTTCGTGGTTTCGCACAGCACATGACGGATCACGGCAGCATCTACGGACGCGCCATCGTCGAGGGTGTGCTGATGCAGATTACCGAGTGTCTTCCCGAACTCGTCGCACAGGGCGTGCCTGTTCAGCTGGGCAGTCTGGGTACTTTCTATCCCACCGCTGAGGTGAAGAAGGATGCGGCTGTACTCAACATCGCGGCTATGGACGGTCTGAATCCGAACGACGTCGTCAAGGCGATCCACATCCGATTCCTGCCTGACTCGACGAAGCTCGACAACCTTTGCGGCCCTGCTTTCAAGGATCACTGCACGCTGGAGCTGCGTAACATCATCGCGACTCAGAAGGTGACGGTGAATGGCAAGGAGAAGAGCGTGACTACCCTAAAGCCCATCGCGACCGCTGTCGCTGAGTGGAAGGCGCAGAATGGTGGCTCTTCGACGGGCTCAGAGTCCGGAGGTGAGAACAACGGCGGTGGTAGCAATACCCCTACTCCAACTCCTGGTAACGGTGGCGGCGGTGACGATCCTGTAGACGGCGATTAAGCTTAGTTTTAGAGTTTAAAGTTTATAGTTCTTTTAGTCGGCTAACGCCTTTGTAAAAGCGGCAAAGCCGAGCGTACAGTTTACGGAAAAATTATAGCGTATGACGAAGAAGGAAACGCTTAAGTGGTCGCTGCAGATCATCGCATCGATTATCTCAGCTGTGCTCACGGCACTGGGTACAACTAGTTGCATGGGAATCTAAATGAAAGGGTGCCGCGTCATCACGACGCGACACCCTTTAAAAATACCAAAACAATGTGTCTAATTACTAACTACTATTTAAAAAACTAACTAAAGCTTGAAGTATTTGGTCGTTTTTATTATTAGTTACCTGCATAAGCTGGATTCTGCTTGAGGAGAGAGTTCTTCATCAACTCGCCAGCTGGGATAGGCATATCCATCTTCTTGATGTCGAAGTCGAATGAACGCTTTGACCAAGGATAGTTAGCATAGTCAGAACCACCATCATCCTTTGGATAGTTATAGTTGATGTGATCCTCGATATAACCAGACTTGATCATATCTGGGCAGAGACACCACTCAGAGTTGAACTCCTTACGACGCTCCTCGTTCACAGCAACCTTCCAAGCCTCAGATGTATGGGTGTAACCTACACGGTTTGCAGTAGCCTGAAGCTTTGTGTAGTATTCTCTAGCAGAAGGAACGGTTACAGCCTCTGTAATCACACCGACAGGATATTCTTTCATGACGCTACTCTTTCCGTTACCTGAATATACATTGTTAAAATGATCATAGTATCTGCTGTAGTCCTGACCAATGGTCAAGTTACCCCATGCACGGTTGCGAAGAATATCAAGTTGTTTCCAACCTTCATCCTCCTGACCGGTGCGGAAGCAGCACTCTGCATAGTCAAGCAGTACGTTTGCATAACGCTTTCCGTAGATAATGGTTGGTGACCACATCTGAGTACCCCATGAGTTACCATCAGCAAATGCATTACGCCAGATCTTAGTTGTCCAGATTGCTGGAGCAAACTCACCATTGGTGAAGTGGAACTGCATTGTCTTGGTTCCGACAACAACGCCTTCTGCATTGGTATGAGGCTTCTCTACGTTGCCTGCACCATTCTTGATTCCGAGAGAGTCCTTCAGATAAGGATGGAATCCATAGACAACCTTTGACTTTTCGATACCATACTTGGCAAGCTGATCTTCGGGGATTGCACCAGTTGCACATGAAGCATCACGACGAGTGTCGCCTGGCTCATAGCAAGAATACCATTCCCATGAGAGGTACTGCGAACCCCAGCCACCATTCTCAGGACAAGCGGTAAACCACTTGAACATGTTAGGATTACAGAAGGTGATGGTACGGTCGCCACCCCAGCTGCTCCATTCCTTACCTTCGTCTGAACACATGGCCCAAACACACTCTGAGTTCCAGAAACCGGCAGGATCCCAGTTGGTGGCAAAGTTGGAAACCAACTGATATGTACCGCTGTCGATAATGCTCTTCAGCTCGTTCTTAGCCTTGTTATAGCAATCTGCTGCTGTTTCAGGGCAACGGAATGCTTTCCACATATATGCGTCTGCAAGATAAGCCTTAGCCATACCCTTGGTACAACGACCATACTGATTGTTATAGGGAGTCCACTCAAGCAGGTTTGCAGCAGCCTCAAAGTCGGAGATGATGAAGTCCCACATCTCTTCGTATGTTTCAGCAGCAGCCTTTTCTGGCGTATTGTTGAAATCCTCACCAGTGGCTAGCATGGGCACACGACCGAATGTAGTAGCCAACCAAGTGTAGAAATAGCCACGGAGTGCGCGAGCTTCACCTTCGCACAATTTCTTTGCTTCAGGACTTACATTTTCTGCAGTCTCCAAACCAGTCAGATACAAGTTGGCACGACAAATAGCAGCGTATGCGTGAGCCCAACCTTCACCTAGCTCTCCAATGTTGGCATCCCATGTCTGGTCGAGGAACTTTACGTCCCATCCAGTACACTGGGTGTCCATTGTCGGGTGACTACCAGTAAACAAATTTGGTTTGTAACCCCAGCTATTATCCTCCTTGCTGACGTTATTGTAGGCATAGATACCGTTCAAACCAAGGCGGGCATTGTCATCGCCCTCAAACTGTGACGAAATGTCTAGAATGTCATACTTTGGTACGTCAAGGAATTCTTCGTTATTACATGAAGACAGAACAACGAGTCCCAGGCCTGCCAATGCAAAATATTTTATTAACTTTTTCATAATGAATTATCTTTTAAAATTAGAACGTGAGATTAATACCACACTGGAATGTGCGAGGAGTTGCATAACGACCAGTATCAAGACCGGTGTAGAGAACGCTACCCTGACCAACTTCAGGATCACCATATTTGTTATATGGAGAAATGGTGCAGAGGTTGTAAACTGCCAGATATATGCGTGCATTCTGAATCAGCAGCTTCTTGGCAAACTCACGTGGCAAATTGTAACCTACCTGGATATTAGAGATCTTCAGGAAGTTACCATTCTCAATCCATGCATCGCTGATACGACTGTTCTTGTTGTTGTCAAGACGAGTCATACGTGCCAATGTGCCGTTAGGATTAGATTCGCTCCACATGTTATCATAGCTCTCCTGGAGGAGGGCGGGAGTCCAAGAGTCATCTGAAGGATTCATGATGCTGAAACGCATCTTAGAGTAGGAAAGGATATCCATTCCAAGAACACCATAGGTATAGAGGCTGAAATCCCAGTTCTTATAAGTAGCGCTAAGGTTCAAACCGAAGTTGAATGAGGGCAGACCATTGCCGAGAATGACGCGGTCGGCATCATCTAATGTGCCATTACCATCTGTATCTTTAAAGAGGAAGTCGCCGATAGCAGCATCCTGGCCCTGAGCTTTGGCCTTAGCCAACTGCTCTTGAGTCTTGATAATGCCATCCACCTGATAACCATAGTAAGAACCTACAGCCTCGCCCTCACGGCAGATGGAGTGGTTGTTCCAAACGAAACCTGTTCCACTGACAGCACCGATGTTAGAACCGTCAATAGCATCAGCAGAGTAAGTACTGTTACCACCACTACATGTAGAGGTATAATCAACACCCATCTTCTTGATTTCGTTCTTCAATGTAGAACCGTTGAACGCAACGTTGATAGTCCAATCTTTGCTCAGCTGCTTGTTATAGTTGACAGAGAACTCGAAACCATAGTTGTTGATCTGACCAAAGTTGGTGTAGATAGAAGAGTTACCAGCAGATGGACGAATCTGACGCTCGAGCAGCAGATCCTTGGTCTTACGGGTAAAGTAATCCAAAGTAATGGTCAGTTCGTTGTTGAGGAAACCGAGGTCAAGACCGAAGTTCAACTGTTCGTTGGTCTCCCACTTCAGGTTGGTGTCTACCAGAGGAGCATAGAATCCTGTTTCACGGTTGAATTGGCCAGTAGATCCCCCTCCCATACCAGGAGCATAGAAGTTGTACTTAGTGTCAGCTGAAGACAGAGCATATGTTGAACGACCAGCGATACCACCGGCATTACCTGTCTGACCCCAACCTACGCGGATCTTAGCGTTGCTGATAGCATTGACATTCTTCAGGAATGACTCTTCCTTGATACGCCATGCCAAGGCTGCAGAGGGGAATGTACCCCAACGGTTGCCTTCTGAGAAGTTAGATGAACCGTCACGACGGATAGTACCAGTCAGGATATAGCGGTCAAAGAGGCTGTAAACCAAACGTCCATAATAAGAAATGGTGCGAACCTTAGCATTGAAACCACCTGAGCCCTGCTTAGAGTCATCATCGGTAGCAAGTGAGGTAAGGCGGTTGTCCTTAGAAAGGAATGTGTGTGCGCTTGCGCTTACCCAAGCACCTTCATAATCGCTAACAGAGTTACCGACCATCAGAGTCAGATTATGGAAACTGGTATTCCAATTGTAGGTGAGATAGGTTTCAATACCCTTAGAAAGGCCCTTGCTCTGACCAAGGCCGAAGCTGTAGTACTCCTTATCACGGCCTTCATAATGTACTTTGGTCATTTTTCCACCTATCATATTATAGCGCTCGTACATACCAGAGAACTCGTCGTTGTCAGAGTTTGTCTGAGTCCATGAAGCGATAGAGTGAAGGTTCAGTGTATGCTCCTTCAGGTTGAGGAACTTGATGTCAATGTAGGGGTTGATCGAGATACGAGAGTTACGAGTTTCACGACCAATCTCCATCTGTGTGGCATAAGGGTTCTGTGCACCTGCAGTCATACCTTCCCATCCATCAGGTGTTGGAGCTTTACTTGCACCATATGTTCCGTCGGGGTTTACAACATTTACCTTAACATGCTCACCAGTTACGTCATCAATATAATCGAGTGTTGGCGCCATCTGGGCAATGTCTCGTTGTGAAGAAAGGTTGGCATTGTTACCAAGACCGATGTTGTTTCCTTTAACAGTTGAGTAGGTGTAGTTGATGTCACCACCGAACTCAACATAATCGTTTACCTTTGATTTTACGCTTGCGCGCGAGGTAAGACGATTATAACGGGTGTTAACAATGATACCCTTGTTGTCGAGATAACCGAGTGAGAAGTTATACTGAGTCTTGTCAGTACCACCACTTGCAGAAATACCATACTGCTGCTTGAAACCAGTCTGATACATCTGATCCTGCCAGTTGATCAGGTTGCGCTTGCCATCATAAGCCTCAGACCAAATCTGGTTATTCAGGGTAGCGCCATCGTTTGCTTTTGACTCACGGATTGAACGGGCATAGTCGTCGCCTGTGAGGGTATTAAGTTTGTAAGGAAGCGTCTGGAGACCCCAGTCACCTGTGATGTTGATGTTCATCTTTCCCTTCTGACCGTGCTTGGTAGTAACCATGATCACACCGTTAGCACCAGCAGAACCGTAGATGGCAGAAGCAGAGGCGTCTTTCAAAATCTCAATGCTTTCAATGTCTGCAGGATTAACGAAGTCAGCATTGTTACCAACCTGTACACCGTCAACTACGTAAAGTGGCTGAGCATCACCATTGATGGTACCGATACCACGAATACGTACGGCTGACTTTGAACCAGGAGCACCGTCCTGATTAGTTACCATCACACCAGCAGCAGCACCCTGCAGTGCCTGAGCGATGTTTACAGGAACTTTGCGTTCCATCTGCTCCTTGTTGATTGTTGCAACAGAACCAGAGATGTCGCTCTTCTTCATTGTACCATAACCAATGACAACAACGTCGTTCAGCATCTGGGCATCTTCTTTCATGACAATCGTGATGTTCGACTGTCCAGCAACCTTTACCTTTTGAGATAGATAACCAACGTAAGAGACTTCGAGCGTAGCATTTGAAGCTGCCTCAACAGAGAAGTTACCGTTGAAATCGGTAATAGAACCCTTCTGGGTACCTTGTACTTTCACAGTTGCACCGATGATCGGTTCGCCTGCTTCATCATTCACCGTTCCTTTTACGATGCTCTGAGCCATAGCTCCCAAGGGGAACAAACAGAGCAAGAACAGTGCCATTAACGGCTTTTGCAGTGATTTTAAATTCCACATAATTTTAAATGAATTAGTTAGTGTTATGTTAACGTTGATTTATTTATCCGGTTTTATCTCAGCCTCAAACCCATCACGGTGCCAGCTAATCGATTGCAAAGTTAACTTAAATTTATGGAATAGGCTTTGTTTGGTGTAACATGAATTTTGCAAAATTAGTGCATAAAGTTAAATGATTACGTGCCGCAAAGTCTTTGTTACATTTGATAAATAATTTCGTTTTTAATGTCTGGTGGCAGGTTTTTTATAACTTATGTACGCATGAGGGGTCGTTTGATAGGGACTGTCCAAGTCTTTTTATTTGTCATTTGTAACGAATATTTTGTTATTTGTAACATTTCATCCGTTTTTTCACATATTTAAAAGTCCTCGTTACATATTACAAAGTAATTAAGTTAAAATTATATTATCTTTGCACTCGTTTTCGTGGGCACCGTGATGGGTTTGACACAATGGACTAGAGTTATCTTAACTTTTTATATCATAACAATTATCTAACTCATTCTAAATTATGTGGAATTTTAAATCACTGCAAAAGCCGTTAATGGCACTGTTCTTGCTCTGTTTGTTCCCCTTGGGAGCTATGGCTCAGAGCGTAGTAAAAGGAACGGTGAATGATGAAGCAGGCGAGCCGGTCATCGGTGCGACTGTGAAAGTGCAGGGTACCCAGAAGGGTTCTATTACCGACTTCGATGGTAATTTCTCCGTCGAGGCAGGACCCAATGCCACCCTCGTCATCTCTTATGTGGGTTATGAAACCCAGAACGTAAAGGTTGCCGGAAGAGACAACATCGTGATCACCATGAAGGAGGACAACACGACTCTGAACGACGTGGTTGTTATCGGTTATGGTACGATGAAGAAAAAGCTGGTGACAGGTGCTACTGTTCAGGTAAAGGGTGAGGATATCGCCAAGCTGAACACCACCAACGCACTCGAGGCCATGCAGTCAAGCACGCCTGGTGTACAGAGCACTCAGAGTTCTTCACAGCCTGGTAGGGGATACAAGGTTTACATCCGTTGTATCGGGACCACTGGTAACTCTGCACCTCTTTATGTGATTGACGGTGTAGCAGGTGGTAGTCTCGACGACATTAACCCGAACGATATCGAGAGCATCGACGTGCTGAAGGATGCTGCATCTGTAGCCATCTACGGTGCCCGTGCTGCTAACGGTGTGATCCTCGTTACTACCAAGCAGGGTAAGG
>JAEEGL016314156.1_pt1 | contig 21048 bp, 11 predicted proteins | sample 9134231 | NCBI WGS metagenome assembly JAEEGL01 (sample SAMN16246548, study PRJNA631951) | gut metagenome | biome: gut microbiome; feature: rumen; material: fiber-attached | host: Bos | place: Iran: Karaj | collected 2018-10 | reverse complement strand
CAGATGGACCTCTGGGAGAAACGCGGACAATATAAAGTAGGTGTGTACTGCCTGCCCAAGTATTTGGACGAGGAGGTGGCCCGCCTGCATCTCGAGAAGATCGGAGTGAAGCTCACCAAGCTCACGCAGAAGCAGGCCGACTACATCGGCGTGCCCGTCGAGGGACCCTACAAGTCGGACATCTACCGCTATTAATCGATCGTGCGCTTTTTAGTGCGGATCGTCTTGCTCTTATTGGCAGCATTGCTCTCGGGCGTGCTGCCATTTTTGTTGTCGCGAGTGATGACGAAGGCGGCATCGCCGAAGGTGTTGTTGATGTTCCGTTTCCTCAGGTTGCGGATAGAGGAGGGGAAGTCGAATGTCAAGGCCTTGCCCTTGACGGTGGCGGTGGTGCGCTCGCCGACGAGTTCCAGGCCCGTCTCGGTGTCGTACCAGCGGATGGTATAGGCCGTCCCCTCGGGCTGTCTCACCACGGGCAGCGTGATGGTGTTGCTCCTCGAACTAGGACGGGGGCGTTTGCTGGCGTTCAGGGTATAAACATAGCCCTTGGCGTCGAAGAGACCGTCGTCCTTGAAATGCCCGTTGCTTCCCACTTTGTCGGTGAGGCGGCGCAGCGCCTGGTAGGTGAATGCCGTGTCCTGACACCAGCCATAGAGGGTGTCTTCGGCGGCATTAATCATGTAATAGGTCTCGATGCCGTTGGGGAAGATGACGCTGTATTTGGCCGTCGTGTTCTCTTCGCCCGTCGTGCGAGGCTCAAAGGTCGCCGAGGGGATAGGCAGGCTCTTGCTAAAGGTGGTCACAGGCTTGAAGATACCATGGATGCCGCATTTCTCAAGTGCCGTCCACTGCCAAAACGAGGCGGAGCCCATCGTGCCTGAGAACAGCGTCGACCAAAGGGTGTTGTGCAGGTCTACGCCATGGGGGTCTTTTTCGAGATATTTCTGGGAAGAGGAGCTACCAAAGCCGTACTCCCCGATGAAAAACGGCTTGTCCGGATGGGCCTTGTGGGCATCGAGGCTGATGCGATACAACTGGTGCGAGATCTGTTCCTTCGACTTGGCTTTCTGCACGTTGAAGTAGTGGTGCTCTAACACGATGTCCATGTTGCTGAAGATGCGGTTGAAGAGGTAGTCCTTGTCATCGTAGCCTATCGAGGTAGTGATGGGATGGTCGAAGGGGTCGTTGGAGCGGATGTATTGCGCCATGTCGTTGTGCCATCGCGTGACGTTGTTGCTGTATTGCTCGAAGGCGTTCTTGTCGAGGTCCATGTTGGAGATTTCGTTCCACAACTCCCATGCGACGATATTGGTGGCATAGCCCCAGCGTGCCACGACGTAACGGACGAGGTTGCGGGCGATGCGTTGGGCTTCCTTGTTGGTGAAGAAATCGGCAGGCGTCTTCAGTCCCAATACGGTGTTGTAGGGGTTGCAACGCCAGTCGGCGGGGTTCTTGTCGAGTTGCCCGTCGTGTTTCGGGTCGGCCTTGAAATCGCCGTAGGTGAAGATGCACGGCATGACGGCGATGCCCTTCTGGGCAGCATATTCGATGATGCGGTCGAGTTCGGCGGCGTCTTTCTGGTTGAGGGTGTTGTCGAAATACATGGGGGCCTTGCCGTCAGCCGTCTGGGTGTATTCCGAGCCATAGAGCGACAGGTATTGCTGCCTGTTGAGCCAGATGCGCATGTAGTTGGCGCGACCCGCCAACGAGTCGATGCGTTGTTCATACTCATAGATGCCATAAGGCGTGGCGAAGTTATAGTACGACTTGCAGGAGTACCAAGCCACATTAGGACCGACAGGGAAGAAGGATTGGCTTTGCCGCCTGCCGTTGGCGACGACATCGCGCTTGAGGTAGCGCGTGTTGGCCGTGGCGATGAAGCCCGAGGCGTTTTGGACGCCCTTGCAGCTGAAGCTGAAGGACGTGCCGCCGTAGGAGTCGAGGCTGACGCTGCCTCTCTTGTCGGTGGCATGCAGCGTGAAACGCCATGAGCCTTGCTGGTCGGGGGTGAAACGCACCCTCCAGCCGTTGCTGCGCGCCTCGGCTTGCGACTTCTCGTAGCCTTTGTATTCCTCGAAACGATAGCCCTCGTAATAGAATCCGTTGACCTTCATCGTCCGCCCGTCGGGAGCCGTGAAAACAGCATAGACGTCGATGACCGCAGGGTCGTAGGGGTTGGCGTAGGTGCCCATCTGAAACGAGATCTCATACAGGCCGAAGAGGTTGACATTGCTAGGGTAGGCCAACCCGTTGATTTTGGGCTGCGCATGGCATAACGCGACGATGCCGAGGAGAATGGCAAGGACAAAAGATTTCTTCATTTTTTCCAAGTTTATTTTCGGCAAAAGTAAAGAATTAATGCCAATTTTTGTATCTTTGCCATTTAAAAATTCAGGGGGTCTCCCCATTGGTTTTGTCAACATGAAAATCGCTGTAAACACACGCTTGCTGCTGAAAGACAAGCTCGAAGGCATCGGATGGGTGGCCTATGAGACTTTGCGCCGCATGGTGAAGTCGCACCCCGAGGTGGAGTTCTATTTCCTCTTCGACCGCGAGCCCGACCCGATGTTCGTCTTCGGTGACAACGTGAAACCCGTCGTGCTGTTTCCGCAGGCACGCCATCCCTTCCTGTTCATCTGGTTCTTCGAGTTCTCGGTGAAGAAGGCCCTGAAGAAGATCCAGCCCGACCTTTTCTTCTCGCCCGACGGCTACCTGAGCCTGCGCTCCGATGTGACACAAGTGACGCAGTTCCATGACCTTAACTTCGAGCATTTCCCGAAGGATATGCCCAAGATCCATCTGTGGCACTACAAGAAATACTTCCCCAAGTTTGCTCGCAAAGCCAAGCGCATTGTGACGGTGTCGGAGTTCTCGAAGAAGGACATCGTGGACTGCTACGGCATCGCTTCTGAGAAAATCGACGTGGCCTACAACGGTGTGAATGAGAAGTTTGCGCCGATATCAGAGGAAGAGCAGGAGGCCGTGCGCGCCCAATACACGGGCGGTCATCCTTATTTCATGTTCGTCGGCTCTCTGCATCCCCGCAAGAACCTGGCGCGGCTGTTCACGGCCTTCGACCTGTTCAAGAGCCAGACGCCGTCGAACGTCAAGTTGCTGATCGTAGGGGAGAAGCGTTGGTGGTCAGAGCCTATCGAGCAGGCCTACAGCGCGATGCGGTTCAAAGACGAGGTGGTCTTCGCCGGCCGCCTGAGTGCCGACGACCTCCACAAGGTGACGGCAGCGGCCTTGGCCTCGGTGTATGTGTCGTATTTCGAGGGCTTCGGCATCCCCATCCTCGAGGCCTTCCGTTGCGACACGCCCGTCATCACGTCCAACGTGACATCGATGCCTGAGGTGGCCGACGACGCAGCCTTGCTCGTCGACCCGTTCAGTGAGGCCTCCATCGCCGAAGGCATGACCGAGATGCTCGACGAGAACGTGCGCGAAGCCTTCATCGAGAAAGGCCGCGAACGCGCCAAGGACTTCTCGTGGGACCAAGCCGCCGAGGACATCTGGAATTCATTAATGAAAGCAATAAAAGAATAAGATATGGCAAAGATAGTTATGTATCCAGCTAACATTGAGAAAGATGCTGTCGACTGGAAAGACGCCGTGGGACAGCGCATCACCGCTGTGCGACGCAACATCCTGGTGCTCGGTTCGGGCGGCCGCGAACATGCCCTGGCATGGAAGCTGGCCCAGAGCGAAGGCGCCCACGTCTTCATCGCGCCCGGCAATGCAGGCACGGCACAGGTTGGTGTCAATGTCAATATCAAACTCAACGATTTTGAGGCCATCAAGGACTTCTGCCTGAAGCAGGAGATCCATCTCGTCGTGGTGGGTCCCGAGCAGCCGCTCGTCGACGGCATCGTCGACTTCTTCAGGGGCGACGCGGCGCTGAAAGCCGTCAAGATCATCGGTCCCGACTGGCGCGGCGCCCAGCTCGAAGGCAGCAAGGCCTACGCCAAGGACTTCATGGAGAAATACGGTGTGCCCACCGCCAAATGCTTCAAAGTCAACAAGGACAACCTCGACGAGGGCTATCGCTTCCTCGAAAGCGTCAAAGCCCCTTACGTGCTGAAGGCCGACGGTCTGGCAGCAGGCAAGGGAGTGCTAATCCTCAACGACTTGCAGGAAGCCAAAGACGAACTCGGCAAGATGCTCGACGGCAAGTTCGGCGCGGTATCGGCCACGGTGGTCATCGAGGAGTTCCTCAAAGGTATCGAGGTCTCCGTCTTCGTGCTGACCGACGGCGAGCATTACGTGCTGCTGCCCGAGGCCAAGGACTACAAGCGCATCGGCGACGGCGACACGGGCCTCAACACCGGCGGTATGGGTGCCGTCTCGCCCGTGCCGTTCTGCACGCCCGCCTTCCTCGAAAGGGTGGAGGAACGCATCGTGAAGCCCACCTTGAAAGGCCTGAAGGCCGAAGGCATCGACTATAAGGGCTTCATCTTCTTAGGCCTAATGAATGACGGCGGCGACCCCTACGTCATCGAATACAACGTCCGCATGGGCGACCCCGAGACCGAGGCAGTGATGACCCGCATCGAGGGCGACTTCGTCGACCTGCTCTTCGCCTGTGCCGACGGACGCCTCAACGAGGCACACTACGCCAAGAGCGACAAGACCGCCGTCACGGTGATGCTGGTGTCGGGAGGCTATCCCGAGGCCTACAAGAAAGGCATGGCGATGAGCGGTTTGGACAGGCTCGGTGACGTGGCGGCCTTCCACGCAGGGACGGCTTTCGACGCCGACAGCAAGGTGGTCACCTCGGGTGGCCGCGTCATAGCGGTGACGGCCCATGGCGCCAGCATCGAAGAAGCGAGGGGTATCGCCTACCGCGAAGCGGAGAAGATCCATTTTGAGGGCGTCAACTATCGCCACGACATCGGACTCGACTTAATGAAGATGCAATGATCAAGTTTTTCAGACAGAGTTATGCCATCCAGTATGTGGTGATAGCGTTGCTGGCTATCGCCTTGTGGGTGCCTGCCTTCATCTCGGGTAAGAACACGATGGGGCTCGACTCACCGGTGACGCCGCTCTTCAATCTCATCGATAGATTAATCGGTTTCTCACCCATACTCCAACATACGATCGCCTTCCTCTTGATAGTGCTTGAGGCATTGATATTCAACGCGATACTCATCAATAACCAGATCACGGGCAAGGTAGGCACGATGGGTGCCTTCGTCTCCGTCATGCTGATGAGCCTCACCTGCGCCCAGACGCAGTTCTTTCCCTTCGCCCTGGCCACCTTGTTCCTCATCCTGATGCTGCGCTCGTTCTTCGCGGTGGATCTCTCGCCCAAGCCCGAGCTCAGCCTGCTCAACGCGGGCCTGCTGATAGCCTTGGCCTCAATGTGTTATTTCCCCGCCATCCTGCTGGTGGTGTGGACGGTCATCGTGTTGCCCATGGCCAAAAAAGGCTCGTTCCGCCTGATGCTGATTCCCATCTTGGGCTTCTTGCTCGTGTATTTCCTCTATTTCGTAGGCGTGTTCCTGTTCGGCGACTTCAGCGCGGTGGGGCAGGGCTATCTCGACTATTTCGCCACGTTCCGCCTGTCGGTGGCCGGTTTCACCTACAAGAACATCATCCTGCTGGTCGTGCTGGTGGCAGCGGCGGTCATCCTGCTTTTCGGCAGCAACAACGCCAACCTAGAGAAGTCGGTGGCGGTGCGCACCAAGATCTCGATGACGGTCGTCATGATCATTTTCGCCATCTTCATGCTGTTCCTGGGAGGCAACCCGTTGCTGCATGGACTGCTCTTCCTCGTGCTTTCCGTCATCTTCGCCTACGGATTCTCCTATATCGGCAACACGGGATGGGCCAACATGTTTCTCATCATCTTCCTCCTCCTGGTCTTCGCCAACCATTATTACTTCAAAATCCTGTAAGTCATGGCATTGCTCACACATTACTCTGACAAGATAGAGGCAGGATGCGACGAGGCAGGACGCGGATGTCTCGCCGGACCCGTGGTGGCGGCAGCTGTGATCCTGAAGAAAGGGGCCAGCTATCCCGAACTCAACGACTCGAAAAAACTCACCGAGAAGAAACGCATGCAGCTCCGCGAACTCGTGATGAACGAGGCCTTGACCTACGGCATCGGCATCGTCACGGCGCAGGAGATCGACGAAATCAACATCCTGAATGCGTCGTTCTTAGCCATGCACAGGGCCATCGACCAGCTGACGATACGACCCGAGCTGCTGCTCATCGACGGCAACCGCTTCAATCCCTACAAGAAGGTGAAACACGTCTGCATCGTGGGCGGCGATGCCAAATACCAAGCCATCGCAGCAGCCTCCATCTTGGCCAAGACGACGCGTGACATGATGATGCAACAATATGGGGAGCAATATCCCGTTTACAATTGGAAAAAGAATAAGGGCTATCCGACGGCCGAACACAAACAAGCCATCGCCGACTATGGCACCACACCGCTCCATAGGATGACTTTCAACATGGCGATTCAGTTGAAGTTGGACTTCTGATAACACGATTTAAAGAAAAGACAATGAAGAAGATAATCCATATCGTTTTCCTAATGGCTTTTGCAATTGCTGCCTTACAGGGCCAAGCGCAAAACGAGGCCATGTCGGCCTATTGGGACGAGGTGGATTTCGGCGACACGACCTTGATAGGTTCCAAGACCTTGGACGACAAGATGGTCGCTTTCTTCTATTCTTTCACCGACGGCGACGAACAGCGTTTCGACAGCCTTTCGATAGAAGGCCTTGACATCCTCCTCGACAAGGCCAAGGCCAACATGAGGATGTATGAATACGTGCTGGGCTTCACCCTACATGGCTATGCCGGTCTGGGACGCGACGTGGTGACGGATCATCTCCTGAACTATCCACAACTCGCTGAGGGAGAGATCACGATGCAACAAGGCCTGCGCTTGGATTCCATCGCCGAGCCTTACCAGAAGGTGCGTGTCGGTGCTAAAGCCCCTGACTATACAGGTGTCACCATCGACGGTAAGCCGTATCAGTTGAATGCCTCTCCAGCCCCCAGGACGATTGTCGTCTTTTGGTCGACGGACTGCGAATACTGCCACGACTTCTTAGTGCAGATGCGCCGACATCTCGACTTGAAGTCTGAATACGAGCTGGTCACCTTCGCCTTGGCGGAGGACCAAGACGAGGTGGCACGGGCGGTGAAGAAGATGCGTCTGCCAGGTTACCATTTCTACGACGCAGCGCGATGGATGGGCAAGGCCTTCCTCGACTACCATATCACCACGACACCGACGGTGTTCGTCTTGGACGAGAACAAGACCATCCTATACAAACCCTACGACTGGGATGATTTAAAGCATTGGTTAAAATGAAACACATTATCTAACTTAAAAATAATATATTATGACTATGAAAAAGAGTATCGTTTTTGGATTGCTGGCACTGGTTTTCTCGGTGGGCCAGCTCAGAGCCCAGGATGCGGAGTCGCGCTGGGTGGACTCGGTCTACAACAGCCTGACGTTGGAGCAGCGCGTGGCGCAGCTCATCTGCATGCGGGCCAACAACCCCGACAAGCCGTTTGATGCCAACGTGGCGAAGTACATCCAGAAGTACAACATCGGAGGCGTGTGTTTCTTCCGTGCCGACGCCGAAGCGCAGGTGAAGCAGACCAACGAATGGCAGGCCATGGCCAAGACCCCTCTTATGGTGAGCATCGACGCCGAATGGGGTTTGGGGATGCGTGTCAACAAGAGTCTCTCTTATCCTTACCAGATGACCTTAGGCGCCATTGGCAACGACGACCTGATCTATGAGATGGGGCAACAGGTGGCCGAGCAGTGCCAGCGCATGGGCATCCACGTCAACTTCGCGCCGGTGGCTGACGTCAACTCCAACGCTGCCAATCCCATTATCGGGATGCGCAGCTTCGGCGAGAACCCGCAGACGGTGGGCGAGAAAGCCACCGCCTACGCCCTCGGCATGCAGAGCAAGGGCTTGACTACCACGATGAAACACTTCCCCGGCCACGGCAACACCTCGACCGACTCGCATCTCACCCTGCCCACCGTGACCCGCACGATGGACGAGGTGCGCGACATCGAGTTGGCGCCTTTCCGTTACATGATCGAACACGGCGTGAACGGCGCGATGGTCGGACATCTGTATTTCCCTGCCATCGAGAAGGTGAAGAACACCTCTTCGTCGCTGTCGCACGGCGTCGTCACCGACCTGCTGAAAGACCAGATGGGCTTTGAGGGCCTCATCTTCACCGACGGCCTCGACATGAAGGGCGTCACCGAGAAAGTGCGTCAGGACAGCGTGCCCTATGTCGCCTTCATGGCCGGCAACGACGTCCTCATCCTGCCTCACGACGTGCCTTACGCCATCAGGACCATCAAGGCAGCAGCGGAACGCGACCCCGAGGTGGCGGCACGCGTGGAAGAGAGCTGCAAGAAGATCCTGCGTTACAAATACCGCGCTGGACTCAACAACTACAAAAAGGTGTCGACCGAAAACCTCATGGCCGACATCAAAAAGAAGGAATACACCGACCTGCGCCAACGCCTGTATGACGAGGCCATCACCATGCTGCGCAACGACGGCAACGTGATCCCGCTGGCCAACAACAAGAAAATCGCCGTGGTCACCATCGGCAACACCAAGAACGACGTCAACAACGGCCTCATCGAACATGGCTACAGCACCAAGTCGTATGTGGTGAAGAAAGACGAGATCGGCAGCAAGTCGGCGGCATGGCTCAAGGAGCTGGAGAAATACGACCTCGTGGTGGTCAGCATCGAGAAGACCACCATGTTCGCCAACAAGAACTACGGCATCAACGACGAGACGGTGAAGTTCTTCAACCGCCTTGTGGCACAAAACGACGTGATCCTCAACTTGTTCGCTTGTCCCTATGCCTTGGACATGTTCCGCATCAACAACAGTGTGAAAGGCCTCGTGGTGGGCTATCAGGACGAGGTGCCTGCCGTCAACGCAGTGGTGAAGCTGTTGTCGGGCGATATGGAGCCCCACGGCACGCTGCCCGTCTCGGTGAGCAAGTTCAACTGCGGCGACGGCATCGTCGTGGGTGGCCCTGGGAGGAAAATCCATGTCCTGCCTTCGAAAGAGGTGCCTGCCAAGAAGGTCGTGCCTACGAAACCTGCGACAAATACCAATACGAGTTCAGAAGCCGGCCCTTCGACCCTTCGACAGGCTCAGGACTCAGGGACCGGCACGGATACCGCACAAGTCATGCTGAATGATTCGGTGAAGCCGTTGCCGACGGGCGAGATGGAGGAGAAGTATGTGCTTCGTCTCGACTCGGTGGCCGAGGCGGGCATCCGCAACGGCGCCTATCCCGGCTGCCAGATCGTGGCGATGAAAGACGGCAAGGTGGTCTACGACAAGTGCTTCGGCAACTTTACCTACGGCGGTGGCCACAAGGTGCAGCCCGACGACCTCTACGACATCGCCTCGTGCACCAAGATCTTCGCTTCCACCTTGGCCATCATGAAGCTCTACGACGACGGCCTCATCGACTTGAACAAGACCCTGGCCGATTTTTTCCCCTACCTAAAAGGCAAGGCCCACGGCAAGCTGAAGCTCATCGAAATCATGACGCACCAGGCCGGACTGAAGGCATGGATCCCTTTCTATAAGGCGACCGTCGACGAGAACGGGCCCATGGCCGAGTTCTACACCACCGAGATGGACGAGAGCCACAGCCTCAGGGTGGCCGAGAACATCTACCTCGTCAACGACTACCCCGACCGTATCTTCGACTCGGTGTCGAAGACACCCATCGGCAAGAAGAAATACCTCTACAGCGACATGGGGTTCTATTACATGCCCAAGATCGTGAAACTGGTCACCAACCAGAGCATCGAGGACTACCTGAACGAGAAGTTCTACATCCCGATGAACCTGTCGCACATCTGCTACCAGCCGCTCAACCACTTCACCCGTGAGCAGATCGCACCCACCGAGAACGACACCATCTTTCGCATGCAGCTCGTCTGGGGCGACGTCCACGACCAAGCCGCCGCCATGATGGGTGGCGTGGCAGGCCATGCGGGTCTGTTCGCCAACGCACGCGACCTGGCGGTGCTCATGCAGATGTTTCTCGACGAAGGCACCTACCAAGGCGTGCAGTACCTCAAGCCTGAAACGGTGCGCTACTTCACGAGGGCGCCGTTTGCCGCCTCCAACAACAACCGCCGCGGCATCGGCTTCGACAAGCTGCCCATCAACAAGAAAGGCTCCAGTACCGCCTCCAAGTCAGGCTCGATGAAAGGCTATGGACACACGGGTTTCACAGGCACCTTCGTCTGGGCCGACCCCGAGAACAAGACCCTCATCGTCTTCCTGTCGAACCGCGCCTATCCCAACACCGACCCCAACAAACTGGTGCGTCAGGGCATCCGCACGGCCTTGCACGATATCCTATATGAAGCGTATCCAATACAAGAATAATTCAAATATCTACAACAATGAAAAACACATTCAAAATGGCGGCATTCATGCTGTGTGCCGCAATCGTGATGGCGTCATGCAATTGCCAAACCTCTTGCAATTCAAACGAGAACAAATTGGCCCAATTCGAGAAAGCCGCCACTGAATTCAAGGCGACATTGGACCCAACTAACAAAATCTTAGGGGAGAGGATAGACACTATCGTGCAGAAGGTGTTCTATCTTGTGCCTGATCCAGAAGGCGCTGACGCCAACTACATCCAAGACATCAAGATGCATGACTACGCAACGAACGGCGACCTGTCCGTCCTGCCTCAGCCCATTTCGGGAATCTATGAGGAATTGCCGGATGTCCAACTCGCCAAGGAGATGGGTATAGAGTTTTATTGTTTCAATCTAAAATACAGATACTCAGAGCTTATTGGTGACCGTTTGTTCTTCTTGATTCATACTGAATGCTCGTTCGACACGGAAACATCGTTACTTTATTATGTCGATGTCAATGACAACTCACTGCATTATGTTGCAGAGTGCGATGAAGTCCAATTCGACAAAGCCAACGCATCGATGACAATCCACAAGCAGTTGCTGAAGCTAGCGGGTGAAGACTTGGAGCTGACCTACAACCTTTCAGCCTCGTTGAGCGATGAGGAATATGCTGCCAATCGCAAAGAAAACCAGAAAAAAGAGGAGCAAATGGTAGAAAAATGGAGGGAAGAGAACGGCGAGGAATAACCTTGCGCGTTTCATTTGCCCGACTCCGAAAGCCTTGCCATGAGTGTATTATATAGCTCAGGCAGACGCTTCGAGATAGCCACTGGGCGACCGTTTTCAATGAAACAATGTGAACTATGACCGATGCAGACCAACTTGCCGTTGGTCTGCATTTTGTATTCAAACTCAAACTTCATCTCGCTCATCTTGCTGATCTTCACCTCGATGTCGATGATATCTTTGAAAGTGGTGGGGCTTTTGTAGTCGCATTGGATGGAGACGACGGGCGAGAACACGTTGTCGGCCTCGATCTTCTCGAAACCATAGCCCAGTTGGTCGAGCCAGTCGACGCGGGCCTCTTCCATGAAACGGACATAATTGGAGTGATGCGTCACGCCCATGCGGTCGCATTCGTAGTATTTCACTTCGTGCTGGTAGGTATGCATGCTTTTGTGATTTTGCGGCAAAGGTAGTAAAAAAGGCGATGCGAGGGAGTATGATATTTTTTATCTATCAAGACGATTTGTTAAAACAATATGATTATCTTTGACGCGAATATTATAGAACTATAACAATTAAAATATGAAAAACAAACACAATCTAATAAGCAAAGCCCTTCTCATCCTGCTATTAACTGTATCCAGTTTAGCAGATGCCCAGCAATGGCAAGAACTCGACACTGGAGTTACGGAAGACCTTTATGATGTCTGTTGCATCGACGCCAATACGTTATTTGTTTGCGGACAGAATGGGGTGATACTGAAGTCCGAGGATGGAGGGAATAGTTGGCAGGAGAAGTATAGAAACGAAGGATTCTATTTGTATGATCTTTGTTTTGTTGATGATGAAATAGGTTTTGCATACGGGGACTTTTTAGTGAAAACGTCCGATGGAGGAAATAGTTGGGTGCTCATAGACACACAATATCCAGAAGAAGAAAAATCCTTGTTTGAGAAAAACGATGGTGTATTTTACAACATAGTCCGAATGCAAGCAATTGATGCCGACACTCTTTATTTTGTTTCAAGTTTAGGGTGGCTCAGCAAAAGCACTGACGGTGGAATAACCGCTTCTTACGTTCTTAATGATTATGAATACTACATGCCTGAAGAGGAAGGGAACAATTGCAGGTTGTTTTTTGAAAACAATGTGGGTTACATTGTCTATGTGAGCGAGAGGGTTGAGGTTTATAAGACAAATAACTTTGGCGGTTCGTGGGAAAGGGTTTTTGAAGTTGAAAGTGGTGATTTTCAGGATCACGTCTTGGTACATTTTCTCAATAAGGACGAAATTAAATTGTTTGGAGCACCAGATACCGAGTTGTTCTTGTACTTTGACAATGTGATTTGTACAAATGACGGGTTTTCTTCAACGATGTCAGAAAAGAGTTATACAGACCATTGGGCATTTTCCTATTTCCGAGACTCCAAGTTTACGTCGCCAGATAATGGATGCTACATTTCAAAAACAGGGTTGTATGGAGATGGCTATTGCTATTCGGCCATAACAAATGATGGAGGTTTGCATTGGAAGTATTGTGCAAATGGTATTAGCGATGAATTTGATGTATATGGAGTGGATGGAATTGATACAATGTATTATCTTGTCGCTGAAAAAGGTATAGTGTATCGAATGAAATCTGGAGCAACTCAATTAAACGAATTGCTAGAATTATTAGTTTCTATTTATCCCAATCCTGGCAATAATTTATTGAAAATTAGCGGAAGAAACATAAGTATTGTTGAATTGTATTCAGTGATTGGCACATGTTTGGAAAAAAAACAGGGAATTGATGCTGATGAAACTATTATTGACATTCATAATTACGATTCGGGCATTTATTATGTGAGAATAATAGACGGACAAGGGAAGTCGATAACAAAAAAACTGATTAAATATTAAGTTCTTTTGGTAATAGGTTGATAGTAAAAATACTGCAAAAATGAACATAATGAAAAAAATAGTTATTTTTAATTTATTTAGTTTGATAATGTGTCAAACATTGTATGCACAGATTCAAGATGTTGTGACTTTCTCGTATAACAGCATTACGTTTGATACGATTGGCGAGTATACTAGAGTGTCAATGATTGATTGTGGTACTATTGATAGTGTTGGATACCCAGAATTACCTGTTTTCGAAGTGAGATACATTATCCCTTGGGATAAACAGGTGTCATACGTGACCGTTACAGATAGTGTTGTCCAAGTCCTTCAAGGGAGTTATAAGATATATCCTAAACAAAGTGAAATACCTGTTGGTGATACAACACTAAATCATTTATATATAGATTCTTTGGTTTATTGTAGCAACCATTTTTGTTTCAAAAACTCAATTGAATATGTTGGACAATTCCATGAATTCGGGTATCGTGTAGCTTTATTTTATATCTATCCTGTGAACTATTTACCCTCACAAGAAAAGTTACAATTCTATACTTCAATTAGTTTTACTATACAACTCTCAAATTATAATTCTAGTTTTCAACGACCAAAACTAGAGTCGAGACGAATGTTTGAGATGACGAAGAAACTCATCACCGCTCAAATTAGAAATGTTGACGACTTTAATTGTACTTTAGGAGGACCTGTAAGAATTGTTGAATGTAATGAAAAGGTTTCTGCATTTATACCTCTTTTACAAAACGGATTGGAAGTGTTGCCTGAATATATTGTTATTACCAATGATAGTGATATTCATGGAAATGATGTCGAGTCATACAATAGTCAAACCATGACAGACATTTTCAAGGTTTTTGCAGATTGGAAAACTAGAAAAGGTATTCCAACAATTGTGGTAACAATTGATGATATTTGTTCTTTTTATTCAGGTAATGATATTCAGAGCAAAATCCACAATTTTTTAGTTGACGTATACAAAGAATATGGAACTTTATATGTTCTGTTTGGAGGTGATGTGAATATTGTGCCCGAAAGAATGTCGGACACAATAGTATTATCCTATTCTGATCGAAGTGTGCAAAAACATTCTTTCCCGACAGATTTATACTATACTGCAATAGAAAAAACATGGGATTCTAATCACAATGGTATTTATGGTGAAATTACCCGTAGTGATAATGATAGCACGGATAATACCCCTGAGTTTATTTATGGAAGAATTCCTGTTGAAAATTGCAATGAGGCAGCAATCTTTTTGTCAAAAGAGTCGGAGTACGAAGATATGACAAACGTTGGAAACCGTAATTATGTCAACAATGTGTTAATGATAGCTGGAATGGTAAATAACACTCAATCAGAAAGCCAATCTTTTGTACGTGAAAATTTGGATGCTGCATTAGGGTTAATGAAAAGACGGGAATCAACGAATGTGACATGGTATTATGGAATCTCTCAAGATAATATTGTTAGATGGCGACTTTTTGAAAGTTTTTATCATTTTGATTATGTAACAAATCAGATTTTCTATCATTCAATAGGATGGGAAAACCACTCTTTTAATTTGTGTCAAACTAACGTTTTGGGAGCGCTTGGAACAGGTTTTAATAGTTCCCAGAATAATGAATATCCACACTTGATTTTCCATACTGATCATTCAAGTTATTTATCTCTAGGAACATCTGCAAAAATCAATAATGAATCTATCAATAGAAATGATGTTGACGAATTACAAAATGCACCGTATTATCAAATCCTAATGACACAGGGTTGTTCGCTAGGAGAGTTCCAAAAAGATTGTATTGTGGAGCGATTCCTAAATAATCCCTATGGGGGTACCGTAGCAGTTCTTGCTAGTTCTTCGATTAGTTATCGAGACAAAGAAAAGGAATATCAAAAACGTTTTCTTACATCTTGTTTTGATTCATATAATCGTCAAGGTGGTACTATAAATGCTATGTTTTATAATATCGGAATCATATATGATTATGTTCACCAACAAACTGGTGATCAAAGATTGGGAGTCTATACCAAACGTAAAAACCATTTATTTGGTGATCCTGAATTGCCAATTTGGACTCGTGAGCCAGTGGATCTTACGGTTAGCACAACACCTTCGACCATCACTAATGAAAGCAACGAACTAACAGTAAGTGTCAGCGGGATGGCGTATTCCGAATATTCTACCAACGATGTAATGGTATGCGTCATGAAAGATGGCGAAGTTTATTTGAGAGAACATTACGATGGAACAGCACACAATCATGATTTTGTCTTTCAAGACATCCATCCTGAAACCACCGGAGAGTTGAAAATCACCGTGACGGGGCACAACTATATTCCATACGAGACCTCGGTTCCAGTTACTATTACGGGCAAGAATGTTTATATCATAGAAAAGTTGGTTGTTGATGTTACTGGTAACAATGACGGTATTCTAGATTCAGGAGAAACCGACAATCTTAGTATTTCATTGAAAAATAATGGTACGGTCGCCCTAAGTAACGTCACTGCAACGTTAAGTTGTGAATTCCTTGATGAAAACCTGAACCAAAACATCAATGACTATTTGGTTGTTGTCAATTCAACCGTCAACTATGGTACAATTGCTCAAAACGCAACCGTTACAAGAAACGCCTTCCAGCTGGCACTATCCAACGCCATTCCTGACCGCACCTCCATACGTTGCACTTTGACCGTCAGCGACGGTAGCGGGGTTGTCAGTGAGAGGTCGTTTACACTACTCGTAAAAGCTCCAGAAATCGAATACGTTTCGGTGCGTCATGAGGAAAGACCGAATGGGAGAATTGTACTTGGCATCGAATTGAACAATTTGGGATATGGGACGGCGAAAGGCATTACTGCTATATTAGCTTCATCCGATGTGCAAATAACCGAAGGGACAGCCCTTTATGGGGCAATGACTCATCTTGAAGCAATAACACAATATTTTGAATTCATTCCCTATGGCGGTATTGACGGGCAGTCCTTCACCTTGACAGTCACAGATGCCTACAACAAATCATGGTCTTTCGATTTTGTCCTTTATGACATTTTAGATACTGTCGAAAATCTATCATTTACAAACACCGAACACTCTATCCAGTTGAAATGGGTTCCAGTTGAAGATAGCAGAGGATATTATGTTTACCGTTCCATGACGGTCAATGGGAATTACGAAAGGCTCAATAATTACCCCATTCCTTCTGCAAGTTATCCCGACTTGGGATTGGAAGTCAAACAGACATATTATTACGGTGTATCGTATCTTGACGAATATGGAAACGAGAGCAAGATGGCCAGAATAACAGCTTGGACTTCGTTGCCTATTGCGGAGGGTTGGCCTGTTGCCATTTCGGATGATTTGGGCAGGGCATGGGGAACAGCACCCAATGTGGCAGACGTCGATGACGATGGCAAACAAGAAATTTTCTTGACCACAGGAGTTGGAGACCAACGAGATAACATAGGTGCTATTTTGGGTTTTAACAATCAAGGCGAAGAACTTTATGACATTGACTACAATCCGACCACCATTAGTGGTTTTGCAAATCCACATATTAGCATGACCTGTACTCCAGCCATTGGCGACATCGACAATGACGGTATCATGGAAGTTGTGGTTGCAACTAGATGTGATGAAAACGGCAGTAATTACAAACTTTACGTTTATAAGAATGTAGATTCCGATAAAGATGGAGCACCTGACCTTGCATGGGAGCCAAAACCTCTTGATTTTATGAATTTTAATGGTGTAGTTCTTGCCGACCTTGCCGATGACGGGACTCTTGAAATCATAGTGCCGAATCAAGGAAGAAACGAAGGTAATGGAAATACATATACCTATTTGGAAGTGTTCGATTGTTTCGGCAATTATTACTATCCTAAAGAAAAAATAAAAGTAATTGATCCATGCAACAATGATGAAAAAGCTGTAACAATGCCTGTCGTGGCAGATTTTGACAATGATGGTTACAAAGAAATCGTATTCGGACTAGAAGGTGGAGTGTATTTGTGGGGCTATTCAAATCAGGCACCTACTCCGCTTGTGGAAAGTAATCCAGGCACCAATAATCCTAACGATTATAAAGAACGTATGGACTGCCCTGTGATAGCAGCAGACATTGATGGTGATGGAGACTTGGAAATCTTATATATGGTCATCAAAGATCTTGTGGGATATATCCGGGCTGTTGAGTCTGATGGAATGCCCGTCAATAGTGCATGGAGTGGAGATGCACATTATGTATCATTGTCGAGTAGTTATGAGGATTATGAATGGCCTCCATATTTTTGTGTTGCTGATATTGATAATGATGGTAGTATCGAAATCTTTGTTGCCGACGGAGGTGCATTAAAAATATGGAATAGTGATGGAACCGCTTTCGGTCAAGGTGTAATACAGATTACGGATTTAAACTGTGAGTATTTCCAGCCCATTATCGCCGATGTTGACGGAAATGGAGACTGTGAAATCATTGTCCCATCGCAAAACGGGAACATCTATGCATATAAACCCAATGGTGATGTGGTTCCGGGATGGCCTTTGGCAGTTGTCGACCTTGCGACAATCCCAGCCATCACGGATATTGACGGCGATGGATTCAATGAGGTTATTGCCGCTTCCCAAACGGAATTGTACGTTTGGCATACTGAAGGGGAGAGCAAATACAATCAATGGGACCGTTTCCGTTATAACAAGCATAATAATGCAGTTTATGAAATCCCTTGTTCATACAATGAGGTTCCGTTGGAAATCACAGGCACTCAGGTCTGGAATGATGATAGGCATGTCAACAGGGATGTCATCGTTAATAACGGTGCTACTCTCACCATAAAGTCAGAACTACAGTTTTCCGAGGATTCCAAAATCATTGTCAAACCTGGTGGGCGGTTGATCATAGATGGAGGTAAGCTGACAAACGCTTGTTCAGATGAGTTTTGGCAAGGCATCGAAGTCTGGGGCAACAGCAGCACACACCAAAATTCCGTACATGGGCAACTCGGCCAAGGCTATATTGAGCTGAAAAACGGTGCCATCATCGAGAACGCCAAGTGCGCCGTGGAGCTGTGGCGACCTGGCTACTGGAGCACCACGGGCGGCATCATTCACGCCACCGACGCCACCTTCCGCAACAATGCTATGGCCGTACGCGCCGTCTGCTATCAAAACTACAACTATATCCACAACACACCGATGGCCTACAACGGCTATTTCAACAACTGTAGCTTCGTGGTCGACGAGGATTATCTAGGGACAGAGACTTTCAAAAAACACGTCGTCCTCGCCGAAGTTGATGGCATCAGTTTCTCTGGCTGCAGCTTCTCGGCCAAGAGAGACGTACAAGGCATCCACCGTTGGTGCATCGGCATCAGTGCATATGATGCCAGCTTTGTCGTCAACGCATTGTGCAATTCCAACGCTTCGCCATGTCCCGATCAGTATCTGGACAGGTCGACCTTCATGGGGCTGTGTGCAGGAATCCATGCCTCAAGCAATGGCAGCCATCCTGGGTCTTTTACAGTGCAGGATGCCGTTTTCACGAACAACGACAGGGGCATCCGGGCAAAAAGCACTGGCTTCCCCACCATCCTCGACAATGAGTTCAACGTTGGCAAAGAAAGCTATTGCGATTATAAATACGGTATCTACCTTGAAAATGTCACGGGATTCTGTGTTGAGGAGAACACTTTCCGGCCTGTGTCAGGCACTGGGGGCTCCACCATCGGTATCGCCATCTACGACTCGGAAGGAACCAACGACATCTTCCGCAACCATTTCGAGAACCTGAGCTGTGGCAATCTGGCAAAGGGTGTAAACACGGGCAGTAACTCATCGGGCACGAGTGGCTCTACGACAGGCCTTACCTACACTTGCAACACAAACAAGGGTAACAACAACGACTTCCGGGTGTTTAAACGGGAAGACGGCGGCGACATCCAGCAGCAGCAAGGTTCCTACACGATGCCCGCCGGCAATACCTTTGACGCCGCCACATATCATTTCGATAACCAGGGAGACCATACGATACTCTATTATTACAACGACACTGCGGCAGGTCAGGCGCCAAATGGGGCACAAGTCAACAGAGTGTCTCTACAAAGCACGCAAAATGTGAATCCATGCAACACCCATTATGGCGGAGGCTCCGTTGACAGGTCGGCTTCGGAGAAAGCTGCCTTGGCATCAGACTATCTTACGGCCCATACCGCCTATTTGAGCCTCAAGCAGCTGTATGAGAGCCGTATTGATGGCGGCAGCACGCCAACACAGGTAGCCGACATCAACGCCGCCACGCCTTCTGACATGTGGCAGTTGAGGGCCCGTCTTCTTGGCATTTCGCCCTATGTGTCCACCGAAGTGCTGACTGCAGCCGCCGACCGCGACGACGTGTTCACCGACCCTGTGCTGTTCGAGATTCTCGCCGCCAATCCCGACGAGTTGAGAAGCGATTCGCTAATCAGCTATCTTGAGAACAAGAACAATCCATTGCCTAGCTATATGGTCAACTTGCTGCGACAGATAGCATCTGGGGTGACAGCCCGTACGGCACTCGAATCCCAGATGAACCAACTCCAGCACGACTACAGTATTGCCGCAGGCGACATCATCAGAAGCAACCTCTACGACAGCGTCGCCAACCCCAACGAGCTACGCACATGGCTCGGCAACATGAACGACATCGCCGCCGACCGCATGGTCATATCATCATATCTGCAAGAAGGCGACTCGACAAGCGCCTTCACCTTGGCCAATATGCTCCCCGAACTCTATGGGCTTGAAGGCGACAGGCTGACAGATCATTCGGGCTACATGCAGCTGATTCAACTGTACCAATCCTTGAACAGCTCAGGCCGCACGGTCTATGAAATGACGGAAAACGAGACTGCCATGGTCGACAGTATTGCCGAGAACGGAATAGGAGTGTCGCGAGAACTGGCTCGGAATCTGACGGAACAGGTTCTGGGTACCATCATGGAGACCTGCCTTGACCCAGGCATCCCCAACCCTGGAGGCGGAGGCAGAGGAAGTGCTATCATCGAAGCACCGTCCGTCAACCAGGCAACGGGATTCGCAGTAAGTATTGGACCCAATCCGGCAACGACATGGACCGAGGTGGATTATACGCTGCCTTTCAACAAGTCTAAAGGCTCATTCATCGTGACAAATGCATTGGGTACCGTCATGGTTTCGGCTGAGTTGGAAGGCCGTAGCGGGAAAAAGATACTCGACCTGCGCGGTTTGGCGAACGGTGTATATGTGTTTACCATACGCTGCGGTGAGCTTGTACATACAGGGAAACTAGTAATAACGAAATAAACTACCTTTCCCTGCGTTCAATGACCTCTTTCAGCTTATAGCGGTCGCCTGTCGATTTGCCGATGGCGTCGATGAACTGCGGGGCGTAACCAGGCGTCTTGTAGCCCCAGCGGGCGAACTCGCCGTTGTCGTCGGTGCGACGCTCGACCTGGTCGTTGTATTTCACGATGAGGTATTTGGCCAACTTGTCCCAACGCTGCATCATGCGCTCGGCGTAGGCGATGCTCTTCTTGTTGAGATAGCTCTGCCGGTCAGCAGGCATCATGCCCTCGATGGCGGCCAGCACGCTGTCCTGGTCGGCAAGGTAGTAGTCCTCCAACTCGCCTTGGGCCTTGCGCAGGTCGCCGATCATCATCGAATAGCGCGGATAGACCATGTTGGCCACCCAGTTGTTCATCCAGAAAGCCGACTCGTAGCTGAACTCGTTGCGCGGGTTGTTCTCAAGACGAAAGCAGTCGGGCACCTGCGTGAGGCAGCAGTAGAGCGGCACGTAGGCCACCATATTGGCGTCGTCGCAGTTGAACCAAGTGACGCCACCCACGTCGTCGGGCAGCCACCGCCGCATCTGGCAGGTCATGGTGAAGCCGCTCTGCTGCGTGGCGATGGGGCGCTCGCGGAAGTAGTCGTTGCCTTTGCTGTCCTTGAAATGCATGGGCAGCGGCCGTATGGGCAT
>JAEEGL014266590.1_pt1 | contig 21048 bp, 17 predicted proteins | sample 9134231 | NCBI WGS metagenome assembly JAEEGL01 (sample SAMN16246548, study PRJNA631951) | gut metagenome | biome: gut microbiome; feature: rumen; material: fiber-attached | host: Bos | place: Iran: Karaj | collected 2018-10 | reverse complement strand
TACAGTTTTCTGCCAGTTCCCTGAACTCCTTCATCGTGGGGACGCGCCAATTGCCGCCCAGGGTCTGCCGGGCTGGATCGTCCATGTAGTCATAGTCGCTTAGGTAGCCCTTCCGGTCCACTGTCCCATGGCCGGTATTGAAGTTGTATCGCTTGAGGACGATATTGCCTTCCGAATCCCCGCTGACCCTGAGCTGGTAGTTGTTCCAGGTGAAAGTCGATTTAGGGGAGACCTCTCCCCAGGCATAGTAGCCGCCCGGATTGAAATTGTTCGTGGTCCCCAGGTTGCTGCTTGCCCAGTAAACGCTCAGGCCAAGGTCCACTGCGCCGTCTGGCAGGCTCACCGTTACCATGCAGCTGGCCTTCTGTGCTCCGCAATAGGCCCAGATCCTGGCCGTTCCTGCCCTTTCCGCCGTAACGAGGCCGTCTTTCACGGTTGCAATCTTGGGATCCGAACTCTCCCACGATACGGTCTTGTTGGTTGCATTGGAAGGAGTGACGGAGGCGGAAAGTTGCCGGGTTTCTCCCGCTTTGAGGCTCACCGAAGTGGGACTGACCGTCACGCCGGTAACCGGTACCGCATCAACATACACATACAGCCTCGCTTCTTTTCCCCCGCATTTTGCCGTGATGGTGGTATTCCCCAGTTCCTGTGCGGTAATCCAGATGCTGGAGGGATCGTCGGGAATCTCCATGGTGCGGGCTACATACGGATTGGTGTTCTCCCATACGATACGTTTACGGAGAGTCGCATTGGATGGCTGGATGGTCACGCTTACCTTCATCACCCTGTCCACCGGAATGGAAACCGACTGGGTGGGGAATTCGATCTTTTCCACCGGAATGGTGACCGTTATTGTGCAGACGGCTTCCTCGTTGCCGTACCTGGCTGTGATTACGGCCGTTCCTTCCTTCAGGGCGGAGGCTGTTCCGTTATCGGAAACCTCCACCACAGACGGTGAGTCGGAAGACCATTCCACATCGTTGATGTCGGCCTTCCCCGATGACAGGAAGACCTCGAGCTTCCGTGTTTCCCCGACGGCCATATCCAGGGATTCCGATTCAAACGCAATGGCTGCGGCCTCTGTCTCCTTGTTCTTGCTGCAAGAAAAGAGGATAAGGACGGCTGCCAGCGATGACAAGGCAAAGGATATATTTCTCATGATTAAGTTTATTATTATGGTGCTCCAGCGCAAAAGTAAGATTTAAAGTATAAAAATACAACAGTATGAGTTATATTTGCAGTATGAATGAATCCTTTAAGACATATTGCGTGGGTGGGCACCGGTTCAGGGTTGCCGTCGAGGAGCCCTGGCATTTCAAGGAACTGAATGAAGAGGAAAAGGCCGTGGCCGAAAGGCTTCGCCGGGGCGGGGATCTCGGGGTTATCCCGGTTCCTGCCGACAAGCTCGAGGACATTGCCCTTAACGAGAGGATAGCCGGCAAGGACGGGGCAAAGCCGGAGCGGTGGGCCCTTGACTTTTCGCAGTATGCCCCGTTCGAGGTTGAAGGGGCGGAAGAGCCTCTCTTCTTGCTGGAGGTACGGCTTGGAGTTCCTCAATGGATTACGGATAGCATTGCTTCAGGAAAGGCCCGGAGGGTGGTTACCGTAGACGAGATTCCTCCTTTCTATTACGGCTATGTGCTTGACGGAAAGACGTTTTACGAGTACCGTCCGGCCCGCGAGGTCATTGCCGGGTTCTTTGTGATAGATGAGGACGGCAGGACGGGCTGTTATTATTCGGCGGAGAGGATGGGGCCCAGGACCACCATGTTCCAGGTCAACACCTCCCTGATGATCTTCTATACCTTTGCCACTGCGCCGCATTCAACCCTTCTGCTCCATTCTTCCATGGTCCGCCACGGAGGCGAGGCAAACCTCTTCTTCGGTGTGAGCGGAACGGGAAAGAGCACCCACAGCCGCCTCTGGCTGGAGCATGTGAGGGGTTGCGACCTCATGAACGACGACAATCCGGTCATCCGGTTCCGGGATGGACGGCTCATGGCGTACGGCAGCCCATGGAGCGGCAAGACGCTTTGTTACAGGAATGTATGCGCCCCGGTAAGGGCCCTGGTGAGGCTTGAGCAGGCTCCGGAAAACAGGATTGACCGCCTTGAGGCCCTTGAGGCCTATGCCAGCGTTGTTGCCGCTGCTTCCACAATCAGGTGGAACAGCGCGGTGATGGATCTCATAGTCCCCACCGTGGAAAGGGTGGCAATGAACGTCCCTTGCTGGCACCTTGGCTGCCGCCCCGATGCCGAGGCTGTTCAAGTTTGCATGGAAGCAATTGAAAATCTATAGGTTATGAAAATCGGTATATGCAACGACCATGCTGGCGTGGAGTATAAGTTCAAGATTGCCGGTATGCTCCGCCGCGAGGGACATGAAGTGGTGGACTTCGGGACTGACACCGAGGTAAGCGTAGACTATGCGGACTATGCCCATGCCCTGGCGTCGGCAGTGGAACAGGGCGCCGTTGACAAGGGAATAGCCCTCTGCGGAACCGGAAACGGCATGGCAATGACCCTGAACAAGCATCAGGGCATCAGGGCGGGCCTTGCCTGGTCCAGCGAGATAGGCCGCCTCGTGAAGGCGCATAACAATGCCAACGTGCTGGTGCTCCCCGCAAGGTTCATTTCGCTCAGGATGGCGCTTTCCATAGTCCGTGTTTGGCTGTCCACTCCTTTCGACGGTGGCCGCCATCAGCGCCGCATAGACAAGATTCCCCTCTGATGGGCAAGGGCCTTCCCGATAAACCCCTGATTCTTGACAGGCTCTCCGCAAGTGGCCTTCCGGAGGGGCTTTCCGTTGATATCCAGGACTTTCCGGATGGAATTGTAATCCCTTTGGACAAGCCGTGGCGGTGGACTTCGGCCGATGCGGTCCGGAAGGTGAAGTACGCCGCAATCCGTCACTTTGGCAAGAAGAACCTGAAGGTGGGCCATGCCGGGACGCTTGACCCTCTGGCAACCGGGATACTGATCATCTGCATCGGCCCGGCCACCCGTATCGCCCAGACGCTCCAGGACCATCCCAAGGAGTATGTGGCTGGGATAACCTTCGGCGCCACCACGCCTTCCTACGACCTTGAAAAGGAACCCGACCGGACCTTCCCTGTTGACGGTGTTTCAAGGGAGTCCCTTGAGGAGGCTCTGAAGGGTTTCATTGGTGAACAGGAGCAGATAGCCCCCCTTTTCAGCGCCAAGTCGGTGGACGGTGTCAGGGCGTACGAAATGGCCCGCAAGATGTATCGCCACGGCGACGGTTCCTTCGACGAAAAGGCCTTGGAGATGCTCCAGATGGCGAAAATAACCATTTCAGAGGCTGAACTCATGTCATTCTGCGGGGGCGGCCCCGTCCCGGTTCAGCAAGTCCCGGACGATGCCTCCTCTGCCAGCGGCAGGATTCATTACGCGGATGTTTCTGGCCTTGATCTTCCTCACGCCGAGGTACGCATCCGCTGCAGCAAAGGAACCTATATCCGTGCGTTTGCCCGCGACCTTGGCGAGGCCCTCGGCTCCGGAGCCTTCCTCCACAGCCTCCGCCGCACCTGTTCCGGTCCGTTCAAAGCAGAAGACGCCCTCACCCTGGAGGACGTCCTCTCTCTTCTCTGAAACAATGCTATCCTAAAGCCTCGCGGGCTGCGGTGAAGCGGCGGGCGGCTTCGGCGGGGCCGATGACGGAGAGGATTTCAGCTATTCCAAGGCCGCTGGCGCTGCCTGCAAGGGCGAGGCGGATGGTGTTCATCACCTTGCCCATGGGCCACTCGCGGGAGCGTATGTAATCTTCTATGGCCTGGGAAGATACGTTCCCCTCTCCTATGAATGCTGCAACGTCGCCGGCCATCTCCACGTTCTCCTCCTTCCAGAACTTGTCCGCGTCTTTCTGGATATACTCCGAGGGAGCCTGGTACAGGTAAGGGGCGGCGGTATAGAGGTCCTGGACGAAGGTCGCCCTGTCCCGGACTGTTTCAATCGCTTTCTCAACGTAATCGCGAGGAAGGGATATTCCTTCTCCGGCAAGCACCGGTTCCAGCATCCCCGCAAGTTCGGAAGCCGGTTTCATCCTCAGGTATTCCTTGTTGTACCACTTGGCCTTTTCCGCGTTGAAGCGGGCTCCGGAGCGGATCACCCTCTCCAGCGAGAAGGCCTCCACAAGTTCGGGAAGGGAGAACAGTTCCCTGTCGTCACCGGGATTCCAGCCAAGGAAGGCCAGCATGTTTACAAAGGCCTCCGGGAAGTATCCGTCCTCGCGGTAGCCGCGGGACACCTCGCCATCGGCGTTGACCCATTTGAGGGGGAATACAGGGAAGCCCAGGCGGTCGCCGTCCCTTTTTGAGAGCTTTCCCTTGCCATCGGGCTTGAGAAGAAGCGACAGATGGGCGAAGCGCGGCATGGAACCGGTCCAGCCAAACGCCTCATACAGAAGGTAATGCAGGGGAAGGGAAGGCAGCCATTCCTCGCCGCGGATGACCTCGGTAATCTCCATCAGATGGTCGTCCACTATGTTTGCGAGATGGTACGTGGGAAGTTCGTCGGCCCTTTTCCATAGCACTTTGTCGTCGAGGGTGTCGGTATTCACCTCTATGTGGCCGCGGATTAGGTCGTCCATCGCCACCACCCTGTCCTGGGGCATTTTGAACCTTACGGTCCAGCCGGTGGTCTCTTCGAGCAGCCGGGCTGTCTCCTGTGGAGGAAGTGTCAGGGAGTTGCGCAGTTCCGTACGGGTAATGTGGTTGTAGATGAAGGTCTGCTTTGACGCCTCGGCTTCCTTGCGGCGGGCGTCCAGTTCTTCAGGCGTGTCAAAGGCGTAGTAGGCCCAGCCGTCACGGACGAGCCGTTCGGCGTACTCGCGGTATATCGCCCTTCTCTGCGACTGGCGGTAGGGGGCGTGCGGATGCTTTTCGGAAGGGGTTTCCACCACCTTTCCGGTACTCATGTCCACGCCTTCGTCGGGGATTATCCCGCACCATCGCAGCGCCTCTATGATATATTCTTCGGCTCCGGGGACAAAGCGATGGGAATCGGTGTCCTCTATGCGGATGATGAAATCACCACCCCTCTGCTTGGCAAAGAGGTAATTGTAAAGTGCTGTCCTGACGCCGCCCATATGAAGGGGGCCGGTAGGGGACGGGGCGAATCTTACTCTGGTCCTGGCCATATCATTTCTCCTTATGTGCCCTGCGTATGGCGGGCGTATTCTCAAGTTCTGAACGGTTGTCGTCGGGATCCACGCACAGGACGGGCTTGTCGTCCGGCGAATAGCTGAAGCGCCTGCGGTGCTCGGCAATGTTGAATCCTATTTTGATGATGTTGCCGCCGGTGTCGGGCAGCGAAATCTCCGCACCCGGGGCGGGGGAGGATTTCTCGTAGGTGAAATCCTTGTCCAGGATGACCAGGTTCCCGAGGTTGATGTCGGTGATGTCGCCCAGCTTGCCCATATCGAAACCGGTGGCGATGGCGGTTATCTGCACCTTGTCGCCAAAGTCGGGATCGTCTTCCCAGATGAGCCCGCTCTTGAACTTGTTGGCGTTTCCGGTGTATTCCCCGATCATCTTGTTGATCTTGTTGAGGTCGCTCATCATCAGGCCCTTCTCGTTCTTTCCGGCGGTGATGTTGATGAGGACGTTCTTGGCCGTCTTGAGGTCGAAATCGTTGAGCAGCGGGGACTCGAACGCCCCCTTCACGGCTTCTTCCAGGCGGTGTTCGCCGGTTCCCACGCCGCAGCCCATCAGGGCCATTCCGCTGGAGCGCATCATGTTGGTGACGTCCATGAAGTCCACGTTCATGTAGCCGGGCTTGGAGATGATTTCGATTATACCCTTAACCGCTGTGGCAAGGACCTCGTCGGCCTTGGGGAAGGCATTGTGTATGAGCTCGTTGCCAAAATGTTCGTAGAGTTTTTCGTTATTGATCAGGAGCAGGCTGTCCACGTTCTTCTCAAGTTCGCGGATGCCGTCGATGGCCTTGGCCTGGGAGTCGTTCCCCTCGTTGGAGAAGGGGAGGGTGACCACAGCCACGGTGAGTATGCCCCTGTCCTTTGCCATCTTGGCGATGACCGGCGAGGCTCCGGTTCCGGTTCCTCCGCCCATTCCGGCTGTGATGAAAAGCATCTTTGTGCCGTTGTCAAGGGCTTTTTCGGCGATGATGTCCTGGGCTTCCAGGGCGGCGTTCCGGCCGGCAGTGGGATCGGTACCAGCGCCAAGGCCCTTGCCCAGCTGGATCTTCACCGGGACGTTGCTCTTTCCGAGGGCCTGTGAATCGGTATTGCATACGATGAAGCTGCATCCCTGGATTCCCTGGTTGTACATGTATGTAACGGCGTTGCAGCCTCCGCCGCCAACGCCTATCACCTTGATTATGGAGTTCTCCGGAATCCAGTCCGAAGGGGTGATCATATTGTTCATGTCGCTGTTCATGGCTATACTTCTTCTTCGGTTATGCTGCTGTAAAGGTCATCCATCTTGCCCTGGACGGCATCCACCACGTCGTGCCAGATAAGCTTGAACTTGCTGGGACGGGAACGCCTGGGTTCCTTCTTTTTCCTGGGTCTGGTCTCACCGAATTCCTCGGGGGCGATGAGGGTTGTCTCTACCGGTTCACTGTCGGCGGGCATTTCCCATGCCGGTCCTTCCTGGACCGGTTCTTCCATCACCGGCTCCTCTTCCACCGGTTCTTCCACCACCGGTTCCGGTGCGATGGCGCAGTCGGGAAGGGCGTCGTCCTTTGCCGAGAGGATCATGCCGATGCAGGATGTGGCGGAAGGGTCGTACAGGCCGAAGCATCCCGATCCCGAGAACAGGTGGCGGGCATAACCGGTCCTGACGCTGTAGCCCGACATGTCCTTGAACAGGGTTGAGATGTTCGTCAGTGAGGCTCCTCCTCCAGTGAGCACTATCCCGGCGCGGAGCACGTCCTGAAGGTTGCTCTCCTGGATGGACCAGAGCACCGCGTCGGCAATCTCACGGGCCCTTGCGTCAATTACTTCCGCGAGGTACTTAACCGGGATCTCCTTGTATGCCGAGTCCTCGTAGCGGATCTGCAGGATCTTTTCGCTGAGCGAAGCCAGCTTGGTGGGGAGGCAGGCTCCGTAGGCAAGCTTTATGTTCTCGGCCAGGTGCTCGGAGATGGAGCACTCTATACGGATATCGCCGGTGATGTTCTTCCCTCCGAAGGGTATGGCGCTGTAGTGCCTCATTATACCGCCGTGATATATGGCCACGGAAGTGACACCGGCGCCCAGGTCCACAAGGGCCACGCCGTTTTCCAGTTCGTCGGGGGCGAGAACCGTGCGGGCCACCACGTCTGGGAGGAAATATTTCTTTGCTATGGCTATTCCGAGGTCGTTGAACACCTTGTCGATGGATACTATCGCGCTGCGGCTTCCCACGAATACCTTGAAATTACCCTCTATCGACGAGGAGAGCGTTCCCTCCACGTCGCTTTCGAGCATCTGTATCTGGTCGTCGGTTGAGAATGACTGGGCCACGGCCCCGTAGATGGCCTCGCGCTTCTCGTCGGCAAGGGGATACTCGGAAATGGCGAGTTCCTTGAGTATCTCTATCTCATCGCGGGTGATGTACTCCTCGGGAGCGGACCTTGGCAGTTCCCCGGTCTTGATTTCCTGGCGTACACTGTAGCGGGGAAGCCCCACCACCACCTGCAGGATCTTGATTTTCAGTTCGTTCTGCGCGTCCTCAATGGCCTCGCGGATGGGGATGGAGGCTTTCCTGGGGTTTACCACCACGCTGTTGCGGATGCCCTGCGACGGCCTTTGCGAGTGGTATACCACCTGCACGTTGTTGCCTGTGACCTTGGCCACGGTGAGCGCTATCTTGGACGAGCCAAGGTCGATGGCGGTTATGTATCTCTCTTCCATATTATGATTTATTTTTTCCTGCAGATTATCTGGTTGTCGAACTTGACGTTTACCCTTGTGTAGTAATCTCCCTCGTGGAGCGGTTTCACGGCCTGGTAGTAGTTGCGGATGCGGTCGAACTTGGCGTCAAAGCCGTCGGGACTCCCGAACACGAACCTCTCGGCCCCTTCCCGGGGGATTATCACTATGTCGCCGCCTTCCTCCACGGTAAGCTGCGCCACCAGTTCCGACCAGACCTTGTCCCTGCTGATATAGGAGAGGAGGCTGGTGACGTCGGCGAGCCATTTGCGTTCACGCGGGGTGGCCGGTTCCCCCTTCAGGGAGGCGTCGCTGTAGATGGGGACGGCTCCGTCCACCACCGGGACCAGCGACGTGTAGTTTTCCTGAAGCGGGAAGATGAAGCCCCGTTCATCGGCGTAGAATCCGGTCCCGCCCTTCTGGAAACGCACCACCGGCTCCCTCTGGGTAATCCGGATATTGAGCATTCCGTCGTCGGTCATGTAGGCCTCGCTGCCAAGAATGGCACTCTTGCTTCCAAGGATCTCTTCTATCCTTCGCAGGTTCACGCTGTCCAGCCTCTGGCCCAGGAAAGGACCGTATGATTCCATGTAACCCTTTATGTCCGAGGCGTTTACAAAGGAGAGGGATGCGCTGTCGGCAATTACCACGTTGAGCCCCTTGCATGTTGTGGCATGACGCTGGCGCGAGGATGCGCCGCTTACCGCCACGAATACCGTGACGAGCACCGCAAGCATCACCAGAAGGATCAGGCGGTATATTGCCGGGCCTTTTTTCATATCCTGTTCTCCAGCATCCTGGTTATGGGTTCCACAAAGCGGTCGATGTCGCCGGCTCCGAAGGTGACAAGTACGTCAAGCGGCTCTTTCTCAAGATATTCCATGAGTTCCGGCTTCTTGAGCATTACCTTCTCGGGCGCGGTTACGTCCTTGAAGATTATTTCCGAGGTGACTCCCGGTATGGGTTCTTCCCTGGCCGGGTAGATGTCCAGGAGGATCAGCTTGTCCACGGCGGACAGGGCCTCGGCGAAGCCTTCCGCAAAGTCCCTGGTCCTGGTGAAGAGGTGGGGCTGGAAAATGGCGGTCAGCTTCCGTCCGGGGAATACCTCGCGGAGCGAAGATATGGCGGTGGCGAGTTCGGCCGGATGGTGCGCATAGTCGTCGATATATGTGAGCGACGGCTTGGCCACATGCAGTTCCAGTCTCCTTTTCACGCCCGTGAACGTTCCTATCGCCTTTTTTACCGCTTCGGGTGCGATTCCGTATACAAGGGCGATGGCCGCGGCAGCAACGGAATTCTCCATGTTCACCCTGCCGGGAGCGCCGCACCTGACTCCGGCGATGGTTCCTCCCGGCCAGACCAGGTCGAAGGTGAAGCAGCCGTCTCCGCCCGGCACTGCATTGCATGCATGGAAGTCGGCGGCAGGGTCGCTGGAATGATAGGTAAGGATGCGGGCACCGGTGTGCTCCGGGCCTATCCCGAGTCCCAGTTTCTTTATGAGGGTTCCGCTTACCTGTGATGCGAATTCGCGGAATGCCTGCTTCACGTGCTCGTGGTCGCCGTATATGTCCAGGTGGTCGGCGTCCATCGCCGTTATCACCGCTATCTCCGGATGGAGCTGCAGGAAGGAACGGTCAAACTCGTCGGCCTCCGCCACTACGGTGCGGGTGTGGCTCATCAGGAGATTGGTGCCGTAATTCCTGGATATCCCTCCCAGGAAGGCGGTGCAGCCCTCTCCGCTGTGGGTGAGGATATGCGCCGTGAGGGTGCTGGTGGTGGTTTTCCCGTGGGTCCCCGCAACGGCCAGGCACCTCTGGCCCTCGCTGATTTCCCCGAGCATCCGGGACCGTTTGATCACCCGGTAGCCCTTTTCCCTGACGGTCACCATCTCGCCAAGGTCGGCCGGTACGGCCGGGGTATATACCACGAGGGTGTTCTCCACGTCGGCGGGAATCAGGTCCGGCCGGTCGTCGTAGTGCACCCTTATCCCTTCCGCTTCCAGTTGGGCGGTGAGGGTCGACGGGGTCCGGTCATACCCCGAGACGTCGTATCCCTTGAACTTGTAATAGCGGGCGATGGCGCTCATCCCGATTCCGCCTATCCCTATGAAATATATGTTTTTCATTTGATCAGTCTGTATGCTTCCTCGCAGATTACCGCAGCGGCGTCGGTAAGTGCGAGCTTTGAAATGTTCTTCTCCAGAAGTTCCGTCCTGGCGGGGTCGGAAAGCAGTTCCAGGGCTGTAGGAAGCAGTTTTTCCTCGGCTTCTGAATCCTTTACGATGAGGGCTGCATCCTTGTTCACCAGGGCCATGGCGTTGTGGGTCTGGTGGTCCTCCGCCACGTTTGGCGACGGTACGAACACGGTGGCCTTTCCAAGGGCGCAGAGTTCCGAAACCGTACTCGCCCCGCTTCGGGAGATCACCACGTCGGCGGCCGCATAGGCCAGGTCCATCCTCTTGATGAAGTCATAATGGAATATGCCCGGGGTCTTGTGCCCGGCCATGAAAGAGTCGATCCCGGCCTTGTAGTACTTCCCGCACTGCCAGATCACCTCCACCCCTTCGCCACCGGGGCAGCCGTCCTGGATCCATTTCCGCATGGCTTTGTTCAGGGTCCCGCTCCCAAGGCTCCCACCCACTATGAACAGGTGTTTCCTGGCGGGATCCAGGCCGTAGAACGACATGGCCTCGCTTTTCATTTCCGGGGTGGCCGGGGCGGTGAGTTCACTCCTTATGGGGTTTCCGCTGAGGACTATCTTTTCCTTGGGGAAGAAGCGTTCCATGCCCTCATAGGCCACGCATATGCTTCCTACCCTCTTTCCAAGCAGCTTGTTCGTGAGCCCCGCAAAGCCGTTCTGCTCCTGGATAAGGGAGGGGATTCCCATTCCGGTGGCGGCCCACAGCAGGGGAGCACTGGCGTATCCGCCCACACCTATGGCTATGTCGGGCTTGAATTCGCGGATGATTTTCCGGGCCTTCCTGACGCTGGCTATGACCTTGAAGGGGACGGCCAGGTCGCCGATGATATTCTTCAGGGTGAGTTGTCTCTGCAGGCCCGTGATGGGCAGGCCTATGATCTTGAAGCCCGCGGCCGGAACCTTTTCCATCTCCATTTTCCCCTCGGCCCCCACGAACAGGATTTCGTTTTCCGGATTGAGCTCCATCATCTTTCCGGCGATGGAAACGGCAGGGAATATGTGCCCGCCGGTGCCTCCTCCGCTTATTATCATCCGTATTTTCCTATGCTCCATGACTATATGGTATCTTGAAAATCATTCAGGTCGCTGATGGTGTCGTGAACCTCGTCGCGCGGCCGCTCCTCCTCCCGGACCAGGATCGGCTGGGCATCCCTCTCCTTCCGTTTCATCTTGACCCTGACCATCCGGCTGATGGACAGGATAATTCCGAAGGCGATGCTGAAAACCAGGAACGACGACGCCCCGTGGCTTATCATCGGAAGGGTCTGTCCGGTCTGCGGCACCAGGTGGACGTTTATGGCAATGTGCATTATGGCCTGGGATGAGATAAGGAGTATCAGCCCGGCCACCGCCACCTTTGCAAAGTAATTGTCGCAGTCCTTGGCTATCATGGCGCCCCTCGCCAGGAGGCTCACATAAAGTATTATGACGAATATTCCTCCCAGTATACCGTATTCCTCAACTATGAAGCTGTACATGTAGTCCCCGAATATGACCGGGACCACGTAACGCTGGGTGCTCCTGCCGGGCCCCTTGCCCAGAAGCCCGCCCTCCTTGATGGCTATCATGGCGCTCACGGGCTGCTTTTCCTTGTCCAGGGCATCCTGGAAGGCCTTTGAATTCCGGGGAGACGACGTGATTATGGTCATGTTGTCTTCGCTGCGGTCGTCCACGCGGCCTATTGCGGTCACTATCCTGTCCGAGAGCTTGATCCGGCCTGCGCTGGCCTTGTAAAGTCCCACCACCAGCGCCACGTAGCCCGCCACCACCAGTGCCAGCAGCGCCACCTCATTGAGCCTGACTCCTCCCACGTAGATCACCAGGAACATTATCATGGCGAAGAACAGGGTGGAGGAGGTGCCTCCGTGGAGCATCAGCACACAGATGGATACGATGGGGAAGTATATGTATATGAGCTTCTTCCAGAATGTCCTGGACAGGAACGAGAGCCTCTTGAACTTGGTGCTCAGATAGTTCGCTGCGGTGAAGGAATCCTCCCTCAGGGCGTTTACGGCCCAGGCCAGGTACATCACCATGGCCACCTTCACAACCTCGTACACATGTATCTGGAGGCCGAACACCTTCAGTATCCTCCAGGCTCCGTTTATCTCTGCGGCGCGGATGACGGGGGTACGGACCTTGGCCACGAGGCACACCAGCAGCAGCAGCGATACGGCGTACCCCAGCTGTGCAAACAACCTGAAGAAGCCGATGCTCCTGATGTTATAGCATGCCGTTATGACCAGCAGTCCCACCACCGCTATTATCAGCTGTTCCCTGACTATGGCTATCCTGTCCCCGCCCTGCTCCAGGGCCAGGAGGGGAGTGGATGAAAATACCGACACTATGGACATGAGTATCAGCAGGATGACGATCATCCAGATGACCTTGTCACCCTCGAACTTGTCCAGGAGTCCCCATATTCCCTTTTCCTTGGCGGCCATAGTGCTTTGATGTTAAAGGTTCCGGACGGCCTCCTTGAACTTGCGTCCCCTGTCCTCGTAGTTCTTGAACAGGTCAAAGCTGGCGCAGCATGGGCTCAGGAGCACCACGTCGCCTTCCGATGCAAAGCCACTCGCGGCCCTGACCGCTTCCTCGGCACTCCTGGTGTCGGTGATCCTGTCGCTGCCCACTATTCCCTCGAAGGCGGCATGTATCTTGGCGTTGTCAACTCCGAGGCAGACGATGGCCTTTACCTTTTCGCGGACCAGGTCGTTGAGGATGCTGTAGTCATTCCCCTTGTCGGTGCCGCCCACTATCCATACCACCGGCCTTTTCTGGCACTCCAGGGCATACCATGCCGAGTCGATGTTGGTGGCCTTGGAATCGTTGATGTAGAGCACGTCCTTTATGCTCAGGACGGGTTCCAGACGGTGCTCGATGGGTTCGAATGTGGAGAGGGATTCCCGTATCACCTTGTTGTCGATACCGGTGGCCTTTGCCGCAAGGGCTGCCGCCATGGAATTGTAGATGTTGTGCTTTCCGCCCAGGGCCAGTTCCTGGAGGTAGATGTCGGTCTCTTCCTTCTCGTAGCGGAGGACGATCTTGTCCTCCTTGAGGAAGGCGCCCTGGGATACTTCCTTCTGCTGAGAGAACGGCAGCATCTTGCAGCGGAGGATGATGTTGTCCAGGTGGCGGATGGTTATCTCGTCGTCACTGTCAAAGATGAAGCAGTCGTCGGGCGAGAGGTTCTTGGTAATCTTGAACTTTGCCTCCACGTAGTTCTCGAGCTTGTGGTCGTAGCGGTCAAGATGGTCGGGGGTGATGTTGGTGATAATGGCGATGTCGGGCTTGAAGTCGTACACGTCATCGAGCTGGAAACTACTGATTTCCAGGACATAATAGTCAAAATGCTCGGTTGCTACCTGGTATGCGTAGGATTTGCCGATATTGCCTCCGAGGCCCACGTTGAGTCCGGCGTTGCGGAGGAGGTAGTAAATCAGCGACGTGGTTGTGGTCTTGCCGTTGGAACCGGTGATGCATATCTTCCGGGCCGGGTCGAAGCGGCTCGCGAACTCTATCTCGGAGACGATGTGGGTTCCCTGCGCGCGGAGTTTCTCCACCATGGGGACGGTGCCGGGGACGCCCGGACTCTTAACCACCTCGTCGGCGTTGAGGATCAGTTCCTCGGTATGGTGGCCCTGTTCGAAGGGGATGTCCCACTTCCGGAGGGTTTCCGCATAGTCTTCCCTGATCTGTCCGCAGTCGGACAGGAACACGTCAAATCCCTTGACTTTTGCGAGCACCGCGGCCCCGACGCCGCTTTCGGCTCCACCCAATACTACTACTCTTGACATATATCTTTCCGTTTTATCTTATCTTCAACAATGCGAGCGTGGCCACTGCAAGCAGGATCTCCACGATCCAGAACCTTGCGGTGATCTTGGCTTCATGATGAGCCCTTACGGGGTTCTGTATAAGGGCTGGTATGCCCTCTTTCTGGAAATGGTGGTGGAGGGGACTCATCTTGAAGATGCGCCTGCCCTCGCCGTATTTCTTCCGGGTGTATTTGAAATAGCTCCTCTGCATGAGGACCGACAGGCTCTCCACGAAGAAGATCCCGCACAGGAGGGGAAGGAGGAGTTCCTTCCGGATCAGCACCGCGCTCACCCCGATGATGCCTCCTATCGCAAGGCTGCCGGTGTCGCCCATGAAGACCTGGGCGGGATAGGCGTTGTACCACAGGAAGCCGATCAGGGACCCCGTGAACGCAGCCATGAAGATGGCGATCTCTCCCGTTCCGGGTATATACATTATATTCAAATAATTGGAATCCAGGATGTTGCCGCTGAGCCAGGCCAGCACGCCTATGACCACCCCCACTATGGCCGAAGTCCCTGCGGAGAGGCCGTCAAGGCCGTCGGTCAGGTTGGTGCCGTTGGAACAGGCGGTTATGACGATCACTATCATGAGCACGTAGATGGCCCATTTTGCATACCAGCCCCATGTCCCTTTGAACGGAGACAGCCACTTGTAATCGAATTCGTGGTTCTTTACGAACGGGATGGTGGTCTTGGTGCTCTTTACCACGTTCTCCTCCTTGTAGGAACTGTTGGTTACGATGGTCTCGGAGTTGACTGTAAGGCCTTCGCCCTGGGCGGTTATCTCCACGGCCGGACTCTGAACCTTTTCGCGGACCACTATGTCCTTGCTCATCCATACGGCCAGGCCGATTACGAGTCCCAGCAGGAGCTGCGATACCAGTTTTCCCTTCTCGCTCATGCCCTCCTTGTTGTGCTTGAACACCTTGATGTAGTCGTCGGCGAAGCCCAGCCCACCGCACCACAGGGTGCTCAGGAGGAGGAGCTGCACGTAGATGTTGGTGAGGTCGCAGAACAGCAGGGCCCCGGTCAGGATGGAAAGGAGGATGATGATTCCGCCCATGGTGGGGGTACCCTTCTTCTCTACCTGTCCCTGGAGTCCGAGGTCGCGGATCGTTTCCCCGATCTGCTTGAACTGCAGCCAGGAAATAATCTTCTTGCCCGCGAAGAGGGCTACGAGGATGGCGGTCACGCTTGCGAGTACAGCCCTGAACGACAGGTAGTGCATCAGGCGCTGGCCCGGGAGGTCCCATCCGAGGGAATCGAAATACTGGAACAGGTGATAGAACATCGGTTAAAGGTTTTGTATCTGGTTGAACACGTCTTTTACTATCTCTTTTTCGTCAAAATGGCGCTTTTCGGTACCGATTATCTGGTAGTCTTCATGGCCCTTCCCCGCCAGGAGCACGGTGCCGCCGGGAGCCGCTGTCATGATGGCGGTCCGGATGGCCTCCTTGCGGTCGGCGATGAACAGGGCCCTCGCAAGACCCCTTGGCGAGAATCCCTTGCGGATGTCGTCCATTATGTCTTCGGTACGTTCGGTGCGGCTGTTGTCGGAGGTTACAATGATCCGGTCGGCGCCCTTTTCGGCTATGGCGGCCATTTCCGGACGTTTTGTGGCGTCTCGGTCGCCCCCGCACCCGAACAGGCAGGTGAGCTGCTTGCCGGGAGATATTGCCCTGAGGGTGCCGAGGACGTTCTCCAGGGCGTCGGGGGTATGGGCGTAGTCGATTATCACGGAAATTCCGCCCGGGCCGGAGAGGTTCTCGAGCCTCCCCGGGGCCGAAGCCAGGGTGGAGATGCCTATGAGGGTTTCGGTGGGATCAGCCCCGAGGCAGACAGCGGTGGTGTATATCGCAAGTATGTTGTATGCGTTGTGCGCTCCGATCAGCCTTGTCCAGGCCTCCCTGCCGTCGATGTTGAGGAGCATTCCGTCAAAGCTCTGCTCCAATATCCTGCAGGTGTGGTCGGCCATGGCACGGCATGAGTAGGTGACTACCTGTGCTGCAGTGTTCTGGACCATGACCAGGCCGTTCCTGTCGTCGGTGTTGACAATAGCAAATGCGTCCTTGCCCAGCGAGTCGAAGAAGAGTTTCTTGCAGCGCAGGTACTCGGCGAAGGTCTTGTGGTAGTCCAGGTGGTCGTGTGTGAGGTTGGAGAAGATGCCCGCCTTGAAGCGGAGTCCCGCCACCCTTTCCTGCTCCATGCCTATGGAGCTGACCTCCATGAAGCAGTATTGGCAGCCGGCCTCCACCATCCTGGCCAGGAGCGAGTTTATGGTTACGGGGTCGGAGGTTGTGTTGGTGGTCTCGGTCCTTTTTCCGCCCACGTAGTTGGCGATGGTGGAAAGAAGGCCGCATTCATATCCAAGGCCCTTGAAAAGGTTGTACAGCAGGGTGACGGTGGTGGTCTTTCCGTTGGTCCCGGTTATGCCCACCAGTACCAGCTTCTCCGACGGATTTCCGTAGAAGTTGGATGCCATGATGGCCAGGGCGTGACGCGAACGTTCCACCTTGACGAAGGTGACTCCCTGGACGGGAACCACTTCGTCGCTTTCGTACACAACTGCCGACGCGCCGGCTTCCACCGCCTTGCCTATGAACAGGTGCCCGTCGGAAGAGAATCCCTTCACTGCCACGAAGAGGCTTCCCGGAACCACTTTCCTGGAATCTCCGGTAATGGAACTTACCGGAATCCCCAGTGGACCGCTCACCTTTACGACACCGCTGTCTTGAATTATATCTTTAAGTGTAATCATTTCAAAATCAGTTTTATTGGCTCTTTGCCCGACGGCTTGGCTCCGGGAGCGGGGCTTTGCGATACAACGTGGCCGCTGCCCTCGTAAGTGCAGGCGAATCCGCTGTTCTCAATTGTATACATGGCGTCCTTCAGTCCCATTCCCCTCACGTCGGGAACCGTCCCGTTGGCGGTTACGGCATCCCTCCGCGTCATTTTGGGCATGGGCTTGGTCCTGGTTATGGACTCGCTCCAGTCCTCTTCCAGGGCGTATATGCTGTCCACGATGTCCCTTACTACCAGCGCGGGAGTGGTTCCCCCGTAGAAACTTGTGTGGGACAGGGTGGAATATACAGTCACGAGTATGGTGTACTTGGGATTGTCCACCGGGAAGAATCCCACGAAGGTTCCCTGGTTCTTCTTCCTGCCGGACTCGTCGTGGTAGGCGTCGCCTTTGCGGGGTTTTTCCGACGGCGAGAGTACCACCTGTGCGGTTCCGGTCTTTCCGGCCACCGGGAGCCTGGCGCTTTTGAGCCTTGTGGCTGTGCCTTCCTCGGTGACGGCACGCAGGGCCCTCGTAAGGGTGTCTGCGGTGGCCCTTGAACATACCAGGGCAAGCACCGTGGGGCCGTATTTCTTCTTTACCACTCCGTTTTTCTCTATGTCCTCCACCAGGTACGGTTTCATCATCCTGCCCTTGTTGGCGATGGAATTGTAGAAAGTCAGGACGTGGAGTGGCGTTACGGCGATGGAGTATCCGTATGCGGCGGTGCCCAGGGTGGTGCGGCTCCAGCCCGGTGACGACGGGGTGGTGACCTGCGGCCTGCCAAGTCCCTGGAGGTCGAAGTCGAAGGTGTCGCCCAGGCGGTAGTTGTAGATCTTGTTGAAGAATTCCTGGGGGTGGGGGCCGTAGTACTTGGTGGCCAGGTAGGTGAACACGTAGTTCGAGGATATCTCAAAGCCGTGCCTGACGGTTATCTCGTTCTTTCCGGTGGCCCTTTCATAATCGCCGATATGGAGGTCGGTGTTGTAGTAGGGGATTACGCCGTGGTTGGTGGGGATGGTTTCCTCCAGGCTCTTTACGTATCCGTCTTCCACCAGCGACATCAGCGTGACGGTCTTGAATACGGAGCCCTGCTCTCCCACCTGTCCGATGGCGAGGTTGAGCCGTTCCTGGAGGGGACTGCCCTCGGTGGTGTCCCTCTGGAGGTTGACCATCGCCCTTATGGCACCTGTGGAAACGTCCATCACCATTGCGCAGGCGCCCTGGATGCGGGGCTCTTCGCCCACCCTGTCGCGGAGGGCCTTGTCGGCGATGTCCTGTATGTCTATGTCAAGGGTGGTCCTCACGTCCATTCCGTCGACAGCCTTCACCGAAGTGCTGTCGTAGTTGTGGATCATCTTCCGGTCATCGGTGACCTTGAGCCATTCGTACCCTTCCTTCCCGTGAAGTTCGTAGTCGAATTTCCCCTCGATGCCTATCCTGTTGTTCCCGTTGGAGCGGGAGTTGTCCTTAACGTAGCCTATCACCCTTCTGGCAAGCTGGCCGTAGGGATACTGCCGGCTGTCCCGTGTCTCCACTATTATCCCGCCCTTGTTCGGACCCTCTGAGAACAGGGGTAAAGCCTTGACTTTCTGTAGTTTGCTATGTCCGATGGGATAGCCTATCCTTACATATCGGCTGCCTTTGTCGCGCCCCTGGATGATAAGGTCGTAGTACTGCCTGGCGGTTTTGTCGCCGTAAACGGAGGCGAGCCCTTCGGCAAGCGGCAGTGCCTTTTCCCTCCACTGGGCCTCCAGGGCGGTTCCGTTCTTCTTGTCGTCGGCGTAGACCCCTTTCCTGACGGTGCAGTCCATGTAGACCTGGTAGAGGGGGGTGGAGATGGCCAGCAGCCTTCCGTCACGCGCGAGGATCGAACCCCTGACGGGTATGTCGATCCGCTTCTCGTTCTTTGGCTTGAACAGCCAGGCTACCTTGGGGTCCACGTCCCAGACCAGCTGTATCCATACCATCTTGGCCACGATTACCACCGAAATGACCAGGAAGGCGGCATAGAAGAGGGTCAGGATCACGCTGACCCTGTCCCTATCCTTGAGGATGGTTTCCTTTATTTCCTTCTTCCTTGCCATTTACTGCTTCTTCCTTATGACGGTAGCCGGTTTTTCGGGTACTCCCACTTCCGAGCCCAGTTTCTCAAGCGTTCCGCTGACCGTGGACACACGGTTCAGCTTGACCAGTTCGGAGGTCTTTTCCGCATGGTATATTTCAAGGCTGCGGAGTTCCGCCTTGCCTTTTTCAAGCCTGGTGAGGGTGGTGTCGATCTTCATGCTCAGCCATATGCTCAGCCATACCAGGAGGAATGTGTAAAGTATGTGCATGAAATACTTGTCCACCCTCATCCTGAGGAGGAATTCCCCCTTGAAGATGGCCTTGAGGCTGTTTTTCAGGAAAGTCATGAACCGCTTCATTCCGCTTCCCCCTCCTTCAGGGCGATCCTGAGTTTTGCACTGCGGGCGCGGGTATTCTCTGAAATCTCCTCTTCCGACGGCAGCACGGGCTTCTTGACCAGCGGTTTGAGCGGTGCTGTCCGCATGAAATTCTTCACCATCCTGTCCTCAAGGCTGTGGTAGGTTATCACCACCAGGCGTCCGCCCTCCTTCAGGGCCTCTGCAGCCCCTTCCAGGAATTTTTCCAGGGAGCGCATCTCGGCGTTGACCTCTATGCGGAGGGCCTGGTAAATCTTGGGAAGGATCTTGTGCGAGATGTTTTCCGGAATGGCTTCGCCGATGGCGCGGCCCAGGTCTCCGGTGGTGAGGATGGGGGAGGCGAGCCTTGCCTTTACTATGAGGCGGGCTATCCTTGAAGCGCCGTCGACCTCGCCCCACATCCTGAGGATCCTTTCCAGCGACTTCTCGTCGTAGGAGTTCACGATGTCGGCGGCGGTGCGGCCGGAGGTGTTGTCCATCCTCATGTCCAGGGGAGCGTCAAAGCGGAAGGAAAATCCCCTTCCGGCAGTGTCGAACTGGTGCGAGGATACTCCGAGGTCGGCCAGGATGCCGTCGAATCCGTCCTTGATTCCAAGATAAAGGCGATAGTTCTGGATGTACCGGAAGTTGTTGTGTATGAGGGTGAGCCTCTGGTCCGGTATCCTGTTTGACAGTGCTTCGCCGTCACGATCGAAGGCGATGACGCGTCCGCCATCGTTTAAGCGTGAAAGTATATGTGCGGTGTGCCCACCGCCTCCGAAAGTGGCGTCGGCATATATTCCTGAAGGGTTTCCTACGAGGGCTGAAACGCTCTCATGGAGCATTACGGGAGTATGGTACTGAGACATTGCGGCCCTCCCGTTACTGAGAGAGGCTGTCCGCTATGGATTCGAATTCATCGTTTGAGATAAGGGCGGCTTTCCTTTGATCTTCAGCCCAGATCTCTATCTTGAACCCCATGCCGGCGAACACGACCTCCTTGGTTACACCTATTTCCTCAAGGAGTTTCTTCGGGATCGACAGCCTTCCCAGCCTTTCGTCTGGTACTACTTCTACGCAGCCGTCCGTGTACTTTCTCCAGAGGGCAGCGTGAGATTTGTTCAATGGGTTCAACTTGCTCCTGATCTCCTCGCTCTGACGCTCCCATTCGGCATAGGTGTATACCTCCAGGCAGTTGGTGTAGATGTCTTTCTTGACGAGGAGCCTCATGTCGGTCACCCCGGCAGCATACATGGCATTCTTGAAGACGGCAGGGAACACTATCCGTCCCTTGTCGTCCACCTTGCTGTATGCCTTTCCGAGGAAGTTGACCATCTTCTGTTATTTTTCTTTCACGCTTGGGTACAAAGGTAAGAATAATTTTCCACTTTCACCCACAATTTACCAAAATTTTCCACAATTTTTTCAACATGGCCCATAGTGCCCCTCGTCAATCCCGGGCCCAAGCACGGTCGGCCTCGATTTCGGGGCAAAGCGGGCCCGTTCGTGCACAACCCCCAGGGGGCTAAGAGATGTGCTCTCCGATTTGCATGTAGGGATGGATAATCAAAACCTCACCGTGTCTAGTCCTGATATAAGTTTACCGATGTTGAACAATAAGTGGTTAGGACGAAGAAGTCCTGATATCGGTTTACGTTGATGTCGCGAAGATATAACATTTTCGCGACATTTTTATCGCGGCACCGCCGCCGCTCGGTACTCAGGAGCGACGGCTACAACACGTCCGGCTGCGGGGGGCTCCGGGCAAGGGCCCTCCTCCCCGGCCGGTGGTTGCCGGATTTGCTTGATGGCCCAGTAGTTCTTCCAGAGTTTCTTCATCTCTCCGGCCTGGAATCGAGCTTGTATTGGGGCCAGCATTCCCAAACTCATATGAGGCCGTTTCTCATTATAGATTCTGACGATATCTTTG
>JAEEGL011905817.1_pt1 | contig 21049 bp, 28 predicted proteins | sample 9134231 | NCBI WGS metagenome assembly JAEEGL01 (sample SAMN16246548, study PRJNA631951) | gut metagenome | biome: gut microbiome; feature: rumen; material: fiber-attached | host: Bos | place: Iran: Karaj | collected 2018-10 | reverse complement strand
GTCCTTCAACCACAGCTACCTGATTCATCCTTCCAGCTCCTTTTCCAGGACATTTATCGCCTCGCGCCACTCTTCCCTCTGTACCCTGATGGGCTCATAATCATCGTCGGATATCGCACCCTCTGAATGCTTGATAGCCTGGTAATCAGTACTGTCAAGAAGTATCTTGTATGCATTGATCTCTCCCTGGATAACCTGCTCATCCCTTTTTTCTGTTGCTGCTGCTTTCTTAGCCATATTCTTGTTCCCTCCATTCATTGATTATGATTTTGTTATAAAGAGCATCCATGCGATTTACCGTCCTGTATGCATCTTTTCCTCTCATTGAGCCTTTCCAGCTCGCATAGGATGCCCTGACATCTTCTGCTGTCAGTTCTCCTTTGCTTATCAGTTTTGCCTGTCCTTTAAGCTTTCTGCGTTCTCGGACTATGGATTCTCTGCAGGGCTTCTTTACGATATGCCCGCTCTCAGTAATATAGAATCTCGTTTTCAGGAAAGTGAATCCATGCTTAAAATCACATATCCTCGTTTTCTTCTCGTTCACCGTGATTCCAAGCGAGCCATAGACTATTCTCAATTTCTCCAGGCATTCCATCAGATAGCCGGCGTCTTCATGAATAAGGTATGTATCATCCATATATCCGGCATATCCTTTTATCCGCAGCACTTCCTTTGCATAGTGGTCTGCCCGGTTTCTGAATGTGATTGCATTAATCTGAGAAGTCTCGGATCCGAGTCCAAGTCCTTTATCTCCAAATGCCTCCACAAACATCCATATAAGTTCACGAAGGCGATCATCGTGGATCATCTTCTCGTAAATATCCCTGAGTGCCTTATGGTCTATGCTACCGAAATAGTCTTTGAAATCTATGAGCAGTATCCCGCCTTTTCTTCCGTGTCTGTGTATATGTCTCCGCAGATGTATAGTCAGTCGTTTTAACGCGAAGGCTGTTCCTTTTCCCCTCTGACTTGCTCCGTTGTCATATATCAGCGGCCTTGTGAAGATAGGATAAAGTGCACTCTGGCACAGGGCTTTCTGTACTACCCTTTCGCTGTAATGTACTGACATTATTTTCCGTTTCTTGCCACGCTCCACCACGTAGAAAACGATAAAGCCTTTCCGGACATCCTTTCCGTTCATTAGATTCTCATGCAACCGCCAGATATGTTTCATAAGCGTCATATGGAACCTCTTGACCGATGCTTTCCATCCGACTCCACGTCTGGTGGTAATAGCAGCCTTATAAAGTGCATTCAGGGATATAGCATTCAAAAAGCTGTCGTTTTCTCCGACAGCTTCCATGCGTTTACGCTCCCTCTTTGCCTTTCTTCTTTCAAATCTTCTTTGTCTTCTTTCTTCGCTTGTCATTACAATATCCACCCGGCACGGCTCGACATGTTACTATAGCCGCATAGGATACAGGCATGAAATATAAGGCTTTCATGTTCCCTTATACCATGCAAGCAGCGTCCGCCTGTTCTCGTCCCGGTGGTAGTTTACGGCTTATGCCGAAGGATAGCGTCTCCTTCCATTCCTATGCTCTGCTTTCGTTTCCTACTCGGTCTCGCAATAAAAGGAATCAGATGGGCACGGACAACGCGTTGCTGGCGTTGTTGTTGTTGTCATTGCCGTTCGCGTTCACATTCGCGAAGTTAGTGGCGTTGCCGGAATTGGCGGAAGCGGTCCACCAGTTCGCCCTCAGACCAGTTTACAGCCGCTATCCTCTTTCGCCCCGCATCCAGCGGTAAATTGCATTCTGGGTTCTGTTCAGCAGATCCAGGATATCTCGCATCCCACCCGCATCAGCTGATGGAACTACTGTGATCAGCCTTGCCAGTTTCCTGTCCAGCTGGTCGCAGTTGATGAATGCCATGCGTTGATACTCCGTCCGGAGCTTCTTCTGTCTCTCATCTTTTGTATTGAGTCCATTTGCATACATGACATTATCCATAAGTTCATCAGCTTTGCTTATCAGATCCTGCCCAATCAGCAATCTCCACTTTTTCGGGACATATTTTTCATCGCCGCAATGCTTTGTTATTGCATCCTGCAATGCGGCGGCGAAATCTACAGCGTCGAAAGGTGTCTTCTTTCTGTTTCTTGCATATACACTACTCATATCTTTACAAGCGCCACCACAGGAGGGTGGCGCATTATTTCATTAAGCTGCCTTGATTAACCGGAAGCAGATGGGCACGGACAACGCGTAGCTGGCGTAGTTGTAGCTGTCAAAGCCGTACGCGTTCACACTCGCGAAGATAGTGGCGTTGCCGGAATAGGCGGAAGCGGTCCACCAGTACGCCCTGCTGCCGCCGGGGCCTGCACCCTTTATCCTTGCAGATGCATCATTTGCAAAAATCGGGTACTGCGTAGCATAAGGGTTGCCATATCCCTTTGTTGACCACTGCGGCGTATCGAATATCTCACCTTCCAGTGGCAGCCAGAGCTTTCCGAATGAACCAAATTCCCAGTTATTATCATCTGTAAGATTCGAGCCACTTGTGTATCTCAGTGGATAATACAGATATTTTTCTTTTATCACGGCCTTGAGCTCCGCCGGAAGAGCATTATATACAGTGCTGTTAAGCCAGCTATAAAGCTCCGAAGCCTTAAAGGGTGAGCCTGTCGTAGCATTGCCCTGATTGGTATTTGTTGCATTATACCGGTGTGTGGTGCCATAGCAGTCCTCTGATATAAAATCCACATGATGACCAACCTCGGTTGATCCGGTCTTGTGGAATGTATCTATACCTGCGATCCTTGCCTTGTGATTCTCTCCGGATACGCTGAACGGGATATAGTCCTTTACGTGGATGCCCTCAAGGTTGTCGGCATCGAGACGAGCCTGGAACCATGCCCATGCATCGGTATAGTTTGCAATTTCATCAGCGAACTTTACTGTGAGATCTACTCCCTTGTAAACCCTATCCACAATGTCGTAAGCAGCCGCAAAATCACTCTTGAAATCTGCGACCGTGATCTTCTTTACCCCAGAATTTGTCCTGACAAGCAGTACGGCATCATCCGGAGCGACGCTTATTGCGTCAAACTCTGTAAATTTCTTTGTTTCAATGCTTATACTCATTTTTGCTCCTTTTCTGCTGCCGGCTGGCAGCGGTATTTTGTTTTATGCTGCCGTAAAGCAGCGTATTTACGCAGGTACCACGGAAGCAGTCTGATACTTCCAGTCAGCCGATACCGCTCTTCCGGCATCGTCGGTAATAATGGTGCCATCATCGTCCGTTATAGGACACTCGATCTCGTTCTGTATCACCATGTGTTCAAGTCTTGAAAGCCTGTCCTCGTGATCATCTATCTCGTTCTGCAGGTGACCTGCTGCCGATCCGTCCAAGATGTCCCGCATTTCTTCCAGGAGTGCCTGTGCTTCAGCATCACCTGAAGCCATAGCCTCTGCAACCCACGCCTCATACTGTCTTGCGAGCGTGGATGTGTCGAGTGTAGCCCAGGGCAGTGCCATTCCGCACGCTTGCGAATCCATACGCTTGTCGGTAATGTCGGCCTGAGTTATGGCAGATGCTCCGGCTGAAACCAGGATATCAGCAAGGGCATATTCTTTTATGTCGCTGTTGCGTGTTATGGCAGGCGCTACCGGTTCTGCTGCCAGGGTTCCCTGTAACACTGCGGCGTATATCTCGCGTGCTTCCTTGTCCCACCTGATCACTATCCTGTCTATCCTTGAAAGAAGTCCGTCTGCTGCCGATATCGTCTTTGCAAGGTACGCGGTATTGTCATAGCGGTATCCGTCTATGATCGCTGCTCCGGCGCTTATCTTTATGCTCATGCCGCTATTGGCCACCACCTGAAGGTTTGTGCTCACATTCATGAATAGGCCGGATGTGATGAATGCCCTATAGTATCTGGCAAAATCATCGGCTTTGTATTCACGGTCTATGCCGTCAAACGGAAAAAACTTTTCTGTACTCTCTGCCATTTCTCTACTCCTTTGCTTTTAATAGGCTTGTCAGTGTTGGTACGGGATCCCCGAAGGTTACTGTGGTCTCATCCCTCGTGGCGCTCACATTTCGCCTGATAGCCCTGACCTGCATGTTCTCTCTTACTCCCCATCGTTTGTTCTCACATGTGACATAATCGCCCAGGAAAAACTCTGATGTGACATTTTCGATATTTATCTTTGACTCGAATCCTTTCGTCTTCGGGTACTTTGCAAGCTTCTCAGCTCCTGCACTCCGAAGCTGTGCCTTTATCTGTGCTTCTGTCTGGTTCTTCTTGGAAATGCCGGAAGCAGTAGCATATATCTCATACCGGTCGAGCCCCACGCCTCCACCAGTATCTTGGATAATCCTGTCATCATCATTTCCGCTGCCACATATTATGTAGCTTGCATACTTGCTTATGTCTTCGTAATACCTCTGTGAGAATACCGAGCCGAACTCCGGTGAGAACAGGCAGGGATTTTCGCTCGTTACCGTCCTGTCAGTTCCCGACCATATATCAAAATACAGCTTACCTTCTGACATATCGAAACGGAGCCCGTATCCCAGCTCGTATGAGTCTGCTATATCCGTGAGCGCCTTTGCAAGGTTTGTGTACTCTGTCTGATACTGCATCGTGTCGGTGACCACGCTGTCATCATTCCCCAGGTACAGGTTCGGAATCTTCCTGTCATTGTTGGAAGGGGATATGGCATTGTTTGTCACAAGTGTGCGCATTATGGACGAAGGTGTACCGCTTAGCAGTTCCCTCATAGCCACTATTCGCTGGTTCAGCCATCTGCTGAGTGTATAGCCTTTTGCTATGACCAGTTCGCTTCCCTTTCCGTTCGACTCCCTAGTGAGTTTTGTTATGATCCCAGGCTCCGGTTCATCCGTGTTGTACAGTATCATTCCGGTCTGCAGGGTTCCCGCATCCGATTCCAGGAATGATATTGAAAAGGTACCGGGCTCTGAGAGCTTCCGGTACCATTCAAGGCTCGAAAAATTCGACACTATTCCAATGAGCTCAAGGCTCCTGCTAAACATGAATATTTCCATATCAGACTCCTACATATCTGTTCTTATAGGTGATCTGCGTTTCAAGCAGGCTCTCACCATCCTCTGCCGATGCCCGGAAGGTGTTGTCTCCAGGTTTCAGCGTCAGGAATGTGTATCCGCCGCCCGCAAGGTCTATGTGACCGATATAGTTTGACGATACACCTTCGAGCATCCTTGTGACAGTCTTCCTGTCTCCGGTAGTAATAGTTATCACTTCTCCGTCTGCCATAGTGCAGTTTACCTGAATGAATTCCTGCGTATATACATTCAGGAGCTTAGGATTCTCCACTATGCCATGTGCCATGAATTTTATGGTCATACCTATGTCGTCAGTGGAGTCGTTGGTTATGACAGCTATGAGCGATGCCCTCTTTATGCCGAAGCATGTCGGAGTCTGCAAAGGAAAATGCATACCGCCTACCCAATCCGCAATCTCTACCACATTTGTCTCATAGTCTTCCCAGTACGGCATCATGGCTACAAGCTCAACGGAATATTCCTGAATCATGCTCACGGCAGAAAACTCTATCTTCGGAGTTTTCTTCGACCTTGCAATGATCATCTTCTTTACTCCGCCATATTCCTGGGTGATCATGATGTCGGTCTTCGGTTTGAACAGCGCCATGAGTAAAAGCCTCAACCTCTCCATCTCCGCAGTGGTCTCTGCGTATATCTGTCCCTGTATGTTCAGGTTCCTTACGTTGACACTGCTGCCAAGCAGTGTTGCACCGTCCTGGCCGTACCCCTGTGATGTGTTATGCTTGATATCCACGGTGTCAAAACCGGAAGTATTCTGCACCGTGAAAGGCAACGCAGTAAGATGGGCTATTTTTCCATCTGTCCTGATTATTATGTCTCTGTCAGTTCTCATAGATCCTCTCCAAGTGCTTCATTAACTTTACGGCTCCATTCCTTGGCTTCTTCGTAAGCTTTCCGGCCTACCGACGCTACGGCATCAACAATCTCATCTTCCATATCCTTTATGCCATCTGCCATGGATCCGCCAAATATCTGACCGGCTTCGAAACCTTTAGAACTTCGGCTACCGGAGATTCCGAGTTCGGTGTTAAGGGTATTTATGGCAGTATCTGCTATCATGGCCGTGTTTTCCATGATAAGTGGTTCCGCGTCAGCTATGGCCTGTGCCGCATCATTTCCCATGTCAGACCACGATTGAACATAGGTCTCGGAAAAAGTCCCTTGATCCTCCAGCATAGCTGCCTGATTATCTTCCAAATCGAGAACTATCTGCCCTCCAGTTTCGGCCATTATCGTCTCAAACTCGCCCATCTTGGAAGATGTTTCTTCGAGAGCCTGCTGATAATCGTTCCACGCGTCTATGAAATTCTGATATTCTTCAGCAGCGCCCGGCAGTCCTTCTTTTGCTGCTTCTGCCGCCCTTACGAGTTCATCAAGATATCCGGCACCAGAAAGACCCATCTCTTCGATATCCGCAATTATCTGCGGATCTATCTCCAAGTCGAGTGCTTTCTGCAGATTATCACCATAATTTGTCAGGGTATCTGCCTGAGCCTGCGTGTTCTTCGTCATCTCATCCAGGGAATGAGACTCTACAGTGAATTCCTGGAACAGCCCCATCTGTGACTGAAGTGAATCGGCGGCTGCCTGTTTTGCCTGGAGATATGCTTCGCTAAGTTCCTCCAGCTTAGCATCCACATCCCCAGTAGCCTGGATCACATAACCACGCCACTCGACTTCTTTCTGTGACATTTCTTCAAGAGCTGCTGTGGCTGCTTCTTCTGCGCTGGTATCCGATACAACCCCTTTTAGGCGCTCCAGTTCTTCGGTTGTACTTTCGTAGCTGTTCTGAAGATCTGCGTGTGCCCTTGTGATCTCACTGGTTTCCTCGATGACAACCTGGGAAGTCTCTAAGGCTTCTTCTCTTGCCCACCCTAACCATGTGGCATCGTCTCCCGCCTCAAGGGCCGCATTATATTCATCATTTGCCTGTCTGTATGCTTCAAGAGCTTCTTCCCTTTTTGCAAGAGCCTCGTTGTATGCGTCCTCGCCCTTTATAAGTTCGCTCTCGATTTCTGTCTGCTGCTTGTAAAGCTCAACTATTCTTTCCTGGTTTGCTTCAAACTGAAGCTTTTCCCAAAAAGCCTCCGAATACCGTTCCACAGCTTCGGTACTCATATTGAGTTCACCGGTCACGCTATTTATGGAAAGGCCCAGTTCCGGCATAAGAGTGTTCAGCTGGTCAACGACCGTCTGCATCTCGTCCATCTTCTCGGAATCACTTTTAGCAACCGGTTCAAGCTCTTTCAGCCTTGCAATTAGCCGCTGTGACTGAGTTTCGTTTGCGGCCATAGTGGCAGTATTATTTTCGAAACTTGCCCGACTATCATCTGCAGCCTTTGTTGTGGCATTTGCAGCATCAACAAACTTCTTCTGCTCCTCTGTCATTTTTGCAACAGCCGGAGTGTATACTTCCTGCGTAGAAACAAGAAGGCTCAAGCTGGTCACAAGCAGACCAGCCGCCGCTGCCAGTGCTCCCATAGGGGATATCGCCTGTACAGCATTTAGAGCGGCCTGTTCTATCGTAGTTGCTTCAAGTATTGGTGGCAATAACGCAAGTACTGCATTGAGCGCTGCAGTCGCCTCTGTCGCTACTTTGAATGCTACGAATCCTGTAACTACACCCTCTGCAACCGGAATTATGATGTCGAGATGGTCTATAATCTCGCTCAGACCATTTATCACTTTGGGAAGTGTATCCATGGCGGCATCTGTGGCATCTTCCATCAGATCACCGATTTGTTCTGACAATTTGTTTAATGATGCCCCCATCTCTCCGTCTTTAACAGATTCGTTCAGTTTCGTTACCGCTTCTGTGGCGGAATCCACACCGCGCTTCACATCATCATCGAACACTTCATAGACAGATATGCCAAGGCCTTCCAAAGCTGACTGAAGAATCGTTACTTTGCCCTTCAGGTTGTTGTTCATGGTGTCTGCCATGTCTCTTGCGGCACCGGCTGACAGTTCAAGTTCGTGCTTCAGAAGATCAAATTCTCCGTTTGTTCCCTTTAGAAGAGCGTTAACAGCTGCTATATCAGTCTTGTTAAATATCTGCTTTATGTACTGGGTCTTTTCTACGGAACCCATAGTATCCAGCGATGCATTCAGGTCATAGATAATGGCATTGAGGTCACGCATATTGCCGGTAGTGTTATCCTTTATCTCCACTCCCAGTGTTTCCAGGGCCTCTGCTGCCGTCTCTGTCGGTGCGGCAAGGGAAAGAATCACATTCCTTAAGTGTGTGCCGCCTTCCGCACCCTTGATACCGTTATTTGCAAGAACACCAAGCTCGGCATTCATTGTTTCCAGGTCAACACCTGCAGTTGACACAGCACCTGCTGCCACAAGTGTAGCCTCGCCAAGCTGTGCCACGCTAGTATTTGACTTCTGGGCAGTCTTTGTCATCTCGTCGATATATTTGTCGAGATCACGGCTCTCCATTCCGAGTGCTGCCATAGCATCGGTCACCATATCGGAAGCTGTTGCAAGGTCAAGGCCTCCGGCTGCTGCCAGATCGAGTACCCTCGGAAGTACTTCCACTGATTTTTCTGCGCTATAACCTGCAAGGGCTAAATAATTGAGTGCATCTGCTGCCTCTGATGCTGAATACTTTGTGGTCTCGCCACAGTGCTTTGCGGCATCCGCAAGCATCTGGTATGATTCAGAACCGTTGTTTATTTCTTCTGCAGTCATGCCCATGGTAGCAGCCACCTGTGACATGGACGCTTCGAATTCACTTCCTACTTCGAGGGATGCCATTGCCGCATCCTTTATGGCACCGGCAAGCTTCCCTACTGCAGCAATTATTGCTTCTGATGCAAGTGACGATTTGAGTGTTTCCCCGAAAATGCTTGTCTTCTTGTCTGCAGCTTCCACTTCATTGCCGTATTCATCTATCGATTTGGCGTTTTTGTCTACAGACTCTTTTGCTTCGTCTATGTACTTGCCGGTCTTTTCAAGGGTGTTCTCCATCCCCACAAGATCGGTCTGTGCTTTATTCAGACTGTTCTGCCAGGATGCAACATCCTTCTCTGACTGCTGGAGTTCCTCACCTGCAGCCTTGTACGCATTCTCGAGCCGCTCCACTTCCTTTTCCTGGTCAGTCAGGGCATCTTCCGTGGTCTCGGAACTGTTCTTCATGGCATCAAGCTTTGTACGTGCCTCTTCCAGTTCCTTCTCGTACTTGTCAACAGTTTCAGCTGCGGAACTCTGTCTTTTCTTTGCACTTTCAAGAGCATCATTGTAAACATCTATGCGTTCTCTCTGCTTTGCGATCTGCTTTCCAAGTACCTCATACTGTTTTTCGAGTGCTTCGAGAGAATTCTGCTGTCCCTTGAACTGTGCGCTGGTGAGTGCCATCTCGCTTGACAGTGCTTTCTGCTGGGCAGATATTGTCTTTAGTGCTTCCCTATACTGTTGTTCGCCTTCAAGGACTATATTTGCCCCAATCGTCTTCATCAGAGTTCCTCCAGTGTGCCCATTTCTTCTTCAGTCTGATAGCATCCGAGTTTTTCAATATTAAAAATCGTTTTATATATCTTGGTTTTGCTTGTGATCTCCCATAAATAAGCATGGGCAAAATCTTTCATCGTGTACCCCAGCCGTGTCGTTGCCATAAATTCATAATAGGCAAAATCAGCCTTTACTTTTTCCTGCTCCGGCTGGGTCGGCATTTTTTTTCATCTTCACCGTCATCATCAGAAAAACATCTGTAAAATTCTGTCGCCAGTATGTTCGCGATCTCGAAGGGATTCTTTATGTTCCTTACGAGCAGCTTTTCATCTACCCCCGGCTCCCCGGCAATTTCAAGTCCTTCCTTTACGCATAAAACAAGCATACGCATACATGTTTCGATATCCTGCTCGACAATTTCCTTTTTTATCCTGCCTTCGTCATCCCTAACCGGTCTTCCATCTTCATCATATACCGGTTTCAGGCCCCGAAGCTTATATTCAAATTCTGATATGCTTCCATATTCCTTCTGGAGCTGTGCCAGAACATAACAGTCGCACTTTATCGGGTATTCTTCCTTCCCAATCTTTATCTTCGTCAATTCATAATTCATAAGCACCCCTTAATAAAATGGCGGGGTCAAACGACCCCGCTCCCTTTTTCAGTCTCCCTGTACTGTCATTGATTATTCCTCCGTGGCAGTTTCTGTGATAACTACATCTCCGGTAACAGATGCTATAGTAACCATTGATGTGGTTGAATCCCACGCTGTGGAAGTAATGTCGGTTCCGTCCATCTCTACAGTCGGTGTTGCCAACTCGTAACCGTCATCTGCAACAAGTTTTATGCTCAGTGCCGATCCGCTCCTTACATAGGTGCGGTTATAGTTGCTGAATGCATTTGTCAGATCCTGTGTTACACTGTAGGAATTGCTTGTGAATGTGTTAGGAATTCCCATTACACTGCAAATCCAGTCTACGGCATCGCTCTCAGTTGCAAACGCAAAGTTCTTGATTCTCCACTTGTCATCCGTGTCACGTGTTACTGCTGATCCGGATAATGCCGGAGTAACATAGCTGATGCTGCTTCCCTTGGTCTGGAAATTCTCGGCTCCCTCAGTAAACCTTGCTTTTAAAAGCACGATTGCATCATAGGTTCCGTCTGAGTTTTTCACCGCAGCACCATATCCGACATAGTTAGATACATCATTTGCACCGGAAGTCTCTACTCCTGTGGTGCTGTTGACATCATGGCCAAACAAAATCTTCGGTGCATTCGAGGGCATGGTCGTCGAACCGATTGCAAGCGTTGCATCCACGAATTCGTTTACCTCGTCAACCTTCTTATTGTCGCCATAGAGTGCGGCGTTGACATAGTTCGGTGTAACAGTGGTGTTCATTGCTTCACCGCAACGGAATGCATCACTGTATGTTATTACTCCTGTCTCTGCATTGTAGTTGTACTTTGCAATGATCGGCATGGAAAGGCCGATATTGTAGCTTTTTGCTCCCTTTTTTGCCATTTTTATTCTCCTCTCTGCTCTGTATATGAGCAATCAAATATAAGATACCTGTACATACCGTCCGTTTCCCGCTGACAGTAGCTTTCAAAGCTTATGTCGTCGAAATCCTGGTCTTCGAGATATTCCCATATGTTATCCTTTATGTCATCGTATTCAGTCTGCTTTTTAAGTACTACCCTTATCTGCATCTCGGATTCGATGGTCACTGCCCGGTCGTCCCCGAAGAGTCCTCCGCGCTGGTCCGCATAGTCGTACACTATGTACTCCTTTGCATCCCCGCCGTAGTCCCCCTCTTCCACCGGAAGCCCGGTAACGGCTTCCAGGCCGATCATTTTAGCGTTAATTTCCTTCATTGATCTTCTCCTCGAAAGCTTTTTCCAGACTGTTCTCAACCTGTGTCCTTACATTGTTTACGCTCTTGGCAAGCCACGGCCTTGCAGGCTGTCCCTTTTTGCCGTAGTTAAGTATGGCTGCTTTCATCGCATTGCTGACCGGTGGTATCCTTGACTTGTTGCTTCCATATGGTGCCCTTGGTTTGCTGCTCTTACCTTTCGGGTAAACCGTAGCGATATATGCTCCGTTCTTCGCACGCTTCGCTTTGTTTGCCTTAATGGCTGCAACTACATCGGATTCTCCGGAATGCTTCACAGCCGACCTGAGCTCCTTCTTCATGCTCTTTTCGAGAATAGGGGAAGCTCCATCTATTGCCGCTTTTATGTTTTCCGGATCTGATGCCCTTATAGCTTGGTTATACATGTCGTCCGGCATGTTGACAGTAAACTTCGCCATGTCACACCTCCGTAACCAGTGTCAGCACCATCACTATGTCTCCTGCACGGTCATAACTTTCTATCGCATATTCTTCGGAACCAACATTCGCCCTTGTGGGCTCATGCCCGGACACTCCGGCCGCATCAAAATCGGACTGTCGGACGATCACCCTTCTGCTTATCTTTGATCCGTCCCTATACCGCTCGTGATTATTATCAAGCAGAACGGGATGCGTAAGTGCATCTACCTCAACATCCTTGTAATCGTCCTTCAGCAGTCCGCTCTCTGATCTCGTCCTTCCCCGGAGTGTCTTCAAAGTGATACTGTCTGTCATTTCACGGATAACATATGCCCTCCGGTTCCACGAAAGCGGTGTCAGGTGATCTATTGTAACTCCTGACTGTGCTATCACTTCCCAGCTTTCGCCAAAGAATGCCGCTCTCGCTCCAAGCCAGTTATGGCTGTCGCCCTTCGGTATGGCAATGGTGTAATCTGGACGGATCCCGCCCAGGTTCCACTCTGCCTGCTGGTCCTGCGTAACATTCGACGGTATCGGCAGTGCATTTGAAATGTCTGCCTCGGTTCCATCCGCTTCGACCAGTTTAATTGTTATCCCTTTGATCAGTCCCATATATATCCAACACTCCGTAGCGCTGACGCTTTATTCCGAGCCTTGCAAGTTCCGAACGCTTGATAAAAAGCCCGCCGCCAGGAATCAGAAAAGCTCCTGACATTGAATAGCCATTAGCTGATTCCGTCAGCTGAGTCATAGGCTCAGTATTGGTATCTGTCATCAGCGTTCTTGCCGTCACGTCCACCGTGACAGACTTCGCTACAAGTGCGAGATCTTCATCGGATGTTACAAGTGCGTCAAGATCCATACCCACTTTCTTTGCTTCTGTCCTGAGACTTGCGCAAACTATGGGTATCAGAGCATCTGCCCTTGACTGTTCTTCTGCTGTCATCGCCCTCCAGAGCGTCGTCATATCATCGATGGTAGCGTAATTCATTTTTTCTTACCTTTCTTTGGTTGCACCGGTGCAACTTCATCAAGATCAGAATCGTCATCCTCGTCAAACTCGACAGGCTTCTTTTCCGGTTTTGCCTTTTCCTGTTTAATAACAGGAACGGCAGCCCCTAAAGGCTGCCAGTCTCCGCCGGATAATTCACATTCTGATTCAATTATGTTGCCGGTCCTGAGATTCCTGTACCTCATATCACTCCTCCAATGCCAGAGCCTTCAAGTCGTAGTACTGAGTTACGGTATTGCCGTTTCCATCGGTAGTCTCGACCGTAAACCTCTGGTTTTCCTTGTCCGTAACCTTGAATACACCGTTGTGGTCTTCATCCAAGGCAACAAGTCCACTGCTTACCGAAGGGGTAAGTCCTACTTTGTAGGTATTACCCTGTACAAGATCCGTAAAGTTCAGGGCCATGAAGTGACCTGCGCCCCAATACTCTGCTATAGGACCTGTTGACAGCTTCTTTAATGTACCTCTGATGGAGGTCTTGCGGACATCGATACCTGACTGCATGCTTGAAACAGGGGTATCGAAAAGGGTTGCCTCACTGCTTTCCGCTTCTACAGTGGGGCCTACGAGGGGTTTACGGAAACGATCTTTGCGAATGCTTCCGGAACGAGGATGCCCCAGCCTACGAACATCTCTGCACGCAGATAGATCTCGTTGTAACCCTGAAGGTCACGTCCACTGTTGTCGGGATCTCCGTATTCGATCAGCTTCATAGGGATTTCCTTGCTGTAGCCCCATCTGAAGTAATCGCGGAAATTACCAACATATGCGAGATCGGTAGTAGTCTCACCGCCGGACTCGCTGGGATTAGCGGATACGTTTGAGCTTACACCTACAGGAAGTCCGTTGATGGTTCCGGGTGCACTGCCCCATGCGAGCTCAGGATAGAGCTTCTGACCGCCGTTTACGGTTAACGCTGCCAGTTCAGAACGGAATGAAGGTGAAAGAGCAGCTCCTGTAGCATCCTCATCGCTGCCCTGGATGAGAGCGATTGCTGATTCCATCTGTGCATCTGCTGTAGTAAGCGCACTCGCTACAACCTTCTGGGTTACCTTATTATCAAAGTAATTGCCATTGATAACGCCTGCAACGGATCCTGTTCTGGGATTCACGCCATGAAAAGCCATAAGGTCGAGGCCCTTTGCCACCTTGCGTGCAAAACCTTCTGCGAACTGCTGAAGGATGCTGATCTGCTCCTCTTCTGCGGCCCACAGGAACTCGTTTGTAAAACGTGCACCATATTCAACCTTTAAAGGCGTGATGGTGATAGGTGTAAACGTTGCGCCTGCACGCTCCTTTGCTCCGCCTTCTGCAACAAGATCCACTTCGGAATCAAGGTTGAATGTGAACTCTGTCTTTCCATTGAAGGGAATGGGGGTCTGCTGTGAGAGCTGTGCCAGTACGGATGCTCCCTTTACTCTGTTGATAAGCTCTTTGGAGAGCTCTGCGGGGAACATTCCCTGCGCAGCACTTCTGTTAATGATTGAACTTGACATGATTTTTAATCTCCTTTCATGCTTTTTAACATGCCTCTATAGGCTGCTGTTGTTGAATCTGTAGCCGTCACTTTTTCAGCACTTGCGGGTGGCGGTGCCTGTGTTCCTGATTTCATGAGCTTCGACAGGGATTCCGCATCTTTCTTGATATCGTCCTCTGTCTCTCCGGTCAGTCGTGAGTACATTTCATATGGCAGGCCTGCTTCATGGGCAATCCTCATTTTTACCGAGTTGGTCTCGTAGCCCTTGATCTTTGCATCTCTTTCAGCAATGTCCTGGTCATACTTTTCCGCCTTTTCGTTTGCAGCTGATAAAGCTCCGTTAAGATCGCCTATCTGCTTATCGTAGTCGGCTTTAAGCTTTTCGAGATCCTTCGGTGAGGTGTAGCCCTCATATTTCTTTGATTCCCTTAAAAGCCTTTCCTTGATAGCTTCATCAAACTGTTCCTGCGTAGTGATCGGTGTTTCCAGTTCCATTTGTTACTCCTTTCCCCACTTACCGGGTGGTGTCCGTAATTTATCTAAAAGGCAAAGCCTAATAGTACAGCTTCTGCTTCTTCTTATTCTTTTCAGAATTGCATGACCAGTATGCCAAGATCATGCTGTCCATCAAGGTGATATCGATGTCTTCTCTTATGGACTTGAAGCCGTATCCGCCATTTGAACCTATCAGCCTGTGTTCGCAGTTGGAAACAGACTGTGTGAGCGAAGGCTGGTTCATATGGCAGATGTTCTTTGCAAAAAAACCCTGCTCGAAAGCAGAGTTTGCTGCAATTATCTGTGATACTTTCGGGAATATAGGGTGCTTGCGCACTCCGGCATCCTTCATATCCTCTTCAAGAAGCTTCTGACCACTTGCACCGTCCACAATTACTCGACGCAGGTCCGCTTCTTGAAGAAATGATGTTATCCACTCGTTTCCGTTTTTTATCGGGCGACAGTCGATGGTTTCCACAAATATTTTTCCATCTTCTGTCTTTAGGGCTATGGACATTGCCACATTCTGACCGTCCTTGCCGTATTTGATGCCTACATGCAGCCTTCCGCTTAGTTTCGGGAGATTCTTCAGCGCAAGTGCCTCCCATTCTTTTTTGCTGATGACAGATTTCTGGTTATAGCGCACCCAGAGGCCAAGCCTTTGGATGTTGAAATCCACAACATCACTTCCAACTTCGTCCTGTACTGAGCGTTCAGAGATGATGGTTCCAAGTGACGGGTTTGTCTCATACCAGAGTTCTTTATCGTTCGGATCTGACTGATGCTCTACCGACCACTCAGCCCACATGGTATTATGCCTTTTGCCAGAAAGCGTATCGTTCCGCATATTCAGAAACACCGTGCCGGCGCTTACTGCCGTAGGCGGTGTCCCGCAAAATATGGTCTGTGGATTCTTGCTTGCTGAGACGACATACTTCAGCGCACTCTCCTGGTCATCGGTGTATTCCTGTGCTTCATCTATGATCAGGGTGTCGAAGCCTTCACCGAGTCCACCTTTTGACGATCTTGTCCGGAAATATGCCTTTCCGCCGGTCTCGGCTACCGTTATGGTCTCCAAACCAAACTGCTTTGTGGATTTATGCTCAATTCCTGCCTCGTAGAGCAATTCTTCCAGGCGTTCCCACGCACTATGGCTTGTGGCTGTTCTGTGGGCAGTGTGGAGAATATGCTCTCCCTTTGTGAGGCCGTATAGTTCCCGCATTGAAACGACTTCATTCTTTCCGTTTCGCCTGGATACGGAATATCCCACCTTGGTATGCGTCCACAGATCATCCTCATTTCGTGCGAGGATATCAAAAAGGAGCAGCTGCTGCCACTCCTGTGCTTTCTTCTCTGTTGAATTGTATAACCTGACCGCCTCTTCGCCGTCCGTCCTGCTGTATGGCAATACTACGGACTGGGTGGGCGTCTGGCGGCCTATCCGTTTTCCGTCCATCCCATGTTACCTTTATTTTTTCAAGTCTCCAAGTAATGTCTTGTAAGACCGTTCCCTTAATTCGTCCTGGGCTGCGTAAAGAATCTCTCTTGCTTCGTCAGCAGATATACTCCACTGCTCCATGAACTTTATCAGTTCGTTGGCGCGTGTCTTTCTTACAAGATTTATGGGATCATTCGGTATAAGTTCCATCATTATAATTTCCTCCACGAAAAAAGCACCCGAAGGTGCTTTGCGTTGTATTTGCCGTTGTAACGACCGAGTACCTTATAAGTCCGTATCCACCTCGCGATGCCACTTTCTGCACTTCTCGTAAGCTTCAACAGCATCAGCAGGTGCATCTTCACGCAACTCTAAACTAACCATATCTAAATATGGTTCATACACTCTGCGCAACTCTCGGATTTCTTTCGGTGTAATGCTCATAGTTTCACCTTTTAAGTGCCTTTGACGTTTGATATTCGGCTTCTACCTCGTCAAATCTTCTAAACTCACCCTTTTCTTTTGCATATCCACTTATCTGCATAATATTGTAAACCATGCCCGGTTTTGCGTCAAGCCGTTCAAAGCTTCTTTCCGCAACGATTTCTATATAGTTTGAGTGGGCCACTTCAGTTGTTGATCCAATGTTTTTTCTATAGTCCTCCGCTTGCATCCAATGCCATGTTTCATGGTACATCGTAGCTTTAGGATTGTTTGCACACGCCCCCTCCGCCTCCTTTTGAATAGGAATAATGGCTTTTCTATCGCCTACTTGTGGAATTGCATAGATTGTGTTGTTTATTTCGTCATATTTGGCAAAAACTCCACTTCGTAATTCTTCGGGTGCGACTACTACCAATCGTGGGCGATGGTTTATATCGCCTTTGTAAACCTTTATGGCTGACGTCATATCCTTATCCATATTCTTTATATTTCGTAGGCTAGCATTTGCCTTTTCAGAAATATAAACTTCATTTTTTAGTCCGTCTACTCTTCTGATAAGGATATCCTGATATCTTTTTTCTGTTATTGCTTCACCTTTGGTTTTTACTTGCTCGAAGTTTTGAGTTTGCATGTCGTTCAGGATCCTCTCCTGTCTGCGCATTTCAGCTTCTTCTTCTCTCCAAGTTTTGTCATGTGCATTCTGTACTCTCCCGTCACCAGGATAGTACTCCACAACGCATCTGCAGTTTGCATGGCGATGGTAGACCATCTCTTCGTCCGAGTCCAAAGGATATTCGTATGTTCCGGCTAGATCCTTACACCATTCGCAGCATTTTGATTCAGCTTCCCTCACGATTTTTGGACTCATTCCCATCTTTGCGTGAAAATCAGCGTTCGCCTTCATGGTATCATCTACAGCGGACTGGATGATGTTTGTGATCTTATCTTCAACCACCCATGACACATCGTCGTACTGGGCATCGTTATTCGTGAGTATATTTACCATGGTGTGAAGCCTGTCATCGTTCAGAACAGCTTCTTTCACCTTCACATGAAGCCCTGCTGCCTCGTTCACATTAGCCTGTGCCTTTGCGGCCGCTGCCGTAGCGTCTTTATAGGTCTCTCTGATCATCGGATCTACTGTGCGCATGAAAATGTTGTAGTACATTTTGCCGTCAGGAAGCGTCTCTGACGAAAGATTATCCTTGAAAGTCTTTGTCAATGCTTCGCCCATTTCGTAAGCGTAGGCTTCCGCATCCCGGTAAGTGCCACCATTTGACAATTTGCTGTCGAGCTCTGCTATCTGTCTGTTCGACTCTTTATTCTTTTCGAAATCGCTCCGAAGCTTCTCGTCAAGCTCAGGCACTATATCGTTTTCATACACCATTTGACTGCTCCGTAGGGAACGGATCCTCACTCTGCTTTATTCCGGTCATATCTCTCAAATTATCAGGGCCAAGATATCCAGGTGCTACCTGTGACAACTTAGACAAGCCATCACCAATTCCTGAAAGAGTCGCCGCATCAGGTTCGAATATAGGCTCCCACACCGGAATTGCTCCACCATCTTCGAATATCGTTTCCCGCCGGAAATTGTATTCATCTCTTAAGCATGCAGCTACATATCCTGCATTCATGAACCCTGTACTAAAGTTTCTCTGTGCTTTTCTTGCCGCCAGGCGCAGGTTTTCATGTGATGCCTTTATGGCTTCCGCGCTGGATGGGTTATCTGTCACAAAACCGAGATCATCAAGCGTAAGTCCTGCTTCTCCGGCAAAAGCCGCCGCATACATCCGGAACTGGTTGATATGCGGATCCATACTCTGCTGCTGGAACTGTCCTACTTTTGGCTCGCTTCCAGACTCTGAACTCCTGAAATCAAGGAACGATGATATGGTCGCTTCCCATTTCTGCATCCTTTCGGCCTCATCATCCAGCCCCAGAACATATTTCTGAGGGAATGAATAGAACTCTGCTGCCACATCCGCCCTTGTCAAGGTGTGCCTTGCCTTATCCTGAAGGTTTATGCAGGCTCTTGTTATCCTTGAATGCCCGAATGGTCTCATTGCGTCAGGACGGTGAATTACCGGAACGAGCAGCGGGTGATTAACAGGATTTGATATGCTGTTTACCATCTCGCCTTTTTCGTAAATGTCCGTTCTCCCTGGAACAAAATAAGCCGTAACTAAAGGCTGTTCGTTTTTATCACGCTGCAGCACGGCATATCCTTCCGTCAAAAGACCTGTAGTCTGGTCAATCTCTCCGGTTGCGTTTCCCCCATCTATTACCTGGAGCCTCGGATACTCTCCGTCATCCTGCCTGATATAGATAAAGCAGCATGAGCCGATCAGAGCAGACAGGATAGCATTGTCAAATAGCATATCGGGGTTGTTTGCCCTGAAGATACTGTTCATGTCCAGGTCGTCGTTCCTAAACTCAATAAAACAAAGACGGTCTGCCAATGCATCGACCGCCTTAGTACACCATCCGAGTGTCGCATTATACGCTTGTTTCAGATTATCCGGAATGATCGGGGACGGATCCATGGACTTTCTATGCATCTCATAGTATCCATAACGCTGTACTACTCGTATCTGGCGCTCTCCCAGCTTATTTTTCAGGTAATCTATGCCCTTAAACTCTGCCATTTTGATTTTTGCTCCATTTTTTGCCTTTTCAGCGAGAAATATTCCCAGTTGGCGGGGGTGAAGTCCATTAGCCGACCGAGGAGGGGGGTATGCCCCCATCTTTGATACATTTGTTCGTCCATGTACCGGTACCGCCAAGGGGTCAGCCTACTCTGACCTATATGCCTTCCAGTCCCTTGACTGAGGCAAAACTCTGTTTGATAAAATCTGTTCTTCTCCTGCGAACACTTTCTTCTCTATCAGCTTGTCAGCCTTCTGCCTATTGCATGCTCTATGTGCAAGCTGCAGGTTGGCCATGTCGCTTGGATGACCGCCTTTGCTGATTGGTATAATGTGGTCTATGCTTGGAGAAAGCGGATGGGGGTAGGGGATATGGAAGTCCACCTCTTTCCCGCATATACCACATATTCTACAAGTGGCGTATATCTTTTTTTTGTTACGTTCGAATGCCAGGCGGTGTGTCCCGTCATGATCCGGACGGTTGTTTTCTCGTGCCATGTCTTCCCCCACGGAAAAGGGCAAACCGTTATCGGTCTGCCCTGCTCCTATTTGGTGGTGCCTATGCAATTTTCACCACTATCATCTTACCACACTAAAGTGTGACATTTTGCGACATCTTTTTATTTTCCAATGCTTTAAGAAACGTTGACATCCTGCGACATTTCCCGATTCAAAACACAATGCTTTAAGAAACATTGACATCCTGCGACACCTTAAGGAAGCACTCGTAGAATTCCATAAGAGCCCGTCTGTGATAACGTTCCATCTGTCTGCGTGTATATCCAAGTTCACGCGCTACCAATGCACCCTTTTTTTCCTCGACATAAATCTTATATAACACTTGTGAGTATGTGTCTCCGTTTTTTTCACACTGTTCTGCCAGATCTTCTATCTGCTCCATCAGCCGATTCTTAAGTTCCACGTAATAGTTGATATATCCTTCTATTTCCCTGGCATGGTCCAGATATCTCACAAGACTATCTTCTACGGAATTGGAAGGGGACTGGTCTATGTTTTCTTTGTCGTAGCGTATAGCCTTTACGCCTATAACTTCCCTCTGCAGTTCTTCCAGTTGTTCCTGCCTGCGTTCTATGCTGTGTCTTGCCCTGGAAAGTCCCCGTAAATAATGCACCGTGTATTCGCGATTGTTCATCTACTACCTCCTCGTTTTTCTTCTCTTCTTCTCCAAATTCCTAAAATACAACCAGCTGTATATTTCTTCCCATATGATACTGATAACCAATACAATAATGGCGCCGGTAATAAATATTGCGATAATGGCAGCACAAATTAAAACCACAGTTACACACAGCAACACTAGCGTTTCCATCCCTTCACCTCCCTCAGTCCCAGTTCCTTTGCTACAAGGTATTCCAGTCTTGCTCCCCTGCTGCCGGTCCAGCCTTCAAGCATATATATAGCATCACAGTCTGCCAGGATCTTCATGCATGCCTTCATGTAGGTTTCCCAAGGCGATCCTTCCGGAATGCCTGCAGTCTCTTTCACCGGATTGACAGCTACAATGTCGCCACCACCATTTGAATTTATGATCTGTTCTGCTGCCGAGAAGCGTTCTTGATAGTCTGATGTGCCGGTTATTGGTCCAGATATGTATATCTTCATAGGCTTTCCACCTCCGGGTTCCTGATTTCAAGTCCATCCTCCATCTCACACTCACAGCGTTTACACCGCCTTGTCTTGAATGTCTGAAGATTG
>JAEEGL011367421.1_pt1 | contig 21050 bp, 15 predicted proteins | sample 9134231 | NCBI WGS metagenome assembly JAEEGL01 (sample SAMN16246548, study PRJNA631951) | gut metagenome | biome: gut microbiome; feature: rumen; material: fiber-attached | host: Bos | place: Iran: Karaj | collected 2018-10 | reverse complement strand
TCCCTGGCGGCATGATGGGCTCGCTGATGGCCGACCTCAAGCCGGTGCACGCCGCCATCAACATGAACCGCGAGAAGCAAGGTCTGCCCGCCTTGAGCGAAGACGAGATGCTCGTCGAACTCTTCCAAGAGGTGCAGGACATCTGGCCGAAACTCGGTAACCCGCCTTTGGTGACCCCGTTCAGCCAATACACCAAGAACATCGCCCTGATGAACCTCTTCGCCCTCAGCAAGGGCGAGCCGCGCTACGAGACCAGCATCGACCCCGCCGCATGGGACATGATCCTCGGCAAGGCCGGCAAGCTGCCGGGCACCCTCGCCCCCGAGATCGTGGAGCTGGCCAAGAAGAAAGGACTGGAGTTCTTCACTGGCAACCCGCAAGACAACTACCCCGACGCCTTGCCGCACTTCATCGAGATGATGAAGCAGGAAGGCTGGGACCGCGGTCAGGACGACGAAGAGCTCTTCGAGTTCGCCATGCACGAGAAGCAATACCGCGAGTACAAGTCGGGCGAAGCCAAACGTCGTTTCAACCAAGAGCTGGAGGCCAAGATGAAGGCCAAGTTCGAAAAGGCTGGCGGCGAGGCCAAGATCCCGGACCTCCGTGCCCTGCGTCATCCCGACGCCGAGCCCGTCGTGGCCCCCGTGAGCGGCGTCGTGCTGTGGGAAGTCGACTTCGACGACAAGAGCATCGCCCCCGCCCCTGGCAAGGTCTACAAGGAAGGCGACCTGCTGTGCGCCATCCAGAGCGAGCACGGCTTGGAGCCCGTCTACGCCCTGTGGCCTGGCAAGATTGTGGAGGCCACGGCAGATCAAGGCAAGCGTGTTACGAAGGGTGAAACCATCGCTTTTATAGAAAAATAAAGCCTATTCGGAGATTTTTCCCCGAAAAGCTTGCTCATCGGGCACGTTATTTGCTATTTTTGCCACGTCTTGAAAACGAACAACGAACCTACTTACTTAACCTAATTATTAACTAAAACTTAATCAAGATGAAAAAGTTATTCTTAGTTCTGGCCCTGGCCTTTGCAGGCATCCTCACGGCCAATGCTCAAACTTGGATCGGTGGTGGCATCGGTGCCCAAATCTATGACAACCACACCCAATTCTCTATTTCGCCTGAAGTTGGCTACAACATCAACAACCATTGGACGGTGGCCCTGGGTGCCAGCTACAACTTCACCCAAGAAAAGGACCTGCTGGGCGAGACTTATACCATTAACGCACTGAGCCTCGAGCCTTACGTCCGTTACATCGGCGGCACCATCGGCAAGAAGTTCTCCTTGTTTGTCGACCTGACTGGCGATTTCGGCCTGATCGACGCTACCGGTTATGCTGTTAGCCTCCGTCCCGGTGTGGCATGGGCTGCTACCGAGAAGTTCACCGCTGCCTTCCGCTTCGGCTTCGCTGGCTACGACCATGGCTTCTACGGCCCCAACAACGGTTTCTTCCTGAACTGCGAGACCGTCGCCCCCGAAATCAGATTCTACTACAGCTTCTAATCTGTTAGAACTGACGACACTTATAGAGACGCAGAGTTTTCTGCGTCTCTTTTTTTTGTTACCTTTGCTGCGTTCTATAATCGACGAATATGAAAAGACCCCTCACCCTTTCGCTGCTCCTGCTGATGGCGTTTTCGCTTCATGCACAAAACAAAAACATCGCCTACCAAGACGACAATGTCCGTTTCACCGTCATCACCGACGGCGTCATCCGAATGGAATACGTCAAAGACGGCCGTTTTGTCGACGAAGCCTCGCAAGTGGCCGTCATCCGCGACTATCCCGCCGTGGACTACAAGGTCAAAGATGGGAAAACCGTCGAAATCACCACGACCAAACTGAAACTGACCTACAAGAAAGGCAGTGGGGCTTTCTCTGCCGACAACCTAAGCATCAGTTCGTTGAAAGGCGTCAACCCGAGTTTCTCGTGGAAGCCTGGCATGGTGCAGGAGAACAACCTAAAAGGCACCTACCGCACCTTGGACGGTTACGACGGCGAGATTCGATGCGGCACAACCGACCAAAAGATGCCGATTGAAGACGGCCTCTTGGCCACCGACGGCTGGACGCTCATCGACGACTCGCAGAGTTACCTCTTCGACAACAGCGACTGGCCTTGGGTGATGGAACGCGAAAGCCTCGACAACCAGGACTGGTACTTCATGGGCTACGGCCACGACTACAAGCAAGCCTTGAAAGACTTCACCGTCTTTGCCGGCAAGGTGCCGCTGCCGCCACGCTATGCCTTCGGCTACTGGTGGTCGCGCTACTGGGCCTATAGCGACAAGGAACTCCGCGACTTGGTGAAGAAATTCGACCAATACGACATCCCCATCGACGTGCTCGTCATCGACATGGACTGGCATTACACCGAGGAAGGCAAAGGCAACTGGACGGGCTGGACTTGGAACAAGAAACTCTTCCCTGACTACACCCGCCTCATCGCCGACATGGACCGACGGGACATCCGCACCACGCTCAACCTGCATCCCGCTGGCGGCGTAGAGCCCTACGAAGAGCAGTATGACGCGATGGCTGCCTACATGCACATCGACACCACGGGGCGTCCCTCCATTCCGTGGGATGGCACCGACAAGACCTACATGTCGGGCTTGTTCGATGTCATCCTGAAACCCATGGAGCGCAACGGCATCGACTTCTGGTGGCTCGACTGGCAGCATTGGCTCAACGACAAACGCTTCACCAACTTGAGCGTCACCTGGTGGATCAACTACTGTTTCTTCTCCAACTTCGAGCGCACCCGCGACACGCGTCCCCTGCTCTATCACCGCTGGGGCGGTTTGGGCAACCACCGTTACCAAATCGGTTTCTCGGGCGATGCCATCATCTCTTGGCAAGGCCTTGATTTCCAACCCTATTTCAACTCCACGGCAAGCAATGTCCTCTACGGCTTTTGGAGTCACGACATTGGCGGCCATTGTGGCAACAACTTCAAACCCGAACTATACGCCCGATGGATGCAGTTTGGCGCCTTGAGTCCCATCCTGCGGAGCCACTCCACCAAAGACGCCGCCATCAACAAGGAGCCGTGGCTGCTGCCTGCCGAATACACTGACATCATCCGCAATACCATCCAGCAACGTCGCCAGATGATACCTTATATCTATACCATGGCACGTAAAGCCCACGACGAAGGTCTATCGCTCTGCCGTCCACTCTACTACGACTGGCCAGAATGCCCCGAAGCCTATAGCTTCCGCAACGAATACATGTTTGGCGACAATATGCTCGTGGCTCCCATCACCGCCCCAATGGAAGGCAACTTTTCAACTTTGGACATTTGGCTGCCACAAGGCACATGGTACGAGGTCTGTACGGGAACGATGCTGCAAGGCAACCAAGTTGTCACCCGCAATTTCATGATTGATGAATATCCGCTCTTTGTGAAAGCTGGTTCCATCATCCCGCAATACACCGACTGCCATCAACATGTGGGCGGCACTGATTGGACACAGTTCGACCTGATGATTTATCCTGGTGCCGATGGTGACTTTACACTTTATTACGATGACGGCGACGACAAGGATTATGACGACAACAACATGTGGGCCCGGTTCCGCACCACTCGACAAGGCAGCGTCTATTTCGCCAACCTCTACCCTGCCAAGGGCAACTACGCGCCTGCCTCGCGCAACATCACCTTGAAGTTTGTGGCCTCCGTTGTCCCAGAGCACGTCTACTGCAACGGCAAGGAGATTGACTGGACCTATGACGGCGAGAACTTCACCCTCGTGGTACCGTTGCCCGAAGGCAACTGGGAAGACCAAGCCGACATCCGTGTGGAATATCCGCAAAGCGGCACCCTTAACCTCACCGATGGCACCATCGGCAACTACCACCGCGCCGTCAAGGCCGTCGCTGAACTGAAAAACCACAAGGCCAACCTCGAACTGAACGACGCCTTGGGCCTCTTCGGTAGCCTCGGCCAGCAAGTGACCTATTTCCCGAACACACTGCACGAAAGCGTCGACGACTTCCGCCGTTATTTCGACGACATCGACACCTCGTTGGAGCAACAAAAAGGCATGGACGAGGATCTCAAAGCATGGTTTAAGGAACAGGTGGGGAAATAATCAAACCCTTTGGTACACCGTCGCCACACGGCTGACATTGTAAACCTTCATGGTAATGCTATCCTTCTTTTTCTCTGAAGGGAACCTCACACTCGCATCAATATTGCCGAAACCGCCGAAGACCTTGTCGTCGGTGGTAAGGATGATGCGATAGTCGCCCGTCTCCCTGACAGGTATCTCGTAATCGGGAACGGAATTGGGGCCCCAGTTGAAGACAAAGATGAGGTTGCCACGCTCGTAGACGACGGTCTTATTCTCCTCGTCGGCATAGAGCATCCACGCAGGTGGCGCCTGCATCACGGGATGGCTTTTCACGAAGTCAAGCATGGCCTTGTCGAAGGCACCCATGAAGCGGTACTTCAGGTTCTCGTTGTCCACCAACGACCACTGGCGACGGGCATAATGATAACTCCAGTCGTTGTCGAGACGCGGGAAGTCGATCCACTCGGGATGTCCGAACTCATTGCCCATGAAGTTGAGCCACGCCTCACCGCCCAAGGTGAGCGTGAAGAGACGGATCATCTTATGCAGTGCGATGCCGCGGTCGACGGTCATGGAGGGCGTATCCATACTCATAGCGGTGTACATCTCCCTATCCATCAAGCGGAAGGCGATGGTCTTGTCGCCCACCAAGGCTTGGTCGTGCGACTCGGCATAGGCCACCGTCTTGGTCTGCGGCAGATGGTTGGTCATGGTGAAGAAGAAGTTCTTCATGTTCCATTGCTCCTCGGGCTCGTCCTTCAGCACCTTGATCCAGAAGTCGGGCAGCCCCATACCCAAGCGATAGTCGAAGCCCATGCCGCCGTCGGCAATCGGGTTGCAGAGGCCGGGCATGCCGCTCACATCCTCCGCGATGGTGACGGCCTGCGGATTCAGCTGATGGCACAAAGTGTTAGCCAGCTGTAAGTAGGTGACCGCATCGGCATCCACGTTCTCGTTGAAGTATTTCTCGGGCGCATCAAAGGTCGTCCCGATGCCGTGGTCGAGATAGAGCATCGAGGTCACACCATCGAAACGGAAGCCGTCGAAACGGAACTCCTCTAACCAGTAACGCACATTGGAGAGCAGGAATTGCAGCGTCTCCTCCTTGCCGTAGTTGAAGAGTCTGGAGTCCCAGAGGTCGTGGTTGCCGCGTGGGCCAGGATGCAGGTATTGGCTGTCGGAGCCATCAAACAAGTTGATGCCTTCACGGATATTCTTCACCGTGTGGGAGTGCACGAGGTCCATGATGACCAGCAGCCCCATGCCGTGTGCCATGTCGATAAGTTCCTTCAGCTCCTCAGGGGTGCCGAAACGCGACGAGGGTGCGAAGAAATTGGAGACATGATAGCCGAACGAGCCGTAATAAGGATGCTCGGCGATGGCCATAAGTTGGATGGCATTGTATCCATCCGCCTTGATGCGCGGCAGGATGCGTTCGGTGAACTCCTTGTAGGTCCCTACCCTTTCCTCCTCCTGCGCCATGCCGACATGGGTTTCGTAGATCAGCAATGGTTCATCTTTCAGTTGCGGGGCGGCGTGTTTATATTTATAAGGAGTAGGAGGATTCCAGAACTGGCCCGCGAAGTCCTTGTTGACCTCGTCCTGAATCACCCGCTTGATATACACGGGGATGCGCTCATGCTCCCCTATCTGCGACTGAACTAATACCTTCAGTTTGCTGCCATGTACAAGGCGTTCGGCGAACTCGCTGTCGGGCAGAAAGATCTCCCAAAGACCAGCACCAGCTAACTCCAAAGGATACTCGTAGCGATTCCAATCGTTGAAGTCACCCATTAGGGAGAGGTAATGCGCGGCGGGTGCCCATTCGCGGTACCACCAGCCATGGCGGCGTTTGTCGTAGTTGAAACCCAAGAACTGGTGCGCCGTGGCAAAAGTCATGAGACTGCCATAGCGGTTTTTGATGCCCGACAAACGCTCTTCGTAGCGGTCGTGGCGATTGTCCACCAATTTGCTGACGGGGTCTAACCAATGGTCTTGTTCAACGAGGGGAAGCATAGCATCGTTCTTTTGAATACTGCAAAAATATCAAAATCTCCTCAATTCCAACTGTTTTCAAAAACAATCTTTCTCGAGTCCAAATCAATGACCTTCGTCTCTGATGCCGTCAAATGCACAGGTACCATCTCTAAGGCGAAGTCATTCATGTCGAATTCATTGGCTTTGCTGCGGCCCATCAAGGCCAGGGCATCGTGCGGGATCTTCACCTCCACATCACGGGCTTCGGCGCGGTTGAAATTCACCACCACTAAAAGGCGCTCCGTATCGGAATAGCGCAAGAAGGCATAGACATACTGCGGGTCGAAGTTCATATACCAGGGGTTACACCACATCAGGTCGTAGAACTTGCCTTCTTTTATTGCCGAGTGTTCATTTCTGAAATGCAGCAGTTTGTGATAATATCCAAAGAGTTTCTTCTGCGCCTCGTCAAAACCGCCGCCATCGTATTTACCGCCGTTCATCCACTTCTGGTGCTGCGGCATGTGGCAGTAATCGAAGATGGAGGTGCGCCCGTCGTCGCCACTGTAGCCCACTTCACCCACAGCGTCTTCCCCACTCTCCTGGCCGTTGTACACCATGAACGGTCCCGTATTCATCAAGGCGGAGAGCGACACCGCAGGCAAAGCGGCAAAGGCATCGCCCACAAACTGTGGTGAGGCCAAACGCTTCTCGTCGTGGTTCTCCATGAAACGCAGCATGTGGGCATCCATCTCGTGCAAGTCTTTCCACACCTGGCTGATTTCCTTCGCCTCGTGACCTTCGCAAAGTACACGCTCCAAAGTGTTATACAAACCCACCTTATCGTAAAGATAATCGAAACCTGCCTCCAAGAAGGGTTTATAAAGGTCGGGCTGATAGATCTCCGCAATCATCACAGGATGGGTTCCCTTACGCAGTTCAGCTATCACCCACTGCCAAAACGCCACGGGAACCATCTCGGCCATGTCGACGCGGAAGCCATCAACATCCTTGGCGCACCAGAAACGCAGTATCTCCAGCATCTTCTCCCAAGTGTCGTGCTCGTCATAGTTCAGCTTGACTGTGTCGTACCAATCGTTGATGCTTGGATTGGGGGCAAAGACATTGTTGCCTGTGGCCTTAGCGGGATATTCCTCGTAAGGTTGCTCCGCAACTCGACGAGGCGAAACAAAGCCTTGTCCCTCGCAATAATAGAAATTGCAAGGATCGAAGCCCTTGTTCTGTCGCGCCAAATGATTGGGGATAAAGTCCATGATGACCTTCATGCCTTTTACATGGATACGCTTGACCAATTGCTCGAAGTCGGCCATTGTGCCCAAGTCAGGGTCGACGGCATGGTAATCCGTTACAGCGTAGGGTGAACCGGCGCGTCCCTTGGTAATATCGGGATGTGTGCCAATGCTTTCGGAGGCGTGTTGCAGGATACCCGTCAGCCAAATATGGGTAAAGCCCAGGTCCCGGATGGCATCAAGGGATGTCTCGTCAATGTCGTTGAAGGTGCCACAACCATTTTCGGACTTGCTGCCATCGATTCGGAACGTGGTCTGCTTGTTGCCGAAAAGTCGAGGAAAAAGTTGGTAAATGTTCATACGGCAAAATTAGGAAATGCCTTGCATTCATCAAAGATAAATCTTAAACAATTATCCAAACCAAGGAAAATTGTGTTACTTTTGCACATTATGAAAGCAAAGAAAACTCTATTCCTTGTTGCAGCGTTGCTGTTCTGCAACCTCCTCTCCGCACAAGTCGAGCCCACTTGGGAATCTATCAACGAACGGGGCTACCCGCAGTGGTTCTCCGACGCCAAGCTGGGCATCTTCATCCATTGGGGCGTGTATTCCGTGCCCGCCTATGCCAGCCTCGAAGGATATGCCGAGTGGTACTACCGCGGCCTGAGCACTAACGACGACCGCAAGGCCTTCCAAGAGCGCATCTACGGCAAGGACTTCCGTTACGAGGACTTCGCCCCCATGTGGAAAGCCGAGCTTTGGGATCCCGACGAATGGGCTGAGCTGTTCAAGAAATCGGGGGCGAAATATGTACTGTTGGTCTCGAAGCACCACGATGGCTTCTGTCTCTGGCCAAGCCAATATTCACCCAACTGGAACTCGGTGGATGTCGGGCCACACCGCGACATCTGCGGCGAGCTGACCGACGCCGTGCGCAAACAGGGTCTCAAAATGGGCTTCTACTACTCCCTGCCCGAGTGGACCAGTCCCCTCCACCGCTGGTATGAAGACCCCGATGAGAACATAGGCACCTACGTGGACACGCACATGATTCCGCAGTTCAAGGAACTCATCACGCGCTACCAGCCCTCCGTTCTCTTCAGCGACGGCGAGTGGCGCAACAGCGCGGAGCAGTGGCACGCCGCTGAACTCATCTCGTGGTACTACAACACCGTGGGCAAGGATGCCATCGTCAACGACCGCTGGGGCAACGGCGGGCAGCATGGTTTCCGCACGCCTGAATACAGTGCGGGCATCACCCTCACCGACCGGCCTTGGGCGGAATGCAGAGGTTTGGGCCGTTCATTTGGCCTCAACCGCAACGAGCCTTTGGAAAACTATATGACCTCCGACGAGCTCATCCGTCATTTCTGCGTCCTCGTGGCAGCAGGCGGCGGCATGACCCTCAACGTAGGCCCTGCCGCTGATGGCAAGATACCGCTGCTTCAACAAGAACGCCTTCTCGACCTTGGCAAATGGCTCGACATCAACGGGGAAGCCATCTATGGCACGCGGCCTTACAAGAAGTTCTATGAGATGAAACCCGTTACGGTGACACGGAACGACGCTGAAATCGACTTCGATTGGAAGCGCAACTCCCCCGATCCTGCCATCAGCTGCGACCATTTCCAAGCGCATTGGCAAGGCGTGTTCTCCTGCGAGAAGGGCAAGTACACCTTTGAGCTCCAGACCGACGACAAGGCCAAACTCGTCATCGACGGCAATACTGTCATTGAAGACACCAGAAAAACAAATACGGGCAACATGAAACTGGCGCAAGGCCAACACAGCATCGAAGTCTTTTATGAAGAAGACGAACTTGAAGCCACCATCACCCTGTATTGGTCCTCAAAGAAGATGGGGCGACAGGTGATGACGGGTTTTCAGACGGGTGCCATGCTACCCACACAAGGACTCGAAGCCACCTACACCTGCGAACAACCCAACATTTGCTACACGCAAGGCAAAGACGCCCTTTATGCCATCGCTTTGGAGTATCCTGAAGGCCAATTGGTCTTGAATCTCGACAAGCCTGCCGACAATATGAAAGTCACGCTGTTGGGATGCCTGAAGACCTTGCCGTGGAAATACAGAGACGGCCAACTCTACATCGATACGAGTGGGCTAAAGTATAATGACCTTCGCAGCACAGCGGCTTGGGTGTTTAAGATGAAATGAAAAAAGCGGTCCTTCGACACGCTCAGAAACCGCCACTTTTTTTTCAATCTCTGTCCGTCTGTTCTTTGATGCCTTGCAGACGGATGATGTGATTCGTGCCTTTGGGCACCCGAGTGAGATAAAAGCGCTCGTCCTCCTGCACGAACTTGAGATGCAACAAGTCACCTTTCGGGAAGCAATCTATCGCCTTGATCCGCATGATATTGTGCGTCTGATAGGAGAAATCGGAAGTCTTAACAAAGGTGACGCGTTTCCCCGATTTGAGAATACTGCTATTGAAACCGTCGAAATAGTTCCTATTGCGCCATTTCCCTTCAAACTGGGCTGGGTCCTTCAGGTCGTGGATGCAGACACGAAACTGCTTGTCGTTCTTGGGCTTCACTTCAATGATTTTTTGCAAGACCACCTTTTTCTCAACCGAGGCTTCAACATAAAGCCATTGGAAACGGTTGCCCGAGCTCTCCCAGATGGGCGTGAAATGCACTTCGGCCGAGGTCGAGTCGTTGACCATCATGGCATAGTCGCCTTGCATCGTGCGGTAAAACTGCTTGGCGTCTTCTTCGGTAAACTTAGGCTGTTTTTGAGCAAAACCACCAAATGCCAACAATATAGCGGCAATAACCAATATTATTCTCTTCATATCAAATTCTTTCTTTGGTTTGAGTGTGCAAAAATAGCAAAACTAATCCTCTTTTGTCAAGGAATTATGAATTTCACCTCATCGTTTCTTTTTCAACGCATCGAACGCCTTATCGAAATCGTCTTCGGTATAGCTATCGTCATACACATGATGCTCGGGACCCATGGTGCCGTACATTGTGTTTTCGAAATGAAACAGCAACCGCCCCGTCTTAATGAGACTGTCGTTGTCATAGTCATTGGGGAAAGACCCCAACCTGTCGAAGATTTCCTTGGTAATCTCATAAAGGAAGCGGGTCTGCCCTTCGCGGTTGGTGTACATCAGATAGCCATAGTATTTACGGCGTTCCTGGTCGTAACAGGCCTTCCAATAATTGCCTTCTTTATACAGTTTCATCTTTCTAGTATTTATTTATTGGTTTATTCCTAGCACGTCTAACATGAAAGCATACTCCAAGGCGACCTCTTTATAGCCTTCGAATCGTCCCGAAGCACCGCCATGGCCGTAGTCCATCTCGGTCTTGAGGTACAGCGGATTGTTGTCGGTCTTTAAGGCACGGAGTTTGGCTGCCCACTTGGCAGGTTCCCAGTATTGCACCTGGCTGTCGTGGAGTCCCGTAGTGATGAGCATGGCAGGATAGTCCTTGGCCTCCACGTTGTCGTAAGGCGAATAGGAGAGCATGTAGTCGTAATACTTTTTCTCGTTCGGATTGCCCCACTCGTCGTACTCGCCCGTGGTCAGCGGGATGCTCTCGTCGAGCATGGTAGTGACAACATCCACGAAGGGCACCTGTGCGATGACGCCCTTCCACAAGTCGGGACGCATGTTGGTCACAGCGCCGACAAGCAGTCCGCCCGCGCTGCCGCCCATGGCAAACAGTTTTTGCGGTGAGGTATAGCCCTTATTAATAAGGTATTCAGCGCAGGCGATGAAGTCGAGGAAGGTGTTTTTCTTGTTCAGCATTTTGCCATCTTCATACCACTGACGTCCCATCTCCTCGCCGCCACGGATGTGGGCGATGGCCCAAACGAAGCCACGGTCCAGGAGGCTGAGGCGCGCCAACGAGAAATAGGCGTCCATGCTGGAGCCGTAAGAACCGTAGCCGTAGAGCACGAGAGGACGGGTCCCTGAGCCTGTCGAAGGGCCCGCGTTCTTCTTATACACAATCGAAATCGGCACCAGCACCCCATCGTGCGACGGGGCCATCAGCCGCTCGGTGACATATTCCTCAGGGTTATATCCGCCTACGATCTCCTGCCTTTTGAGCAGGGTCTTCGTGCGCTTCTCCATGTCCCATTCGTAGACCGACGACGGGGTGGTCATCGAGTTGTAGGCATAACGCAAGGTGGTGGCTTCGAAATAGGGGTTGGCACCCACGCCGGCGGTATAAGCTGGCTCGCCGAAGTCGATATAATAATCCGTCAGGCCGTCCCACGACTTGACGCGGATCTTCACCAGGCCGCCTTCGCGTTCCTCGATGACGAAGAACTTGTCGAAGATGGAGAAGCCTTCAATCATCACCTTGTCGCGGCAGGCCACTACCTCTTCCCAATGGGCTTTCTCGGTCTGTCCGACCGGTGTCCGCATGATCTTGTAGTTCTTCGCCCCGTCGGCATTGGTCTGGATAAAGAAATGCTCACGGTAATGGTCGATGCCATAGAGCATGTCGGGTTGGCGCTCCTGAAAGACACGGAACACGCCTTCGGGTTGGTCGCTCTCAAGGATGCGGCACTCCGACGACAAGGTCGAGTCAGAGTTGATAATCAAGTATTTCCTTGATTTCGTCTTGCTGACATAGCACACAAAGGTCTCGTCTTTTTCCTCATACACCACGACATCTTCTTTCGGGTCGGTGCCGAGGCGGTGGCGCATGATTCGGCAAGGCCGCAGGGTCTCGTCTTTCACGCCATAGAACAGCGTCGCGTTGTCGTTGGCCCAGACCACATTGCCCGAGGTGCCTGTGATGGGCTCGCCCACCAACTCGCCCGTTTCCAGGTCCTTCACATAGACCGTGTATATGCGGCGGCTCACCGTGTCGACGGAGTAGGCCAGCAGACGGTCATCTTCGCTCATGCTCACCCCGCCGATATCGAAGAAGGCGTGGCCTTCGGCCAGGACATTGCAGTCGAGGACGACTTCTTCCGGGGCTTCCAGACTGTGTTTCTTACGGCAGATGATGGGATACTCTTTCCCTTCTTCGTAGCGCGTGTAGTGGTAGTAGTCGCGAATCTTGACGGGCACCGAGTTGTCGTCCTGCTTGATGCGCCCCGTGATCTCCTTGAATAGTTGTTCCTGAAGGGGCTCGGTATGCTTGAGGCAGGCGTCGGCGTAGTCGTTTTCGGCTTCGAGATAGGCAATCACCTCAGGGTTTTCGCGCTCGTTGAGCCAATAGTAGTTGTCGACACGGGTATGCCCGTGCGCCGTCATCGCGTGGGAACGGATGGCGGCCTTGGGGGGAGTCGGTAAAGTATTCATGGGTCGGTCGATCAGAACGTCAAGGTCATGCCCAACGTCGGCAGGATAGGCAACTGGCGCGACACCTCGCTGGTCACCAAGTTGACGTAGAACACGTTGTTGCGGTTGTAGATATTGGTCACACTCAAGTCGACCTCCAAGTTAACATATTCGGTGAAGTAGAACTTACGTTTCACGTCGACGTCGAAGCGGTGGTACGTAGGCAGACGGCCTTGGTTCAGCTCTCCGTAGAGCACGCCCAACTCGCCGTTGGTGGTGGTGTAGTCGAAGTTGATGCCGTTCTGGAAGGAGTAGTACTCATAGAAGCCCTGCACCTGCGTGAACGGGAAGCCCGTGCCGAAGTTCCAGCGTCCGCTGAACTCCCACTCGCGCTTGGATCCGGCCGTATAGGTCAGGATGAGGTTGATGTTGTGGCGGCGGTCGAAGTGAGGCGCATATTGCACCAACTCAACACCGTCTTCCACGGCTTTCTCATATTCGCGGTTGACGAAGCCCAAGGCGTAGACCGCCCACAGATACCAGTGCTTGTCCTCATATTTCACTGAGATGTCGGCACCGTAGGCATTGCCAGTCTCCTTGGTGAAGTCCTTCTTGAGCAGGTCGGGGATGTCGGCATTCTGCGGCGTGTCGGCGTAGATCTTGTTGCGGTTGATGTTGGTCAGCTGCACGAAGTCCTTCCAGTAACCTTCGACATTCAAGGTGGCCTTGTCGGTCAGGTCGTATTCGGCACCGAGGATGACGTGGTTGGCCCTCTGCAGGTAACTGGTGATCTCCTTGCCGTCGTAGGTCTTGGGCAGGTTGTCGATGCCCGAGAGGAAGCCATAGAACAGGTTGACCACATCGCGGTCGCTGGTGGCTGCCACGAAGTTCTGCGAGTACATGCCAGCGGCGGTCTTCAAGCGCAGGTGCTCTGTGGCGTTGTATTTTACGGCCAGACGAGGCTCGGGCGAGAGGTCGGGCAACGAGGCATAGTATTGCAGGCGGAAGCTCGGTTCGATGAGGAAGTCACCCAGCACGGCCTTGTATTTGACGTAGGCGCCAATCTCGGTGGAATTCAGCTTGCTGCCGATCTTGTTGCCGCCGTAGACGCTGTAGGTGAGGTAATCGGTCGTGTAGCCCAGCATCTCGATACCGTATTTCAAGGTGTTACGGCCCATGAACTGGCTGAAGTCGAAGCCCATGTTAAAGCCGTTGATATTGCTGTAGCGGTCGGGGTTGCTCTCCTCCTTCATGCGCGAGGTGTAGCTCGAATAGGCGATGTTACCCTCGATCATGACGGGGGCCTTGCCCGGGATGATGAGGAAGTTGGTACCAGCGCCGTAGGAGTTCCAGCTGAAGTCGGACAGCGACATGTAGTTGTTCACTTGGTCGTTGAACGAGAATCCGAACAGGTTGACCTTACTGCCGTTGTTCGCGTTGAGCGAGATCTTACCATAGATGTCTTGGAAGTTGAACGGCAGGCCGTTCTCCTTGATGTCGTCGTTATACAAGCCATACAAGGGTTTGCTGGTCTTCTCCAGATAGGAGTTCTTGGCAGAGAGGATGAACGAGATGGAGGCTTCGTCGGGGGTCTTGGCTTTCTTGAGCGGGCCTTCCACCATCACCTTGGCTCCGAAGGTGTTGCCGCCGATCTTGCCGGAGATGCGTTTCTTGTTGCCGTCGCGCGTCGAGATGTCCATGATCGACGAGATACGGCCGCTATATTCAGCGCCGAAGCCGCCGGTGAACACGTCGGCATTGCGGATGATGTCGGTGTCGAACACCGAGAACAGGCCGATGCTATGGAAGGGGTTATAGACCACCATGCCGTCCAAAAGCACCTTGTTCTGGATGGGCGAGCCGCCACGGATGTAGAGCTGACCGCCTTGGTCACCGGTGAAGATGACACCAGGAACCACCTGCAGGTATTGCGCGAAGTCGGCCTGGCCGCCCACGCTCGGGATCTTAGTGATGGTCTTGGGCGTCACGGTGATGACCGATGTCTTGGTCTCGGTGCGGGCCTCGATCTTGTCGGCCGTGATGGTCACCGTCTCCAGCTTCTGGCTGGTCTCCCTCAGATAGTATTTGCGGCTGACGGTTTGGTTTTTCGAGAGGTTGAACACCTCCGAGATGGTGTCGTAGCCCACGCTGGTGATCAGCAGGGTGTAGCGCCCGTCGGGGATGCGGTTGATATTGAAATAACCGTTCTCGTTGGTCGAGCCGCCGTATGTGGTGCCTTTGAGATAGACGTTGGTGAACATCATCGGTTCACCCGTCGATTCCTCATACACGAAGCCTTTGATGCTGTTGTCGTTTTGCGCAAAAGCGGCGAAACCTGTCACAAAGAAGAGCAACGCGGTGAGAATCAGTCTAGTAAAATGGCGGTTAGTCATAGTATAAATGGGTTTATTTTGTTTGTTACCTGTCTAAAATCCCTGCAAAGAAAAGGAAAGTTTTTGAAATATAAAACAAAAATGATGAAAAATTAACGAAAAAATCCATTTCAAACTTAAAAACAACCCTTTCAACACAAGAAAGGGCGATGTCAGAACCACACCGCCCTTTCTAAATCATTTCAAAAAGAGCTTACTTTTTGACCACGAATTTCTCGGTGGACCTGGCGCGTCCGTTGACCATCATGGTGCAGAAGTAGATGCCTTCTTGGAGGTCGGCGACCGAGAGGGTCATCTGGCCGTTGTTGGCGTTCAAGTCTTGGCGCAGCACTTCTTGACCCAGCAGGTTGTAGACCACGGCGGTGAGGTTACCGTCGAAGCTGTAGTCGAAGTGGACGAGCGTCGAGGCGGGGTTCGGGTATGCCTTGCCCATCGTCATCGAATGCGAGTTGACGCCGTCACCCGACTTGTTGAACGTGACGTCGATGTAGATTCGGTCGGCGGCTTGTCCTTCGGCATAGGCGAAGAATCTCATCCTTACTCTACCGAAGACTCCTTCGTCAAACAAGACATGGAACGAAAGCTCTCCCTCATCCGACACGCTGTTGGCAGCAACCGTCACAGGATTGGGGCTGACAAAAGTGTCGGGACCGAAACACGCACCCCAGCAGAAGGAGTTGATGGTGCCTTCAAGGTCTTCAAGAATCTCTTTCTCCACGATCACCGGTATGTCTTCACCGGTCAGGTTCCTGATTTGCATGTGCTGGATGTACTCGCCAATGCCGTATTCATCGTTGGTGCACTCGATGACATCGCCGATGCCATACTCGTGGCCATCCCACTCAAACCTAAGCGACTGGGCCGACACAAAGCCAGCCAACAGCAGCAAAACCAATGTAAATAATGACTTTCTCATAGCTTATAGATTTTAAATGATACTTCGTTACCTTATTATCATGCAAAGATAGGAAACTTTTTTCAAAGTCGAGCAAAAATATTGCCATTTTTTGAAAAATGGGTACTTTTGTCCTTCGTTTGCACCCAAAAGCCCGCCGATGAATCTTGAATACCATCATTTAGACCAACTCGACTCCACCAACGCCCACCTGTTACGGATGCAGCCGCTATGCGACATCCGTAACTGGGTGGTCAGCGCCGACGCGCAGACCGCGGGCAAAGGCATGGGCAGCAACGGATGGGAAAGCGAGACGGGAAAGAACCTCACGTTCTCTTTGGCCGTCGACATGAGTTTTCTGCCTGCCGAGCGACAGTTTCTGCTATCAGAAGCCGTGGCATTAGGCATCATCGAGGTGTTGGATAAACTTCTTGAAGGCATAGATACTCTCGCCTCGTCGTCCATGTCATACCAAGCCCAAAGGGCGAGTGTATCTATGGATGACGAAGCTCGGTATGACATGCCTTCAAGACTTCAAATCAAATGGCCCAACGACCTCTATTACGACAGCCACAAACTCGCCGGCATCCTCATCAACAGCACCATCAAAGCCAACATGATGGACCTCTCCATCATCGGCATCGGACTGAACGTCAACCAGATACAATTCCAGGGCTGGCCCACCCACCCTATCTCGCTGAAACAAATCACAGGCAGGGATTACGAATTGCGCCCCCTGTTGAAGCAAATCGCGGAGGGCGTCGTAACCAAGGTGAAACAACTGAAGGCCGACCCCGCCTCCATCGAGCAGGAATACCTAAAAAGGTTGTTCCGCTACCAAACCTGGGCGGAATACGAGGTGGACGGGAAGATGCTACGGCTGTTGATGACAGGAATCGACACATTTGGGCGGCTGCAACTTGTTGACGAAGCGCAGCAAACGTATTCTTTTGATGTAAAGGAAATCAAATTCGTGGTTTAATTCCACTTGTCGCTCCAGGCCTGCTGGTCTTTGCGCCATTCCTTCAGGGACTGCACGTCTTCTTCGGTGACGTATTTCTCTTCGACGGCCTTTTGAATAAGCGTCTCATAGTTCGACAAAGTGACCAGCTGGCAGTTCTTCTCCTCGAAGTTCTTCTTGGCGAGCTCCATCTGGTAGGTGAAGATGGCCAACATGCCCTTCACCTCGGCACCGGCCTCACGCAAAGCGTCGACAGCCATGAGGCTCGATTTGCCCGTCGACACCAGGTCCTCGATGACCACCACCGACTGTCCCGGGTTGACGACGCCCTCGATCTGGTTCTGCATGCCGTGCGACTTCTTCTCGGAACGCACATACACAAACGGGAGTCCCAACTCCTGCGCCACCAAAGCGCCTTGGGCGATGCCGCCCGTGGCCACGCCTGCGATCACGTCGGGCTTGCCGAAGTTCTGCATCAGCTTCTCCACGAACTGCTGGCGGATATACGTCCTCACGGCGGGATAAGAGAGGGTGACGCGGTTGTCGCAATAGATGGGGCTTTTCAGTCCCGATGCCCAGGTGAAGGGCTCCTTAGGGCTGAGTTTCACGGCTTTGATCTGCAACAGATGCTGGGCCAATGTCAATGCTGAATCGTCGTATTTCATGGTTGCTCGATTTGTTTCTCTCATTTCGGTGGCTGCCACGGTGTGACAGCCCTACATTCAACGAATTTTTGTATTTTTGTCGCTTCAAACATCAAAACGGACTGCAAATGTACAAGATTTTTCACGAAAATAAAACACTGATTTTCCCAAAAATTGACGACGATTCTTTGAAATTCGATGCAACGCTCCAAGAATCTGAAAGATACGACGCCGACAGCCTCTGTGAATTTTTTCAGGAATGGCTCGCCGACAACGACCCCACCGACACCTTCATCCACGAAGTGGGTGAGAACGCCGTTGCCGCAGCCTTGAACGAAACCTTCCGAATGGCCCCGGCGGCAGGAGGCGTCGTCGTGAAAGACGGCAAGTTCGTCAGCATCGTGCGCCACGGCATTCCCGACCTGCCCAAGGGACATATAGAAAAAGGAGAGACCCCCGAAGCCGCTGCCTTGCGCGAGGTGGAGGAAGAAACAGGTATAGGCAACCTGAAGATTGTCAAAGCCTTGCCGTCAACATGGCACTGCTATCTCGAGCGTGAGATGTGGACACTAAAACGCACCTACTGGTACCTGATGGACACCACCGAGGCCGTGCGACCCAAGCCGCAGACCGAAGAAGGTATCACCGAGATAAAACCAATTGGAAATGAAGAACTTGAAGGATTTTTGAAAAACACTTTCCGTTCCATCAGTGAAATTCTTGGAAAAGAATTGCGTCAAATCGTGACAAAGTAATACTTTTGTGGCGGCGTTTCGACAAGCTCAACGACCTTAATTGCCATACAGTTTACAGGTCCCTGAGCCTGTCGAAGGGCTGGTTATATAACACAACACTATGAAAAGAATAGCTGTATTCCCCGGTTCCTTCGACCCCATCACCTTGGGTCACCGCAGCATCGTTTTAAGAGCCCTGCCCATGTTCGACGAGATCTATGTCGCCGTCGGCATCAACATGGAGAAACGTTCCACCTTTGACCTCGCCGACCGCATCGCCTGGTGCAAGGCTGTCTTCGCCGACTATCCGAACGTGAACGTGGAGAGCTACGAAGGCCTCACCGCTGACTTCTGCAAGAAGGTAGGTGACAAGACCAGCATCCGTGGTTTGCGTTGCGGCAGCGACTTCGAATACGAGAACATGATCGGTCACGCCAACAACCGCCTGCATCCTGAGCTGGAGACCATCTTCCTCCTCACCGAGAGCGAGCTGGTGGGCGTGTCGTCAAGCGTCGTCCGCGACATCTACAAGAACGGCGGCGACACCTCCAAGTTCCTGCCGGTCGAGGTAAAACTGCCGAAGAGATAACAATCGTTTTGAAGGCATGTCATACCGAACGGAGCAGCCTATAGATACGCTCCCTCCTTCGTCGGTCGGTATGACATAGGCTGCGGAGCGAGTGTATCTATGCCTTCAAAACCATCGCATCTACAATAATCGAACTCCTTTGCCGTTTTCATTTTATGAAACACTGGATTATTACAGTCTTCCTTTCCCTGCTCTTCCTCACGGCAAGCGCCCAGAACGTGACGATTACCGGGCGGAGCAACAAGACCAACACGCTGATTAGGCTCTTCACCTATGAAGACCTCGTCAACGAGACCGGCATCCTCGTCAACCAAAGCCAGACCGACGCCCAAGGGCATTTCATCCTCGAAGGCAAGGTGAAGCAGATCCTGCCCGCCCGCATCTTCGTCGGCCTCGAATCCGTCGACCTCATCCTCACCCCCAACACCAGTTATGACATCGAGATCCTCGTGCCCGAGCAACAGGACAACGTCTCCTATTTCGAGAAAGAACTACCCACCATCCGCGTGAAGCGCGCCACCGACAAAGGCATCTACCGGCAGATCATCTATTCCGAGGAGATCATCAACGGCTATATGATCGAGCACTTCAACCAAATATACCGTGGCCGCCAGCTGCGCTATCTCGACTCCATCCAAAACGCCATCAGCCGCGAGGTGCCCGACATCACATCGGACTATGTGAAGAACCACAACCGCTATAAGATCGCTGCCATCAAGCTGGGCATCAGCACCGACGGCGGCAAACGCATCATCAAGGACTACTTCGACGGTCAGCCTGTGCTCTACACCCAGAGCGCCTACATCGACCTCTTCAAGGAACTCTTCGACGGCTACTTCAACAGCGCCGCCTACGACAGTCACCTGCTCAACGATGCCTTCATGGAGGGTCCCGCAGCCTTCAAGAAATACCTGTCCACCGACCCGCTGATGGCGAAAAACCCCAAACTCGCCGAGCTCGTCACCATCTACAACCTGCAGAAACTCTGCTATGGCGACCGCGGCACGAGTCGCCTGGCCAAAGACCACTTGAACTACCTCAAAGCGCAGACCCAATATGCCGAGCACAAAGCCATCATTGGAGACTTCTTCACCAAGTACAACCGCCTCGCCCCCGGTGCCGTTGCCCCCGAATTCACCTTGAAAGACAGCAACGGCCACGACGTCAGCCTCGCCGACTACAAGGACGGTTTGGTGTTGCTCCAGTTCGTCGACGGGGTCTCGGCCGTCAGCGAGCACCAGTTTGGGGAGTTGCGCAACCTCCACTACCAATGGCGCGACACGGTGCAGATCCTCACCATCGCCCCCCACGAGAAGATGGACTTCTTCAAGAAGCAATTCCAAGAAAAACGTCAGGACTGGCCCCTCCTAGACCTTGGCGACAACATCCTCCTCCTGGAGGCCTACAACGTCCGCACCTTCCCCGAGTACATCCTCATCCGCAAAGACAACAAGATCGGCGAAGCGCCGGCACCGAGTCCAGAGCGATACCTTGAGGAGAGAGTGAGACGTCTTTATGGAAAATAAGACCACCTATTTTCTGCCTTTTTGACACATTTTTCCGACAATTCACGGAAATTCCCTACCTTTGCACGAATTTTGCCCAAGGGCAATCATTTAATTGTCAACTATCAATTTTAAACTATCAATTATAAATAAATGGGATTTCTAAAGAAACTCTTTGGTGACAAGGCCTCACGCGACAACAAGGCCCTGGAGCCCATACTCCAAAAGACCCTCAAGGCTTACGAGCAAATCGTGAAACTCGACATCGACAGCCTGAGACATAAGACACAAGAATTCAAGGAATACATCAAGAACAAGACCGCCTCTGTGGTGGCCGAGATCGCCTCGCTGAAAGCCAAAGCCGAGGCCGACCCCGACATGGACCCCGACGAGAAGGAGAAACTCTACAACCAGATCGACAAGCTCGAGAAACAAGAGCTTGACCTCATCGAAGAGGCACTCGACGAGATCCTGCCCGAGGCTTTCTCCGTCGTCAAGGCCGCAGCCAAGTACTTCTGCGAACATGAGACCGTAGTGGTGACCGCCACCGACCTCGACCGCGAGTTGGCCGCCAAATACGAGCACGTCACCATCGAAGGCGACAAGGCCTACTACAAGAACAGTTGGATGGCCGGTGGCAACATGGTGACCTGGGACATGGTGCACTACGATTGCCAGATCATCGGCGGTATCGTGCTGCACCAAGGCAAGATCGCTGAGATGGCCACCGGTGAAGGTAAGACCCTCGTGGCT
>JAEEGL011013599.1_pt1 | contig 21050 bp, 18 predicted proteins | sample 9134231 | NCBI WGS metagenome assembly JAEEGL01 (sample SAMN16246548, study PRJNA631951) | gut metagenome | biome: gut microbiome; feature: rumen; material: fiber-attached | host: Bos | place: Iran: Karaj | collected 2018-10 | reverse complement strand
ATTTTCTCAGACAGTTGTCTGCACACAATGAGCGCGAGTGGTTTCACGAGCATAAGTCACTTTACCAAGCTGCCTCACAGGAATTTGATAAGCTATTGACAATCCTCATTTCTCGCGTCAGTGAGTTTGATCCTACCATCAGACATCTTCAACCTAAAGATTGTACATGGCGTATCTATCGCGACGTTAGGTTCTCACTAGACAAGAGTCCCTATAAGACCCACATGGGTGGCTTCCTATCAGCTAAAGGCAAGAAGTCACTTCATTGCGGTTATTACTTCCATATAGAACCAGAAGGTTGTTTCTATGCCGGAGGTACCTACGGGCTTACCCCTAAGCAACTGCAAGAAATACGCTATTCCATCTTTGACAGCATAGATGAATACCGCAAGATTATTGAGAACAAGAAATTCAAGAAATACTTTCCAACTATTGGTGAGGATAGGTTGAAAGTAAACCCCAAGGGGTTCCCAAAAGATTTCCCCTATATGGAGTTACTGAAACCCAAGGATTTCAGTGTATGGCATCATCTTGATGACGATTTCTTTACTCAACCCGACTATGTGGATGTTCTTGTAGATTTAGCAAAGACATCGAAACCATTCCTTGACTTTCTGAACTATACCGTGGATGACTTTATAAGAAATAACTAATACTGAATACTTATATGAAAACCTTGAACTTGATTAAGAACGACCCGTGGTTGGAGCCATACACTGACGCCATTAACGGACGACATGAGCATTTCTTGTACAAGGAAAAGCAACTGACGAAAAATGGTAGAAAAGCCTTAGCTGACTTTGCCGAAGGGCACCTTTATTTTGGTTTGCACAAAACAGAGAAGAACTGGGTGCTGCGCGAATGGGCGCCGAATGCTACAGAGATTTTTGTGATAGGCACTTTCAATGGTTGGCAAGAAAATCCAAAATTCGCTATGCAACCTAAAAAAGATGGCAACTGGGAAATCAAACTACCCTTGAATGCTCTTCACCATGAAGACCTTTTTAAATTAAAGGTAAAGTGGAATGGAGGGGAAGGTGAACGTATCCCTGCGTGGGCTACTCGTGTGGTGCAAGATGACTATACTAAAATTTTCAGTGCACAGGTATGGGATCCCGCAGAGCCTTATCAGGCAAAGGTTAAGAAGTTCAAACCCGATATTAACCCATTGCTTATCTACGAATGCCATGTGGGTATGAGCCAGAAAGAAGAAAAGGTGGGCACCTATCGCGAGTTCAAAGACAACGTACTACCTCGCGTGGCAAAAGACGGCTACAACTGCATACAGATCATGGCCATTCAGGAACACCCCTATTATGGTAGTTTTGGTTATCACGTATCCAGTTTCTTTGCACCATCTTCCCGCTTTGGAACGCCAGATGAATTGAAAGAGTTAATTGACACGGCACACCAGATGGGTATTGCTGTCATCATGGATATTGTCCATTCACATGCTGTTAAGAACGAAGTAGAAGGCTTGGGCAACTTTGCTGGTGACCCCAACCAATACTTCTATCCAGGCGACCGCCATGAACACCCTGCATGGGACTCGCTGTGCTTCGATTATGGCAAGGATAACGTACTGCACTTTCTACTCTCCAATTGTAAGTATTGGTTAGAAGAATTCAAGTTTGACGGTTTCCGTTTCGATGGTGTTACTTCCATGCTCTATTACAGTCATGGTCTTGGCGAAGCCTTCATGGGCTATGGCGATTATTTCAACGGCCATGAGGACGACAATGCCATCTGCTACCTCACTCTGGCGAACCGCTTGATTCATCAAGTAAACCCACATGCCATCACCATTGCCGAGGAGGTTTCGGGCATGCCCGGATTAGCAGCACCTATCGAAGATGGTGGTTATGGATTCGACTATCGTATGGCAATGAATATTCCAGACTACTGGATTAAGACCATCAAGGAAAAGATTGACGAAGATTGGAAACCCAGCAGCATGTTTTGGGAGGTGACCAACCGTCGTGAGGATGAGAAGACCATCAGCTATGCTGAGAGCCACGACCAAGCACTGGTCGGCGACAAGACCATCATCTTCCGATTAATTGATGCCGACATGTACTGGCACTTCCAGAAAGGGGACGAGAACTATACCGTGCATCGTGGTATCGCCCTGCACAAGATGATTCGTCTGCTCACGGCATCCACTATCAATGGAGGTTATCTAAATTTCATGGGCAATGAGTTTGGTCATCCCGAATGGATAGACTTCCCTCGTGAGGGTAACGGATGGAGCCATAAATATGCACGCCGTCAGTGGGATTTGGTAGATAACAAGAACCTGTGCTATCATTATCTGGGTGACTTCGACCAGGCCATGCTCAGCGTCATCAAGAGTGTGAAGCGATTCCAGAAGACTAAAGTGCAAGAGATTTGGCACAACGATGGCGACCAGATATTGGCCTACAAGCGTGACGACTTGGTGTTTGTATTTAACTTCAACCCTTCACGTTCCTTTACCGATTATGGGTTCTTGGTACCAGAGGGCAGTTACGAAGTAGTATTGAATACGGACAGCAAGGCATTTGGAGGCAATGGGCTGAACAATGACAGCATCCAGCACTTCACAATGCCTGATAAGCTATACAAGAAGCAACACAAAGGCTGGTTGCTTTTGTATGTGCCAGCACGCTCTGCCATGGTATTAAGAAGAGTTAGATAGAATAATCTAACAACTATAAATGAAAAAAGAAATCCCCACCGAATTGGTGGGGATTATTTGTTTAATGAATCACCATGTATTGTCCAATGTAACACAAAGCACCAGCCAGGTAACCTATAAAGGCAATCCAAGTGATATGCTTAAAGTACCAGATAAAGTCAATCTTCTCAATACCCATGGCAGCTACACCAGCAGCAGAACCAATAATCAGGATACTACCACCAGTACCAGCGCAGTAAGCCAACATCTCCCAGAAGTAATGGTCGATTGGGAAGTCATACATACCCATAGTACCAGCCACCAAAGGAACATTATCCACAATACTTGAAAGTACACCGATAATAGTATCAATGGTAAAGTACTTATAAGGTTCCGCCAAAGCAATATGATCAAGACTGTTGGCCAACATAGACAAATGACCGCAAACCTGCAGCACACCTACAGCCATCAAGATACCCAAGAAGAAGATGATACTCGACAAATCTACTCGGCGCAAGATATGAGACAATTTCAAAGAGTGATAGTTCTGTTCCGCAGGATCTTTAGGACGCATCAACTCCGTTACCATCCATACGAGGCCTAAAGCTCCAAGGATACCAATGTATGGAGGCAAGTGGGTGATGCTCTTAAAAATAGGAACACAAATAAGTACACCCACACCTAAGCAAAGCACAATCATACGCTGATGTGCAGGCACGCGTGATGCAGGACTGTCATCCACCTCATCATTCGTAGGTGCCTCGATATGGCCACCACGCAAAGTATATGAAAGGATAGCAAAAGGAACCAAAATACTTACGATGCTTGGCAGCACTGTCATCTGCATAATATTCAAAGCACTAACCTTGCCTGCAATCCACAGCATAATAGTGGTAACGTCGCCAATAGGTGTCCAAGCACCACCGGCATTAGCAGCGATAACAATCATACTGGCAAAGAACCACCGGTCATGCCTAACAGGAATAATCTTGTTAAGCAGCGTACACATCATGATTGTGGTGGTAAGGTTATCAAGAATGGCAGACAGGCAGAATGCTAACACACCCAATATCCACAACAGTTCCACTTTCGAGGTCGCTTTAATACGGTCGGTTATAACACGGAAACCACCCCAACGATCCACCACTTCAACAATGGTCATAGCGCCCAAGAGGAAGAACACGGTTTCTCCCGTTTCTCCCAAATGGTGTATTATATTGGTAGAAAGGAAATCGTGGAAACTATCAGCAGCCGCTAAGCCTTGCGCAAAGGTAGGTGTCATAGCATTCACACCCGACATGGCGAATATGGTCCACAACACGGCACACATCAGCAATGCTGTAGCAGCCTTGTTAATTTTCAACGGATACTCTAAGGCAATGCAAAGGTATCCAAAGACAAACACACAAATGATCAAATAAAACGCAAATGACATATTATAAATATTTACACAGATGACAAAGATAGTGTAAAAGCCACAATTCTGCAAACAAAAACGTCAAAAACGGTTACTCACCTCTTTCACGCCACATCTTGTTCATATCTTCCAAAGTCTTACCTTTAGTTTCTGGGACAAGTCTCCAAACAAATACGGCAGCAATAACACAGATGGTACCATAGAGACCATAGGTAAACCAATGACCGAAATTAGCATCATCACCCATTCGCATGTTGAACATTGGCACAAATGAAGAGCTAACTATCCAGTTGAATATCCATTGGAAAGCTACAGCAATAGCCACCGCCTTGCCACGAATAGTATTAGGGAATATTTCGGCAATAAGTACCCAACAGATAGGTCCCCATGACATCATAAACGAAGCGCTATATACCATGATGCTCAACATCGTAATAATTTCCAAACCAGCCTTACCGAAAGTGAGTGCCACACCAAATGCGCCAATCGCCATACCGATAGAGCCACTAATAAGCAAAGGCTTACGGCCCCACTTCTCAACAGTAAACACTGCGACAAGGGTGAAGAGTATATTCACTACACCCATGATAACGGTTTGTACCATCGGACTCTCAGTGCCCATATCGCTAAAGATACGGGGCGCATAATACAGCACGGCATTAATACCTACGGTCTGTTGGAAAACACTGAGCATAATTCCTATGAAGATGCACAAGAAACCATATGAAAACAGTTTTTCTGTCTTTTCTGTTATTGTATCCTTGATATCACGTAAGATCTCTTGTGCCACAGAAATGCCATTGATACGCTCCAGAATACGTTGTGCCTTAGCATCGTCACCTATCATTACCAAGTAACGAGGTGTCTCTGGCACAAGACAAATTAGCAAAGCAAATAGTCCTGCAGGCACAGCTTCACTACCAAACATATATCGCCAACCGGTTTCAATGGTCCAAGGATCGCTGCCTGACGCCACTGCATTGATACCCTCACCTATCGACTCAACAATAGGATTAGTATGTTGTCCCAATATCATGAAATTGACAAAATAGACTACAAGCTGACCAAAGATGATAGCAAACTGGTTCCAAGACACTAACATCCCTCGAATGCCCGATGGCGCTACTTCACCAATATACATAGGGCAAATGGCAGAAGCCAGTCCCACGCCAATACCGCCAATGACACGATAGATATTGAACACCACCAACAGACTCATCGAAGCTTCACCATGTGGAAAAAACAGGAATTCGGGATTCATAGAACCCAATGCCGATGCAAAGAATAACAAACCTGCCACGAACAACGAAAGCTTGCGGCCTAATGAAGAAGCCATCCAACCCGATAAAGCGCTACCGATAACACAGCCTATCAGGGCGCTGGCACAAGTAAAACCATGCCAACTGTCAGTGTACACGAAGTCTCCCGCACTCAGGAAGAAGGCTTGCAAGCCCTTTTCTGCACCAGATATCACTGCGGTATCATAACCAAAAAGCAAACCTCCCAAAACCGCCACCAAAACGATGGAGAACAAATAGACTTTGCTGCCTTGTTGCTGTTGAATCATATAATATTTATCTTAATTTTGATATTTATTTGCAAAGATATTAAGAAAACCGTGAAAAAGCATTATCTTAGCGCATAAAAATAAAAGAGCTTCATGAAAACATTGCTCAAAATAATAGGCGGATTAATTGGTGTGATCATCATACTGCTGTTGGTAGCATTGATAGCTGTCAACACAGACTATGTGCAGAACAAAGCATTAAAATATGCCACACACCTACTGTCAGAGAAGTTGCAAATGCCTGTTAAAGCAGAACATATCAGTATTAATATCTTTACTATCAGTGCCAACCTGCAAGGGGTAGAAATTGAGCTACCTAAAGGTAAGAAAAATGATACGTTCGTGGGCATAGAGGAACTAAAACTCAAAGGCAAGCGAGTTGACATCAACGGACTGCGTTTCCGCACAGACAACCACATGCCTAGGAAAAACACAAACAAACCCAAACGAGGTTGGTTCGATGCGGGGCACTTAGATTTCATAGCAGATGCTCAAATACAGGTGCATTATATCGATAAAGATTCTATTTCAGCCTCCATCATTCATCTTAATGCCACAGACTCTATTTCTGGCTTTTTCATAAATGACCTGCACTTGGATGCCACCACAGACCTTCAGCAGATTCATGTTCGAAATGCCATGATTCAACAAAAGAACACTATTATTAATATACCAGGATTGTATTTATGGCTTCCCAGCAAAAAGAAAGGAATATCGTTAAGCTATTACACAACAGAACCACTGACTGCTCATGTTATTCTGCAAGATATCTCACAACTATTCACTAAAGCACTGGCACAATTTACCATGCCTTTAAAATTAAGTGTAATGGTAGAAGGAGATGCAGATACCATGCAGTTCAATGATATTGAGGTTGAAAATGAAGATAGTCGATTACACATCAATGCTAATGGAGGCATAGAGAACCTGCGGAATAAATATTTGCTTAATATCAGTTTTCATGTAGACGAAATGCTGGCAAAGAGTGGTATAAAGCATGAAATTATTAATCAGTTCGTAGTAAAAAAATATATGATGCCTCAACTTAACAGGCTAGGTGACATTCACTACAAGGGAGACTTCAGTGTATTACGCAAGCGTGAAGTATTCTCTGGCAGGATCTCTACTGCTGTCGGGCAACTCAACCTGAGCGACCTCACTCTCAATGACAGCACCAAATATGTATCTGGTAGAGTCAACACCTCCGATTTGGAGTTAGGTAAGGTAATGGACATGAAGGATATAGGCAAGATAGCTGCTAACGCGTCTTTTGAGTTTGACATTTCTAAAGAGCGTACTGCCAAAATGAGAGCAGGGAAAGGAGGCAAACTGCCTATTGGAGCAGTAGAAGCCAAGGTGAAAGAAGCAAACTACAAGAAAATAAAAGTGAAAAATATTGATGTGGGCATTATTAGTGATGGTGCCATTGCCGAAGGCAATCTAATGATGAATGGCAAAGTAGCTGACACCTCACTTTCTTTCACCTTTGAAGACACTGGAGAAATGCAGAAGATGAAAATTAAGCCAAAGATGAAAATTCACACGCCCAAAGTATTACGTATATTCTCTAAAAAGAAAAAAGAGTAATCACAAGTAATGCCGTTAATACTTATAAAGCTGTTGTCCACGACGATCCACTTCAGTAATGGTAAGCTGAAGACCTTCCCCAAACAGCTGAAGTAAAGCAGCACTTAGACGTTCTACATCTGCCTTATGCCGGCTTTTGACGAAAGCATCAGCAGCTTTCGACCCTTTTGTCAGTGTCATGTTAACCATATCTATATTTAGGTGTTGACCACGCTTGCTTAGCTTCCAATGACTAGTTGGCCTGCCTTGTGTAAAATAGCTAAACATATCAATCACCGAATAGAGGGCTTCATCATCTATATCACCCTGATAAGAAAGAATGCTTCCATCCACGAATTTAACATACCTATTCCCATCAGAAGCACCCACATAGAAATCATAATGAATGCCTTTGCGACCCACTCCATCAAAATCGATAGTAAATGGTCGATAGTACTCACGAGGTTCTACCTCTATCCTAACGAACTTTATACCCATGGCCTGCAAGAGGTTTCGCACCACACGTTTGCCATTGTCTTCCGCCATTTGGTAACAGTTCTCTAACTCTGAGTTGCGCTTTAACAAAGCATTGGCACGATGTGCCAACCTAACATAGTCTTCATTTGTCCAAGTACCTTCTTCAATAGGAGTCTGGTGAGCTGTTTCGTCTAGATACCATCCACCCTGGTTAAGAATTTCCACAGCTGGTAGTTTCACATAGGCCGTATCTTCACGCATCAACAACCAATCATCCGCACATTTGGTTAAATCAAAGCCTACATCCAGACGCCCTGGATATACTGAGTGAATCTGTTGAAGGTTAGTTCCAAAAAACAGGCCAGGAACTTCTTTGTATTGACTAACCACTACCTCTTTATATAAAGAAAGGACAGTCATCTTTTCAGTCTTAGCCAACTCTGTCAACAATACATGACCTATCTCCAGACGACTGTCGAACGAACTATGATATACACGTACTGCCGTATCTTTAGCTAGATATAACAATAAAGCCACCAACAGCAAGATGAGCACGACAACTATATTTCTCTTCTTTTTCTTATCCATAGCAAAAATCAGGGTCTTGTTAGATTGAATAACTCACGATTCTCATATTGCTGACGGTTTTCAAATACAACCTCCAATCCCATACGACTAACAATGTTAGCAATAATCAATTCTGCTTGTTGCTGGGCTGGTTCTACTAAGTTATACTTCCCCAAATCGTTTCGAATGGCATCAGTGCCCTTACGGGCTATTTGTGCCAGTTCGTCGTTCGTGAAGTCAAATCGAAGCGGAGCTACCGATGTTACAATCTCATCATTTAGTATGCGTGTACTTTCTATTTCAATTACAGGATCTGGCAAAGTGATGTACACCTTCTTGCCACTGATACGGATATTTTTAAGTTGCGACAAGTCAATACCTGCCTTAATGTTTGCCTCAACTGGAATTATGGCGGTACGCTGGCCAAACAGGTCCATAGCTGGCGACGACCGTTCTATCACGGTTGTCTGCGCCACGCACTGCACAGTATAAAGCATAGGCGTAGTGTTGATAGAGCGAAGTAGTTCCTCTTCACTTATCTGCCTGCTGCAAGATACAGGCAACAAACAAACTATTATATATATTAATCTTTTAATCATAATCAGTCATACATCAACGTTTAAAATCATTAATGAACCCTTCTGTTATCCAGTTTGCCAATGCCTGACGGTTAGAGCTAAGCACAAAGCGCTTTTGGTCATGTCTATTCTGAATATTGCCTAGCTCCACAAACACTGACACAGGTTGCGTATGAGTTAGCACATATAGGCCTCGTGATGATACAGTACCTTTAAAGCCACGGTTGGGTTGATGCTTATCATACTTTGCCTGGAAAGTTCTTCGTAATTGACCTGCCAATTGCAGACCTTTTGACCATCCGTCGCGATAGTAAAAAAACACATCGGTCTGTTCTCCCACACTTCGACTATCTACATGAAGAAAAATTGCACGACAATAGGTATATTCGTCTTTCTCCTTTTTATATAAAGCATTAATGGCATCACATCTTTGTTGCAATCGAGCCACCTGATTTAGTGGGATAGTCTTGCCTATGCAGGTTTCCCGCTTACTGTTGCTTAAGTACTGGTCATCGCGGATTCCATCTCTTGCATCCTGAATAATGATATGTACCTCTGCACCTTCCTGCATCAAACAACGTGCCAAGCGCAAAGCCACATCATAGGCATATTCATCTTCATGGAGTTCAGTCTTGCCTACCTTCCCTATCGCACCAGGGTCAGGGCCACCATGACCACTCACCACATAGATACAGGCACCTTTCAGTTTTCCGCTCTCCACCTTTCCTTTTGCCAACGACTTGCCAAATAACGGTTCATTGAATTCGTAACCTATTTCATGCTTACGCTCATTAGCTTTATTGTCTTTAGGTTGTTGACCAGGCCTACCAGCCTCCGACTGCTTTGGTTCGTTGCTGGCAGTTGCTGGAGCATTCTGTGCTTTAGATCGCTGTTGGGCAGTAGGCTTAACAGGAGGAAGTGCATAACTCACATCCAACAGTAAGGTTGTCTTACCTTTCAGTTTCTGCTTGTTAAGTTCTAAGAACTCTTTGTAATATTCTTGTCCAATTCGTCCATGACGCTGTAAGAAAGTGGTAATACCCTCTCCCTTCCTCGGCTTGGCATACTGTGTCTGAGCAAAGCCAGTTAGGGATAATAGCATCAACATTAACAGCAACAACTGGAAACGTCTTGTCGTTATAAATGCAAAAAGCCTATTTGTCATAACCATTGGCAAAATTATAAATAATCACCTAATTTCCGTTATCGGAAGAAAGATTTTTAGTTACTAAAGAAAAAAATATGTATCTTTACAAACAAAAACAAAACACCTACATGAAAAAGCCATTATCCAAATTCCAAATGACCAGCATCGTACTACTATGGGCGCTTATCTGCTTTATCATTTTTACCCAAGCCGAGCGAATTGACGGTATGACCATTACCTCTTTGTTTATAGGTACAGCACTGGTTTTTATTCCTGTGTTCAAAAGTTTGAAAAAATAAATACGACACTATTCCTTCACTTTGTATCCTCCAAAAGAAGAAAAAGCGGGGTCATACTATTATATGACATTTTTATTCAATTTTCATCCAAAAACAAACAAATTAATTATTTTTTTAGCAAAAAAAGTAGAATTTTGTTTGCAGTTTCCATTTTTATCTTTACATTTGCAGCCGTATTCAGAATACAACGAAACAAATTAACGTAAATAGAAAACAAACTAAAGTAAATTTGAATATGAAAGTAGCAAAGGTATTAGAGGACCTGAATCGCCGTTTTCCAAACGAGCCAGAGTATATTCAGGCAGTTTCAGAGGTATTGAACAGTATCGAAGATGAGTACAACAAACATCCTGAGTTTGAGGCATCAAATCTGATTGAGCGTCTCTGCATTCCTGACAGAATTAACTCGTTCCGCGTAACATGGGTAGATGACCAGGGCAAGGTGCAAACCAACATGGGTTACCGTATCCAGCACAACAATGCCATTGGCCCGTACAAGGGTGGTATCCGTTTTCATGCCAGCGTAAACCAGTCAATCCTGAAGTTCTTGGCTTTTGAACAGACTTTCAAGAACTCTTTGACTACTCTGCCTATGGGTGGCGCTAAGGGTGGCTCTGACTTTTCACCACGTGGTAAGAGCGCTGCTGAGGTAATGCGTTTCTGCCAGGCTTTCATGCTGGAACTGCATCGTCATGTAGGTCCTGAGTTGGACGTTCCTGCAGGTGATATCGGCGTTGGTGGCCGTGAGGTAGGTTACATGTTTGGTATGTACAAGAAACTGACTCGCGATTTCAGCGGTACATTTACTGGCAAGGGCCTAGAGTTTGGTGGTTCACTGGTTCGTCCCGAAGCAACTGGTTATGGTAACATATATTTCTTGGTAGAAATGCTGAAGACCCGTGGCTGGTCACTGGAAGGCAAGAAAGTACTGGTATCTGGTTCTGGTAACGTGGCACAGTACACCGCAGAGAAGATTCTGCAGTTAGGTGGCAAGGTGATGACCATGAGTGACTCTGACGGCTATGTATATGATCCAGACGGCATCGATCGTGAGAAGTTGGACTACATCATGGAACTGAAGAACCTGTACCGCGGACGTATCCGTGAGTATGCAGAGCAGTATCCTGGTGTTAAGTATGTAGCAGGTGCTCGTCCTTGGGGTGAGAAAGCTGACATTGCTACTCCATGCGCAACTCAGAATGAAATCAACGGCGACGATGCTCGCAAGTTGATTGCCAATGGTGTAATTGCCGTTTCTGAGGGTGCTAACATGCCTTCTACTCCAGAAGCTGTTAAGGTATTCCAGGATGCTAAGATTCTCTATACTCCAGGTAAGGCTTCTAACGCCGGTGGTGTATCTGTATCTGGCTTGGAAATGACCCAGAATGCTCAGCACCTGGCTTGGAGCGCTGAGGAAGTAGATGCCAAACTGCACTGGATCATGGAGTCAATCCATGCTGCGTGCGTGAAGTATGGTACAGAGCCTGATGGCTACATCAACTATGTAAAGGGTGCTAACATTGCCGGCTTCATGAAGGTAGCTAAGGCTATGATGGCTCAAGGTATTGTGTAAAAAGATTGATTTATCACGAAAAAGGGCAGCTCGACTGAGCTGCCTTTTTTTTATGATAATAAATGGAAATAACGGGGGAGTAGTTTAAGTATAAACTTCCAAAAGAGTAGCTCTTGGGGAAGGGAGCAGTTTGACCTCTCTCGTAGCTGCTGGTAAGAGCAATGTCTCACCGGCACAAAAGGTTTCTTGTGCAGCATCCATTACTACCTGGCATGAACCTTCAGTACAAATTAAGATGACAAAAGAATCCAAGTCACTATAGTCGCATGACACTTCCTCAGTAAGATGATAGACAGATGTAGTGAACTTAGGGGAAGACACCACTTCCACGGGTTCATTATCTATGAGCTGATAATCTATCTTTGCTTCCCCAGCTATATCATCGAAATCAATGGCATCAGTAGCTTCTGCTACATGCAATTGGCGTAGATGACCATCCTTATCCCTACGGTTATAGTCAAAAATGCGGTAGGTGATATCGGAGGTTTCCTGCACCTCAGCCACCATAGTGCCCTTTCCGAGGCTGTGCACCCTGCCAGCAGGTATGTAATACACATCACCAGGCTTTACGCAATAGGAGTACAAGGCATTGACAAATGAGCCATCAGTCACCATCTCACGATATTGTTTTGGACTGATCTTACGTGAAAATCCTGCTATCAGATGAGCATTCTCATCAGCCCCCAGCACATACCACATCTCAGTCTTACCCAAACAATGATGGCGTTGCATAGCCAACCCATCATCAGGATGTACCTGGACAGAAAGATCATCGTGTGCATCAATAAACTTCACCAGAAGAGGAAACTTCGCTCCAAAACGTGTATAGTTATCTGTGCCCACCAATTCATCCTTCAACAGCCGAACCAAACTAGGCAAAGTATAGCCGCGATAAACACCATTTGATACTACTGATTCAAAGCCTTCAACAGCAGATATCTCCCAACTCTCCCCCACAGCCGGTTGTCCATTGGTAATTTGTTTCAATTGATTAATTTTATCACCACCCCAAATGGTTTGTTTTAGTATGGGATGGAATTTTAGAGGATATATCATCATCATTCCTTATTTGATTTTTGGTTTCAAGCCGCGAAGTTACGAAAAAAAACCAAACAATATTTGTTAGAATAAAAGAAAATGGCTTTATTTGCATAATAATTAAATTAGCCGTACTATGACGAGCACAGTTTTTGACGAAAGCAACAAATCGGGCTTGAAGAGAGAGGATTTCAAGGCCACGGTACAGGGAAAAGAAACCGACCTGTACATACTCAAAAATCCCTTAGGTATGGAGGTGGCTGTTACCAACTACGGTTGTGCAGTTCTCTCCATTATGGTACCCGACAAACAAGGCGAATACGCCAATGTGGTACAAAGCCACGATTCCATACAGCATGTCATTAACAGTCCAGAGCCTTTCTTGGGTACAACTATCGGCCGTTACGGCAACCGCATCGCCAAAGGACATTTCATTTTAGGCCTTGAAGATTACCAACTTCACCTTACTCAAGGAGCTTACACCCTACATGGCGGACCTGCTGGATTTCATACCCGTGTATGGGATGTGGTAGATGCCAATGAATCCAAAATCATTTTCAGATATGTGTCAGTAGACGGAGAAGAAGGTTTCCCCGGTACGCTAACAATAGACATGATGTACGAAGTGGCCGATAGCCATAACGGACTATACATTACGTATAAAGCCACTACAGACAAAGATACGGTGATTAACCTGACCAACCATGGCTTCTTCAATCTACGAGGCATCGACAACCCAACCTCCTCAATTCTTGGCAATATCGTTACCATCAATGCCGACTACTACTTGCCTATAGACGAGGATTCCATCCCTACGGGTGAGATTCTGAAGGTAGAAGGTACTCCGATGGATTTCCGTACGCCCCACACGGTAGGAGAACGCATCAACGATCCATTTGAGCAACTGAAGAATGGCACGGGTTACGACCATTGCTATGTATTGAACAAGAATGAAATTGAAGAGTTTGCAGAGGCTGCCACCTGTACTGACCCTGTAAGTGGAAGACGTATGACAGTATTTACAACCGAACCTGGCGTGCAACTTTACACAGGCAATTGGTTAAACGGATTTGAAGGTGCACATGGTGCTACCTTCCCTGCACGGAGCGCTATTTGTTTCGAAGCACAACATTTCCCCGATTCTCCTAACAGGCCATACTTCCCATCTACCAGACTTAAGCCTAAAGAAACTTATCATCAGACTACAGCATACGTTTTTGATGTTGTGGACTAAGAATGGATATAATCAACAATATTAATAACTTAAAATTAAAAAAAACTATGTCACAAGAACAGAAAAAAAGCGGTAGCATGGTAGCCATTATTACCATGTTCTTCCTCTTCGCAATGATTGCTTTCGTAACCAACATGGCTGCGCCAGTAGGTAACATTTGGACAATGGACGATGCTGTGGGCAACAACCCAGCACTCGGTTTCATGGGTAACTTCATGAACTTCTTGGCTTACCTGTTCATGGGAATTCCTGCTGGTAACATGCTGACCAAGGTTGGTTACAAGAAGACTGCGCTGATTGCAATTGCAGTTGGTATCGTAGGTCTATTGATCCAGTATGCTTCTGGTTTCAGTGCAGGTGTTCCAGGCTTTAGCATCTATCTGCTGGGCGCATTTGTTTGCGGTCTCTGCGTATGTATGCTGAACACTGTTGTGAACCCTATGCTGAACCTCATTGGTGGTGGTGGTACCAAGGGTAACCAATTGCTGCAGTTGGGTGGCGCTTGCAACTCATTCGCAGGTACTATCGCTCCTATTATGGTAGGTGCATATGTAGGTGCTATTACCAAGAGCACTACTATCAACGAAGTAAGTCCTATGCTGTTTGGTGCTATCGCTATCTTCGTAATAGCTTTCATCGTTATCTATTTAGCTAAGATTGAAGAGCCTCGCCAGCAGAAGGTGGAAGTAGCTGCCGTTAAGGATCCTCACAGCCCATGGAGTTTCCGTCATTTCATCCTCGGTACAGTAGCTATCTTCTGCTACGTAGGTATGGAGGTTGGTATCCCTAACACTTTCGGTAATTTCTTGGGTAAGGAAGCTAACTTCAACCTGTTTGACCCTGCTAATTCTGCTAACGCAGCTGCTATCATCGGTGGTATGACTGGTCTGTACTGGTTGCTGATGCTGGTAGGTCGTCTGACCTCAGGCTTTATCTCTGGCAAGGTTTCTAGCCGCGCTCAGTTGCTCACAGTTTCATGCGTAGGTATTATTCTAGTACTTATCTCTATGTTCGTACCTGAAACTACAGGTGTATCTATGGTTGGTTTCAGCAACGGTTCATTCGCAGTTAACAATGTACCTTTGTTCACTGTATTTCTGGTACTGATGGGTCTTTGCACCTCTATCATGTGGGGTTGCATCTTCAACCTGGCAACCGAAGGCCTGGGTAAATACACCGAGAAGGCTTCAGGTATCTTCATGATGATGGTGGTTGGTGGCGGTATTCTGCCTCTGATCCAGAACTCTATCGTGAGCGACACCATTGGTTCACTGCGTATCAGTTACATCATCGTTGTAGCCGTTTTGGCATACATGATTTTCTATGCGCTGATTGGTAGCAAGAACGTGAACAAGGACATCAAGGTAGACTAATTTCTATTAATCACTATAGAGACGGGGCAACGCCATAGAGACGGGGCCAACGCCCCGCCTCTTTTTAACTTATATGAACCATGGAAATAGAATACGTTAGAAGTCGCTTCATCAAGCATTTCGATGGACTGACAGGAGCTGTTTACACCTCACCAGGACGTGTCAATCTGATTGGTGAGCACACCGATTATAATGGTGGCTTTGTATTTCCTGGAGCTGTTGACAAAGGTATCATGGCAGAAATCAGGCCTAACGGTACCGATAAGGTAAAGGCATATTCCATTGACCAGAAAGACTATGTGGAATTTGGCCTCAACGAGGAGGATGCTCCAAGAGCCTCATGGGCAAGATACATTTTTGGCGTATGTCGTGAAATGATCAAGCGCGGTGTAGAGGTGAAGGGCTTCAATACAGCATTTGCCGGCGATGTACCGCTGGGTGCAGGTATGTCATCATCAGCTGCTTTAGAAAGCACTTACGCATACGCACTTAACGAATTGTTTGGTAACAATAAGATAGACAAGTTCGAATTGGCAAGGGTTGGTCAGGCTACAGAGCACAACTATTGTGGCGTGAAATGTGGCATCATGGACCAATTTGCTTCCATCTTCGGCAAAAAAGGTAGCCTGATGCGCCTTGACTGCCGCTCAATGGAGTACAAGTATTACCCATTTGAACCCACTGGCTATAAACTGGTGTTGGTGGATAGCGTTGTGAAACACGAGCTTGCTTCTTCTGCTTATAACAAACGCCGTGAGAGTTGCGAGAACGTTGTGGCTGCCCTACAGAAGAAATATCCTGAAGTACAATTCCTTCGTGATGCCACTATGGACATGTTGGCTGAGGTGAAAGCTGAGGTGTCTGAAGAAGATTACATGCGTGCAGAGTATGTGATTGAAGAGATACAGCGTGTGCTTGACGTTTGCGATGCGCTGGAAAAGGGCGACTATGAAACTGTAGGTGAGAAGATGTACGAAACTCATCAAGGCATGAGTAAGCTATATGAGGTTAGTTGCGATGAGCTTGACTTCCTCAACGATGTAGCTTTTGATTGTGGAGTAACCGGTTCGCGTGTTATGGGCGGCGGTTTTGGCGGCTGTACTATTAATCTAGTGAAGGAAGAACTCTACAGTACCTTTGTGAGCGAAGTGCGCAAACGTTACTATGAGGTATTCGGCAAACGTTGCAAGATCTACGATGTAGTGATTGGTGACGGTGCACGCAGACTTATCTAAGTATTCTATAATGAAAAGAGAATAGGAATTAGGACATCCCTAATTCCTATTTTTGTAAAATAACAATGCTATGAAGATTCTCTACATCATGGATCCATACTGCAAATGGTGCTACGCAACAAGTGATGCTGTTCTGCAGCTATTCGATACCTTGGAAGGCAAGTTGCCGTTTGAAGTGATACCTGCCGGCATGTTGGCTGGCGAGTTCACGCAAGTACAATCGCCCGAAAACGCATTCGCTCATCGGAAGCTTGATGCCAGCATCACAAAGGAAACAGGCAAGGAATTCGGTGAAGGATATAAAGCGGCACTTAATGAGAAAGAAATGCTACTTGACAGTCTGGTGCCAAGTCGTGCTATCATGGCATGTCGTTCCATTGCCCCCCAACTCGCCTTGCAGTTTACCCATCATATCCTGCATGCTCGCTATAAAGATGGCAAAGATTTAACCGACGATACAGTTTATTTGGAAATCTGTGAGCAGCTTGGCATTGACAAGCCTACATTCTTCCAACATTTCTCATCACCAGAGAATGATGAGAACACCCGACAGGCTTTCCTTTTTGCAGAGAAATATGCAGAACACTACCCCACTCTTATTTATGAAGAAGGAGGTGAGATGGATATCCTGACGGAAGGCTTTTCACCCTATTCTTTATTAGAGCTGCGCCTCAGCAAATTATTGAAAAGAAGAAATAGAAATGTTCAGGATTAAACATTAGTATAGCCTAACCCTGAACATTAATATAGTTTTGCATTAAATGCTAGTAATGTGATTACGGCAATGCTATCTGTTTGGCTTTGGCCTCCTGGTATTCTGCCAACATCTCAGTCATAACTTCTGCTACGGTCTGGATACCCTTGCCCTTGAACTGCGATGCATTCTGGCCAATTTCCACCTCTCCGTTTACCAAATCACCTTCAAAGATACCTATACGGTTACGTCCTGCACCGATAATCTCCAACAACTGCTCGGCTGTAGCCCCTTCCGCCTCGGCCTTGTCAAGCTGTTCACGATATGGGTTTTTAGCCATACGGGTTGGTGACAGTTTCTTTAATATCAGCATGGTATCGCCTTCTTCCAGATTCAGGCAGAAATTCTTGAAAGCCTCACTGGCAGAACTCTCCACTGTCAGCGCAAAACGAGTACCTATCTGCACGCCCTCTGCACCCAATGCATAAGCAGCTAACATCGACGGACCACTACCTATACCTCCAGCAGCAATTAAAGGCAATGAAGTAGCCTGACGTACAGCTGGTATCAAACACATAGTGGTGGTTTCCTCACGACCATTATGGCCACCCGCCTCAAAGCCTTCTGCTACCACAGCATCTACACCGGCGTCTTCACACTTCTTGGCAAACTTGGACGAAGACACCACATGCACTACCATGATACCACGTTCTTTGAGCCAGCCAGTCCACTTCTTCGGGCTGCCAGCAGAGGTAAATACCACCTTCACGCCAGTCTCAGCAATAATATGCATCATTTCTTCTACTCCAGGCTTCATCAGAGGCACATTCACGCCAAATGGCTTGACTGTAGCCGCCTGACATTTCTCAATATGTTCCTTCAGCAGCTCAGGTGTCATAGAGCCAGCACCTATCAAGCCCAAGCCACCGGCATTACTCACCGCAGCTGCCAAACGCCAGCCACTACACCAAGCCATACCACCTGCAATCACAGGATAATCTATACCGAAAAGAGATGTAATTCTATTCATATTTCCCATATTTATTATTTGAGGCTGCAAGATACGAATTATTTTTCACACTGCAAACTGTCGGGTAACACTGCATCATAGTTTTTCAGCACTTCCAGTGTCTTCTTTATATTCCGTTTGTTTCGGAAATCCCAGTATTCTTTTGTAAAAAACTTTGTCAGATGATAAGCCAAGTCACCTGTATAAGTGAGGCCATTTGAAGGTGGAGGAGCATAAAGCGGCATGTTTATCTGCATCTTGACTTCAGCCTGCTTGGGGAGTTTCAATTTAGGCATGGTGGTATCAAACTCCATCCACGGCTTCTCACTAACAACAGACTGACTTCCTACGAAGCCATTCTCCCTCAGTTCCTCCAGTGCACGAGGGTTGAGCTTAATTTCCCCATCAGTTTTCAGCAACTGATCCAGACGAAGGGAATCAGCTTGTGTCCATTCTTGGGCACACACAAAGCCCCATGCCATCATCATTGACAGCATCAATAGTAGTCTTAGTCTCATTTATTCAAGGGTTTACCACCACCTATAATCTGAACCTGCTAAGGGCTCATCTACTGCGGTATCGATAACAGATAATATGCCAGAATGCTTTGTCTTGTTCCACCACCTACGATAATGGGCAGCAGCATCCAGCAACTCATCATCACTCAAGAAATATATACCTTCATAGTTGACTGCATCTTTATGCACCATACGGCTTCCTAAAGAAGCATTGCTCCCTACACGAATGGACTCTATCACCCATAGCACACACTCACCTAGCCGGGGCTTGCCACCTGCGAGATAAGACACAGGAGCCAAAGGGAAAGACGGTATCTCTGTCAGGTCTTCAGCATAATAAAGCAAAGCTTCAATATCTTCCATTGTAAATTGTGGCATAATCACTGTGCCTGTTTCTTCATTCACTGCCAAAGCACCATCTTTGAGCTGCTTGACAAACAAATCCACATCAGGGTTCTTTATGTCCAGCGTATCTTCTGAGCAACTCACCCAAGTAAGCACCAATGACATCAGCATCAGCAAAAATCCATTACGGCCTATCGATCTCATAATTCTGCAGATTTAAGGGTTAATAACTCATGCGGACACCGCACAATAGATTCACATTGACAGCCTGCTCTGTACGCAGTGTACGGGCAGTGCCATCGGTATCAAAATAGTGAGAAACAGATGGTTCTGCATAGACAGCCAAGTTGTCGCTGAACTTATATCGCAACCCTAACCCTGCCGTAGCAGCCAGCTGCACAGGTTCTTCACTGAAACTCTTACCCAACAGTTTCTCTACCACACCTCCTACGCTAGCATACACATCCACTTTCTTGCCCTCAGCAAGATTCACATCCAACTTCACAGGCAAAGAGAGAGATGACTGGTTCTCGTCATTATGCACCGGCAAGTAATTATACAGCAAACCAGTCTCAACAGCCAATGTCTTGTTAAGTTTACGCTCCACTGTCATACCTGCCGTCAGAGGCATTTTGAAGTCACCCTTTGGACTGACAGTTCCAAATGCAGGTTTCAATGCCCACTTGGATGATTTACTATTAGAATAGCCTGTCGAAGCAGCTGTCTCGCTTTCAGTTTCGGCCAAGTCACCGTTTGAGGCGTTAACCAATCCGTTGAAAGGTTTTCCCCCATTGATATAGCCATGTTCGATAATCTGGAATGTCACTTCTACAGGCACCATCTCATCATCGTCATCAGTTTCAGTAACCTCAGTTGACCCTAAAGAAACAGGAGTAAGACCATTGACAATGGAAGGTTGATGATTGGTATTTGCCAATTGACCATTCACATGAGCAGTGGTAGCTAACTGTTGTTTATCATTATTATATGTTAAAGGGATATCGGCTTTAGGCAAATTACTCATGGGAGATGTCTCCAAAGTGGCAGACACCTCAGAAAAGGCTTGCTGTATTTCCTGTTCCTGGAAATTAAGGTACCAGAATACCATCGACCCCAATGCCAGAACCAACAACACAGAAGCAGCTGCCATCCATTTGCGATAAATAGGCCTGAGTACAGCACGCTTGGCAGGAGCTACATCTTCAGGTTGCGCCATAACAGTCGAAAGGTCTTTCTCCAAGCCCTCCCAGAAGCCCTCCTTCACAGGCATCTTAGCATCAGCTAAGCCTCTGAACAATGCTGAAAAGTCATCTTTTTCCTTCATGCTCGATAAACTGTTTAATCTTCGTAGCCAACAATTTCTTTGCATATCTGAATTGAGACTTCGATGTTTCTGGCTGGATGTGCAACAATTCTGCAATCTCCTTATGCGACTTGTCTTCAAAAACAAAGAGGTTGAACACCATCCTGCATCCTTCTGGCAACTGTGCCACCATGTGCATCAGCGTCTCCTCATCTATTCCACTGGCTTCATACATAACAGCCTTTTCATCCACATCTGGCATATCAGGCAGTTCCTCGTTGTCCATCAGCATCAGTCTGCTGGCACTTTTACGCCTCATGAAATCAATGGCCTGTGCACTCATCACTTTATACATCCAACTTTTCAAGGCACTTTCACCTCGGAAAGAAAAGTTTGTAAAGATTTTGATAAACCCATCGTGCAGCACATCGTAAGCGTCATCTAAGTTGCCTGT
>JAEEGL010044200.1_pt1 | contig 21050 bp, 22 predicted proteins | sample 9134231 | NCBI WGS metagenome assembly JAEEGL01 (sample SAMN16246548, study PRJNA631951) | gut metagenome | biome: gut microbiome; feature: rumen; material: fiber-attached | host: Bos | place: Iran: Karaj | collected 2018-10 | reverse complement strand
GAGTTTGTTTTGTTTACAACATAAGTTTTTTGTGATATTATAAGTAAAATATTGAAAGGAGGTCCTTTTATGGCAGGTATGAATATCGGCATTGACTTCGGTTCATCGTCAACCATTATCACCGAGCAGGGCAAAGGTATAATTCTCGACGAACCGTCTGTAATCGCTCTTGATATTGAAACAAAATATCCCGTTGCATTCGGTAATAACGCCTACACCATAGACGGAAGGACCGACGACAATATTGAAGTTATTCACCCCGTATTGAACGGCGTTATCTCGCATTATTCATACGCTCAGAAGCTTTTGCGCTATTATCTGCAAAAGGTTCTCGGCAATAAGGTTTTCAAACCTAACGTTATTATTACCGTTCCGAGCGGTGCCACGAATCTCGACAGGCGCACGTTTGTAGACGTAGTTATTTCGTCGGGCGCAGGCAAGGTTTGCCTTATAGAGGAATCGCTTGCTTCCGCAATCGGCGCAGGCATAAACGAAAGGTCTATGTCGGGCAGAATGCTCGTCAATCTCGGAGGCGGCTCCGTTGATATTTCGGTTATTACTATGGGAAATATTGCGGTTTCAAATACGGTCAGGGTAGGGGGAATCGACCTCGACAAGGCCATATCAAGATATCTTCAGCGCAACCGCGATATTCTTATAGGACCGCTGACTGCCGAGAGGCTGAAAATCTGTCTTGGTTCGGCGATTAAGCGCGAGGAGGAAATTGCGCTCGTTACCTTCGGCAAGAGCGGACTTGACAATATGCCGATATCGTTTGAAATCACTTCGACCGAAATATTCAACTGTATTGAAGAACAGCTTGAACAGATGATAAACGGTATCAAGAGCGTACTTGAAAAAACGCCGCCCGAGCTTATCGGCGATATTTCCGACAACGGAATACTGCTTACGGGCGGAACCGCATTACTGTTCGGTATGGAAAAGAGAATTTCCGAGGAAACCGGAATTGAGGTAAAGACGGTTAAAGATCCGCTTTATAATACAATGAACGGTGTTAATTCAATTCTTGATAATTTCGATATGCTTACGGAAGGTTACAGTTTCCAGAACGTTCACCATATAAACTGAAAGCTCTGTTAAAAACAGAGCTTTTTCTTATTACAGTTCAATTTTGATATTGTATTTCTTAAGCCAGTAATCTGTCTGTATGAAATACGCAATAGTCTGAGCGGTTGTCATAAGCTGACCGTAGAAGTTCTGCGGAATATCATTGTCAATAAACTCGGAAAGTCTGTCTTTGTTCACGAATGCAAACATCGGCGAACCTTCGTCGAGGATTTTTTTCAGCTCTTTTCTGACGGTTTTCAGGTATTCGGGGTTGTGAGTTTTGGGATAAGGACTCTTTTTTCTCCACAGTACTTCCTCGGGCAGATAATCACGGAACGCTTCCCTTAACAGACCTTTTTCATATCCCTTGTAATCCTTGAATTCCCACGGAACATTATATAGATACTGAGCAATTCTGTAATCGCAGTACGGTACGCGGACATCAACGCCGGCAAGCGCGCTCATTCTGTCGGTCCTGTCAACAAGCGTCATCATAAACCAATCGGTATTAAGCTTCATAAGCTCTTTTTTTCGGCTTTCGTTATCGGTACGCTTTAGCTTTGAAGCAGAATTGACTGTATTAATGTATTTGTCGTAAACAAACTGCTCACAGTCAAAGCTTTCAACCAAATCCTTATTAATCAGACTCTTGCGCAGAATGTCAGAATGCGCCCAGGGAAACCCGTTTGGATTGTCAAGCTTGGGATCGCGGTACCACGGATACCCTCCGAATAGCTCGTCGGAGCACTCGCCCGAAAGTGTAATTTTATATTCGTTTCTGATTTCTTTTAAGAAAATATAAAGTGACGAGTCTATATCAGCCATACCCGGCAAATCACGCGCGTCAACGGCATCAAACAGTGCGTCGTAAAGCTGCTGTGAATCAACGACAATCAGCTCGTTGTCAAGATTGAAGCGTTGCTTCATCATCTCAATATACTCTGCATCGCTGTCGGGCTGAAAACGGCTTTTCTTAAAGTATTTTTCGTTATCACGGTAGGTAACCGAAAAAGTTTTCAGTCTGTTTGACCGGTTATTAAGAACCTTATTGGCAACAGAAGTAATAATACTTGAATCAAGACCGCCGGATAACATAGTACAGACCGGAAAATCACTTTCCAGCTGTCTTTCAATGGAATCGGTTACAAGATAACGAACCGCTTCAACGGTTTGTTCAAAGCTGTCGGTGTGTTCTTTTGCTTCTAAATCCCAATACCTTTCTATACTCAGCCCGTCTTTTGAAAACATTCCGCAGTGTGCGGGCTTAAGCTCACAAATATCCCTGAAAACACCGTAACCGAGCGTTCTGCCCGGACCTATAAGCATTAACTCCATAACGGAATTTATATCAATCACTGGCTTTATCTCGCTGTTTTCAAGCATTCCTTTTATTTCCGAGGAAAAGATAAAGTTATTGTTTGCGTTTGAATAAAACAGCGGTCTTACTCCCATTCGGTCGCGCGCAAAGAAAAGCTCTTCATTTTCAAAATCCCAGATACAAAAGGCGTAAACTCCGTTTATAAGTTTAAGAACATCTTTACCGAAACTTATATATCCTTTCAGTAAAAGTTCAAAGTCGTCGCCGTCCTCAATACAGCATCCTTTTTCCGACAGTTTTTGCTTTATCTCATCACGGTTTGAAAGCGCGCCGTCAAGAAGCAACAGATACTTCTTATCATATATTCGTTTCAGATAGGGCAGGGGCTCGGTTTCCCTGTTATCGGAACACAAAAGATTCTGAATAAACGCGGTTTTGTCCGTTATATAGCTTGCCTGGTCATCGGGGCCTCTGTGCGACAGTCTTTTCTTTATTTCTTCAAATTCCTCAACCCGTTTTGAAAGATATCCCGAAAATGATATTTCACCTGAAATAGCGCTCATAATAACACCTCTCTGTTTTTTAATAATATATGAGCGACTGCTTGTATCATATAATAAAGGTTTGTTAAAAATATTTACTTGCATTATTCACAGTTTCAATGTATAATACAATCTGTTATCAAATTTTTGGAGGACTCACATGTTATCTATAGTTAATTACCTCGCATGGTCTTTATTCGGAAACGGCGGTAACGCCGGTGCTGACGGTACTGCAGCAACAACTGCAGGCGGCAACCCGTTCAGCTTTATTATCCTTATGGTTGTGCTTTTCGGCGGTATGTATTTCCTTACCATCCGTCCTCAGAAGAAGCAGCAGAAAAAGGATCAGGAAATGAGAGAGAATACCCAGATAGGCGACGAGATTACCACTATCGGCGGTATTATGGGCAGAGTTGTTACGGTTAAGGATGACAGCATAGTTATCGAAACCGGCGCTGACAGAAACAAGATGAAGCTTGCCCGCTGGGCTATACAGACCAACAATACTGCGGTTGAAAAGGTTCAGGCTGAAAGAGAAGCCGCAAGAGCCGCTCAGGAAAAGGCTGCAGCCGAAAAGAAGTCTAAAAAAGAAGATAAATAAGGTTATAATCAAAACGTTCCCTTCATACTCTTTATTAGAGTATGAGGGGGATTTTTTATGAGAAAAAGTGCCGATAACAAAAACGATACGCTCGCTTCATTAATATTAAAGTGTTTAATTAACGCATTTATATCATTAATAGTATTTATAATTCTGACGCTGATTTTAACTGCTTTTTCAGCTTCAAGCGTGTATGTAAAAGATAATTCTAAGATTATATTGTTTGCCTTGCTTGTAATATGCTGTACGGTGAACGGTGCTGTAAATGCGTTTACGGTTAAGCTTAAAGCCATTTTTTCGTCGTCGATATCAGCTCTTTTCTTTATGGTTTTGCTTTTCTTATTGTTTATTATTGTTAACGGATTTACGTTTACTTTTAACAGTCTGATTTGTTTATTTATAAGTATAACAGTTACGGTTATATCGGCTGTTATTTTCAAAAATATAAGGAGATAAGATTTAATGAAAAGACGTTTCAAATCATCGAGAAGTATTTATAAAAAAGGGATACTCAGAAACAATGAAAAGCTTATTATACTGACGTTTTCATTTATAACGGGTCTAATCTGCGGAGCGCTGACTGTAAGAACGGGACATCCGCTTTTAATTGATTTTATTAACAAACTGACCGGGGATTCAATTCTGGCAAAGGGTTCTCAGTCGGTTTTCAACAATTTTCTTGCATATTTTCTGCCCGATTTCATAGCTGTTATAGTATCCTGCATATTCGGTTTATCTGTTCTGGGAGAACCGATAATATGTATGATTCCGCTTATAAGGGGTATGGGTATAGGATTAAATATAGCGAGCATTTATTCAGTTTATAAATCAGAGGGTTTATTGTATGCGTTATTATTGATTATACTTCCTTACTGCTTTAGCTGTGCTTCAATGATTATAGCCTGCAAAGAGAATATAATAACTTCAAAGACAATAAGAAAAAGGCTTAAATCGGCACAGACCGATCAAGCCCTTGACTATAAAATGTACGCCGTAAGAACGGCTGTGATACTGCTGATTATCTTTATTTCTTCGGTTTCAGGCAGCATTCTGTGTTATTTATTGTTTTCCAAGGTTAATCCTCTCGGTTAACCTTAGGCGGAATCTTTGGTAAATCTTGTTTTACGTCGGCAAGCGGATTTAACTCGGAAGCTTTTCTGAGCTGTTCGTCAACAATGTGTGTGTAAATTTCAGTGGTGCCGAGATTCTCGTGACCGAGTATTTCCTTGAGAACGAGAACGTCAACGTCGCCATACTGATACATCAGTGTTGCGGCGGTGTGACGAAGCTTATGGCAGGACAGTCCGCGTCCGCCAAGACCCGCTTTTTCAAGATTGTCATAGACAAGCTTCTGTACCGTCTTGGGACTGATGCGCTGAAGCCGTCCGGAAAGGAATAAAGCGTCCTTATCCTTAACCTGATCAACGGGACGTACTGCCATATAATTCTTGATTGCCGTAAGGCAGGCTTCGTTGAGATAAACAGTTCTTTCCTTATTGCCTTTACCGGTAATATAAAGAGTATTATTATCTCTTATATCCTTATAATTAATTGAAACAAGCTCAGACAGTCGGAGTCCGCAGTTTAAGAACAGAGTTATTATGCAGTAATCTCTTTCCTTATACTTGCCGTCAACAACGCTTAACAGCTTCTTTGCTTCGTCGAGGGTAAGGTATTTAGGCTTTGATTTCTTAAGCTTCGGTGTTTCGAGTTCTTCCATGGGATTCTCGTCAAGAAGCTTTCTCTGCAGCGTAAGATACTTGAAGAAGGCGCGAATTGAAGCTACCTTACGCGCTCTGGCTGCTGAATCGTTATTTCTGACGTCCTTGCAGTACGATAAAAATGTGTAAGCATCCAGCAAGGTAACATTTTTAAGAAATTCTATATCAATATCCTTGATATCTACGTCTTCAATCTTGACAGAGGAGGGGACAAGTCCCTTATGAAGCTTAAGAAACTTAAGAAACAGTTTATTGTCAAGGCAGTATTCCTCAACGGTGAGCGAGGATTTGTTCTTGACAACGTAAATGTGATTCAGAAATTCAAGCAGCAAAAACGGAAGCTCGGTTGAATTTGCATATTTCATATTATCAGCTCCTTATACGAAACACCAATAACGCCGTGAAACAGTTTCACAAGATAGCGGTTAATTCATAAACGATAGGCGAAATACTGATTTAAGTATAATACAAAAAGATAAATAAGACAAGATGTTTTGTATATTATATAATTATGATATCAAAAAATTTGCTTAAATATAGCGAAAATTTCACAATTTATTTAATATACAAAAATTGATTAATAAATTAAATGTTTTATATATTTATTGATATTTTTAGTCTGAACTGACAATTCTGTCTTTAAAATTGTAAAACGCCTGAAAACCGTATCAAATAGAAATCTTCCGAACATACAAAGTATCATCCGAAAAAAAACTGAGCGGCTGGAAACGAGAGGTCATTTTCAGCTCTCTGTCAAAATAGTTTGAATTCTAACTCAGATAATATTAAAGTTAAGAAATTAATACAAAGAAATAATAACGCATGAGTTTATATTAAATTAAACGTATGAATTATGCATTAATATTATTCTATAAGGTAAAGAGTTGCAAAGAAGCTTACTTAAACAATATGACAGTTCATTTGCCGGCGACAAGGCTTAAACGCCCAAAAATGCCGTTTTTACCCTTATTTTGCCCAAAATTACTCCCCTTAATTATACAAAATATTAATTATGTATAATTAGGTTTATTTTTTTTAGGGGCTTCTTTTTATTTCTCCCTGCCAAAAAACAAATATAAAATCAGCCATATCACTGGCTGATTAATCATTCTGTTACTGTTCTTCTTTTTCAAACAGCGCTGCAAACTGCTCAATCTTATCGTTATCTGTATCTAGGAACGTATCAACCGCAGCATTTACAATACTGCCGACATTTATATCAAACAGCTTATCGGTTTTAATCTTCTGACCGTATTTCTTAGTCATTTTTTTGGAAACCATATACACCGTTGTGAGCGTTGCTCCTGCAAGCACGGTTCCGAAAAGATTTGACCACGTTCCCTTTTTCATGTCAATTCCTCACTTTTCAATAATCGGTATCAGACTGCCGACATCGGACAATTCTCCGTCAGACAAGCTTACAGCTTCGATACCGTAGTTTTTTATAAACGATTTAATATCTTCATATGATTTATGTAATCTGATATTACCGCAAAAAGCAATTATATCATTTGCTATCTTGCCGGCGCAACCGCCGATAAAGCCGTAAGAGTAGCCCTTCAGAGCCACACTCCCCTTTTCGACGTATAAAGCGTCAAGCTTTTCGGCTTTGAGAGCCTTGTATATACCCTCATCATCCGTAATAAAGGCACTGCCGTTAACGGGCAATACGGAGCATTTGCAATAGCCCTGCTTTACGTTTATAAGCTTCAGGGCTTTTTCAACGGCAAAATCGAGGACACTTTTATCGGTTAACGCCTTATTACAAATGATTATATCATTTGTAATTACACAATTCAACCTGCAGTCTGAAGGATAAGTATTTTCTACCCTTTCAAAGGCGGAAATCACTGTAAACCCAAGCAGTTCGAGCTTATTTCTGAGACCTTTTTGAGAAGCGTCAAGTATAATCTTGCCGTCACCGATATAGTTAACGAACAAATCGGCGTGAGATTTCAAAGGAGTGTCAAATACAGCGTTATCGTCACTGTAAACTGCTTCAACTCCAAGCATATTAAGCTCGGATTCATAAGGTTTAACAAGGCTTCCGCAGATAAGCTTTGTAACATTATTCTGCGGCAGATTAGGCGTTTTAATAAAGCTCATAATCAACCCATTATCGCGTCAAATGCCTGACGGATATTGCTGACACCGATTACCTCGATATCCTCTTTAAGAGTGTTCTTAAGCTTCTGAAGATTATATTTCGGAACTACACAGCGTCTGAATCCCAGCTTTGCGGCCTCTTTAATTCTCTGCTCACAGTTTGAAACCGCTCTGATTTCACCGCCGAGACCTATCTCACCGAAAGCGAGCACGTCCTCTGCAACGGCATAATCCTTCAGGCTTGAAACTATCGCGAGCGCAACGGACAAATCAGCAGCAGGCTCGTCGATTTTAAGACCGCCGATTATATTAACGTAGCAGTCCATATTACCGATAAAATACCCTGCCCTTTTCTCGAGAACAGCTATAAGCATCGCCATACGGTTATAGTCGATACCCGACGCCATTCTGCGCGGATTGCCGAAGCCCGTAGGAGTAACGAGGCTCTGAACCTCCGCCATAATCGGACGGGAGCCTTCCATAATGCAGGCAACACAGCTGCCCGAGGTGTTCTTCGGCTTACCTGATATCAGCATCATTGAGGGATTGGATACCTCTTCAAGACCGGTATCGAGCATTTCAAACATACCTATCTCATTGGTTGAGCCGTAACGGTTTTTAACAGCTCTTAAAATACGGTAAGAGAAGTTTCTGTCGCCTTCAATATAAAGCACGGCATCAACTATATGCTCTAAAACCTTAGGTCCCGCTATGTTGCCGTCCTTATTGACGTGTCCGACAATTATAATCGGTATATTCATACTCTTTGCAGTACGCATAAAGAGATTTGTGGTTTCCCTGACCTGAGTTACGCTTCCCGACGAGGATGAAAGCTCGGGTATATTCATGGTCTGAATAGAGTCAATCATTACAATATCGGGCTTTTGCGAAGCTATAACTTCGCAGATATACTGCGCGTCAGTCTCGCACAATACAGACAGATTCTCGGAATTTACCTTCAATCTGTTCGCTCTTAATTTAAGCTGATGAGCCGACTCCTCTCCAGAAACGTAGAGTATTTTAAGCGTTTTACCGAGAGGCTGGCAAATCTGCAAAAGAAGGGTTGATTTACCGATACCCGGATCACCGCTGAGAAGCACAATAGAGCCTTTTACCAGACCGCCGCCGAGTACGCGGTTAAGCTCTTTAAGTCCCGTATCAAAGCGGTGCTCGGTATCGGCGGTAATCTCCTTAAGAGAATACACCTTGCTTCTGTTGGTATTAAGAGATGAAGAACTCTTTTTAGCCGTGCTTTCTGTACGCATTTCTTCCTCGAGCGTGCTCCATGACTTGCATTTCGGGCACTGGCCGAGCCACTTCGAAGTCTCGTAACCGCACTCTGAGCATACATATACTGATTTAATTTTTTCAGCCATAGTTTAACTTCCTTGTAAATAGTTTATAATTCCGTTTGCTATACATTCGGCAATTCTTTGCTGATAATCTTCGGTTTTAAGCTTTGCCAGCTCTTCTTTGTTTGTCATAAAACCGCATTCCACAAGTACTGCGGGACGGCGGGCATTATATATAAGATAGACCTCACTGCCGCACTGCTTTATCTGACGCGTATTGTCGGGCTGAAGTTCGGTTAAGACAGACGACTGAATACTCTGCGCTATCTCCCTGCTTTCGTCAGTATTCGGGGAATAGAAAACCTGAGTTCCCCAGTACTTCGGCGAGGTATAACTGTTCTGGTGAATGCTGACGAATAACGAGTTTTCCGTGTCATTTATAAGCTTCATTCGGTTGCGTATATCCGACACCTTTTTCTCGCGTATGGTTTTGGCGTCCGGATTGTTCAGAGCCTCGTCTGAGCTTCGCGTAAGTACGGTTTTTATGCCGTTTTCTTTAAGAATTGCATCAAGCTTCAGTGCAATCTGCAGGTTTATATCCTTCTCGTTTGTTCCGTCATCTGCAACCGCTCCTCCGTCAAAGCCGCCGTGTCCCGCGTCAACTATAACCGTAACCGTATCGGGTTTGATGTTATCGGAAACGGTAAAAACAGAATTAGAGCTGACGAAATAAAGCAGATATCCGCTTACAGCTATTATGATAACGGAAAACAACAGAATATATAAGTACAGTCTTTTCACACAATCACCTCTGTAGATTGTATGAAAAAGCATTTGTCCTATATTCTAAATACGGGTATCAAGCAGGTCAACATACTTTTCTTTATACTCTTCAAAGCGGTTTTCATCAAGCGCGTCACGGATTTCGCGCATCAGCGTATTATAGAAATAAAGATTGTGCATCACGCAAAGCCGCATGGCGAGCATTTCCTTAGCTTTGAAAAGATGTCTTATATAGGCCTTTGAGAAGTGCTGACAGGTAGGACACTGACAGCCTTCTTCAATCGGTGTATCGTCGTCAAGATACTTTTCGTTGCTTATGTTTATAATTCCCGAATGTGTAAACAGATGGCCGTGACGGGCATTTCTCGACGGCATAACGCAGTCGAACAAATCAACTCCGCGCGAAACGGCCTCAATAATATTACCTGGAGTTCCGACGCCCATCAGATAACGGATTTTATCGGCGGGCATATAGGGCTCAACTGCCGAAATTATACGGTACATATCCTCCTTGGGCTCACCGACCGCAAGGCCGCCGATAGCATAGCCGTCAAGGTCGAGTTCGGCTATCTGCTTCATATTCTCTATACGTAAATCCTCGTATGTACAGCCTTGATTTATACCGAAAAGAAGCTGATTATTATTGACAGTATCGGGCAAGGAATTTAGCCTTTCCATTTCCGCCTTGCAGCGAATGAGCCAGCGTACGGTTCTGTCCGCTGCCTCTTTTGCATATCTGTATTCGGCGGGATTCTCTACGCACTCGTCGAACGCCATCGCAATAGTCGAGCCGAGATTGGACTGAATTCTCATACTTTCCTCAGGCCCCATAAATATATGACGGCCGTCAACGTGTGAGTTGAAATTGACACCCTCTTCTTTAATCTTTCGTAGCTTCGCAAGTGAGAAAACCTGAAATCCGCCCGAATCGGTGAGTATAGGTCCTTCCCATCGGGTGAATTTGTGAATACCTCCGAGCTTTTTGACAAGCTCATCGCCGGGCCTGACGTGAAGATGATAGGTATTGCAAAGCTGAACCTGACAGCCGAGCTCTTTAAGGTCAAGCGCGGACACAGCGCCCTTGATTGCTCCGCAGGTAGCAACGTTCATAAAAGCAGGCGTCTGAACGGTACCGTGAACGGTCACGAACTCCCCTCGCCTTGCGTTGTTCTCTTTTTTTATCAGCTTGTACATAATCTCTCCGTCATAATAAAAGCATACAGTCGCCGAATGAGAAAAATCTGTATTCGCTCTCTACGGCGTGCCTGTAAGCGTCAAGTACTTTTTCGCGGTTATAAAACGCAGAAACGAGCATAATCAAAGTGCTCTCGGGCAGATGAAAATTAGTCAGCAGGCCGTCAATGCACTTGAATTCGTAACCCGGATAAATAAAAATATTCGTCCAGCCGTCGGCTTCGGTTATCTCACCGTTGAAGGTCGCTACGCTCTCAAGCGTGCGGCAGCTTGTAGTTCCTACGCTGATTACACGCTTACCCTTTTTCTTGGTTTCGTTAATAAGGTCTGCCGTCTCTTTGGGAAGATAATAATGCTCCGAATGCATCTTATGGTCTTCGATATTTTCAGCCTTTACGGGACGGAACGTGCCTATACCGACGTGAAGCGTAACATAACCGATATTAACGCCTTTTTCGCGTATTTTTTCAAGTATTTTATCAGTAAAATGAAGTCCTGCAGTCGGCGCAGCCGCAGAGCCTAACTCCTTGGCGTAAACCGTCTGATATCTCGACTGGTCCTCAAGCTTTTCGGTTATGTAATGCGGCAATGGCATCTCGCCGACCTTTTCAAGCACGTTAAAGATATTGTTGCCCTCGTAACTGAATTTCGCAAGTCTGTTTCCGTTGTCCAGAACATCAATGATTTCCGCTTTCAGAATTCCGTCACCGAAAACGAAACGAGTCCCCTGCTTTGCCCTTCTTCCGGGACCGGTAATAACCTCCCATACGTCGTTTTCCTTTTGCGTGAGCATCAGGAATTCAACGTGCGCGCCCGTGTCCTCTTTAATGCCGTAAAGACGTGCGGGAAGCACCTTGGTATCGTTTAAGATAAGGCAATCGCCCGCTTCAAGATAATTGACAATATCGTAAAAGTGTTTATCTTCAATAACGTCGGTTTTACGGTCAATAACGAGCATTCTCGACGCATCCCGCGGTTCTATGGGCGTCTGTGCAATACGTTCTTTGGGTAAATCGTAATAAAAATCAGATTTTTTCATTAAAAAACTCCAAAAATGTTATAAAAATAACTAAAGGTAGTCAAAAAAAATTGACACACACAATGTATAGTAGTATTATATTATAAATATAAAATAATATCAATCTAAAAATTCAAATTTGTCCTCTTTAGGATAACATTATTCGGAGGTAATTACAAGTGGAAAAGAAGTATAACGTAGGTATAATAGGCGCAACGGGTATGGTAGGTCAGAGATTTATCTGCCTGCTCGCCAATCACCCGTGGTTTAATATAAAAGTCCTTGCCGCAAGTCCGCGTTCGGCAGGTAAGCCGTACTGTGAGGCTGTCGGTGCAAAATGGTGTATGGACGTTGACATTCCCGACAGTGTTAAGGACATAGTTGTAATGAACGCAACGGACGACGTTGAAAAAATTGCTTCGCTCGTTGACTTCGTGTTCTGTGCCGTTGATATGAAGAAGGATGAGATTAAGTATCTCGAGGAAAGATACGCAAAGGCAGAGTGCCCCGTTGTTTCGAACAACAGCGCTCACAGACATACGCCCGACGTACCGATGGTGCTTCCCGAGCTTAATCCCGAGCATACGGCAATTATTCCCGAGCAGAGAAAACGTCTCGGCACAAAGCGCGGATTTATCGCAGTTAAGCCTAACTGCTCGCTTCAGGGCTATGTTCCCGCTCTCTTCCCCGTTGACAAGGCAGGCTATACCGTTAAGGATGTTCTCGTGTGCACATATCAGGCTATATCCGGTGCAGGAAAGACCTTTGAAACATGGCCCGAGATGGTTGATAACGTAATCCCCTTTATAGGCGGCGAGGAAGAAAAGAGTGAAAAGGAACCGCTTAAAATCTGGGGTTCAATCAACGGCTCCGTTATAGAGGATTCGACAAGACCTAACTTCACCGCTCAGTGCCTCAGAGTTCCCGTTTCAAACGGCCACATGGGCGCGGTATTCGTAAGATTTGAGGACGGCAAAAAGCCGACAAAGGACGAGATGCTCAAAATCTGGCAGGAATACAAGGGCGCTCCGCAGAAGCTTAACCTTCCCTCAGCTCCCAAGCAGTTCCTCAATTACTTCACCGAGGACAATATGCCTCAAACCAAGCTTAACCGCAATCTTGAAAACGGTATGGCTATTTCGATAGGCAGACTCCGTGAAGACACTCAGTTTGATTATAAATTCGTATGTCTTTCGCACAACACGCTTCGCGGCGCAGCGGGCGGCGCAGTTCTTCTCGCTGAATTGCTCTGTGCAGAAGGTTATATGGATTAATTTGGAGGTAATGATATGAAGAAACCTATTTTTACCGGTGCCGGCGTTGCAATAGTAACCCCCTTCACCGAGGACAACAAAATTAATTACCCCGTATTAAAGGACTTAATCGAGTTCCAGATTGAAAACGGTACCGACGCAATTATTATATGCGGCACTACCGGCGAGGGCGCAACACTTGAACACGACGAGCACGTTGAAGCCATCCGCTTTACCGTCGAGACTGTAGCGGGCAGAATTCCCGTTATCGCTTCGACCGGTTCAAATGATACCGAGTATTCGTTAAAGCTCTCACTTGCGGCTCAGGAGGTCGGCGCTGACGCTCTCCTGCTTATCACGCCTTATTATAATAAGGCTTCACAGCAGGGACTTATAAAGCACTTCACCTATGTTGCAGACAGAGTTAATATTCCGATAATTCTTTACAACGTTCCGTCAAGAACGGGTTGTGAAATCAAGCCCGAAACCTATGCCGAGCTTTGCAAGCACCCGATGATTTACGGTACGAAGGAAGCTACCGGCAATCTCTCGGCAATAGCTAAGACTATTTCGCTTTGCGACAGCGATTTCGCGGTTTATTCGGGCAACGACGACCAGATTACCGCTATTGCATCTCTGGGCGGTCTGGGCGTTATTTCGGTTCTTTCAAATATCTGCCCGAAGGTTGCTCACGATATCGCTCAGTATGCGGTTGACGGCGACTTCAGAAAGAGCGCGGAGCTTCAGCTCAAATATCTTGAGCTCTGCGACGATATGTTTATGGACGTTAACCCAATTCCTGTTAAGATGGCGATGAATATGATGGGTATGAACGTCGGTGATTTACGTCTTCCGCTTTGCGAAATGAACGAGGCTAACACGGCTAAGCTCAAAGCGGTACTTAAAAAATACGAGTTAATCTGAATTTGATTTAGGATGTGAAAATATGACAAGGCTTATTTTAAGCGGCTGTTTCGGAACTATGGGTAAGGTCATCACTCGCTGTGTTGAAAAGCGCGATGACTGTGAAATTGTTGCCGGCGTTGATATTAACGAGGGCAGCACCTCCTACCCTGTCTATAAATCATTTGATGCCGTAACTGAAAAAGCCGATGCCGTCATTGATTTTTCGCATCCTTCTGTTTTAAGCTCGCTGCTTGCGTTCTGCAAGGTAAATAAGTATCCGGTTGTAATAGCTACGACCGGTTTAAGCGATGCACAAAAGGCTGAAATTGAAGAAGCGGGAAATGAAATCCCCGTTTTCTTCTCGGCAAATATGTCGATAGGCGTTAATCTTATAAGCGAGCTTGCGGCTAAGGCGGCAAAGGTGCTTGAGGGCTCTTTTGATATTGAAATCGTAGAGGCTCATCATAATCAGAAAATTGACGCTCCGTCGGGTACGGCGCTCATGCTTGCGGATTCGATAAACAATGCGCTTGAAACCAAGGCGCATTACGAATACGACCGCCACTCAAAGCGTATGAAACGCGAAAAGGACGAGATCGGTATTCACTCCGTTCGCGGCGGCACTATTGTAGGAGAGCATGAGGTTATTTTTGCGGGACTTGACGAGGTTATCAAAATCAGCCATTCCGCGAGAAGCAAGGACCTTTTTGCCGTAGGAGCAATTAACGCTGCAATATTCATTAACGGCAAGGCCCCGAAGCTTTATTCGATGAAGGATTTAATAGATCAGTAAAGGAAGATTAATATGAGCATAATTGAAAATATCAGCGTAGTTGAGGACGTTACCCTCGTTTCGTTAAAGGATTCCCCTGCCGATATCGGTCTTATTTCAAGCATTTTTCAGATGATTGCCGACGCAGGTATTGACGTCGATATGATTTCCCAGACTCCGCATCACTCGAAAATGCCTGACCTGTCGTTTACAATTTCCGATGACGACTTCTCAAAGATACTTGAAATTATGGCGCAGTTAAGGCAGCTTAATCCCGACCTTAAGCTCACGATACAGAATGGCAACTGTAAGATTTCCGTTTTCGGCGAAGGTATGAAGGGCACTCCCGGCGTTGCCGTAAAGGTGTTCAATGCGCTTAATAAGGCGAATGCGGATATAATTATGATTACTACGAGCGAGGTTGATATTTCGATGCTTGTGTCAAAGCACGATCTTGACGCCGTGCTTGAATGCTTAAACGAAATACAGTAAACGTATAAAATAATGAAACCGAGGCTTTAAGCCTCGGTTCTTTTATTTTGTCTTATGACGCATTATAAACCAGATAATCACCATAGCCTGAAATACTCCGCACGGAATTAAGAAATAAAGCATTTTGCTTCCGTCAATAAACTGAACTCCGTAAAACGTCAGAACAAGCGAAAGGAATACGCTCCAGATTATTCCGCTGACGCTCAGCGCTCTGTGAATCAGCTTATACCATATACAGCTGAAAACGGTAAGAACGATAAACGTGGGAATAAGCGCGTAAATAAATATAAGCCACGTCTTTGGTATTTCCCAGGGAAGCATCTGTAAAAGGAAGAATATCATTCCTGCACTCAGCCAGCAGATACCGACCGACAGAACGGTTATAAAGTTCTTTCTGTTTTTTCTCTTTCCGATTGCAACGGGCTTTGAAGGCGTAGTCAGGTCGTTGACGGTTATACCGAAATGCTCGGCAAGCTGATACAGCACGTAAGCGTCGGGTATTCCTTCTCCCCTCTCCCATTTGGAAACGGACTTGTCGGAATAGTTAAGAAGCTCGGCAAGCTCGCTCTGGGTTATGCCCTCGGACTTTCTGTAATATGCAATTTTTTCAGCTACAAGCTCTCTGAATTCCTGCTCGGTCATACTGTTTCACCTTCTTTTGTCAAAAAATATAATACTACAAGCAAAGGATATTTTCAAGCCCGAAATCCTTGATATTACGGTAGCTCTACTCACGGTAGAGTGCTTTTTTACATCAGTAGAGTGACTTTTCAAAGCGTAGGTTGATAATATACAGCAAAGGATTTACACTGATATGCGAGGTGATAATATGTCAAGGACAAAGCTTGCGGACAGACAGCTTCCGCGTTATACACGCGGCGAGGAAATCGCCAATATGGTAACTCATATCGTGGGCGGCGGTCTCGGCGTAATTTCATTGGGACTGTGTATTGCGTTTTCAATAGTAAAACGCAACTGGTGGGGACTTGTCGGCGGTATAATATATTCGGTTATGATGATATTCCTCTATACCATGTCGAGCGTTTATCACGGACTTGTAAGCGAAAAGCCGAAAAAGGTTATGCAGGTTCTTGACCACTGCTCGATATTCGCGCTTATTCTGGGCACATACGTACCTATAATGCTGACAGGTATAAGAGTTCAGAGTACAGTTTTGTTTATTGTTCTGAGCGTTATTCTCATAGCCGGTACTGCCGTCAGCGTAACCTTCACGGCTATTGATTTCAAGAAATATGCCGTTGTATCAATGACGGGTTACTTCGCTATCGGCTGGGCTGCCCTGCTCGCCTTAAAGCCGTTATATCAGCAGTTCGGATTGGAAATGATTATCTGGCTGGTTGCGGGCGGTCTTGCGTACACGCTCGGAATAATATTTTTCGCGCTGGGCAGAAAAAAAGAATACTTCCACATGGTTTTCCATCTGTTCATTCTCGCGGGAAGCATTCTTCATTTTATTGCAATTTTCAAGTTCTGTATTCTCGGATTTAATTAAAGAGTATTCTTCGCTCTGTCAGCCATATCGGCAATACAGTCCTCGCAGATTTTAACTCCGTGATAATCAACGAGATTATCAACGTTATGGCAGAAAATACAGCCCGGCTGATACTTCTTGAGAACGACCATATCGTTCTCGGTAAAGATTTCAACCGCAGAACCATCTTCGGTGAGATTAAGGACCTTTCTTATCTCCATTGGAAGCACGATTCTGCCCATTTTATCTATGATTTTTACAAAACCCGTTGATTTCATACAATTACCTCTTTTCTGCGACATATTATAGCAATTACTAACAAAATTGTCAATAAATACCAAAAAATTACGGTGTACAAATATTTGTACACCGTAATTGATTTATACAGGTGATTATCTCTCAATAAGAGAAACACCGGTCATTTCCGCAGGCTTTTCAATGCCCATTATTTCAAGCATTGTAGGTGAAAGGTCGCAGAGTCTGCCGCCCTCCGCCTTAAGTCTGAAATCGTTACCGTAACCGGCTACAATAAGCGGAACGGGGTTGGTCGTATGAGCAGTGAACGGCGAGCCGTCGTCCTCATACATCTTATCTGCGTTACCGTGGTCGGCGGTGATAAGAATTACGCCATCCATATCCATAACCGCGTCATAAAGCTTGCCGACACACTCGTCGACGGTTTCAACAGCCTTTACAGCCGCGTCAAAGATACCTGTATGGCCGACCATATCGCAGTTGGCGTAGTTTAGGATTACCATATCGTACTTGCCGCTGCGAATTCTCGCACACGCCTCGTCGCAAACCTCATAGGCGCTCATTTCGGGTTTAAGGTCAAAGGTTGAAATCTTCGGCGAGTCGATAAGCACTCTGTCCTCGCCTTCATATACCTTTTCCTCGCCGCCGTTATAGAAGAACGTTACGTGAGCGTACTTCTGGGTTTCGGCAATTCTGAGCTGCTTAAGTCCGTTCTTAGAAATAATCTCGCCCATGGTATTTGTAAGCGCCTCAGGCTTGAACGCAACATCAACGTTGGGCATAGTCGCGTCGTACTGAGTCATGCATACATAATAAAGCGGGAAGAACTTTCTCTCAAAGCCCGTGAAATCGGGATCGACGAAGGTCCTTGTGATTTCTCTGGCTCTATCAGGACGGAAATTGAAGAAAATAACCGAATCGTTTGCCTTTATGCTGTCGGTATTGTTGATAACCGTCGGCATTACGAATTCGTCGGTAAGATACTTGCCGTCTTCGTCAATAGTCTCGTAGGACTTCTTAACAGCCTCAACAGCAGAATCCGAGTGAATACCCTCGCCGTTTACCATTGCGTTGTAAGCCATGCCTACTCTGTCCCAGATGTTGTCGCGGTCCATAGCGTAAAATCTGCCCATAACGGTTGCGATTTTGCCTACGCCGATTTCCTTCATTTTAGCTTCAAGCTCTTCAAGGTATTCAACACCCGATGCGGGAGGTACGTCACGTCCGTCAAGCAGAGCGTGAACGTAAACCTTATCGAGTCCGTTTTTCCTGGCAAGCTCAAGAAGTCCGTAAAGATGAGTGTTGTGCGAGTGAACGCCGCCGTCGGAAACAAGTCCGATAAGATGGAAAGCGGAATTGTTCTTCTTGCAGTTTTCGATAGCCTTTACAAAGGCTTCCTTTTCGAAGAAATCGCCGTCCTGAATAGACTTGGTAATTCTCGTAAGCTCCTGATATACAACGCGTCCTGCGCCGATATTGGTGTGGCCTACCTCAGAGTTGCCCATCTGACCGTCGGGAAGACCGACGTCCATGCCCGAAGCGCCGATATATGTCATCGGATATTCAGCCATAAGAGCGTCAAGACGGGGTGTATTCGCGGCCTTTATGGCATTACCGTACTCTGACGGATTGTAGCCGAAGCCGTCCATTATACATAAAACAACAGGTCTTTTCATTGTGATACCCTACCCTGCTTATTTCGAAGCAGCCTTTACGATAATTGAGAAATCCTCAGCCTTGAGCGAAGCGCCGCCGATAAGACCGCCGTCAACGTTTACCTTGTCAACAAGCTCGTCGGCATTCTTGGCGTTCATTGAGCCGCCGTACTGAATGGTAACGGTCTCGGCTACGTCTGCGCCGTAAGCTTCTGCGATAGCGGCACGGCAGAAACCGTTGCCCTCGTCAGCCTGATCGGCAGTAGCGGTAACGCCGGTACCGATTGCCCATACGGGCTCATAAGCGATAATAATGTTCTTAAGCTGATCAGCGGTTACGTTGGTAAGAGCCATCTTGGTCTGATACTTAAGAAGGGTTTCGGTATAGCCGAGCTCTCTCTGCTCAAGAGTTTCGCCGACACAAACGATAGCCTTAAGGCCTGCGTTAACAGCTGCAAGTGTACGGAGGTTAACGGTCTGGTCTGTCTCAGCGAAATACTGTCTTCTCTCGGAGTGTCCGATTACAACGTATTCAACGCCTGCTTCCTTAAGCATATCGGCTGAAATCTCGCCGGTATAAGCGCCAGATGCCTTGAAGTGCACGTTCTCAGCGCCGATTTTTATGTTCGAGCCCTTGGCTGCCTCAACAGCTGCGGGGATATCAATTGCAGGTACGCAAAGCACTACGTCGCAGTCAGCGTCTGCTACGAGAGGCTTCATAGCCTCGATAAGAGCCTTAGCCTGTGAAGGTGTGTTGTTCATTTTCCAGTTACCTGCGATAACTGCACGTCTGAGTTCTTTTTTCATAATTCAAATCTCCTTATCATAGTTTGAAGGCGAGTTAATAACTCACCTTCAATAGTTTATAAATTAAGCCTTTTCGTTGAGAGCTGCGATGCCGGGAAGCTCCTTGCCCTCAAGGTATTCGAGCGAAGCGCCGCCGCCGGTCGAAATGTGAGACATCTTGTCGGCAAAGCCGAGCTTCTGGATAGCAGCTGCTGAATCGCCGCCGCCTATAATTGAAATAGCTCCGCTCTCGGCAATAGCTGTTGCAACCGCAACAGTACCCGAAGCAAACTGCTCCCACTCGGAAACGCCCATAGGTCCGTTCCAGATAACGGTACCTGCGCCCTTAACTGCGTCAGCAAAAATCTTCTGGGTTTCAGGTCCGATATCAAGTCCCATCCAGCCGTCGGGGATATCGTCGGAATTAACTACCATAGCCTCAGTGTCAGGCTTGTATTCCTTACCAACCTTATTATCAACGGGAATAAGGAACTTAACGCCCTTCTCGGCAGCCTTGTCCATCATTTCCCTGGCAAGGTCAATCTTGTCCTCTTCAAGAAGAGAATTTCCGATGCTGTGGCCGAGAGCCTTCATGAAGGTATATGCCATACCGCCGCCGATGATAAGAGTGTCGCACTTATCAATAAGGTTGGTGATAACGCCGATCTTGTCGGAAACCTTTGCGCCGCCTAAGATAGCAACGAGAGGTCTCTTCGGATTTTCAAGCGCGCCGCCGATGAACTGAATTTCCTTCTGAATAAGGTAGCCGCACGCAGCGGGAAGATAATCGGCAACACCTGTTGTTGACGAGTGAGCTCTGTGAGCCGAGCCGAAAGCGTCGTTAACATAAAGCTCAGCAAGTGAAGCGAACTTCTTGGAAAGCTCGGGATCGTTCTTGGTCTCGCCGGGCTCAAAGCGTACGTTCTCAAGAAGGAGCACCTCGCCGTCCTTAAGCGAAGCCGCAAGTGCCTGAGCGCTCTCGCCTACTACGTCGTCAGCCATCTTGACTTCCTGACCGAGAAGCTCTGAAAGTCTTGCCGCTACAGGCTTCATTGAGAATTCGGGATTAACCTCGCCCTTCGGTCTGCCGAGGTGAGAGCAAAGGATAACCTTTGCGCCGTTGTCAATAAGATATTTGATTGTAGGAAGCGAAGCTACGATTCTCTTATCGCTTGTAATAACGCCGTCTTCCATCTTTACGTTGAAGTCGCAACGAACGAGGACCTTCTTGCCCTTAACGTCGAAATCTTCAACTGTCATCTTGTTTAATGCACTGCTCATAATTACTGTTCCTTTCATTTGCAGATTTTTACGTACAATATTGTATTACATTATTGCCGATTTTTCAAGTATCGCCATAGGACAACCTGAGCCGAAAATGCCTGAAATTTATAGGCATATTGCACAAGTTATCATATTCTGTACACCGAATTGATGTCCTCAACGCGATCGAGCAAAAGCTTTTTAAGCTCAGGAGGAGATTTGACCTCAATACTCTTACCAAACTGCATTATCCACGACACAAGTCCGTCGTTGACAGCAATATCAACGCTTATCTTAAACTTATCGTCGTTATGCTTTCTGATACTTATACCGTCTCCGAAACGGTCAAGTATATTCTCGATAATAGAATTGTCGCACACAAGTTCAACCGTCTGCGACTCGCCGGCAAACATATTGAAATGCTTGTTGACATAATCCGCCGAGTCGAATGAAATCTTATAATCGGAAACGTCTGCAAAACTGATACGCGGAGTATCGTTGAGAATATCAACCGACTTTATGCGGTCAACTCG
>JAEEGL011257272.1_pt1 | contig 21051 bp, 17 predicted proteins | sample 9134231 | NCBI WGS metagenome assembly JAEEGL01 (sample SAMN16246548, study PRJNA631951) | gut metagenome | biome: gut microbiome; feature: rumen; material: fiber-attached | host: Bos | place: Iran: Karaj | collected 2018-10 | reverse complement strand
TCGATGTTTTCAGCAGGAAACGGAGTGTGGATAATCCTTTTAGGCGTTGTTGCGGCGACTGCATTTACTGTTTTTCTTATTATGAAGAAAAAAAACAAAAAACAGGAAAGCTCATCTGAGGATTAAAGCAATGCATACAATCAGATATGTTGTGACTTTTCTGCATTAGAAGTGGCTATGTCTGCATATTGTCCTGATTAATGCTAAAAAACGATATACGGTCTGCCCTTGTTCGACTTTCCCTATTGAAGTACTTTTGTCAAGCCAGATACCGTTTTACCACCGGGATAACCCTTAGAAATGCCGTGATCGTCAGAGACAATAAGAGGCATACGAGCGTGAGCAGGGGAACGGAAATCCACGCCGAAATCGACAATGTCGTAATGCCGAAATAGTGATCCAACACATAAATGCAGGCCGGGTGAATCAGGTAGATACCGAAACTGCAGCCGGAGAGAAAACGGATTATACGCTCGGAATACGACTGCTCGTCAGAGCCGGACATCGCCGGTTCGCTGCCGAGTTTGTTTTTGAATAACAGAAAAATCGCCGCACTCTCCAGAAGTGTATTGATGGTGAAATTCTCGTAGAAGAGAGTGTTGGCTGTCCCGTCATGGAAGGAAATAACGATCGTGCCGACAAGCGTGAGAAGAAAGGCTAAAACTCCGCCGAGATAGATCCATCGGGTTGTCCGCCCGTCGATCTCAGTCCGGTGCAGTACATATCCCAGTACGAAATAGCCGGTGAAGCCCATGACATACTTTAGGTCGAGCATCCCCAGCATGTTGCTTCCGACAGAACCAAAAGTCTCGGAGTACACACCGATCAACTTTACCAGTTCCGGCAGTACATACGAGAACAAAATGCATAGTAGGAGAAAATACCGGGTAACCTTTTTATCCTGAACCATATGTCTGAGAATCGGAACGAGCAAGTACATCCCCGCGATCATATACAAAAACCACATATGAAAATAACCGGTTGTAAGTTGCGTGAGTACGGAAGTTGTGTCCCATGCTTCGTTTGTCAAGAACAGATATATCGTTGACCAAGAGAAAAACGCGATGACGATTCGCAGTACATTTTTCCGCAACAGTCGTCCGATCGTATAATCGCTACTCAAAAAAAGCGCTCCGCTGATCATGGCAAAAATAGGAACGCCCCATCGGCTCATCGACTCCCAAATATTCATGGCATACCAATCGCCGGAATGGATGTCTACATGTCGGAAATTCTGTCCGGACACGTGAAGAACAACCACCGCCAGGATGGCTGCCACACGCAGATAATCAAAGTAACGGATATGTTTCATGAGCACTCCTCATAGTGATTCTATTGATTCGGATCAGATTCCTTACAACAAATTCCTTACAACCTCATTAGCCATCATCAAGCCTGCGGCGGCAGGGACGAAGATGGCACTGGCCGGCGTGTCCTTTACCCGCTTTTCCGGTGTAGGAGCGCTGTCGGTGGAAGCGTGATCCTTATGACAGGGCATATCCTTGGTGGAAGAACGGTCCTCGCGATAGGGGGCCTCCTCGGAGTAGATGACACGGACATGTTCGATGCCACGCTTTTTCAATTCCTTTCGCATTACACGCGCGAGAGGGCAGATGCGTGTGTCGGCAAGGTCGGCTATTTTTAATAACGATGGATCCATTTTATTTCCTGTTCCCATCGCGGAAACGATGGGGATATTTTTTTGTGTACATCGCTCGATCAAAGTGAGCTTGGCTGTGATCGTATCGATCGCGTCAACGACATAGTCAAAGGCTTCCAGCTCGATCTTGTCCGCCGTGTCCGGGAGAAAGAATATACGAAAGGTATCGATCCGCATGTCCGGCCGGATGGAGAGGAGACGTTCCTTCATCACATCGACCTTGGGGCGGCCGATCGTGTCAACAGTGGCGATGATCTGCCGGTTGAGATTGGTCTCGTCGATCACGTCCTTATCGATCAGCGTCAGGTGACCGATGCCGGTTCTAGCCAATGCTTCGCACACATAGCCACCGACACCGCCGAGGCCGAAGATAGCCACATGGGCAGTCCGAAGCCGGTCGAAAGCGTCTTTACCGATCAGTTGTATGGTACGTTCAAAAGATGGATTCTCTGACATGATAACCTCCCCTATTATCGTTATTATAGTGGTGGCGGAAATGCATGTCAATAGATACTTGACAATACCGCCAAAGCGACCTTGCAAATCCGCTCCGTGTATTGTATAATGGAAGGCGGCGGTGCCCGGACGGGGCATCGAAAAATGCCTGATAAAGGGAGGTAAAAATGGACGCATATAAGGAAGAATTTATCGAGTTTATGGTAGAAAGTGAAGTGCTGAAGTTCGGTGACTTCACATTGAAGAGTGGCAGGAAGTCACCATTTTTCATGAATGCCGGTGCCTATGTGACCGGAGGACAGTTGAGACGTCTCGGCGAATACTACGCGCAGGCGATTCACGAGCACTACGGAGATGACTTTGATGTGTTGTTCGGACCGGCGTACAAGGGAATCCCGCTCGGTGTGGCGACGACGATAGCGTATGACGCGCTGTATGGCAAGCAGATCCGTTATTGTTCCAACCGTAAGGAAGTCAAGGATCATGGTGATACGGGAATCCTTCTCGGAAGTGATTTAAAGGACGGGGATCGCGTTGTGATCATCGAGGATGTGACGACCTCCGGAAAGTCGATCGAGGAGACGTATCCGATTCTGAAAGCGCAGGCGGATGTGACGGTCGTCGGACTGATCGTGTCGCTGAATCGGATGGAACAGGGCAAGACCGGCGAGGGAACAGCGCTGGATGAGATCAGCCGGACGTACGGATTTCCGACGGCGGCCATCGTGTCGATGAAGGATGTGACCGAGCGACTTTACAATAAGGAATGCCTCGGACGAATCGTGATCGACGATGAACTCAAGAGTCGGATCGACGCTTACTATGAACAGTACGGCGCGTAACCGTAAACGTGAAAAATAAATATTTAAAAAAATTTACAAACGTGATACGTTGGAAAAAACGTGTTACGTTTGTTTTTTATGTCTGAATGGCATGGTTTTGAAGCGTTTTGTGCAAGGTTACAGAAATTGATAAAAATGCTTTGGGAAATTGTGCCAATTTACAAAAATTCATCCCGGTGGTATGATCGCTGATACACCGATGAAGACAGGAGGGATGACGGATGAGATGTTGTGGTGACTCTCGGAAGAAATATCGGTTTCGTGTCGGATCGCTTCTGTTACTCTTGGCGCTGTTTCTTTCCGTTGAATTGTGGTTCCCTCATCATACCCAATATATGACCTTAGCAGCGTCGAGAGTTCAGGTGTATGATCGCAGAGAATTGAAGGAGGAATTGAAGAAGGATGGCAAGGCTGTGATCGAACTGATGGAGACGGTCACGGTGCGGGGATCACTTCGTGTAAGAGGGACGAAGATTCTGACAGGCCCCGGTGAACTGCGAAGGGCAGTGGCGACCAACAGCGCCTTCGGCGGAAGTTTGCTTCGTGTGAACGGTGGTTCGCTGACACTTAAGAATATCACACTGAATGGAAGAGGAGAGGCCGGTGTGCTGAAGGGGAAGCTGTATGGATACTTGGTCAGTGTGGACAGTGGTCAACTTGTGATCGGAAGCGGAGTGGTGCTGAAAAATAATCGAAATACCACCAGACTTTCAGATGGCGGAGGTGCCGTACGTGTCGGCTCCGGTGGAATTGCCGTCCTAAATGGTGGATCAATCTGTGATAATACCTGCGTGACCGGAGGGGGCGGTGTCCGCGTGGAGAGTGGCGGCGAGTTCTATATGAAGAGCGGTGTGATAAAGAATAATAAAGCCGTCGGGCGTGGCGCTGTTGATGGTTTTGATGGGAGAGGTGGCGGCATCTACAACCGCGGTACGACAGGACTGTACGGTGGCACGATCACGGGTAATTCCGTAACCGGGTTTCGAAAGGGAGCCCGTCGCTACGGAGGTGTGGGAGGTGGTGTCGCCAATACCGGAACTCTTTGGATACAGGAAGTGAGTCTGCGGGGAAACAGCGCCATGCGTGGCAGCGATCTGGGGGTTATTGACGGCAAGGCTGTGGCGAAGGGGACGGTCAGGGTCGGTGAGTGCTGGCTTCGTTCCGGATACTGTCTGCAGGTTGGCGGAGGGTTTCAAAGCGGAGGGAAGATCCGCCTGGTCCCTGAAAAGGTAAAGGCAGGTACCCGTCTGGTGACGGGAGTGAAGGGGGGGAACTGGAAGAGGTGGTTTTCTCTCCCCGGGTCGGTCAGGTCGGGAGGTCTTGAACCGAAACTGACAGACGGGACACTTCGCCTGGTTAAAAAGAAAGTGACACCGACACCGACTGCGCACCCGGATGGTGGTTCGTCGGGCGGGCGGCCCGGTGGCGGTGGCAGCAAGACAGGTGGTGGTATGCCCGGAAGTGGAGGCAGCAGCAGGCCGGGCGGTGGGGCAGGTCCGATTAAGCCGGCCAAGACGGCGACACCCCGGGTGCATCCGACCTATCTGCCGGTGCGTGCGGCGGATCCGAGTGAGAACTATTTTTTCGGTACGACAGCACCGACGTTTGTTCCGTTGCTGCCGTCTGCATCCGTGAGCCCGGTGGCTGTGGCGAGTCCTATGGCAACAGTGACCGCTGCACCGACAATAATGCTGACGATCACGCCCACACCGATGAGGACGCCTTATCCCAGACGCCCTTCTCATGCTCTTCCCTATTTCTACCTCTATCCGTCGGCAGGTCAGGCAGACCTGCCGGAGACGGTGGAGGCACCGGTATCGTGGTATTTTTCCGCACAGGAGATTGCTTCGATACGGGAGGAGTTAACAGAAGGGAAATATCAGACGGATGCGGGGGCATTTTTATCAAGGATTGAGAAGGATCGGATTCGGTCCGAAGGGTGATGCGGAAAACGGATGATAAGAGCGTATGATATGAGAAGGGAGAGGATACGATGGGAGAATTCAAAGAGGAGTATATGCTGAGCAGGCAGGAGTACGGAACGCTGTTTCCATATGTGATGAAGGAGGGGGTCCATCAGTTATTTTGGAACGGGAGGAGCCTTTGGATCGAGGACCGCGGGCAGGGGCGATATGTGGCAAAGGAGCGGTTGACGGATGGATTTGTGAACCGGTTTGCATTACTGATGAGTAACCGGTGTGGGGAGAGTTTTAATCTGTCGCACCCGGTGTTTGAGTGGGAGAATGGTGTGTTCTATCTGCAGATGCTTCACGAAAGTGTGGCCGGGTACGGGACGACGTTGCTTCTCAGGAAAAAAGAGCGGCCGAGACGACCGGATGCGAAAAGCCTTGTGGAGACCGGGGTGTGTGATGAGGCGACGATTACAGCATTGAAAGAGATGGTCCGGGAGGAGCGGTCATTTTTACTATACGGGAGTGCGAGGAGCGAGAAGGTTGAACTGCTTCGGTTCATCACGCGTTACATCCCGCCGGAGAGTCGGATCGTGACGGTGGAAGGGGAGGAGCCGATGCAGATCGCGGTACTGAATCCGGACAAGGATGTGACAGAGCTGATGGTGGCCAGAGGGCAGGTGAGCGGGCACCTGAGAGAGGTGTGTCGCGGGATACGGCCGAGGTGGATTCTGGGGAATCCGGGCGAGGGCAAGGTGGTCTGCGAGATGGTCGATGTGATGGATCAGCACTCGGCACGGGGCGGACTCTGTGTCACGGCGGAGAAGGCGGAGGATGCCTTGGAGAACCTGTTCCCATGGGAGGAGGAGAGGAAACTTGCGCGGATTCGCGCTACGATACAGCGGGTATTTCCTGTGTGGATCGGTCTGGATGAGAAGGGCATCCGGCTTATCGAGCGGTATGAAAAAACAAGGGTGAAGGTGCTGTACAAGAGGGAAGAAGCATGAGAGAGGAAGAGGAGATCTATCTGTATATCGAGCAGATGATACAGGCTTATCTGTGGCATGGGAAACTCTGTTTGGCACTGGAGGAATGTATGTTGGTGCTGCCACGGGACGGTGTACTCTATGACGGGGTGGATGCTGCCCGTCATATGCTGATGACCGGAGAAGGGGCGACGGGTGAGGATCCGGAGCGGGAGGCGTTGGTCGGTATCGAGAATGGGAATGCTTATCTTGCCATCCTTCATAAGGTGTTGATCCATGCTGAGAGAACCGGGAAGGTGTGCGAGGACGCGCTTCTGATACTGGCGGAAGCGACCGCGAGAAGTTTTCGAGGACGATCCGGGCGGATCTGTCAGAGAGGTTCCGGACGAAGCGAGGGGACGCGACGCGGGGCGAGGAAGCATTCGTCGTCTCGGCAGGGGCGGGCGTCCGGGCAGAAGCAGGCGGAGCGGCAGGCTAAGGCCTATGCGGAACTGGTTAGGATGGAGGCCGGCAGAAAAAAGAAGCAAAAGCAGAAAAGACTTGTGAAGGAACTGAGAGAGGAGATAGAAATCCTGTTGACGGCGATGCAGGTTTTTACGCGGACGATGGGAGTGACGGAGGCGCCCCTGCATACGCAGGGGATAGTGCACGGATTTCTTCGTGTGCAGGTAAGAGAAATGAATCGTCGTCTGCAGGATGGTGAGGATGAGAGAGCAGTGTATCGGGAGTTTCTCTCGGGACTCGGACTTCCGGAGATCACATCCTGTATGCTGACCTGCTCTTGTCGGGAAGGGGAAGGGATCGTGGTTCGTCCGGAAGCGGCCGGACAGGAGGAGAATCCATACCGGAAAGGAGTATGGAAGAAGGGAATATGCGCTGTGATGGCAGCCGCTGTGGTAATCGTTATGGGAGTAGGAGTGATCGCTGCCTCGCAGGGACAGGCAGAACAAAAAGAAAATCGGCTGCGTCATGCCTTGTCGCAGGCATTGGTCGCAACCGTCGGTGAGATGCCGGGTGTGCATGAAACCAACCAGCTTCTGGCCGGGTTCATGCAGCATATGCTACAACAGGTCGATGATGACATCGACCTGACCGTAAAAATCTGTGATATGGATGTGCGGGAGCAGACATTGGAAGTCGAGGCGGTGGGGGAGTATGAATCAATCCCCGGAGGCCGTAGAAGCATTCGTGTCCGAAGACGACTCAGATTCTGACTCATCCTCCGGTTCGGGCTTCACCTCGATCTGGAGTTTTTCGATGCGGTTGCCGTCGACATGGATGACTTTATAGATCGCACCCTCGTCCTCGGCCTGCTCACCTTCCTCGGGGATGTGCTCGAGAAGACCGATCACATGACCGGCGATTGAGTCATAATCCTCGGATTCAATCTTGAGACCGAGTGTATCGTTGATATCATCAAGCGGGGTGGAACCGAGTACCTGATAAAGGTTCTCGGAGATAGTCTGGATGTCGTCTTCCTCATCCTCGTCGTACTCGTCGCGAAGCTCACCGACGATCTCTTCGAGAAGGTCCTCGATGGTGATCAACCCGGCCAAGGCGCCGTACTCGTCGAGAACGATCGTCATCGGAACAGACTCTTTTTGCATCTCGAGGAAGAGCTCGGAGACATTTTTATACTCATATGTGAAGTGTGCTTCACGGATCAATGCGTGTACGTCGAAGTTCTCAGGATTGGCCTCGAACATGAAGTCCTTCAGGTTGATGATACCGATGATGTTATCGATCGTATCATCGTAGATCGGCAGACGCGCGTACTTCGATTCCGTGAATTCCTTCAGCAGTTCGTCATAGGAGATATGTGACTCGACCATCACGATATCCATACGTGGGATCATGACATCCTTGACCAGAGAATCGCCAAAATCAACGATATTTGTGATCATCTGATGCTCCTCGGTCTCGATGACACCTTCCTCGTGGCTGACATCCACGATGGTACGCAGTTCATCCTCCGTGATGGTATCGGCTTTGCCGGACCAATCCACACCGAAGATTTTGAGTATCAGTCTGGAAATCTGATTGACGATAAAAATGATGGGAGTCAGAATTACCGTAAAGAAACGTATCACCCGCGAATAGCGGAGGGCGATCTTCTCGGACTTTTTGGAAGCCAACTGCTTCGGTGTGATCTCACCGAAGATCAGAATCAAAAAGGTCAAAACACCGGTAGCGATACCGATGCCAAGACCTGTGTTTTCACCTAATCCGAGATTGGAACAGATTCGGATTGCAAGGGAGGTGGTCAGAGCCGAAGCCGTCAGGTTAACGATATTGTTGCAAATCAGGATAGCACTGAGAACCTTTGACTGATTCTCAAGCAGCGCCCACACACGTGCGGCCGCCTTGTTTCCGTCCTCCATAAGGGTACGGATACGCATCTTGTTCACAGCGGTGATCGCTGTCTCTGAACAGGAAAAAAACGCAGAAAGAACAAGTAATACGACAAGAATCGCTATCTTTATCGCGTCACCCGGAACCACTGCCATCACACTCCTTTGTTATTGGTATAGAAAAAAATCTATTACTTGACCTACATTACAATGATGATATTTTATCGGAAAAACCGATAGATGTCAAGCAGATATGCAGGGAAACATCCGACAACCTGCGGATGTTCCCGGATAACTTATGCCAACGCCTGTCTTTTTCTTGCCATCTCGTCGCTATCCAGGTACTCATCATAGGTCGTAACCTTATCGATCATGCCGTTCGGTGTAAACTCGATAATACGGTTCGCGATCGTCTGGATAAACTGATGATCCTGCGAAGTGAAGAGTACCACACCCGGGAATTTGATCAGTCCGTTGTTCAGCGAAGTGATCGACTCCATATCGAGGTGGTTGGTCGGCTCATCCATCAGAAGAATGTTGGAGCCGAGCATCATCATCTTTGAAAGCATGACACGTACCTTCTCGCCTCCGGAAAGCACATTTACCTTCTTCAGACCGTCATCGCCCTTGAAAAGCATACGGCCGAGGAAACCGCGCACATAGGTCGCGTCTTTCTCCGGAGAGAAGGGCATCAGCCAGTCAACGATGGTATCATTCGAATCAAAGTAAGCGGTATTATCCTTCGGAAAGTAGGACTGAGAAGTCGTGATGCCCCACTTATAATCACCGGCATCCGGCTCCATCTCACCCGACAGGATCTGGAAAAGCGTCGTTGCCGCAATCCCATAGGAACCGACAAAGGCGATCTTGTCGTCATGGCCGACGGTAAAGGAAACATTGTCAAGAACCTTCTCGCCGTCGATGGTTTTCGTCAGGCCTTCTACCGTGAGCACTTCGTTACCGATCTCACGATCCGGTTTGAAGTCGATATACGGGTACTTTCGACTGGATGGACGAAGCGTCTCCAGCTCGATTTTTTCGAGGGCACGTTTACGCGAGGTCGCCTGCTTGGACTTGGAAGCATTGGCGGAGAAACGCTGGATAAATTCCTGCAACTCCTTGATCTTTTCTTCCTTTTTCTTGTTGGCTTCCTTCATCTGCTTGATCATCAACTGGGATGACTCATACCAGAAGTCGTAGTTGCCGGCGTAGATCTGCATCTTTCCGTAGTCAAGATCCACGGTGTGCGTGCAGACTTTATTCAGGAAATAACGGTCGTGGGAAACCACGATGATCGTGTTCTCAAAGTCGATCAGGAAGTCCTCGAGCCAGCGGATCGAGTCGAGATCGAGGTGGTTGGTCGGCTCGTCGAGAAGCAGGATATCCGGGTTACCAAAGAGGGCACGTGCCAAAAGTACCTTGACCTTGTCGGTGTCCGGAAGTTCACTGACGGTTTTGTCATGATATTCGGTATCGATCCCCAGTCCGTTCAGAAGAGTAGCGGCGTCTGCCTCGGCTTCCCAACCGTTCATGGCAGCAAAGTCGGCTTCCAACTCGCTGGCGCGGATACCGTCCTCATCGGAAAAATCCGGCTTGGCATAGATCTCGTCCTTCTCCTTCATGATGTCGAAGAGACGCTGATTGCCGGCGATAACCGTATCAAGTACCACCTGGTCATCGTACTTGAAGTGATCCTGCTCGAGTACGGAGAGACGCTCGCCGGCTCCGATGGAGATATCTCCGGTCGTCGGATCGAGTTCTCCGGACAGGATTTTCAAAAATGTAGACTTTCCGGCACCGTTGGCACCGATAATACCGTAGCAGTTGCCCTCGGTAAACTTTATATTGACCTCTTCAAACAACGCTTTTTTACCGAAACGAAGAGAAATATTGCTCGCCTGAATCATAGTTTCCTCCTTAAAAATGAATTACAATTACATTACTATATGAATGCTTCACCTTGATACTTTACCGAAAAATAAGGAAGAATGCAAGCATTTTTACAAAAAAAATTCAAATTTTTTCAAAATAAAATTGAATTACTATAAAAAAGTTAAAAAATAGGTTGTATAATCCCACTTTATTGGTGTATAATGGATTAAAAGTCTGTAAAAGACACTTGACGGAGGTGGGATTTGGACGAAATCACGACGACAAACACGAATAAGACAGTTACAGAGGTCCGCAGAATGGCGCATCTTAAGACGATGGGCCTGACTATTCTGGATGAGAATTGTATCTGTGTCAATCTGTGGCGACCGGGTGCGACGGGACTCCGTATGAATCTGTATAAGGGAAGCCGGGTGATCCAGCGTATCTCGATTCCTTCGATGAAGGAAGAGGGGATGGATGACTTTTTTTCGGCACGCCTGTACGGGGAGAATCTAGTTCAGAAGCTGGATGAGATGTCGTATGATTTTGTTTCGGACGGAGAGCACTTCATCGAGTCGACGGCCGAGGTGATCGCCGGCAGAGAGAACTTCGGTAAGCAGGGAAGGCTTCGCGCGCGTATCTCCAATCCGGAGTTTGACTGGAGCGGTGAGCGTCGTCGCACGATCGCGCCGGAGGATATGGTGATCTATGAAGCGCATGTTCGCGGATTTACCAAGCATCGAAGCTCTGGTATTACGAATCCGGGTACCTTCGATGGCATGAGGGAGAAGATTCCGTATCTGAAAAAGCTCGGTGTGAATACCATTTTTCTGCTTCCGGTGTATGATTATAATGAGTTGGCGATCCGCGAGGTGCCAACCGGTGAGAAGCGGATCAATTATTGGGGATATACCAAGGAGGCGTTTTACATGGCGCCGAAGGCGTCTTACAGTTCGGACCCGAAGCATCCGGACCGTGAGTTTAAGACGCTTGTCAAGGAACTGCACAAGGCCGGGATGAACGTGGTTATGGATATGTTTTTCTCGGAGCAAAGTCCTGCTTATGTACTCGAGTGTCTGCGTCACTACGCGACGTATTATCATATTGATGGATTCCGCGTGATCTCGGATCTTTTTAACTCGAAGACCGTCCGCGAGGATCCGATCCTAAGCCACGTTCGTTTCTTCGGTTATGCCTGGGAGGATCACCCGCAGGATTCCGAGAATCCGATGCTTTTTGAGATGAATGACGGTTACAAGGAGATCGCCAGACGTTTTGTTAAGAGTGACGAGGGGCAGGTGGACAGTTTCTATCGCGGTTTTCGCGCGGAGCGAAACGGCGTCGTCAAGGTTAACTATATTACCGCTCATGACGGCTTCACCCTGCGTGACCTGATCTCGTACGATATCAAGCACAACGAGGCAAACGGGGAGAAGAACCGGGACGGCACGGACTACAATTACAGTTGGAACTGTGGTGCCGAGGGTCCGACCAGACGCAAGGGCGTCCAGAAGATGCGTATCAAGCAAGAGAAAAATATCCTCGTGATGCTGCTTTTGGGACTTCCTGTTCCGATGCTTCTGATGGGAGATGAGTTCGGCAATACACAAAAGGGAAACAACAACGCCTACTGTCTTGACAATGCCACGACTTGGCTTGACTGGGGACTGCTCGAAAAGAATAACGAGACATTCCGGTGTGTCAGATTCCTTCTGAAACTCAGAAAGGAACTGCCGATCTATCATAGGAAGAATCATTATTCCGGGTTTGATCACAAGGGACTCGGCGCACCGGATATCTCGAACCACAGCAAGGAGCCGTGGAATAATAATTATCCGTTTTATTGCCGGGAACTGGGTGTCCTGTTCTATGGTCCGTACCTGGAGGATAAGGCGGGGATGAGTTATTACTTTGCCTTCAATATGCACTGGGAGGCGCATGATTTTTATCTCCCGGATATCACGAAGGGAAGAAAGTGGGAGGTGCTTCTGGATACGGCGGCGACATCTCGCAAGACGGAGGGACTGAACGAAGAACGGACGGCTTTTCGTATGGAGCCGCGTTCGGTCGTGCTGTTGGCCTGCCCGGAGGACAAACCGGTAAGAAAGAAGAAAGGGAAAACGAATGATCGCTCTACAGATCGAAAGCACAAGAGAGTTTCTAAACCTGCTTCTCGAAGGAAATGAATACGATTCGTTTCAGGTCGGAAACTGTGAGGTGACAACCATTGTGACGTTTGCTACAGACGGTCGACGTCAGGTCACGGAAGAAGATGAAGAAGAGCATTCCGACCGTGTTCACTGGTCTGAATTAAAGGCGACGGTGATCGAGATGATCCGAACCTCACCGGTGTCGGGGAGTCTGAAACTGGATCTGTTCCGATATATGTCCAGGGACATGGGATCAATCCGGATCGACTTCAGAGACGGGAAATTCACGTTGACGACCGGCTACATGCAAAAGGAATTCTCACTGGATAAGAGAGGGTCCGAGGACTGGGATGATGTGTGTATGCAGCAGCTAAGTAGAAATGCAATATCGATGACGGTACTATGATATGAATAAAGATGTACGAAAAAAGGATCCAAAAAGGATCCTTTTTTTAAGCGCCTGAAAGTTGCAAAGCAGCTTTCGGGCGGTATTCGCGCCTGAAAGTTGCAAAGCAGCTTTCGGGCGGTATTCTCAGCTTCGAATGGGACTTGAACCCACGACCTACGCATTACGAGTGCGTCGCTCTACCGACTGAGCTATCGAAGCACTGAAAGTTATATTACCATAAGCCTTCAGGTTTTGCAAGTATTTTTTCAGTTATTTCGTCAACTCCAGCATGATCTCGTTGGAACGCTTGATGAACTCGGTCATTTTTTCCGGTGCCAACGGCTGGTGTGCGATCAATGCCAGGTCATACAGCTGCTTGCAGAACATCGGCGTGCGATCGCCCTTTTTGTTCTCCATCACATACTTAACAAGCGCGTTGTTGGCATTCAGTACCAGCGTCTGTCCCATCGTGCCCATGCCCATGTCGAGTCCCATGCCGTTTACGGAGTACATCTTCATCATATCCTGCATACGGCGAGTCTCCTCAGACAGGGTGATCATGGAGGAAACTTCTTCATTTTTCAGTTTCTCTACCTTGATCTCGAGTTTGTCATCACCCAGCGCGTCGTGGAAGAGGGAAGTCAGTTCTTCCTGCTCCTTAGACAGGTCTTCGTCGTCGCCGTCCTCGGTCATCGAATCGGTCAGGTCGGCGTCGATACGCTGGAAGCGGACGCCGTCCTCATCGCGTGATTCCAGTGAGGAGATAAACGGCTGGTCGATCGTATCCGGAAGGACTACGGCGTTCATACCCTGCTCGCGGAAGAGGTTGACATACTGGCTCTGCTGCTGCAGATCCGTTACATAGTAAACCGTTTTCTTCGGTGTTTCTTTTTCCTCATCAGCGGATGCCTCATCGTCCGAACCATCCACCGGATTGCCGTCCGCGTCGACAACATCCGGGGTTTCATCCGCGTCCGTATTCTCATCGGAAGCCTCCTCTGTTTTGTCCGGCTCGACGTTCTCGAGGTACTCGGAAAGAGTGGCATATTTTTCATCCAGATCCTTGAAAAGGACATACTCACGGATCTTCTCACGGAACTTCTCATCTTTCAGGCAACCGAACTTGATGAAAGGCGAGATGTCGTCCCAGTATTTTTCATAATTCTCGCGGTCGGTCTTGCACATGCCGGAGAGCTTGTCCGCTACTTTTTTCGTGATGTAGTCGGAGATCTTTTTCACGAAACCGTCGTTCTGCAGAGCGGAACGGCTGACATTCAGCGGCAGATCCGGACAGTCGATCACACCCTTCAGCAGAAGGAGGAACTCCGGAATTACTTCTTTGATATTATCCGCGATAAATACCTGGTTGTTGTAAAGCTTGATCATACCTTCCAGGTTTTCATACTCGATGTTTACTTTCGGGAAGTAGAGGATACCCTTCAGGTTGAACGGGTAGTCCATGTTCAGGTGGATCCAGAAGAGCGGCTCCTTGTAGTCATTGAAGACCTTGCGATAGAAGGCCTTGTAATCATCATCGGAGCACTCGTTCGGATGCTTGGCCCACAGCGGTGCGGTATCGCTTAAGGATACCTCGCGCTTGATGATCTTGGCTTTCTTGATCATCTTTTTCTCAGGCTCTTTTTCTTCCTCACCGTCCTCATCGGACTTCGGCGGAGCGTAGGATTTTTCTTCCTCCTCGAACTCCTCGACAACCTCATCGGTCTCTAAGACGTCCTCCGCGTTGACCGTCTGATATTCCGGCTCGGCATTGGCCTTCTTCAGATAGATCTCGTAAGGCATGAAGGAGCAGTATTTCTCCAGGATCTCACGCACGCGGTACTCGTTCGCGAACTCATAGCTGTCCTCGTTCAGATGGAGGATGATCGTGGTTCCGACCTCGGTTTTGTCACTATCCGAAAGCTCAAATGTCAGACCGCCGTCGCTCTCCCAATGAACCGCTTCACTTCCTTCTTTATAAGAAAGCGTATGGATCTCAGCGGAATCTGCCACCATAAATACGGAGTAGAAGCCGAGTCCGAAATGACCGATGATCTGCTCGTCATTGGCCTTGTCTTTGTATTTTTCAAGGAAATCAGCAGCGCCGGAAAAGGCGATCTGGTTGATATATTCCTTCACCTCATCCACGGTCATACCAAGTCCGTTGTCGGTAAAGGTGATGGTTTTCTCCTCCGGATTCACCTCAACATCGATGCGTGGCTTGTAATCGTCCGCCAGCTTCGCCTCGCCGATCATCTCGAGCTTCTTCAGCTTGGTGATCGCGTCGGACGCGTTGGAGATTACCTCACGGATAAAAATGTCGTGATCGGAGTAGAGCCATTTTTTAATAATCGGAAAAATGTTCTCTGAGTTTATGGCAAGATTGCCCTGTTCGTTTGTCATGGTAGTTACCTCCCGTTCTGACAGACCTGCGTGTGCTGTCATTTTTCTTATGAACATGTACTATGATACCCCTTGACGCGTCCAATGTCAAGAACTTTTTAGCACTCAAAACAAAAGAGTGCTAACAAAACGTAAAAACGACCGCAATAGAAAAAGAAAAAAAGACTTGACGGAATACAAGTTATGGGTTAGAATATCCTTGATTTAGTAAATGAACATCAGCGCCACTACTTTATCTATGAATGGGAGGCGCGCAATATAAGGGACCCTCCCGTGGTTCCGAACAGAAAAGGAGAGAAAATCATGTTAGAAAAAATGCAGGAACTTATCGCTGACCAGTTGAGCGTAGATGCAGACAGCATCACAGAGGCTTCCAACTTCAAAGATGACCTCGGCGCTGACTCACTCGATCTCTATGAGCTGATCATGGCCCTTGAGGAGGAGTACGATGTTGAGATCCCGACGGATGATCTTGAGAATATCGCAACCGTTGGTGATGTTATCAACTTCCTGAAGGATAAGGGGATCGAAGGTTGATCGATCGTGAATAAGTAAGCATGGCACCAAGCCAGGAGTGACTGCTTCCGGCTTGGTGTCTTATTTAATGTTAAGAATTCATTTTTTTGGAGGGAATATGGGAAAGACAGCGTTTATTTTTCCGGGACAGGGCGCGCAGGCCGTCGGTATGGGCAAGGATGTGTATGAAAAATCCGCTCTCGCGAAGGAGATGTTTGATCAGGCGAGCGAGGCTGTAGGGCTGGATCTGAAGGCTCTGTGTTTCGAGGAAAATGAGGATATCAACATCACGGAGTTTACGCAGGTTTGTCTGTTGACGACGAGCGTGGCCTTGTTGAAGGAGATCGAGGCGAGAGGCGGCAAGGCCGATGTGGCCGGAGGCTTAAGTCTCGGTGAGTATTGCGCGCTTGTGGCAAATGGTTCGATGGATGCGATCGACGCCGCGAAGGTGGTTCGTAAGCGTGGAATATATATGCAGGAGGAAGTGCCGGCCGGTGAGGGTGGTATGGCTGCGATCCTCGGAATGGACGGCGGGCAGATCGAAAAGGTGATCGCTGATTTCGAGAAGGTCCAGGTGGCGAATTTCAATTGCCCGGGACAGATTGTAATCTCCGGTGAGACTGAGAATGTGAAAAAAGCAGCGGACGCGTTGAAGGAAGCGGGAGCGAAGAGGACGGTGCTTCTTAATGTCAGCGGACCCTTCCATTCGGAACTCCTGGCGGGTGCCGGTGATAAGCTGGATAAGGTTCTGGAAGAGATCACGATCTCTCCGATGAAGTTCCCATATGTAGCCAATGTGACCGGCGGTTATGTGACGGATGAGAAAGAGATTCGGCCGCTTTTAGTGAGACAGCTTTCGAATTCGGTGCGCTGGCAGCAGTGTGTCGAGGCGATGGTGGCTGACGGTGTCGATACCTTCTATGAGATCGGTCCGGGAAAGACGCTGGCCGGCTTCAATAAGAAGATCGCGAAGGCACTGGATAAGGAGCTTACGACGATTCAAATCGCAACGATGGAAGATATAGATGCGAATTTCTAGTGGAATGCGGGACAAATCGCGGGAACACTGGCGAAAGGAGTAGTTTATATGGGATTATTGGATGAAAAAGTAGCGGTTGTGACCGGGGCGAGCCGCGGGATCGGCGCGGCGATAGCAAAGGCGATGGGAAGAGAAGGCGCGTTTGTTGTTGTGAACTATAACGGCTCACAGGATAAGGCGGAGGCCGTGGTTTCCGAGATCAAGGCTAACGGCGGTGATGCCGTGGCAATACGGTGTGACGTTGGAGATATGACTGCCGCGGAGGCGTTTTTCAAAGAGATCGTCAAGGAGTACGGCGGGGTTGATATTCTCGTAAATAATGCCGGGATCAATCGTGATGGTCTGCTGATGGGCATGAAGGAGGCGGATTTCGATGATGTGATCCGCACCAATCTGAAGGGCGCCTTCAACGGATGTAAGTGTGTAGCGCGTCCGATGATGAAAAAGAAGAGCGGGCGGATCATCAATATGGCGTCGGTGGCCGGCGTGATCGGAAATGCCGGTCAGGCGAACTACGCGGCGTCCAAGGCCGGTGTGATCGGCCTGACGAAGTCGGTGGCGAGAGAACTTTCTTCAAGAGGGATTACCGTGAATGCTATCGCGCCGGGATTTATCAAGACGGATATGACCGATGCCCTTCCGGATTCGGTGAAGGAGGAAGCCGTGAAGACGATTCCTCTGGGACGGTTCGGCGAGGTGGAGGACATCGCGGAGATGGCGGTGTATCTGGCGTCGGATAAAGCAAGTTATATTACAGGACAGGTGATTTGTGTAGATGGTGGAGTGGCCGTGTAAAGAAAGGAGATCATGATGAGTAGGAGAGTAGTTATCACGGGTATGGGGGCGATCACCCCGATCGGAAATAGTGTAGAGGCTTTCTGGGAGAATGCCAAGAAAGGTGTGTGCGGCATCGGGCCGATCACCAAACTTGACGTGACTGATTACAAGGCAAAAATGGCCGGTGAGGTAAAAGATTTTGAGATGCCGGAGTGCGTAGACCGTAAGGCTGCGCGTCGTATGGAGGATTTTTCCAGGTACGCGGTGGCAGCGGCTGTCGAGGCGATGGCGGACGCGGGAATCGATATGGAGAAAGAAGATCCGTATCGCGTTGGTGTCTGTGTCGGATCCGGTGTCGGTTCTCTCCAGAATATCACGCGCAACTATGTGCGTCTGCAGGAAAAAGGACCGAATCGCGTGGAGCCGTTGATGATCCCGGGACTGATCTCGAATATCGCGGCCGGTAACATCGCGATCCAGTTCGGACTTAAGGGTAAAAATATCAACGTGGTTACCGCGTGTGCGACGGGTAATCATAATATCGGCGAGGGCCTTCGCTCCATCAAGTACGGTGAGGCGGATGTGATTGTCGCCGGTGGTGGTGAGAACACGATCTGTGATATCGGGCTTGCCGGATTCCTTGGGTTGAATGCGCTTTCCACTTCAGAGGATCCGAAGCATGCGTCGAGACCTTTTGACGTGGATCGTGACGGCTTTGTTATGGCTGAAGGTGCCGGAATCCTTATTCTTGAGGAACTGGAGCATGCCAAGGCACGAGGCGCGAAGATTTATGCGGAGATTGCGGGCTACGGCGCGACGTCTGATGCGTACCATGTGACAGCTCCGGCTGAGGATGGTTCGGGTGCTGCCAAGGCAATGGAATTCGCTATGCAGGATGCCGGCGTGAAGCCGGAGGATGTTGACTATATCAATGCTCATGGAACGAGCACACATATGAATGATCTCTTTGAGACCAGAGCGATCAAGCTGGCTCTCGGAGATGCGGCAAAGAAGGTTAAGGTGAATTCGACCAAATCTTTGGTTGGTCATATGCTCGGCGCGGCCGGCGGTGTGGAAGCGATCGCCTGTGTGAAGTCGATCCAGGATGGTTTCATCCATGTGAATGCGGGGCTTGAGAATCAGGATCCGGAGTGTGATATCGATGTTGTGAAGGGCGAGGGAATCTCGCAGGAGGTTAATGTCGTGATCAGTAACTCGCTTGGGTTCGGTGGGCACAATGCTTCATTAGTATTTAAAAAATATGTATAAATCATCCGGGATCTGTATGTGATTTTCGCGAGGTGGTTCGTTCGCACCATTCGAAAACGTAGCTGTGCATGGCAGCAGAAGACGCTGCCTACGCACAGACGTTTTCGACAGCCACCTCACGATGAAATCACATAGCAGATCCCTGCATATCTTGATAGTTTTTTGAAAGATAATGAAACCGGATGATATAATAAATGACAGGGGGGGTTGAAATGATAATGAATCAGGAACAGATTAAGGAAATAATTCCACATCGCGATCCGTTTTTACTTGTTGATGAGATTGAGAGTATGGAGCCCGGTGTGAGTGCGATCGGATATAAAAATGTCACCGGCGAGGAAGGATTTTTCCGTGGTCACTTTCCGGAGTATCCGGTGATGCCTGGTGTGCTGATTATCGAGGCGTTGGCGCAGGTCGGTGCGGTTTCGGTGCTGGCGATGGAAGAGAACAAGGGCAAGCTGGCATTTTTTGGTGGGATCGATAAGGCAAAGTTCCGCAGGCAGGTGAGGCCGGGGGATCGGTTGAAGCTCGAGGTCGAGATCATCAAGTGCAAGGGGCCGATGGGAATCGGGAAGGCGCTTGCGACGGTTGATGGCGAGAAGGCTGCCGAGGCAGAGATTAAATTTATGATAGCAAGTGCGTGAAGCAGGTGTCCCGTTGGCCTATTTTTGTACATATCTCACAAATGAAACGATGAATTTTCGGCAATTTGTACGAAAAGTTAACAAATTTGTAAAATTTACGAAAAAACACTTTAATTTGTTAGAAAACGTGATATACTAGTCATTGTAGGCAAAGACAATAGGATGGCGTGATGTACGCGCTGGGATCCGGCACGATGCCCCGACTCCATCGGCGGGTTCCAAACAAGAGTAAAAAACGGGATATGTGTTATTGCAGGAAAGGTAGGTTTTAGAAGTGTTTAGCGTAGGAGAGTATGTCGTTCACGGAAACGACGGTGTATGCAAGGTTGAGGCTGTAGAGCCGATGTCGGGAAGTGGTTCGGATCGTGTATATTATACACTGGTTCCGGTATATTCGAAAGGAAGCAAGCTGTTTGTTCCGACAGACAGCAATAAGGTGATCACACGTGCAGTGATCTCCAAGAACGAAGTTAAGCAGCTGATGGATGAGTGGGAAGACATCGAGCTTCTCAGTGTTGAGAATGACAAGAAGCGTGAGGAGGTTTACAAAGCCGCACTTCGCTCCTGTGATTGCCGTCAGTGGGTAAAGCTTATCAAGACTTCTTATCAGCGTAATCAGATGCGTATGGAGAAGGGCAAGAAGGCGACTACGTCAGATGAGCGTTATCTTCATATGGCTCAGGAGAATCTCTTCGGAGAGGTTGCTATTCCTCTTGAGATGAGCCGTGGTGAAGCAGAGGAGTACTTCATCGACAAGGTTAAGTCCAAGAAGAAGTCCAAGAAAAAGTCCAAGTCTTCCAAGGCAAAGTCCAAGAAGTGATCGAACGCAAGGTTCCAGGGAACTAAGAGTTCAAGGGAACTAAGGGTTCAAGGGAACTAAGAGTTCAAGGGAACCAAGGGTTCCCTAATCAAATGAAAACTAAGGCCACCGCAAAACGCGGTGGCTCTTTTTCTATTACAGAGTTGAGCACTATGCAAGACTAACCGAGACAAAAGAATCTTTCTTGACTTTTTCCGCACTTCGGGGTATGATAAAAGGCGTGTTATCTTTAATCAGAAAGGAGTTTCGAACGATGAAACTTGAAAGAATGGTGGGAGACCGTTTTAAAGAAAAACCAACCGATTGCGTGATCGACAGTCATGCGCTGATGATGCGTGGCGGTTATATGAAAGACATTGCCAAGGGAATATACTCGCAGTATCCGCCACTCAAGCGGATCTGTCAGAAGATCGAGCGGATCATCCGCGAGGAAATGGACGCGATTGACGGGCAGGAAGTTCTCTTTCCGGTCGTGATGTCATCCGGCATCTGGGAGGAATCCGGGCGCTACGAGAGTATCGGATCCGAGATGCTTCGCTTTACCGATCGCAACGGTGCGAAAATGCTGCTCGGCATGACACACGAGGAGGCTGCCGTGCACCTCGTACGCGACTATGCGAACAGCTACCAGAACTATCCGTTCATGATCTACCAGATCCAGACGAAGTTCCGTGACGAGGCAAGACCGCGCGCCGGTCTGATCCGTGTCCGTGAGTTCACGATGAAGGATGCGTATTCCTTCCATACCTCTCAGGAGGATCTGGAAAAATATTATCAGGTGGTTTACGATGCGTACAATCGTATCTTTGCCAGAGCCGGCGTACCGGAAGTAATCACGGTAGCTTCGGACAGCGGAATGATGGGCGGTTCCATCGCTCACGAATATATGTTGCTCACACCGGTCGGAGAGGACTCGCTAGCTATCTGCGGGAACGAGGCCTGCGACTATCGCGCCAACATGGAAGCGGCCG
>JAEEGL010457409.1_pt1 | contig 21051 bp, 15 predicted proteins | sample 9134231 | NCBI WGS metagenome assembly JAEEGL01 (sample SAMN16246548, study PRJNA631951) | gut metagenome | biome: gut microbiome; feature: rumen; material: fiber-attached | host: Bos | place: Iran: Karaj | collected 2018-10 | reverse complement strand
TATTAATAATAATAGCGAGGTATATAGTGTAGTAGTAAAAAACATTATAAAAGATCCACCAAGTGGAAGTTGTGTAGTAGTTTATGAAAATGATAAATCAACATTAAAAGTAAATGCAGATTACAAAGAATCAATAGAGAATTATGAGATATATAATGATAATAAATTCCTAACAAAACAGAAGAGTGATAGTTATATATTTAATGATTATCCAATAGAAACGAAGGTAAAATTGACAGATGTAATAAGTCAGAATACAACGATAACATGTAAGATAGAAGATAAAGATCCTAAATACTTTACAGCGGGAGGATTTAAGAAGAGTTATAACAATATGGGATACTGGTTATATGTACCACCAAAGGCTAATATTCATGAAAAATTACCTTTAATTATATTTCTTCATGGTGCTGGAGAAGTTGGTCCTGATTTAGATAATGCTGCAAAACATGGTCTTCCCAAATACATTAAGAATGGAACAATGGATTCTTTAAATGTTAAAGCAATTATAATTGCCCCACAGGCATATGGATGGTCTTCAAATCATGCCCAAGTAGTAAATCTAATTAACCATATTAAAGATGAATATAATATTGATGAAAATAAAATATCATTATTTGGCTTTAGTATGGGTGCTTATGGAGGATCCCAGTTTGTATCTAATTATCCAGATTTGTTTGCGGCGTTTGTCCCAATTGCAGGAGCAGAAGTAGGAGTCAATGTTACTAAAATTACTAAAGTTGCAATTAGAGGTTTTGCTGGGACAAATGACTCATCTGGTTTTTATAGAACTAAAGCTTATGTTGATAAAGTAAAATCAGTGGGAGGAAATGCAACTTTTACATCATTTCCCGGAATTGGTCATGTTTGCACTGATGAAGTATTTTTAAAAACAGATGTTTTAAAATGGGTTTTAAAACAAACTAAAAAAGATTAAAGTAAAAATGGGAAAAAGATATGAAAGAATATAATTTAGAAAGTAATATTAGTATTAAAGATAGGTTAATTGAAATGTGGTATAAATATAAAAAGTATATCATTCTTTCAGTTTGTATTGTTTTATTATTAGTAATATTACTTGCGATTATATTTAATAAAAAAGATAATATTACTAGATATCAAGATATAGAGAGAATAATGATAATAAATGCTCAAAACTATATTAAGAATAATAATATTAATGGTAATTATTATGTCTCACTTAATAGTTTAAATATTAAGATAGATGACAAGTTAAGTTGTAATGTTTTAAGTGGCGTATATAAAGAAAATGATAGTTATTATCCATACTTAGTATGTCAAGATTATAAGTCAAAAAGTATAAATGATCTAATAGAAGAAAATAGTAAAAACAAAGAATATGGTGAGTTAAATGGTGACGCCTTATATTTTGTAGTAAATGATAAATATCAAGATGCTGGAGTAAAAACAGATTATCAAGTAAATGTAAAAGGTGATGACATCGATAATGGATTAAATGTTGTTACTTATTATATCAATGATAATGGGAAGAACTTAGGAGAGTTAAAAAGAATAGTAATAGGTGAAGATATAGTAGGGAGTATACCTGTTTTAACACTTATAGGAGAGAAGACAAGGACAATACCAAAGGGGAGTGTTTATAAAGAACAAGGGTATAATGCCATAGATGAAAGAGATGGAAATATAACAGATAAAGTAAAGGTGACTGGAAGTGTTGATACATCAACACCAGGTACATACAGGCTTACTTATAGCATAACTAATTCAAATGGTAAAATGGCAAAACAAGAACGAACAATTATTGTTAATGAGAGTGATAATGTTGATTTAAAAATCACTCACATTTTGAACCCTAGTGAGATTACTAAAAAAGATGTAACAATGACTGTTAAGATAGAGGGAAACGGATATAAAAGTATAGTCTTACCAGATAATAGTGCAAGTAAGAATAGCGAAGTTAGTTATACAGTATATAAAAATGATACTTATGATTTTATAGTATATGATATAAATAATAATAGTGAGGTATATAGCGTAGAAGTTAAAAACATAAAAAAAGATCCACCAAGTGGAACATGCCATGTAGTATATGAAAATGCTAAATCTAATCTTAAGGTAAATGCTAATGATAAAGAATTTATAACTAGTTATGAAGTATATAACAATGGAAGTTTCTTAATTAAGCAAAGTAGTGATAGCTATAGTTTTAATGATTATCCAATAGAAACAAAGGTAAAAATGACCGATGTAATAAGTCAAAGTACCACAATAAGTTGTAGCATAGAAGATAAAGATCCTAAGTATTTCGTGGCAGGTGGTTTCAAAAAGTATTATCAAGATATGGGATATTGGTTATATGTACCACAAAACGCCAATATACATGAAAAATTACCTCTAATTGTTTTTTTACATGGAACTGGTGAAAGAGGGACAAACTTGGATAATGTGGCTAAACACGGGCTTCCTAAATATATTAAAGAAGGGACAATGGATTCTTTAAACATTAAAGCGTTTGTAGTTGCACCTCAAACTAAAGAATATTTCTTGGTTGATCAAGCTAAAATAATGGGGGCATTAAATGAAGTAATTAAAGAATATAATGTTGATGAAGATAGAATATCATTATTTGGGTTTAGTCAAGGTGGTTATGAGGGATGCACCTTATTAGAAAGATTTCCACATTTCTTTTCGGCTTTTGTAGCGGTAGCAGGTGCAAATTCAGGTGTTGATATTCCACCTATTGTACATATACCAATGAGAGGTTATGCTGGGACTAAAGATCCAACCGGTCATTATGATAGGGTCAAAAAATTAATGCAATTTATGAAAGAGGCTGGCGGACATGCAGAATGGTATCCATTAGAAGGAGCAGGGCATGTTATAACTGATGATGTATTCTTACATACAGATGTTTTAAAATGGGCAATAGCTCAGAAAAGGACGGTAAAGTAAGATGAACGAAAACATGGAATATAATGAATTTGAACAAAGGAATAATATTAGGGATAGAATGTTTGATATATGGAGTAAATATAAAAAACATCTTATTGTTTTAGCGTGTTTTATTATTTTATTAACGATAGTTTTAGTAATAGTGCTTAACAGGCCAAAGACATATGCAAAATATCCAGATATAGAGAGAATAATGATAATAAATGCTCAAAATTATGCTAAAAACAACAACTTAGCAAATAACAGTTACATATCTCTTAACAATTTAAATATCAAAATAGATGAGGATTTAAAGTGTGATTCATTAAGTGGGGTATATAAAGAAAAAGATAGTTATTCTCCATATTTAATTTGTGATAATTATCAATCAGAATCTATAAAAGATGTTTTAGAAAATAATAAGGATAATATTGAGTATGGAGAATTAAAAGGAAGCAACCCATATGTTTTAAATGGTGTTAACTATATAGAAGAAGGTATAGAAAACAAAAATAGTTATAAAGTTAATATTAAAGGTGATGATATTGATAATGGATTAAATATTGTTACTTATTCCATTACCAATAATGGCAAATATTTAGGGGAATTAAAAAGAATAGTTATTGCCGAAGATATTGTTGGAAGTATACCAACCATAGAATTGTTAGGTGAAAAGACAAGAACAATACCAAAGGGAAGTGTTTATAAAGAGACTGGTTATGACGCTAAAGATGAAAGAGATGGCAACATCACTGATAAAGTTAAAGTGACAGGTTCTGTTGATACTTCTAAGGCTGGCACATATAAAATTACTTATAGTGTAACTAACTCAAAAGGTAAAACTGCAAGTGCTGAAAGAACAATAATAGTAAATGAAACAAATAATATTGACTTTACTATTACTCATAAGTTAACTCCAGAAACGGTTACTGAGAAGAGTGTTACAATAACAGTTAACATTAAAGGCAATGGCTATAAACACACCGTTTTACCAGATAATAGTGAAATTAAGAGTAACGAAGTAAGTTATACTGTATATAAGAATGGTACATATGATTTTGTTATTTATGATACCAATAATAATAGTGAAGTATATACTGTCAAAGTTTCTAATATTGATGATGGTGTAAAAGGTACTTGCACAGGTGAATATGAAAATGGTTATGGGTTTGCTAAGTTAACATTTAAATTGACGAGTGGAAAACCTAAAACTTATAAATTTTTAAGTGATGGTAAGGTATTACAGAGTGGTACGGAAACGACATATAAGGCAACTAATGATTTTACATTGCTTATAAATCCTACTGTAGTAGTAACTAATACTTACGGAAGGGATACAACAATATCATGTAGTGTAAAACATCAAGATTATATTACTTATAGACCAAAAGGTTATTATTTTCAAAAGAAAGCTAGCTTAGCATCTAAGGCTGAGAATGTAGCTAATCCATATCCTAAAAATGAAATATCATATTATTTACATGTTCCAGCTGGTGTTACTAAAGATGATAAACTTCCTCTTATAATTGGATTACATGGAGGATTTGGTTGGGGAGTTTCGTGTAATGGTTCTACTACTATTGAAGCTTATCAAACCTATCATTATTACAAAAGTGTATTTTATTCTGGGAAATCTACTATTAATTTTGTAAGTAATCCTGATGTAAGGGCAGTAATTATAACTCCATCAAGCATGACTTGTAACTGGGAGCCATCTGTGCTTCAAGCTATTAAAATTATGTATGCTTATATAAAACTTTATAATATTGATTTTGATAATATAGTAGTAACCGGTATTAGTCAAGGCGGTTATGGAACACTTTATATGGGATTTTTAGAAGAACAAGTTATTTATAGGGCAACCGAGGAAACTTCACTAAGTACTATAGCAAAAGAGTATAATACAACAGTTGATGAAATAATTGCTTATAACAGTAAAATAAAGACTAACATTAATTATGGCTCTACAAATAATACAGTGCGTTCTGGTAGTTTAACCGTTGTAAGGGCAAAAACTAAAGATGATCAGCGAAGTTTGTTCTCAATGTTAGTGCCATTAAGTCCAGCAAAAAATGACAGTAGATGTTCTTTCACGCCAACAACAATTTATGATGATACTGGAAAGAAATGTTCTACAACACCACCGTATACTTTAAAAACTCCAATATGGATTGTTACATCAATGGAAGAATATTCTAATATTCAAAAATTTGCTAAAGAATTAACGGCATATTATGGGCCAAAAGGTAATATAAGGTATACACTTTTAACTAATCTTAAAAGTATTCATATTGACAATCATAATACTGACCAAGCAATTTTTGGAAGAACAGCAGCAACTTATTGGATATTAAAGCAAAAATATGGACAGGTAAGAGTAGCAGATGATATGGAATTATCACAAATAGAACAGTCTCTTGGTGCTAATTTTAAACGAGTTTGGACACCTTAAATATAAAACATATAGATAATCTATCTATATGTTTTTTTTTATGATATAATATTTATGGTAGATAATTATGGATAGTAATTTAAGTTTAAAAGAAAAAGTTTTTGATTTATGGTATAACTACAAAAAATATATCATTCTTTCACTTTGCATTATTCTAGTGTTTGTTATAATACTAATAATTGGTTTAAGTAATAAATCTAGAAGCAATGGTGGTAGTAGTTTTAAAGACATAGAAAGAATAATGATAATAAATGCTCAAAATTATGTTAAAAACAATAATTTGGCAAATAATAGTTATATATCTCTTAACAATTTAAATATTAAAATAGATGAAAAATTAAATTGTGAAACATTAAGTGGAGTGTATAAAGAAAATGATAGTTATTATCCATATTTGATTTGTAAAGATTATAAATCTGAATCAATCAATAAAATTGACAAAGAGAATGAAAGCAATAAAAAATATGCTCTATTAGATGGCGAAAATCCTTATATTATAAGTGGAGGAGCATACATTGAAAAAGGTGTAACGGATAATCAAAATTATAGAATTAGCATTAAAAATCAAGATGTTAATGATGGGTTAAATATAGTTACATATTCTATTAGTGATAATGGCAAATATGTCGGAACTTTAAAAAGGATAGTAATAGCAGAGGACTTAGTGGGAAGTTATCCTGTATTAACTTTAATTGGGGCTAAAACTAGAACAATTGCTAAAGGAAGTAAGTATGCAGAAACAGGATATGATGCTATAGATCAACGTGATGGAAATATAACAGATAAAGTAGTAGTAGAAGGGGCTGTTGATACATCTAAAGCTGGTACATACAAACTCACTTATACTGTAACTAATTCTCAAGGCAAAAGTGCAAAGGAAGAGAGAACAATTATTGTTAATGATAGCGAAGATCTTAGACTAGAGATAAGCCATAAATTAACTCCCGAAACGGTTACTGAAAAGAGTGTAACAATAACAGTTACTGTAAAAGGTAATGGATTTAAGAATATAGTGCTTCCGGATAATAGTGAGAGTACAAATAACGAAGTTAGTTATACTGTATATAAGAATAGCACATATGATTTTGTTATCTATGATACAAATAACAATAGTGAAGTATATAGTGTTACAGTTAAAAATATAGATGATGGAATAAAAGGTGTATGTACTGGTGAGTATGAAAATGGTTATGGACTTGCCAAACTTACATTTAAGTTAACTGGTGGTTCTCCTAAAACTTATAAATTCTATAGTGATAATAAACTAATACAAAGTGGAAAAGAAACAACATATCAAGCAACTAATAATTTTACACTACTTATAAATCCAAAAGTAGTTATTACTAATATTTATGGCAAAGATACCACTATTACTTGCAGTGTTAAACATAGCAACTATCTAGCTTATAATTCAAAAGGATATTATTTTAGTAAACGTGCAAGTGCTGATTCTAATGGTAGTGTAGTTAATCCGTACCCAAGTAATGGAATATCATATTATATACATGTTCCAGAAGGCGTTACAAAAGATGATAAGCTTCCTTTACTTGTAGCAATGCATGGCGGATTTGGATATGGCCCTGCATGCGGGAACATATTTACGGAAAAAGGCCAAAATACACATTATATAAGGGATGCTTTGTCTGGTAATGGAAAATTGAATAATATAAGTGGTTATAAACCTAGAGCAGTAGTTATAGCCCCTTCTAATATGACTTGTAACTGGGAAGGATCGGTTCCTAGTGCTTTGGATATAATATATGCTTATGTTAAATTATATAATATTGATTTTGATACAATCATAGTAACTGGATCAAGCCAAGGTGGTTATGGAACTTTGTATATGACTATGCTGGAAGAGCATGTACTTTACAAAACAAGTAATAATATTTCTATTGATGGGGTTGCTTCCCATTATGAAGGATTATCAGGAGATGATATCAAACAATATAATCGAAATTTAAAACATGATATTTATTATCAAGATGCTGCTAGAACTGTTTTTTATGATGGTACAACTGTTATGATAAGACCTAAAACGGAAAATGATCAAAGAAGTTTGTTTACTTTGGTTGTTCCAGTAAGTCCAGCTAAAAATGAAAGTCGTTGTGGATTTACACCATCTACTATTTATGATAGTGATAGAGATTGTCCTAGTTCACCACCATATAAATTAAAAACTCCAATATGGTTGGTTTCGTCTAATGATGAATATGGAAAAGTTCAAATGTTTGCCCAAGAACTTAAAGCATATTACAATGACAAAATTGAGGTTAGATATACAGTCATGACTAAGCTTCGTTCTATTGGATTAGATGAACATCAGGGAACTGAAGTTGTAATTTGGGGAAGGACTTCAGCATTTGAATGGGCATTAAGGCAAAAGTATGGGCAAGTAGTGCTTAATGGAGATCCTGGTATCTCAAAAATAGAGTCTGAAATAGGCGCCAATTTTGCCGGAGCATGGCAACCATAAAAATAAAAAAGTATATAAGTAATTATATGCTTTTTTGATTATTAATGTTATAATAAAATAGGTGAATAATATGAGGAATGAGTATATTATTAGTTCAAAAGATAAACTCAAAGAAACATGGTATAGATATAATAAATATATCATTCTTTCTGTTTGCTTAATTATAGGATTAATAATAGTATTATTCCTTGTTTTCAATAAAAAAGATAAAGGTAATAGATATCAAGATATAGAGCGAATAATGATAATAAATGCTCAAAACTATATTAAGAATAATAACATAACTGATAATTGTTACGTGTCACTAAATAATTTAAATATTAAAATAGGATCAGAACTAAAATGTAATAATCTAAGTGGAGTATATAAAGAGAATGATAGTTATTATCCATATTTAGTGTGTCAGGATTATAAGTCAGAAAGTATAAACGATTTAATAGAAGAGAATAACAATAGTAAAGAATATGGTGAGTTAAATGGTGATGCCTTATATTTTGTTGTAAATGATAGGTATCAAGATATAGGAGTAAAGACAGATTATCAAGTAAATATAAAAGGTGATGACATAGATAATGGATTAAATGTTGTTACTTATTATATTAATGATAATGGGAAGAACTTAGGAGAGTTAAAAAGAATAGTAATAGGGGAAGATATAGTAGGAAGTATACCTGTTTTAACACTTGTAGGTGAAAAAACAAGAACAATACCTAAAGGAAGTACTTATAATGAAACGGGATATAACGCAATAGATGAAAGAGATGGAAATATAACAGATAAAGTAAAAGTAAGTGGAAATGTTGATACATCAAAACCAGGCACCTATAAGCTTATCTATAGTGTAACTAACTCAAGGAATAAAGTTAGTAAGCAAGAACGAACAATTATTGTTAATGAGAGTGATGATGTGGATTTAAAAATTACTCACTTTTTAAATCCTAGTGAAATTACTAAAAAAGATGTAACAATAACAATAAAAGTAAGTGGTAATGAATATAAAAGTATAGTATTACCGGATAACAGTGAAAGTAAGAATAGTGAAGTAAGCTATACAGTATATAAAAATGGTATTTATGATTTTATAGTATATGATACAAATAATAATAGTGAAGTATATAGTGTAGAAGTTAAAAATATTAAAAAAGATCCACCAAGTGGAAGTTGTACAGTAACATATGAAAATAATAATGAAAGATCAGTTTTGGTTGTAAACGCTAATGATAAAGGAACAATAAGTAGTTATGAAATATATAATGATGATGAATTCTTAATAAAACAAAAGACAGATAGTTATAGTTTTAAAGATTATCCTTTAAATACAAAAGTAAAAATGACAGATGTAATAAGCCAGAGTAGTACTATAACATGTAAGATAATAGATAAAGATCCAATATATGTTACTTCTGGTAGTTTCAGAAGAAGATATAATAATAAAGATTACTGGTTATATATACCTAAGAATGCTAACATACATGAAAAATTACCATTAATTTTCTTTATGCATGGTGCTAATGGCAAAGAACAAAATATGGATGATATTGCAGCAGTAGCACTTCCAAAATATATAAAAAATGGTACTATGGATTCCTTTAATATAAAGGCTATTATTGTTGCACCAGTACTTTATTCATGGAAAGATGAAAATGCTCATAATAGATTGATTAATATAATTAAACACGTAGAAGAAGAGTATAATGTTGATGAAAATAGGATATCATTAATTGGTTTTAGTATGGGTGCATATGGAGGATCTTATTTTATAGCAAATTATCCAAACTTCTTTTCAAGCTTTGTGGCAGTAGCAGGAGCAGAAGTTCATGATAATGTTTATAAAAGTGCTAAGGTTCCAATTAGGGCGTATGTTGGTTCATTGGACAATTACAATTTGGCAAAAGTTAATAGGTATGCCGCAAAGGTTAAAGAAACTGGAGGTAATATAACAGTTACTATTCTTCCAGGATTTGGGCATGTTTGCACTGATGAAGTATTTAAAAATACTGATGCATTAAAATGGGCAATAAGTCAAAAAAGAAAATAATAAAATAGGTAGATAATATGAAAGAAGATAATATGATTAGTTCAAAGGATAAGTTAAAAGAAACATGGCGTAGATATAATAAATATATCATTCTTTCAGTTTGCCTAATTATAGTATTGGTAGTAGTGTTTGTTATCTTTAATAAAAAAGATAAAGGTAATAGATATCAAGATATAGAGAGAATAATGATAATAAATGCTCAAAACTATATTAAAAATAATAATATAAGCAATAATTATTATGTATCACTAAATAATTTAAATATAAAAATAGATGAAAGCTTAAAATGTAATAATTTAAGTGGAGTATATAAAGATAATGATAGTTATTATCCATACTTAGTGTGTCAAGATTATAAGTCAAGGAAAATAAATGAATTGATAGAAGAAAATGATAAGAGTAAAGAGTATGGAGAACTAAATGGGGATAGTTTGTACTTTGTAGTAAATGATAAATATCAAGATGCTGGAGTAAAGACAGATTATCAAGTAAATGTAAAAGGAGACGACATAGATAATGGATTAAATGTTGTTACTTATTATATCAATGATAATGGAAAAAATTTGGGAGAATTAAAAAGAATAGTAATAGGAGAAGATATAGTAGGGAGTATACCTGTTTTGACACTTATAGGAGAAAAGACAAGAACAATACAAAAAGGAAGTACTTATAATGAAACAGGATATAATGCAATAGATGAGAAAGATGGCAATATAACAGATAAAGTAGTAGTAGAAGGGAATGTTAATACAAATGAAGCTGGTACATATAAGTTAGTTTATAGTGTAACTAATTCAAGAGGGAAGAAAGCTACTACAGAAAGAACAATAATAGTAAATGAAAGTAATATAGATTTAGATATAACACATAGTCTAAATCCAAAAGAAGTAACAAAGAAGAACGTAACAATAACAGTGAAAGTAAATGGAAATGGATATAAAAGTATAGTCTTACCAGATAAAAGTGAAAGTAAGAATAATGAGGTAAGTTATACAGTATATAAAAGTGGGACATATGATTTTATAGTATATGATATAAATAATAACAGTGAGGTATATAGTGTAGAAGTCAAAAACATAAAAAAAGATCCACCAAGTGGAACGTGTACAGTAACATATGAAAATAGTAAATCAACATTAAAGATAAATGCAAATGATAAAGAGACAATAAGCAGTTATGAGATATATAATGATAATAAATTCTTAATAAAAGAAAAGACAGATAGTTATAGTTTTAATGACTATCCAATAGAAACAAAAGTTAAAATGACAGATGTGATTAGTCAAAGTAGTACTATAACATGTAAGATAGTAGATAAAGATCCTAAATATTTTACTAGTGGAGTGTTTAAAAGAAGACATAGTAATGGCATGAGATATTTTCTATATGTACCAAAGGATGCTAATATTCATGAAAAACTTCCTTTGATAATATCTCTTCATGGATCGAATGAAATAGGGAATAACTTATCTTTGATTACTACTGCAGGATTACCTAGATATATGAATAAAGGGACTATTGATTCATTCAATATAAGAGCAGTTATAATAGCACCGCAGTCTACAACTTTTGGCTGGGAAGGTGAATTTACTAGATTAATGGAACTTATTGGCTCCATAAAACAAGAGTATAATATTAATGATAAAAAAGTTATTCTTCATGGTATTAGTATGGGGGGACTTGGTGGATGCAAACTAATTAATATGTATCCTGATATGTTCTCGGCATTTGTAGCGATTGCCGCTGCAAATGAAACTGTAGATATATCAAACTCTTTAAATATACCAATTAGGGTTTATACTGGCAAACAGGATACAAAATGGCACGAAAGAACGAAAAAATACGCAGAAAAAGTAAAAAATGCTGGAGGAAATGTTGAACTAATAATATTTAATAACCAAGGACACGGCATTGGTAGCTATGTTTACGAATATGAAGGGACAGATATTATAGAATGGTCCTTGAGACAGGAAAGAAGGTAGTTATTGGATGAATGATTATCAAGAGTATGATAGTTTTAAAGAAAACTTTAATAGTAACAAATTATTAGATATATGGACTAAATACAAAAAGCATATAATTGTTTTGGCATGCTTTCTTTTGGTATTAATAATAATACTTTTAATAGTTTTAAATAGGCCTAGTGACGGGATGATTACTAAATATAGTGATATTGAAAGAATAATGGTAATAAATGCTCAAAATTATATTAAGAACAATAATATAAGTGATAATTATTATGTATCATTAAATAATTTAAATATTAAAATTGATGAAAAATTAAATTGTGATTTTTTAAGTGGAGTATATAAAGAAAAAGATAATTATTATCCATACTTGATGTGTAAAGATTATAATTCTAAGGCAATAAGAGAAATATTAGAAAAGAACGAAGATAATAAAAATTATGGTGAATTAAAGGGCAGTAATCCTTATATTGTAAATGCTACAATGTATCAAGAAGAAGGATTAAAAGATAGTAAATATCAAGTTAATATTAAAGGCAATGATATAGACAACGGACTTAATATAGTTACATATTATATTAATGATAATGGCACTAATGTTAGTGAACTAAAAAGAATCGTAATAGCAGAAGATGTGGTAGGTAATGTCCCTGTTTTAACACTTTTGGGTGAAAAAACAAGAACAATACCACAGGGGAGCACTTATAAAGATCCTGGATACAAAGCAATGGATGAAAGAGATGGCAACATAACAGATAAAGTAAAGGTAACTGGAAGTGTTGATACATCTAAAGCAGAGACATATAAGATAACATATAGTGTAACTAATTCAAGAGGTAAGACCGCAACTACAGAAAGAACAATAATAGTAAATGAAACAGATGTCAGTTTAGATATTACGCATAAAGTTGATACTAAAACATCTAACGGAAAGAGTGCTACTATAACAGTTACTGTAAATGGTAATGGATATAAACGAGCAGTATTACCGGATAATAGTGAAAAAGAAACAAAAGAATTTTCATATACAGTTTATAAGAATGGTACATATGACTTTGTTATTTATGATATTAATAATAACAGCGAAGTATATAGTGTAAAAATAATAGAATTAGATAGTACTCCACCAGTATTAACTTGTAAAGGTATACTTGGTGACAATAAAACTAGTATTACAATGACTGCAAATGAGGAAATAGATTATTATGTTTATGATCAAGAGAAGACAAAAGAATCCAAAAAAGAGTATTCTAGCACTTTAGAAAAATTAATTGTTTATGGCTATGATTTAGCGGGAAACAAGGGTACAATTACTTGTCAAGCCGGAGTTAATATGTATTATGAAATAGCAAATGCACCTGTAACAGGGACACTTGTTCATTCTGCAACTTCAAAAACATTGGATGTGAAAATATATAGAGTTAGTGAAGGTTATCTTGCTTATATATGGGCATTAAATCCATATAAACAGTTTAATAAAGCAACAAGTGATTGGGGAAAGACTAGAATGTATCCAACAACAATGATTAATAGAGCTATTACCGAAAATAATTTGCAAAATAAAATAGTAGTTGGAGTTAATGCTAGTGGTTTTTATGAAAAGGGTGCTTGGTTTCCTAGATGTTCTAGCACACAGTACTGTGATGTTTACAACCGCACTACTGAAGGTGCTCTTACAATAACTGATGGGAAAGTAGTGAGAAACTGGTATTATAATTCAGCTGTAGATAGAGACAGAAATCATTCAGTATATGGATTATTACCAAATGGTAAATTAATGGCATGGCCTAAAGTTAATTCTTATAGCGAAGCGGAAAGAAAAGCCTTGTTTGAAGAAATTATTAATAGTGGTGTTAAGAACACATTTGTATTTAGACCGACTATTTTATTAGATGGTAAAGATGTTGGTGATATGACTATGGATATTGGTAAAGCAAATCGTCAGATATTCTGTCAACGAAATACTAATAACTTTGTATTTTTAACTGCACCTAATACTGGTTCAACGAGGGCGGCAAGAATAGAATTCTTACGAAAAATTGGTTGTACTAATGCAGTTAATTTTGATGGCGGTGGATCAATATCTATGGTATTTAAGCCAGCTAATGGTACATTGCAAGCTGTAGTCGGAAATGGAAGAGCAGTTGTTGACTCTGCATATTTTACAGAATAAAGAACTTTTAGTTCTTTTTTTCTTTTATCTTCATATTATTTTATTGTAGAAAGGAATGATAAAATAAATATGGATATGTTAAAAGTATCATCAAAATCAAAACCAAATTCAGTGGCAGGAGCACTTACTAATTCATTTAGAGAAAATGGGAGAGTAGAAATACAAGCAATTGGAGCAGGAGCATTGAATCAAGCTATTAAAGCAATTGCAATTGCTAGAGGTTTCATTGCACCAAGTGGTAAAAATTTAGTGTGTGTTCCATCTTTTTCAGATATTAATATTGATGGAGAAGAAAGAACAGCAATTAAGTTAACTGTAGAGGCTAAATAGTCTCTTTTATTTTGGTATAAATTGTTGATAAATTAAATTTATTAGTTTAAAATATAATTATATTGATATGAAAGGAAGTAAAAAGTATGGCTGAAAAAACAAATAAAGTAGAAGAAGTTTTAAAAGATAGAAAAGATAGTACTAAAGATTTTACAAATAAAGAAAAAGAAGATGGAAAATTAATGGGTATATTATCTTATATTATTCCGCTAATTCCTTATTTTGTTGAAAAAGAAAACAAATTTGTTAGATATCATGCTATTCAAGGTATGAACTTACTTATTGTTTCTGTAATTTATGGTGTTGCATACTCAATTTTATCTTTTATTTTAGTGTTTATTCCAATAATTGGATGGATTGCTATTTTCTTAATTGGACTATTGGGATTTGGAATTCTAGCATTATGTATAATGGGTATAATTGATGTTTGCAATGGACAAGCAAGAGAATTACCAATTATTAATAAGTGTAAATTTATTAAGAAATAATGTAAAAGGCTATAAGCCTTTTTTGTTTTGAATAAAATACTATGGTATAATAATTTTAGGTGGAGTAAATGAAAACTATTGTTATTTATTATTCGATGCTTGGCAATACAGAGTATGTTGCTAATTATATTTCTAAAAAAGTTAATTGTGATCTGCTTAGAATAGAACCAGAAAAAGAATATCCTACTAAAGGAATAGGCAAGTTCTTTCATGCAGGGAGAAGTTCAGTGATGGAAGAATTACCTAAACTGAAAGAATATCGGGTTGATTTAGATAAGTATGATTATATTATTTTTGGTTCTCCTGTATGGGCAAGTAATTTTGTACCACCACTTAGAACATTTATTAAAGAGAATGAAGATAAATTAGTTAATAAAAAAATATCTGTTTTCTTTTCTTTTAGTGGTGGTGGGGCTGATAAAGCAGAAGAAAAGTTGAAAGATTATTTGAAAATAAATAACTTTGAAAATAGGTTGGTTTTAATTAATCCCAAGCTTAAATATAAGAAGGAAAATGATGCAGAAATAGATAAATTTTGTAATTCAATAAAGAGGTGATTATATGTATCCATGTTTAAAAATAAATATTAATGGTATAAATGAAAACATAAAAGAAGTGAAAAAATTATGTGATTCTAATAGTATTAAGCTAAATGTCGTTGTAAAGGTTTTATCTGGTCATGAAGAAGTAGTTAATAAATTGAATCTAGATAATATTGATGCAATTTCAGATGCTAGAATTGCTAATTTAAAAAAATATCAAAATATTGATGTTGAAAAATGGCTAATAAGATTACCATCATTTGATGAAATTGAGGATGTTGTAAGATATTCTGACGTTAGTCTTAATAGCAGTCTTGAAACAATTTGTCTTTTGAATGAAGAAGCTAAGAAACAAAATAAAATACACAAAGTAATACTAATGTATGAACTTGGTGATTTAAGAGAAGGAGTTACTTCATCAAAACTTTTAGATATTGTAAAACAAGTAAAAAATTTGTCTAATATAAAATTATATGGAATAGGTGCTAACTTAACTTGTTATGGTGGAATTGAACCAACAGTTAATAATACTGACGAATTATATAATGTTGTAAAGGATATTGAAGAGAAATGTGGCATTAATTTTGAAGTAATAACAGGTGCTAACTCTACATCTTATAAATTATTATCTAATGGTATTTTAAAAAATAAGATGAACTATGTTAGATTTGGAGAATCTATTTTTCTAGGGCTTATTCCAGGTTATTATGAAAAGATAAATAATCTACATCAAAATAACTTTATAGTTGAAGCTGAGATAGTTGAATTAGAAGAAAAAGATTCTGTTCCTAGAGGAAATATATTAAAAAATGCTTTTGGTGAAATTCCACATTTTGAAGATAAAGGTTTAAGACTAAAAGCGCTAATTAATATTGGTAAGCAAGATACTAGTTTAAATTTAAAACCACTTGATAAGGACATTACTATTTTAGATGGCAGCAGTGATTATCTTGTTTTAGATTTAACAGATTCTAAAACAAAATACAAAGTTGGAGATATTGTTAGATTTATTCCGGATTATGAAGCTTTATTAAAGCTTATGACATCTCCATATGTAAAAAAAGAAGTTAAATAACTTCTTTTTGTTTGCCTGTAAGAAAAGAATAACGTTTATCTAAATAATTACAAATTGGTTTACATACCATTAATAGTATTAAAGTAAATATTGGTATAAATAAAGCAAATTTTTTAGTATATAAAATGTGATAATCTCTAAATAAATTAACTAAGTCATAAACTATAAAGTAATGTGTACATATTATAAAAATGGAATTGTTTGACCAAATTTGTATTTCGCCAAAATATTTTATTTTTGAAATAAAATAGGATATTGTGCATAAAATAATCGATCCTGTAATACCAGTAATGATAAAGTAGAAATAAGTATGTAATGAGAAAAGATATAAAGACACTTTACCATTTTTTAGCGCAAACACTATCCATATAGTAGTGGATACTATAAATAGCATAGTTAATAATATGATATTTGTTTTTTTCTCTTTTTCTTTTAAATAATTATATATATGTCTTATGAATGCACCAATTGAAAAAAATCCTAAGGCTACAATCGCTCTATCAATTCCGAAAGGAATAAATATTTTTCCATGGTATATGATATATCCTGTTATAAGACAAAGAATAGAAAAAGCTAAAGAACTAGATCTGTTACGTAAGAAATATTTAAAAATATAAATTATAATATATATTTCAAATAAAACTATAAAAAACCAACATGGTGAATTATAGGGACATTTTCCGTCATAGAAGATAAATAATCTAAATAATTCTTTAAATGATTGTATTCCAGTGAGATATAGTTTTATAACTCCTAAAATTAAATAAAAGATAGTTGGTAGTAAGATCCTTATAAACTTTTCTTTTATATATTTTCCAATACTTATGTTTTTATAAATGTTATAAACAAAACCAGATAGCATAAAAAACATGGGCATATGGAAAGAATATATCAGTTTATTTACAACTGGATATTTACTAAAGTACCAAAAATGTCCAACGATTACTAAAAAAATGCCTATGCCTTTGGCATAATCAATCCATAAAATTTTTGAATTATTATTTTTCAACAACCATTACTCCCTTGTCTAGTTTTACTAATAAAATTATATCATATGGTATCTTTTTATGACAAATGAAATGTAAAGTAATTTATAATTTCTTTCTCATGTGATTTAATATGCTATACTTAAAATAGGTGGTAGTATGTTAAAGAAAATAAAAAAAATTAAAACAAAGACTATTATAATTGCCTCTATCATAGGTTTATTCTTTGTTGGTTCAACTATATTTTTAGTTATATCTAATATTAAATTATATAATACCATTAATACACTTTTATTCTATGTTAATAAAATTGATACCACGCTTAGCATAGTTGAACTTAAAAACGATGAATCTTTCCCAGTATTATTAAAAAATAAAACAGGTTTAGAAATAGATACTCCTGAAGGATGGACAATTGAGTCTTCCCTTGTTAAGTATTATCGTGATGTTAATAGGGAAGATAGAAATTTCTTATTTAGGATAGTATTTAATATGAATGAGACATATACTTATGATGATTTCACAAGTTATGTTTTTGATCAAGCTAGTAAAATTGCAGAAGATTGCTATGGTAGTGATGTAGAATCGTGGAAAGATGGATATTATGCAGTAAATAGTTTTAGTGAAACGACATCTGGTAATATTTATTATGATTTAAGAGATAAAGATACATTTAGTTCTTCAACAAGACATAAAATAAAAATAATAAAAGATGGTAATCAAGCAATAGTAGAAGTAGATAAGTTTTAAAAAGACAGTATATTGTCTTTTTTTATGTTATAATTAAAGTGATAAAGAGGTAAACATGGATAAAAAACTAGTATTAAAAAAGGAAGTAATACTCATGAATGATAATAAAACTAATATAAACTGTCTGATAATGCTTTTTGCAATACTTTCTAAAAATGCTAATAAAATAAGGCTTTGCGAGATTTGAAATCTTGCATTTTTTATATAAAAAAATAAGAAAAATCACTAAAAATGGTCAAAATTGAAGGAAAATAGTGTTAACATTTAAGGGTTGATATTCCTATGCAACACTTTTATTATTTTTAATCATAATATAGTAATATTCCGAACAATATGATTTTAAAAATCTATGGTATAATATTATTAGAATATAATTTTAAAGGGTAGCCTAACTAGCCATAGTCATTTTTAAAATGTAAATGTATAATTCAATTATGAAGGGAGAAAAAATATGGACAAAGAAAAATTTGGAACATTTATTAAAAATTCTAGAATGAAAAAGAATTATACACAAAAACAATTAGCAGATAAATTATTTATAGATGTAACTGCTGTATCAAAATGGGAAAGAGGCATAACTTACCCAGATATAACTCTTGTTCCTGAAATATGCAAAGTTTTAGATCTAAATGAACATGAATTAATACAGAGTTCTAATGATACTGAATATCGAAAAAAAATACGAGAGGCCGAGAAGTATACAAAAATTAAGAATACTATTTTTTGTACTACAACAATATTATATTTAATAGCAATAGTAACTTGTTTTATTGTTAATATTTCTGTTAATCATACGTTATCATGGTTTTGGATTGTTTTAACATCTTGTTTGACAGCTTTTACTTTTATTCCAACATGTACAAGATTTTTTACAAAATATAAATTCTTTATGTTTGTTTGTTCAACATTTATAAGTTTATTTATTCTATTTTTGACTTGTTCTATTTATACTAAGGGTAATTGGTGCTTAGTTGCTACATTTGGAACGTTGCTAGGATATTTTACCATTTTCTATCCAATTATATTTAATAAAATGAAAATGTATTTATTAGATAATAAATATAATAAAATTAAAAAATATTTTATGCTAACTTATTCGTTAGGTTTATTAGTTTTAACATTACTTTTATTGTTTGTAATTAATGGTTTTTATGGGATAAGCATGATGGGTAGCGCTGTTATAATTACTATATGCTCTTATGGATTATTATTTAGTTATGCTATTATAGAATTATTCAATCTTAATAGATTTATCAAATTAGGAATTGATGGATTGATTACATGTATTGAATTAATAGGATTAAGGAATGTAATTGAGAAATTGTTTGATAATACTGCAGATTATAGAATTGATTTTTCTGATTGGACTAATCATACTAATGGAAATGTTCATTGTATAATCTTTTTATCATTAATATTTATATCATTAATATTTTTAATTATAGGATATATTAAGACAAAAAGAAAATCGGAAGATTAAGATATTAGGATTTGCCATATGGCAAGGTAACTTTTATTAATAATAGTAATATTACAATTCGTAGCACTATAAAAATGACTTAAAATTAGACGAAATTATACTAAATTTCGTTTTTTTTATGCTATAATTAAATAGAAATGGAGTGATTCCTATGAACGAAAATAAAACTAATATTAACTGGTATCCTGGTCATATGGCTAAGACTAAAAGGGAAATAAGTTCAATCATTGATAATATTGATATTGTAATTGAGGTTATTGATGCAAGAATACCATTATCTTCAAGAATACCGGATCTTAAAAATATGATTAAAAATAAGAATAGTATTATTGTTTTTAATAAGTATGACTTGTGTGATACTGTTGAAACTAATAAATGGATAGAAAAATATAAAAATGAAGGAAACATAGTTGTAACTTGCGATTCTAAAAATTCTAATGATTATAAGAAAATAATAGAAGAAGTTAAAAAGTTAATGATTGATGTAAATGAAAAAAGAAAATTAAAAAAACTTCTTCCTAAAAAAGCTAAATGTTTAGTAGTTGGTGTACCTAATGTTGGTAAAAGCACATTAATAAACAAACTAGCAGGCAGAAATATTCTTGGAGTTGGTAATAAACCTGGTGTTACTAAGAGTTTAAATACAATTAAAATTAATGAATATATGGATTTGGTTGATACTCCTGGTATTCTTTGGCCAAGGCTTGATAATCATACATTGGCATTAAATCTTGCAAGTATGACTATTATCAAAGAAGAAGTATTATCAATAACAGAAGTTGCAATTCATATTTTAAAAATGTTAGATATGCACTATAAGGATAAATTAAAAGAGTTTTTTGGTATAGATTATTATAGCGATGATGAGGTTGAAGAACTGTTTACTAAGATATCAAAATATAAAAATATACCAATTAAAAATGAAATTGATTATGAAAAAATAAGTTTGCAAATTATAAATATGATAAAGCAGGAAAAACTAAAAAAAATCACATTCGATATAATGTGATTTTTTTATTGAAAAATTACGTTCTTTTTAGATTGAAAAAAAGCAGTATTTTTGATAAAATCTATTATAGGATGGTACATGAAAATGAATAGCAAAAAAAGATCCAAATTTATTGAAAGAATTACTCAGATTTCGGTAAAGAAATTTTATCTCTTTGCCGTTTTAGCAGTGTACCTAATTATATTAATTTCAGACTTTACATATTCGATGTATACATTTACAGCGATGGGTCAAGAGACAAAAGAAATAAACATGCAAATTGTCTATACTTTGACATTCGATAGTAATGGTGGAAGTAGTTGTACAGATCAAACTCAAGTAAGAAATGATGCTTGGGGTACTTTGTGTGCACCAACAAGAACAGGATATAAT
>JAEEGL012928104.1_pt1 | contig 21052 bp, 13 predicted proteins | sample 9134231 | NCBI WGS metagenome assembly JAEEGL01 (sample SAMN16246548, study PRJNA631951) | gut metagenome | biome: gut microbiome; feature: rumen; material: fiber-attached | host: Bos | place: Iran: Karaj | collected 2018-10 | reverse complement strand
TCGATGGCCATGCGCTCCTTGATCTTCGGGAAGTAGAGCACGCCGGTCAGGGTGAAGGGGTAGTCGACGTTGAGGTGGATCCAGAACATCGGTTCTTCCTCCATCGGATAGAGCTCCTTGTAGAACTTCAGGTAGTCCTCGTCCTTGAGCTCGGACGGGGCCTTGGTCCAGATCGGCTCGATGTGGTTGATGACGTTGTCCTCGTCGGTCTCGACGCTCTTGCCGTCCTTCCACTCGGTCTTCTTGCCGAAGACCACCGGCACGGGCATGAACTTGCAGTATTTGCCCAGCAGCTGGCTGATGCGGCCCTTGGCGGCGTATTCTTCGGAGTCGTCGTCGAGGTGGAGGGTGATCACGGTACCGCGGTCGTCGTGCTTGCCTTCGCCCATGGAATACTCCGGCGAGCCGTCGCAGCTCCAGTGCACGGCCTTGGCGCCGTCCTGCCAGCTGAGGGTGTCGATCTCGACCTTCTTGCTCACCATGAAGGCGGAGTAGAAGCCGAGGCCGAAGTGACCGATGATCGAGCCCATCTGGTCCTTGTATTTCTCGAGGAATTCGCCGGCGGAGGAGAAGGCGATCTGGTTGATGTAGCGGTCCACCTCGTCTTCGGTCATGCCGATGCCGCGGTCGATGATCCGCAGGACCTTCTTCTTCTCGTCAAGTTCGATGCGGACCTTGAGTTCGCCGAGTTCGCCCTTGAAGTCGCCGCTGGAGGCGAGGGCCTTCATCTTCTGGGTGGCATCCACCGCGTTGGCGACGAGTTCGCGCAGGAAGATTTCGTGGTCGGAATAGAGGAATTGCTTGATCACCGGGAAGATATTCTCGGTGGTCACGCCGATTTTGCCTTTGAGTGTCTTGGTTGCCATATCTGTGTGTGTTAAATTCAACAGGGTCGGCCCGCAGTGGGCCGACCCTGTTGAATCAAATGCCATTCCAGTGACAAATTGTCACCGGCCGATACTCGCGCGGCAGTTGGAGATGTTGCCTTTGCTGAAGGTGATCTCGCACCAGTCCAGGCACCCGGTCATGCCCCGCGGGAAGAATTCGACGCGGTAGCTGCCGTTCTGCTCGAGCGTGGACTCGACGCGGGTCGGGTAGACGCGGGTATCCCAGTCGAAAACGATGTCGCCGCCGATGTTGGCGAGCGTGGCGCGGGACTGGTCTTCGGTCTGCGTGGCTTCGACGTCGCTGCAGGTCCAGCGGTCATGGCCGTCCTCCTGCGGCATGCGGCGCACGGTCATGCTGAAGGAGAAACGCAGCGAGGCGGTGGCGTATTCCCCGTCCGTGGCGGCCTCCCAGCAGTCCTGGGACTTGCGGGTGATCCGGAACGGGATCTCGCCGTCTACCGATGCGTTGAAGCCCTCCCGGTTGATGTCCGTGCCGTCGAGGAGCAGCTGGTTGAGCGCGCTGACAGCGGCGACGGATGTGCGCTGGGTCATCCGGTAGGAGAAGGACTGGAGCTTGTAGCTGGTCCGGTAGGGGTTGCCGCCTTCGTCGATGGTGCAGCCCGCCAGCAGGAGTCCGGCGGCTGCCACAAGCAGGGAAAGGATGTATTTCTTCATATGCACTGCCTGTCAGAATTTATAACCGATGCCGGCCTGGAGGCCGTAGTAAAGGGTGCCGACTCCCAGCTCAGCGAAGCCGAAGAACTTGCGTCCGACTTCGATGCCGATGGGCGAGAATTCCCCGCAGGGACGCAGGCTGTTGTCCACGAAATGGACGCCGCTGTCGCTCGCATAACTGTAGGAGAGCTTCGGGAATCCGACGTATTTGGCGGCACCGACGCCCAGCGAGCCGTAGAGCCGGACGTTGCGGCGGTTCATGTACATGAACTTGGCGCGCGGCAGCAGGTAGATGGCCGCGCCGGTCCCGCCCCGGACCTGCTGGTTGGTGATGCTGTCGTAGCTGTCGTGCCACAGGAGCGTGACCGCGAGGTCGGCCGAGACGGAGAACCAGCGGCAGACGGCATAGTCGAAGCCGATGCCGATCGCGCCCGTGGTGCGGGTGGGCCCGTTGTAATCCGAATAGATGTCGCGCAGCCGGTTGTCAAACCAGACGTAGTTGTCGTCGTACTTGGCGAGCCAGGCGCCGATGCCGCCGTCCAGATACAAGGAGCCGGCGCGGACCGGCGATCCGGCCACGCCCAGGCGGATGTCGAAACGCTCGGGGACCGGCTGGCGGTCCAGCCGCCGCTGCCGGCGCTGCTGCCAGGCCCCGAAAGGGGAGGCCGCCGACAAGGAAACCGTGCCCGCAGCCAGTAGTGCGAGCACGGTCCATATTTTCATGAAAGATCTCATACACGCATAAGATGCGTGCCGGGACGCTTTCGTTGCAGCGATTACTTGTACAGGAAGCGCTTGATGCTCATCTTCGGGGTCTTCTCGAAGGGCACGAGCACGGTCTCGACCTGGGCGATCTTGCTGTAGTTCGGGAGCTGGCGGTTGCGGTCCACCTCGCCTTCGGTCACGCCGATTTGCCTTTGCGTGTCAAGGTTGCCATATCTGTGTGTGTTGAATCAAATGGCGTTTCAGTGATGAATCATCAGGCATTTTCATGGTGCCCCCTGTTGGCATTGTCCCCGGAAATACGTATATTTGTATATATGGATAAGCACTTTACACTTGGTGAGGATGGGGGGTTGGTCGAGAAAGGTCTTCCCGATGGGATCGTACATTCTTTCGAAAGAATCCCCGTAGAAATCTATCCGGAATCCTCTCCGGCTTCACTTGCGGTTGCGGACCTGATTGTCGATGCCATCCGGAATTCGGAGGGGCATCTTTTCCATCTGGGCCTGACGACCGGGGCCACGCCGGCTTCTCTTTATGACGAGTTGGCTCGGCGTTACCAGAAAGGCGAGGTCTCTTTCCGCAATGTAGAGGTCGTGTCGATCGATGAATACTATCCGATGGTAAGGGATCAGCTCCACAGCAGGAACCGTCGTCTTCACAATATGTTCCTGGACAAGGTGGACATCCTGAAAGAGAACATCCATGTGCCGGACGGTACTGTTCCCGGAGATCAGGTGTCTTCCTATTGCTCGTCTTTCGACCGTCTTGCACGGGGACTGGACCTGCTGGTCATCGGTGTCGGTGAGCAGGGCCAGGTGGGGTTCAATGAAGCCGGAACGGGCGAGAAGAGCCGGACGCGGACGGTTCGTTTGTCCTATAAGTCCCGTAAACGTCAGTCGAGGAATTTCGGTGGAGATATCGCAGCGACGCCAGAGAGTGCGATCACGGTCGGCATCTCGACGATCCTGTCTGCCCGGCGGATAGTCCTGATGGCCTGGGGCGAAGATAAGTCGGAGGCCGTCAGGGCCATCTGTGAAGGTCCTGTCACGCCGGCTGTTCCGGCATCTTATCTGCAGAAGCATGAAGATATCGTGATGTATGTTGATATGGCTGCCGGGCAGTTGCTCACCCGCCTTACGGCACCCTGGTTGGTGGGGCCTTGCATCTGGACGCCCCGCTTGATCCGCAAGGCTGTGGTGTGGCTCTGCGGGAAAGTAGATAAACCCATCCTGAAATTGACGGAAAAGGATTATCTGGAGAACTCCCTGGACGAGTTGCTCGAAAAGGCCGGTCCCTTTGACAAAATCAATATCGATGTCTTCAACGACCTCCAGCATACCATTACCGGCTGGCCGGGCGGGAAGCCCAATGCCGATGACAGAACCCGTCCCGTTTCTGCCGTCCCATACCCGAAGACCGTCCTGATCCTCTCCCCGCATCCCGACGATGATGTGATTTCGATGGGGGGCACTTTCATCCGCCTTGTTTCCCAGCATCACAACGTTCATGTGGCATACGAGACTTCTGGCAATGTCGCGGTGCATGATGATGTCGTCCTGCAGCATATGGATATGGTCCGTGAGTTGGGCTTCGGCGACTGTTTCGATGAAGTGCGGGAATTGATCCGGAGCAAGGTGCCGGGTGAGCCTGAACCGCGCAGACTTTTGTCTATCAAGGCCGCGATCCGACGCAGTGAGGCGCGTGCCGCTGTCCGCTCTTTTGGTCTGGACGAGCAGACCAAGACCCATTTCCTGAATCTTCCGTTCTATGAAAGCGGCAGTATCCGGAAGAATCCCTGTACCCAGGCCGATGTGAATATCATCCGTCAGTTGATGGAGACACTTCAGCCCGATATGATTTTCATGGCCGGGGACCTGGCCGATCCGCACGGGACGCACCGGATTTGCACCGAAGCCGGTTTGGAAGCGTTGGACCAGCTCCGTGCAGCGGGTAGGGAATGGGCTGCCCGGGTTCATGTGTGGCTCTACCGGGGTGCCTGGATGGAATGGGAACTAAGCCGGGTGGACATGGCCGTCCCCCTGAGTCCTGACGAAGTCGTGAAGAAACGCCACGCCATCTTCAGGCACCAGAGCCAGAAGGATATCGTCCCGTTCCCCGGTGAGGATCCGCGAGAATTCTGGCAGCGTGCCGAGGAACGTACACAGTGCACCGCCCGGCAGTATGACCGGCTTGGCATGGCCGAATACCAGGCGATGGAAGTCTTCGTCAAGCTGTACTGAAACGCTTACAGTACGAAATGCCTGGCGAAAGCGGTACTGTCCGTGATGACGATACCGGGCGTGCCGTCTTCCTGCCTCTGAAAATCCAGTCCGGACGGCAAGGGTCCCCGGTCCAGCGGGATGTTTTCTCCCTGGATGATATAGCGCTGGAATTCTTCTCTGGCCGTCTCTTCGGGAATGAAGTTCTTCAGGATGCCGATCCAGTTGTCATTGTTGACCTGGGTCCCTGAACGTTTCAAGAACAGCATCAAGCTCTTGAATGCTGTCGGGTCCCCGGTATGCGCTTCGATCTGGCCCAGCAACCGCAGCGCATAGACTTCTCCTCTCCAGTAGGGCAGCCAGCTGTAATCGCCCAACTTCCAGAAGTTCTCTTCGATTTCGTCGTTCGGGAGATTGCGTATGGCTGATCTTTCGAGGCTTCGTATACCGACATTCAGGTAGTCGACAAACCCCTGGAGGGGCCTGAGACCGGAAGCGACCAGCAGATAGGCAGTCTGCAACTCGTTGAATCCTTCTCCGTACCATTGGCTGGAAAAACCGGCGCTGACCCAGTTGTGTCCGATTTCATGGGCATAGACATCGGCGCGGGCCGGGGTGACGACCGTGTCGGCCTGTGCGTCATAGCGGGCACAGAAACCCCCGTCAAGGCCGATACCGCTGACATTGTGCCGGATCCGTTCGAAGGGATATACGATCAGGGAATACGGTCCTTCGGGCGTGTCTTCCCAGAATCTGACGGCCGCTGCGTAGAAATCCTTGAAAAAAGACGTAGTCATGGCCTGGTTGTATTCCGTGAGTTTCCTGGGGGCGGTGACGATAAACTGGGTCTGTCCGGCGACATGGACGGTGTCCACGTGCAAGTGTCTGTCGCCGACCAGGATGGTGGACTGGAATGCGCTTGACGGAGCTCGTGCCGTCCGGAATCCTTGGCCCTGGTTATACAGGCAGAATGTCGGGAAGGGGGGAATCTCGTCCCAAGAGACCTGGACGGGGAGGTCCCTTCCCACACGGTCATTGTAACGGAGGAAAAGGTTGACGCCATGGCAGAAGAGGAAGTCTTGCGTGATGTTGGGCCTGAACATCTCCATGGGCGTGTTGACCACACCCGTATCCGGAAGGGAGCAGGCGATGTCATATGATGCGGTAACCTTCTTCTTGTCAGGTATTTGCAGAATGATTCGCAGGTTCGCGCTATCTGTGCTGAAGGGTACGTTCATCCGGAGGTCCTTGACACAGCCGAAGATATCCCGTTGCCCGCCGTAACCGATATCGCCGTAGTACAGGGTGTCTGTACCATGGCGGATCGGATTCATGGACATGTCCACGTGAATCTTGTCACCGGCCCAGCTGAGTTTGAAATCAATGCTGGGCCGCGGTGAACAAGCAAGGCAGAAGGCGAGGAGTGGGAGTGACAGGATGATTCGTAGTGCTTTCATACTTTTGCGCTTCTGCGCAGGCCGAATATCAGGATGACAACAAAGCAGACAAGCGGCAGCAGGAAAGAGACATTGACGGAAGGCAGGCCAGCGATCCGGTGGGGAACATCGATGATGAGGGCCTGGACCGGAGGAAGGACGGATCCTCCGAGAATCGCCATGATCAGTCCTGCGGCACCGAATTTGGCATCATCGCCCAATCCTTCCAGCGCAATACCGTAGATGGTCGGGAACATGAGCGACATGCAGAACGATACACCCACGAGGCAGTACAGTCCCAGGCGGTTCTGGAAGAGAATCACGCCGCAGGTAAGTGCGATGGCTCCCAAGGCAAAGACAGCCAGCAATCTGCCTGGTTTGAAGTACTTCATGAAATAGGTGCAGATGAAACGTGCACAGACAAACAGGGCCATGGCGATGATGTTATATTTCTGGGAGAGGACTTCGGCAGCCTGCTCCTCCATACCTTCGGCCATGAATACACGCGTCCCGTACTGGATGATGAAGGTCCAGCACATGATCTGTGCGCCGACATAGAAGAATTGCGCGACGACTCCTTCGCGATAGCGGGGAAGGGAGAAGATCCGTTTCAGGGTCGTGCCGAGCTGGATGCTGTGGTTCTGGTCCCCTTGCTGCGGCATCTTGACAAGCAGGATCACGACAAATATTGCAAGGATGACCAGCCCGATCATGAAATAAGGCTTTACGAGAACTTCCAGGTCGGCCTGTTTGACGGCTTCGAATTCGGTTTCGGACAGTTGGGCGCGGGCAGCCGTATCCAGGGGATTCAGTTTTGCCTGGATGAAATTCATGGCTACGAACATGCCGCACAGGGATCCGATGGGGTTGAAGCACTGGGCCAGGTTGAGGCGCCGGGTAGCAGTTTCCTCCGTACCCATGGAGAGGATGAAGGGATTGCAACTCGTCTCGAGGAAGCTCAAGCCGCAGGTCAGGATGAAATAGGCGATGAGGAAAGGGTAGTAGGAGCCTGTCATCCTGGCGGGGAGGAACAGAAGGGCCCCCACGGCATAAAGAGCCAGCCCCATCAGTACACCCGCCTTGTACGTATAGCGGCGGATGAAGATGGCAGCAGGGAAAGCCATGCAGAAGTACCCCCCATAAAAAGCGACCTGCACCAGGGCGCCGTCCGCCACACTCATCCGGAAGATTTTCGAGAATGCCTTGACCATGGGATTCGTGATGTCATTCGCGAAGCCCCAGAGGGCAAAGCAGGCAGTGATCAGAATGAAAGGAAGGACGAAGCTGACTCCGTCCTTCCATAACAATGATTTAGAATGGTCTTTCATCTTATTTGTAGAGCGGTCCGAAGTTGGTGCAGGCCCGGAAGTCAGCGCCTTCCTTGTCCATGCCGAAGGCATTCCAGGCGGCGGGACGGAAGATCTCGTCGTCCGGGATGTTGTGCATGCACACCGGGATGCGCAGCATGGAAGCCAGGGTGAGCAGGTCGGCGCCGATGTGGCCGTAGGCAATGGCACCGTGGTTGGCGCCCCAGTTGTTCATCACGCTGTACACGTCCTTGAAGCAGTCCTTGGACGCGTCCAGGCGCGGCACGAACCAGGTAGTCGGCCAGGTCGGGTCGGTGCGCTTGTCCAGGATGTCGTGCATCTCTTTCGGCAGTTCCACCGTCCAGCCTTCCGCTACCTGAAGCACCGGGCCGAGGCCCTTCACGATGTTCAGTCGCAGCATGGTCATGGGCATTCCCTCGCGCGTGACGAAGTGGGCGGAATAGCCGCCTCCGCGGAAATAATCGCGGTCCGCCGGCATCCAGTTGGTCGCGGCCAGGCAGGCCTCGGCGTCCGCCTCGGTCATTTCCCACGGTGCCTTGATGGTCGGATTGCCCTCGCTGTCGGACATCGCGCCCGTGGCGTCGAGCGTGGTTGCGCCGGAGTTGATGAGATGGATGAATCCCTGGGCGGCGCGTCCTTCGGGAGCCTTCCCGGTGACGCGTTTGACGGCTTCGGGGCTCCAGTAAGTACGCACGTCGCTGAACATCACGCCCTTGTTCGTGAGCAGATGTCCGAAGAGCATCGACAAGCCGTTCAGTGAGTCGTTCTCCGTAGCGAGCACCTTGGCTTCACGGATGCCGTTCCAGTCGAACGAGGAGCACATCAGCGACTCGGGGAAGTCGAAGTTCGGCTTGTAATCGGTCCACTGGCGCTGGCCCTGGATGCCGGCCAGGATGGCGTTATGTCCGAGGGCCTCTTCCTTGTAACCCATCTCCAGGAGTTTCGGATTGCCTTCCATGAGGTCCCGGATGATCATCATGTTCTTCACGGTGAACTCCCAGTCGGCATCCTTCTCGGCGCGGGTCTTGCCTTTGCCCTTGCCGTTGAAGGAAGTCATCGGGGTGCCCGGGAAGAGGGGTCGGTCCTCATTGTAGTCGTGGCCCTCCTGGGGCTTGCAGTATTTATCCACCCAGACCATCGCCTTCTCAAACTCCTCATGGTCGTAGATGCCGAAGTCCACGCGGCGGAGGATCTCCACCAGCGAGACGTACTCGGTCCGCATCCCGAGGTAGTCCTGCAGGAAGTCGGCGTTTACGATCGAGCCGGCGATGCCCATGCAGGTGTTGCCCAGACTGAGGTAGGACTTGCCGCGCATGGTTGCGACGGCCATGGCTGCCTTGGCCCAACGGAGGATCTTTTCTGCGACGTCGCAGGGGATACTGTTGTCGGCGAGGTCCTGCACGTCATGGCCGTAGATGCCGAAGGCGGGCAGGCCCTTCTGGGCATGCGCGGCCAGCACGGCAGCCAGGTACACGGCGCCGGGGCGCTCCGTGCCGTTGAACCCCCACACGGCCTTGGGCCAGTGGGGATTCATGTCCATCGTCTCTGAACCATAGCACCAGCAGGAGGTGACGGAAATCGTGGCACCGACGCCTTCCCGCTCGAATTTCTCCTGGCAGGCGGCACTCTCCGCCACGCGGCCGATCGTGGTGTCGGCGATGACGCACTCCACCGGGGAGCCGTCGCCGTTGCGCAGGTTGGCGCTGATCAGGTCCGCAACCGCATGCGCGAGCGCCATGGTCTTCTCTTCCAGACTTTCGCGGACACCGCCCTGGCGTCCGTCGATGGTAGGTCTGATACCGATTTTCGGATAATTGTTACTCATGCTTAATATGTTCCTTTCCATACGGAAGCTGTTACCATCCAGGGTTCTGTGCGAGTTCGGCTTCGGTGTTCTGGTTGATCGTGGTGAACGGGATCGGGAAGAGGGTCCAGGCGGGAGCGCCGTTGTTGTTCCCCATATCATGACCGAACATGGTATACTTCGCAAGATTGTTGGCCATGTATTCGTTCTTGCCGGCCCCGTCAGTCAGACGAAGGTAGGTCGCCCAGCGCTGTTCCTCCCAGGACAACTCGCGGGCCCGCTCATCCAGGATATCATACATGTCGATCGAACCGGAGTATTTGAAACTGGCCTGGGCACGACTGCGGACCTCGTTGATGCAGGCAACCGCATTGGCCTGGTCATTCAGCCTCATATAGGCCTCTGCCATGAGCAGCCAGGTCTCTGAGGACCGTGCAACATGCCAATCACGGCCATAGCTCATCGTGAAGTTCTCGGCATACCAGTCCGCGTTGTTCTCCGTCCAGCCCCAACCGTCCTGCATGGTGACTTTGTGGGAAACGCGCATGAGCATGGGCGGATCGGAGATGTCTTCCTTCCTGAGCAGTTTGCCGTGGTCCGGATTGTCGACGTCCAACACGACCGGATCCCAGCGGTTGACCTGTTCGTTGCGCATGTCTTCGGCGAATTCTCCTTGCCATACCATCTCGTCGCAATAGTCCGTCGATACAAGTACGGCCCAGGTGCCTCCGCCCAGCCAGGAACTCATGGATCCGCCGGGAAGTCCGTTGTTGAGCAGCGGATAGGTCGAAATCTTCGAACTCGGATTCGCCTTCTTGATGGATTCTACCCAGGCGGATTTCTCCTGGTTATACACGATGTCCCGAATGGCCTCGCCACAGCAGTTGGGCTCGGGGAAGAGGGTGAAGGCTCTCCAGCTGTTCAACTCCGAGTACTGTTCATAGGTGCAGCCGATGAGCTCCATCAGGCCTTCCGTATTGCCCTCGCTGTAATTGTAGTTGCCAATCTGGAAGAGATCGTAGAATACATTGCCGTCCGGCTTGTAGTTGGGTACGCCGTTGTAGCCTGTCCCCTTGTCAGCGGGGTTTGCCCGCACACCGAATCTCTTATACATCATCGGATGGAGGGCAATGGTCTTCTTGCCATAGTCGATAGCCTTCTGATAATTGGCAGTCTGTCCGGTTTCGATGCCGAGGGCGATGTACGCTTCGGTCAGGAAGTGATACACGATGCCTTTCGATACGCGGCCGTCTTCCTTGGGGTAGTCGGGCAGTCCGCCGAGGGCGTCTTCGAAATTCTGGATGGCAAAGGCATAGACATCCGCACGGGGAGCACGTACATAATCCCTGCGGAGGGTTTCGGTATATTCTTCGACGATCGGCACTCCGCCGAAGCATTCTCCGAGCCGGAGATAGGCCCAGCCGCGCAGGAATTTGACCTGGGCGATATCATACGCTTTCGCACCCTCATCGCTCCAGTTCACTTGTTCGGCGCCCAGCATCGTCAGGTTCGCCTGCGCAGCAAGCTTGTAGAGGTCGTTCCAGAGACTGTAGAACAGACCGGTCGCGGAATTGAGGCTGGCATAGTTGGAAACACAGGTGGATGCGCTTCCGGCACGGGCGTTGCGGTCCATCGTGTCGGTACCGATGCCGTTGAGCAGGTTGGCGCTGTTTCCGGTGTAACCTGAGTATTTCCAACTGTTCAGGTTGGCGAAGTACTTGTAGGTACTCGTGACGGCTGCGTCAACCTGGCTGCTTTTTTCAAAAGCCGTCTCTACGGTGAAAATCGTTCTCGGGTTCTCGGCAAGGAAATCCTCGCACCCGGTCAATAAACCGGTCGTCAAGACGGTCGCAGCGAACAAAAGAAATCTATTGATGGTTTTCATATATGCGGTTTTTAAAAGATTGGATATCTAGAAGGACAAGTTGAAACCGAGGGTATATGTGCGATTCAGCTGATAGGATTTACTGTCCCTGACTTCAGGATCGGAGAAATCCCAGTGGGGAGCGATGAAGAACAGGTTCTTTCCGGAAAGATAGAACTGAAGCTGGGAGATGCCGGCCTTCCTGAGTTTGGGACCGCGGAAATTGTAGGAGATATTCAGGTCCTGCAGGCGGACATGTCCATAACTCTGGACAGGATAGAATTTCGATACGTCCGCACTCGGTCCGAGGTAGGTGTTCGACTTGTTCTCCGGAGTCCAGAAGGGGTGGTCGACGACATTGATCTTGTCCTTGGTCTGGATGTCGCCGGCGTATGCGACCCGGTTGACTTCCCTGCCATACATGCCTCCGCCGAAAACGCCGCTGAACAAGGCATAGATGGAGAAATTCTTGTAGGTGAAGGTGTTGGCCCAGTTGAGCCGGAAAGCTTCTTTCCTGAATCCCACGATTGTCTGGTCACTGGCTTTGATCTTGCCGTCCTGATCCACATCTTCGTACATGGGATCGCCCGGACGGGCACCGTTCGCGGCCATGTATTCCTTGTCATCGGTCTGCACGACGCCTATCCATTTGTAGGTGTAGATCGCACCGAGGGATTTCTGGAGGAAATAGGAATTGTAGATTCCGCTGATTTCATCTTTCCCGTCACCGTACAGGTCAACCAGTTTGTTGCGGTTGAGGGTGAACATCAGAGTGGAGGTCCAGTTCGTTCTTTCACTCCGGAGGATGTTGGCATTGAGGGTGGCCTCGATGCCCCAGTTGTCCACGCGTCCCATGGTGGCGGACTGGCTGCTGATGCCGGCGCCCATGGACGGAATGGTCCGTGAGAAGATCTGGTCCGTCGTCTTGGACTTGTACGCATCGATCTCGAGGTGGAGGCGTTTGCTCCTGAGCAGGTCCGTTTCCAATCCGACGTTGAAAGAAGTCGTCGTTTCCCATCCGAGGTTCGGGTTACCCAACGTCGAAACGATTTCTCCATAGTGGGCCTGGCTGTTGAAATAGTAGCCCTGGCGCCCGGTCTTGCCCATGCTGAGCCGGCTCAGCGTTTGGTAGGGGCTGAGGGACTGGTTGCCGTTCTTGCCCCAGGATGCCTTGATTTTCGTATTGGAAGCCCAGTCGATGTTGTTCCTGAAGAAGTCTTCGTTAGAAATGGACCAGGCGACGCCGACGGCGGGGAAGTTGCCCCATTTGTGGTCTTTTCCGAACACGGAGCTGCCGTCACGTCTGAAGGAGGCATTGAAATGGTAGGTGTCTTTGTAGGAGTAACTGACCCTGGCCAGGATACCGACATCATTGTGGAGGCTGTAGGAAATGCCGGAAATGCTTTGGAGAGCGGCATTGTTCAGTCCATACCATCCCAGGTTGGTATTTCCGATGTCGGTGAAGTTGGTTCCCGTCATCGAATTGGATTCACTCTCCTGGGAGTCGACGGTGAACACGGCCGTGGCATTGACATAGTGCTCGCCGAAATCCCGGGTGTAGGTCAGGATATTGTCAAGGACGTAGGAGGTACTCTTGCTGTTCTGGATGGAACCGTTGGCCTTGTTTAGATACTTGTCGTAATTGCTCAGGCCGGCATTTTCATCGGCGACCGTGATGAAATTCTCTTCGTAAGTGAAACTGTTGCTCTTGGAATTCCGGATGGAATAGTTGCCGGTGACCTTGTAGCTCAGCCCCGTGACCCAGGGAATCAGGATCTCCAGGCTCGCTCCAACCGTGACGTTCGAGTTCGTGCCCTGGTTCTTGGCGGTATAGTAATTCCACAGAGGGTTCTCTTCGTCTGCCGTGGTGCCGTTGATCCAGTTTCTCGGGGTGACGCCGTCTTCCATGTAAGGTGCGCTCCAGGGAGAGTACCGGTAGTTGTAGCTGACACGCGGATCCTGGGAATCCTGTTTGGAGAAATTCAAGTTGAGGCCAAGCTTGAAGTATTTCTTGATGGTCGTGTTGACCCTGGCATTCGCGGTGGCACGCTTGTATTCGTTGCCGATAATGTAACTCTGGTTGTCCGTATAGGAACCTCCGATCAGATAATCATAATTCCGCGCCTTGCCCGAGACACTGAGCGAATAGTTCTGGATCACGCCCGTGCGCTGGGTGATTTTCTCCCAGTCGGTCTGCTTCTTGGCATCGTAATTCGCCCGCTGGATGGAAGTGAGCCAGCTAATGTCTTCAAGGTCACGGCCGTTCCTGGCATTGACAAACTCGATATACTCATATCCGTCACGGAAATCCGGTGAATAGTTCGGCGTGGAAAGGCCGACAGAAGACCTGAAACTGATGACAGGCTCACCTTCACGGCCTCTTTTGGTGGTGATCATGATGACGCCGTTGGCGGCCTGTGAACCATAGGCGGCCAGTGACGTGGCGTCTTTGAGCACTGACATGGATTCGATGATCGAGGGGTCAAAGTCGTTGATGGACCCCTTGTAGATCACGCCGTCGACCACGACAAGCGGGCTGCTCCCGCCGCTGATGGATTTCTGGCCGCGGACCTGGATGGAAGCGGCCGCTCCGGCGGCTCCGCTCTGCGACATCGTGATACCGTTCACCGTACCTCTCAGCATGTCGAAAGCGTTTGTCGGAACCGTAAGGCCGACGCCTTGGTCGCTCTTCACGTTCAGGACGGAGACTGAACCGGTGAAATTTTTCCTTTTCTCACTACCGTAAGCAACCACGACGACTTCATCGAGGAATTCATTGTCCTCCTCAAGAACGATGTTCATGGAAGACTCTGCAGGAAGTTCCTGGGTGACGTAACCGATGCAGGAAACTACAAGGGTCGCACCTCTTCTGACCGACAAGGTGAAAGCACCGTCGGTCCCGGTCACATTCCCATTGGTGTTCGAACCTTTCTCGAGGACACTGGCCCCGATGACCGGTTCTCCTGAAACGTCCGTCACACGTCCCTTGATGCTGATGCTTTGTGCATGCAAAGTCAGGACGGTGACCATTAAGAGTGTCAGAAAAGAGATGAGTTTTTTCATACCTATTGAAATATTAGTGTGCTTACATGTAATTATGGGCAAAACAGAACTATTTGATGGTTAGTTCGATGACGGAGTCCGGCTCAGCCGGCAGCTCGCCCAGGGAGAGCGTGATGCCGCCGGGCACCTTGGTGAATTTGACGGCGGAGCCGTCCTTGAAGAAGACTGCTTTCGCGATCTTTTTCTCCAATGGCAGGAAGAGGGTCGTGTCCTCCAGATTCAGGATATGGACATAGACTTTGTCATCCCGGGAGGTCGTCACGCCCCAGGCATGCGGTGCGACAGGACCGCCCTGTGTGCCCTTGACCGTGGGCCCGTAGATCTTCATCCACTCGCCGATCTGCTGAAGCCGCGTCACAGCTGCTGCGGGCAGTTTCCCATTCGGTTGCGGGCCTATGTTGAGCAGCAGGTTGGCGCCTTTCCCCGCCGTGCGGACCAGGAGCTGAATCAACTGGGCCGGGCTCTTGTAGTTGCGGTCCGTGATTTTGTAACCCCACATCCCGTTCATGGTCTGGCAGGTCTCCAGGGGGAGTTTGTTGCTGACTTGCTGCCCTGCGGAATACCCGGCGGTGTTCTCTCCGGGCAGGTCGCGTTCAAAGATCTGGATGTCCTCGCCCTCATAGGGGGCCTTATGGTGGTTGTTCGCCACCAGACATCCCGGCTGAAGCCTGTGGATCAGGTCATATTGTTCCCTGAGACGCCAGTCGAAGGGGGTACGGTCAATGTCGTGGTCCCAGATGCCGTCGAACCAGATGGCACCGATCGGGCCGTATTTGGTTAGGAGCTCTTCGAGCTGCCCTTTCATGAAGGCCAGGTACTGGTCATAGTTCTCTTGTCCCGTCGGGCGTCCTGTCCTGCGGCCGGTCCTCCCGAGCGGATAGTCGGGACGCCCCCAGTCCAGGTGTGAATAATAGAGATGCAGGCGAATCCCTTCCTCCCGGCATGCCTGGGCGAGTTCCGCTATGATGTCGCGGCGGAAAGGGGTTGCGTCCATGATGTCGAAATCCGAGCGGTCCGTGTCCCACATGGAGAATCCATCGTGGTGGCGGGAGGTCAGGCAGATATAACCGGCGCCGGAGGCCTTGATCTGGCGGACCCATTCCCGGGCGTCGAACTGGGAAGGAAAGAATCCTCCTGCCAGCTGTTTGTAATCTTCAAAGAGCAGGTTGTTATCGTTCAGGGCCCACTCTCCGGAGGCGAGCATGGAATAAATGCCCCAGTGCAGGAAGACTCCGAAGCGTGCGTCATTGAACTCCTGCCTGGACTTGAGGTTCTCAGCAGAAGGGACATACACATCATTCTGCGCCAGGGCGATACCCGGGAGCAGGGTGAGGAAAAATGCCAGGGACAGTGCTGTCCTGTTGATGAAGCGATGTTTCATGGACTTATTGGTCATAAGCGATTTTGATGGTATAGGTCTTGCCCGGCTCGAAGCCCGGGTTGTAGACGAGTACGAAATTCTCGTCCACGACGGCATCCCAGTCCTGTCCTTCGACAAGACGCGCGTTCTTGAGCCTTGCGGGGAGGAAATAGCTGAACGGCAGGTCCAGGACATGTTCTTCCTTGAAATGTCCGCCCTGCATCCGCTCGAGGCTGAAATCCTGGTCCGTCGTGATGGTGAGCGTGCAGATGCCCTTCCTGCAGCGCTGCTGCACCTTGAAGTCGGTCTCTCCCTTGAGTTCCTGGATGCGTACATCCCAAAGGGGGTCACCATAATAGGCAAGGACATCCCGGTCATAGAGGAATCCTACCATGTCCATGTCGGCCTTGTCGATGGACGGCAAGGTCTCGATGGTCTCCATGGCCAGCGCATTGTCGCTGAGCACACGGGGCCTTTGGTCCGGCGGAAGGGTCCTGAGTTCTTCCCGCTTGTGCTTCTTCATGAATTCTTCCATCTGCTTCCTGGACTCATTGACCCGTGCCTGCTGTTCTTCGGTCAGGGTGAACGGGAAGTCAATCGTGTCGAAGGCGGGATCCCAGCGGTTCATCTGGGCCATCATGTCCTGCTGATTCAGGTAGATGGACTGGGACAGGGTGTAGCGTCCCGGATTCGTGATCCAGTACTTGAGGCCGCCCCAGCCGTTCCTTCCGTACCAAGTGGTCACGACATATCCAATCATGGTCGCACTGTTGGCATGGTTGATCCAAGCCGGCGGCATGCTGTTGGGATCATTGTTGATGCCTCCGATCAGGCAGTTCCCGACGGCGAAATAAACATTGCGGTTCCCGGCGAAACTGACTTCTTCGCCGCGTTGGAGATTGTACTCCTTGTAAACTTTCCCTTCGTGGGAGACGAATTTGCTCTGGTTGGCAGGCATGAAGGGAACGGTCAGGTTGTTGAAATTCGCATGCGTCGCCGTGACGAACAGGTCAGGCGCATAGGGCTTGAAGAAATCGCTGAAGACCTTGAGTTCGTCGTCGAAGTTGAATTGATAAACCTTGACCTCGGAATCGAAACCTATCTTCTCTCCGGCCTGTCCTTTGACATGGTCGTCGACCCAGGCATGATTGTCGAACCATTTCCCGCTGTTGAGTTCGGCGATGTCGGACACGCAATTGTGGATGGTGAGCGGTTCCGTGCTATTGTCGAGCATGCGGGAGGCGGATTCCGCCGTGTAGCCGGTGATGATGCCCCAAAGATAGTCGGCATAGATGTCATCGTCGATCTCGCGGCTCATCTTGGCGAGGTCGATGACATATTTGTCATTGATGTTCTCGGGCTTCTCGACAATGGCGACATACCGGGGCGAGAGGTTCCGGACCTGGTCCAGCGCTTCCCTGGGCTGCCGGTTGAAATAGAAGAGTTTGGCGGAATGTTTCGCCTGCAGTTTTTCGGCGACGGCATTCCACTCGCTGTCCTGGTGCACGGTTTCGCTCGCGAGGACGACGTAGGTCTGGTCCGGCTTCGGGCCGGATGCACAAGCGGCGCAGACGAGAGCTGCTACATTCAACAAGAAGGTTCTGATTCTCATGACTATCGGATTTTGGAGATGACTTCATTGATCTGGTCTCCCAGGGAGGTGTTGTATCCCTGCGAGAAATAGACGACGCGGCCGAAACTGTCGGCGATGATGAAGACCGGCAGCGTCTTGCGGTCGCTTTGCGCGGCCTGAAGCACCATGTTGAGCACGGTGTCGTCCGTATCGATGCCATAGGTGATCCCGTGGATCGGTTCGAGTTTAGACTTGTCCAGGTCCGCAAGATCGTGTGCGTTCTTCGTCAGCACGATGAACGGCCTGCCCCAGGAGTTCAGGGTCGACGCCGATGTCCCGGGCATCTCATTCAAGATGTGCATGGTCGGCTCGTCGTGCGCCCCGGAGATCATCAGGACAAAGTAACCCCGGCCGGTTGTAGCAATCAGGGTGCCTTCTTCCCGGTCTCCTTCCCGGAGGAATTTCCCGTTGATTTCGGTGTCGATGTTGCCAATGACTGCAACGTCTTCGCTCCTGGCCTTGGGAATCGTGAGCGGCAGGGTAGTATCGGCGCCCCGGCGGACGTTAAAGAAGTCCATGTGGACTAGCACGTTGCCCCTGGCCATGCGGGATCCGGAAGTGAGTTGGTAATAACCGGTCGGCAGGGACAGGACATCCGGATTGCCCTGGGAACCGCCACGCGGGAAGAATCCCCGGCTGCGGCTGGGTGCGCCGTTTTCAATAAGACCGGGGAAGATGCGAAGCCGGGACTTGCGGTCGGCGTCGCTCACGACAAGTTTCAGGTTTCCCATCTCGTAACGTGCTTCTTCGGCACGTCCGTTCCCAAAATCTACCTCATACCATTTCCCGTCTTTCCAATACTGGATGCCCCCTCTCTGCGAGGCCGGGATGCCAAACGCACGGCACATTGTGATGAAGAGCCGGGCACGGCCGGCACTGTCTCCGGCCTTGAGTCTCCACACGCCGGCAGGCGTCATGTTGAGTCCCTGGGGATTGTATTCGTCCAGGCATTTGATGTTGTCAGAGACCCATTTCACCAGTGATTCCGGGTCGTCTGCGATCCGGGCAAGGTCCAGCCCTCCGGAGACCGCGTCCCATTCTTCCCGGATCATTTTCCGGCATGGAACCAGATATTCGTTTCCCGTCTTGGGAGGAAGGATGCTGCTTCTCCAAAGTGCATAGTCCATCCCATCTATCCGGGGTGTCTCATCCAGGACGCTCTGGAGGGTGGATAGCGGCTGTTCGGCGATGTCTTTCTGGGTTAGGGACTCAAGCAGCGCGAGGGCATCCTCAAGACGGGTTTCCCTGTTGTTCTCTATGAAGGCCTGGACGGCTTTCCAGTTCCCCCTGGCGGCGGTCAGCAGCCTGTCTTCACGCTGATTCCTGCCCTGCGCGGAGTAGAAGGTGGTTATGTAGGAATTCCGCATCCGGTCTTCCTGCTGCAGCCGAGCGTTGTTTTCTGCTTCCTGCTCATCGGTCACTTCATATGGAATCATGCCTTCCGGAGGCGGCACGATATCGTAGTCGAGCGAGAAGGCATCACCGTCTTTGTGCTCCAATGAGACCGTCGTCATCTCAGATTCGCACTTGCCTATCCCGAACCGGCCGTCGTGATGCGCCCAGACCAGCAGGTCGCCCAGTCCCGTCAGCAGGGAGGTCTGTCCGTTCTTGTCCGTTTTGAGTGAAGCGATGTCGCCGAAGCGCCCGCCGTTGAAAACCTTATAGTCAACGGTGGCGCCTTCTACCGGTTTGCCGTCCATATCCAGGACGGTCACGGTGGAGTTGCGGGTCGGGACATAATTGTCCGTGACGTTCAACTCCGTGAAGCAGTTGCTCCGCTGGACGACGTTCTCGCTCCCTTTGTAGTCTCCGAAAGCATAGGTGTGCAGCATGATGGCGCGGGAGGCGGTGGAATTGAACCACGCGTAATCCAGGACGGGAGCCGGCTCGCAGGCCCCCATGAAGTGCCATTCCCCGTCCACCCAGACCTCGACCCAGGCATGGTTGCTGTCGGTATGGGCCCACAGCGGGGTATAGACCTGTCTCGCAGGGATGCCGACCGTGCGCAGCGCCGCAACGGTGAGGACGGATTCCTCGCCGCATCGGCCCTGTGCGGTCTGGATGGTGGACATGGGGCCGAGCGTCCTGCCGTCCGTGGACGAATAGGTCGCTTTCTCGTGGCACCAGTGGTTGACTTCCAGGGCGGCATCATACAGGGACATCCCTTCCACGCGGGTTTTCAACTCATCATAGTAGGTGCTCCGGAAGTGGTCCAGCGTTTCGTTGTTGACTCTCGGAGGAAGCACGAAGTGGCGGAATTCGACTTCCGGGATGTCCCCGCCCCAGGGCATCTCTTTTTTTGCCTTTAGGGCGTACTTGACATTCTCCAGGAAAAAGGCTCCGTCATAGTCTCCGATGTCAGCGATTGACATGTTCGCATACAGGAACTGCATGGATTCTTTCTCCATCGGGGTCATGTCCGCGGACAATGCCTGCCAGACATCCGAAGAGGGAAGGAGCGCCTTCTTCTCCGCCAGTTTCTTCTGAACGGTGTTCCTGACGGAGGGGTCACTGATCAAATGGTCCGTTGAGCACGAGCAGACCGCGACAGCGGAAAGCAGGGCAAGGAGGGACTTGAGATGACGAAACAACGAATACATAATCTCGATAATGTTCTATTGGGGTACGTTATAATTGGATTTCCGGTATACCAGCGGAGTCATGCCCGTGTGTTTCTTGAAGACCCTGTTGAAATAACTGCTGTCCTTGAAAGAGAGGGCGTAGGCAATACTTTTGATGGGGGTACTTTCCGTAATCAGCAGCAATTCGGCTTTTTCGATTTTTCTGCCGATAATAAACTGTGTCGGCGTTTCACCGACCTCCTTGTGGAACAACCGGATGAAATGGTCTTTGCTAAGCCCGACGTTCCTGGCAATCTCCTGGATCTCGAGATTCTCCATGATATGGGTCCGAATGTATTTCAGTGCTTCTCCGATCCGGTCGTCGAAGACTCTTTGCATGGGGACAGCCCGACCGAGGAACTTGGATAGCAGGATGTAAATGATTCCGCGGTTCTCTATCATCAGCGGGCAGGAGTCTTCATGATTCTCATGGATGGATTTCAGTAATGTCGAGAGGTTGTCATACTCCTTGGGGTCAATCAGTTGCAGGCGTTTGGCCGGATTGATTTCTATGAGGCGTTCGAACAACATCCTGTCCAGACCCGATGCTTCCATCTCGAAAGGCAGGGAGAAACTCTCCAACTGGCCGGTCTGGGACTGGCGGTCTTCATAAACGTGAGCGTAGTAATGTATGAACGGTCCACGGCAACGGTCGCTGTGTGTAACATGGGCCGGTATCAAATATAGATGCCCGGGAGTCAGGAGATGTCTCTGCCGCCTGATCTCCACCTCGGCTTCTCCTTCTACAACATAATAGATGCGAAGGAAAGGCGAGCGTACATTCACCCAATTCCAGTCGGCATTGTGTATAGATTTGCCGACATTCATAACCAGGAGATGCAATTGGTCAACAGAGAGCGTCATGGCAATCCGTGCGTTTCACAGTGTAAACTAAAATAAATAATGGCAAACGTCTTTTTTTAGGATTTTCCCTTGATAAAGTTAAAAAAATAATGGGCAGTACCGAGATCTTTCGCACTTTCATGCAATACTATGTCGATATTGTTCTATTTTGAGCCGTTTGAGAATATATGTAAACGAAACAGCCGTCCCGCCGGGGCGGCTGTTTCGGAATCCTTGCTTCTCGGGTTTTATTTGTACAGGAAGCGCTTGATGCTCATCTTCGGGGTCTTCTCGAAGGGCACGAGCACGGTCTCGACCTGGGCGATCTTGCTGTAGTTCGGGAGCTGGCGGTTGGCGCCGGTGCGGATCTTTTCCGGCAGGTCGGCTACGGCCTCGTCGTCCAGGCCGGCGGCCTTGATGGCGTCCTTGTCGAGGTAGACCAGGGCGACGATCTTGCCGGCGCGGTCCACGACCACGGACTCGCTGACGCAAGGCTGGTTGTTCACGATGGCCTCGAGCTCCTCCGGATAGACGTTCTGGCCGTTGGCGGTGAGGATCATGCTCTTGGAGCGGCCCTTGATGAAGATGTTGCC
>JAEEGL014676430.1_pt1 | contig 21054 bp, 14 predicted proteins | sample 9134231 | NCBI WGS metagenome assembly JAEEGL01 (sample SAMN16246548, study PRJNA631951) | gut metagenome | biome: gut microbiome; feature: rumen; material: fiber-attached | host: Bos | place: Iran: Karaj | collected 2018-10 | reverse complement strand
TGGTACAACCCCGTCCCCTTCTTCTACTGGACCTGGCGCCAACAGGCGCTCGACTTCGAGCACGTCCGCGACATCGTCACAACCTACTACCGCGACCGCGGCTTTCTTGACGCCTCGGTCGCGGACCCTGTCCTCGTCAGTCCGGACGAGGACGAGCCACCGCGTCTGAAGGTCGAAATACGCGAAGGCGCCCGCTATGCCGTCGACGGCGTCACCGTCACGGGCGTTTCGCTCTTCCCCGAAGAAGAACTCACCACCCTCGCGGCAAAGACGGCCTCGCGCACGGAGGAAAAGGGCGTCGCCTCCGCCAAGTCCCTCGCCGACGCCACAAAGGCCGTTCGCGAATACTATACCTCGCGCGGCTATGCCGACACCTCCGTCAAACTCCGCCTCGCCCCCGCGAAGGACCCCTCCGACGACGGACTCCGCCACGTCCGCGCCGACTTTGACGTCAAGGAGAGCGGTCTCGCATACGTCCGCTCCGTCTCCATCCGCGGCAACACCCGCACGAAGGACAAGGTCGTGCGCCGCGAACTCACCGTCGCCCCCGGCCTCATCCTCAACGAGGTCGCCGCAGAACTGTCGAAGCGGCGCATCGAGAACCTCGGCTTCTTCCAGAACGTCCGCTTCCACGAGACGCCCTCGCGTGAAGACCCCGCCCAGCGCGATCTCGTCTACGAAATCGAGGAGAAGAACACCGGACAGCTCATGGTCGGCGTGGGTACGAGCTCCATCGACGACATCCTCGGCTATCTCGAGATATCGCAGAACAACTTCGACATTGGCAACTGGCCCACCTTCCGCGGCGGCGGCCAGAAGGCGAGACTCGGCATCGAACTCGGCTCCGACTCCAACTCCGGCGAAATCTCCTGGACCGACCCCTGGTTCCTCGACCGTCGCCAGTCCTTCACCGTCGACCTCTACCGCCGCGAAATCAGCTACAGCGAATACGACGAGACGCGCATCGGCGGCGGCGCCTCCCTCACCGTCCCGCTCCACTACGGCCGCGGCACCGTACGCCTCGGCGCCGAACATGTCGCCGTCGACGACACCCTCCGCGGCTCCTACACCCTCTACGATGACCCGGACACCGCCTTCGCCTACACCGATCTCGACGACGCCTACTGGCGCATTCCCCTCCGCCTCTCCTGGCTCTACGATACGCGCAACCGCTACTTCGTTCCGACCAGCGGCTCCCGCAACACCATTTTCGCCGAAATCACAAGCTCCTCCTTCGGCTCCGACTACGATACCTACAAGCTCGGCTGCGACCTTCGCCAGTACGTCCCGCTCTGGTTCAACCACTTCGTCAGCCTCCGCTTCCGCGCCGAATCGATCGACGCCTACGGCGACACCGACGAAGTCCCCATCAACGACCGCCTCTTCCTCGGCGGCGGACGCACCGTCCGCGGCTACCGCTACCGCAACGTCGGTCCAAAGGCCATCCCCGACGAAACAACCGGCGGCCGCGCCCATCCCGTCGGCGGCCAGACGCTCGCCATGTTCTCCGCCGAATACTCGATTCCCATCGCAGGCTTCTTCCGCATTGCCTCCTTCTACGACATCGGCAACGTCTGGGCCGACCCCTTCGACGCCGACCTCGGTGAATATGCCTCCTCCTGGGGCTTCGGCGTCCGTCTGGACATTCCCGGATTCCCGATCCGGCTTGACTACGCCTTCCCGCTCGTTTCCGACGACGACTACACCCGCCGCGAGCACTTCATCTTCTGGATCGGCATAGACTAGCCCGCCTCGGCGGGCTAGTCTATGCCGGTCCAGAAGATGAGATAACAGATAACAGATAACAGATAATAGATAGGCAAGCGAAGGGACTGAGGAAGAGGTGCACGAAAAATTTATATTTTCATTTTTGTCAATTGTGTTCATTTGGAGTTTATGTCATTTTAAATGACCCCACTGCGACAACTCTGCGCCTGCCTGCGCCGCCATCCTCTCGTGCCGCTGGCGATCCTGGCCATCGTGGCCGCCTCCCTCTACGTCCACGGAGTCGTGCTGCCGTGCAGGGAGCGCTTCATCTCCGCCTTCGCGCTTGACGCGGAGCGGGCGGCCAATGTCAGGGTCCAGGGCGAAGTCGTCTCCGTCCGCGCTCCCGTCCCCGCCACGCGCGGCGAACTCAAGTTCCGTTTCAGGCTCAAAAATCCGCGGTTTTTCGACGAGACCGGCGCCCCGTCGCGGACAATCACCGGCACGCTGCCCGTCATCTGGTATTCCCCGCGTCCGGAGAAGGCCGGATTCTCCCCGGAGCCTGGCGCTTTCTTCGACCTCAACGGCAAGGTCTACATCGGCAGACGGGTCGCGGACGGCATCCCGAAATCCCTTGACGACCTTTTCCTCATCTCCCGCGCCCGTTCCACCCGTGTCCTCGATGTCCGTCGCGACGGTCCTTCAGGCATCCTCTCCCGCATCCGCTACTCCGCCGCCGACCGGATTACCCGCGGCCTCGACCGCATGCCTGCGGAAAAGGCCCTCATTCTGGCCATGACGCTCGGCTTCCGCTCGGACATCCCCCGCAAGACGATGCGCACCTTCCGCCGTGCCGGCACAATTCACATCTTCGCCATTTCCGGGCTGCATGTCATCCTGATCGCAAGGATCATCTCGTATGTCCTCGCCGCCTTCGGCATTTCCCGCAAATACTGGGTGCTCGCGATTGCCCCGCTGCTCTCCGCCTACGTCTTCCTCACCGGCGGACAGCCCAGCGCCATGCGCGCCGGCCTCATGGCGACCCTCTACTACGCCGCCCCGCTCTTCGGACGACGGTCAGACTCCCTCAACGCCATTGCCTGCGCCGCCCTGATTCTCGTTCCCCTCAATCCGGAAATCGTCATGGAGCTCGGCTTCATCCTCTCCTTCTCCATGGTCACCGGCATCGTCATCCTGCTGCCGCCCGTGCAAAACGCCTGCCGTCGCCTCTTTTGCGCGGAGGCCGCCGTCGAGGCCCTTTCCATAGACCGTCTTGCCTCTGGAAAATCCGGCTGGTGGAAGTGGGTGTGCTTCCAGGTCCGCCACTTTCCCCTCCTCTGCCGCGTGTGGTGTGCCGGAAACGTCCCCGTCGCCATTACGGCCGCCCTTGTCTCCTTCCCGCTCACCTCGCATTTCTTCGGTTTCTGCACCTCCTACGCGCTGCTTACCAACCTCGTCGTGATCCCCCTTGCCGGAGTCGTCATGGCCGCCTCGGCCCTGGGCCTCGCCCTTTCCTGCATTCACCCCGTCTGCGCCGTTCCGGCCAACCTCGCCGCCGCCGCATTCGCCTGGGGCATGAGGGAAATCTCATTTCGCACGGCCTCGCTCCCGGGCGCCGCGCCAGATTTCCACTTTTCGGTCCTGGCCCTCGCCGCATGGTACGTCGCGCTGCTGGTTCTCCGCGCCGTTTCGGCGCGGAGAACCGGCAGCAGACAATAGATAACGGATTTCATCCCGCTTTGTGGTAAGATAGGTATACTATGTCACAACTCATAATTAAAGGCGGAAAAACTATTTCCGGCACACACGCCACTCCGGGCAACAAAAACGCGGCCCTCCCCATGCTCACGGCCGCCCTTCTCACAGACGAACCCGTCGTCCTTGAGAACCTCCCGCTCATCCGGGACGTCACCACCACCGTCGAACTCATTCGCGCCCTCGGCGCAGAAGCCGATATCGACGAGGCCTCGCATCGCGTCACCATCTGCGCGAAGAATCTTCAGACGACCGTCCTCAACGCAGATCTCTGCGCGAAGGCACGCGCCTCGATCCTCTTCGCCGGCCCCCTTCTCGCCCGCCTCGGCAAGGTCTCAATTGCCTCGTCCGGCGGCGACGTCATCGGCCGCCGGCGCGTGGACACCCATGTCTACGGCCTCCAGGCCCTTGGCGCCACGGCCGACGTCTCCGCCGGCTACACCTTCGAGGCGCCTTCAAGCGGCCTCCTCGGCCGCTACATTCTCCTTGACGAGGCCAGCGTCACCGCAACGGAAAACCTCGTCATGGCGGCCGCGACCGCCCATGGCACGACGACCCTCTACAACGCCGCCTGCGAGCCGCACGTCCAGGACCTCTGCCGCATGCTCTGCGCCATGGGCGCCCAGATCAGCGGCATCGGCACCAACCTCCTGCGCATCGACGGTGTCCCGCGCCTCCACGGCGCCACCGTGCGCATCGGCGCAGACTACATCGACGCGGGCAGCTACATCACGGCCGCGCTCGTCACCGGCGGCGAACTCGACATCACCGGCATCCGCGCCCGGGATTTCGCCATCCTCGAGCGACAGTTCGCCAAGTTCGGCGTGCACTGGACGATCGAGGGGCACGTCCTGCACCTCCCCGGCGGACAGGAGCTCGCCACGCAATACGACCTCGGCGAGGCCATTCCGAAGGTCGAGGACGGCATCTGGCCCGCCTTCCCCTCGGATCTCATGAGCATCCTCATCGTCCTCGCCACCCAGACGCGCGGGACGACCCTCTTTTTCGAGAAGATGTTCGAGAGCCGCCTCTACTTCGTCGACCACCTGATCGGCATGGGCGCGCACATCGTGCTCTGCGACCCGCACCGCGTCGTCGTCACCGGCAATACGCAGCTCCACGGCGGCCGCGTCACGAGCCCCGACATCCGCGCCGGCATCGCGCTCCTCATCGCCGCCCTTGCCGCAAAGGGCGAATCCTGCGTCTTCAACGCGGAAAGCATTGACCGCGGATACGAGAATGTCGAGCAGCGCCTCGGCGAGCTTGGTGCCGACATCAGGCGCGAGTAATCGCGCCTGATGCCAGTTCTCAGTTCTCAGTTCTTGGTTCTACAACCACTCGTCACTCGTCACTCGTCACTCGTCACTGATTGTCCATGTCTCTCGCCCCAGACACGCCCCTCTCAAAAGACACCCGCCAGGCCCTGCGTGAACTCATTTGGTCGATTCCGCAAAACGACCTCCTCACCTACGCGGCAACCGGAACCCCCTTTTTCGGCGGCGGCTTCCGGAAAAAGAGCATCACGGTCGTTCGCGCCCGTCTTCTTCAGGTGGCGGAGGCGAGCGAGCCCATTGACGACGGCCTCAGGCAGCTTCTCGTCCGCCACGACCCCTGCGCCTCGTGTCTCGCTGCGCTCTCGGTCGAAACTGTAAAGGACAACCTCGCCTCGTTCGCCGCGCTCTTTGGCCACCCGCGCCTGATGCTGGCCCTCCAGCTCGATTCGCGCCTTGCGGCGCTCTCGAAAGCCGAAAGTCCCGCCTCCGCCTCCCCATCCTGCTTCGCGATGGCCCATAGCGAAGACGCCGCTGCCGTGCTGCGCGAAGCCCCCGCCTCCCCATCCTGCTTCGCGATGGCCCATCGCGAAGACGCCGCTGCCGCGCTGCGCGAAGCCCTCGCCCCCCTTCTCGCGCCGCTGGGCGCAAGTACGGCCGGGGTCCCGGCCGCTTTCGCGCCGCCAGCCGCACTCACGGAGGCAAGGCGCGAAATTGCCAGCCTTAAGGGCGCGGCGGAACGCCTCGAACGGGAAACGGCCAACCGCGCCAAGGCCGAAGAGCAGGCCAAAAAATGGCGGGAAAAGGCCGAAGAGGCCGAAAAGACCATCGGCCCTCTCCGCCAGCGGGCGGAAAAGGCCGAAGCGGATCTCGCACGCTACAGGCGCGAGGCGGAAAAGGCCGCCGACGCCCTCGTCGAAACACGCCTCGCCGCTGAATTCACCGAATGGCTCGGCGGCCGCCGCGCAGCGATGCTGCGAGAGGTTTGGCCCGCTGGCGCGGACGAGGTTGCGCCAAATAAACTTCAGGCGGCGCAGCCGCCGGAAACCCCGGGCGGTAACAGCCGCCAGCTACTTCAGGCGGCGTCAGCCGCTGGAAACCCCAGGCCGCTGCGCGGGCCTGCGGCGGAGCTGTTGGCCCGCGCAGCGGCCGCCATGGCCAAGCAGACGCAAACAGACCTCGCAGCAGGTACGCGCAGCGCGCTTGAAGCCAAACTCGCCGCATATGAAGAGACTCTTGCGCGCTGCCAGGGCCTCCTTGCCGACGCTCTCCGCCCCTCTGACGACCTTCTGGCCGTGGAGGGGGATCTCGCCGCAGAAGTCCGCCGTCTCAAGCGTCTCCTTCATCCTGAAGCGGAACCCACGCCCGTTGTCGCACCGGAAGAGGCCCTCGTACGCGCCGTCAATGCCGCCGCCGACCATGAGCTTCCCGACCTTCAGCACACCGGCTATCGCCTCCACGACCTGAAGATTCTCACGGATTCCGCACTGGAGCATCTCAAGGACCGCATACGGAATCGCTACGCCGCCCTTTACGCCAAACGCGGCGGTCCAGGACTTGAAACCGGTGACCACGCCAGTCCCGAGTACCTCCTCCTCTGCGCCCTTGAAGGGCAAATCCCGCTCATCTTCATGGTCGACGGCCACAACGCCCTTTTTGCCCTTCAATCACGCTACAGCCGCCCGCAGGACCATCGGGGCCCATCCTCCGAGGCGCGCGACTGGCTTGTCAGCGACCTCGTGCAGGTTTTCGCCAATTCGCACAATTGCCGCGTCATCGTCGTCTTCGATGGCCCCGAACGAAGCGAGGCAAGCCCCGCCGGCAACGTCAAGGTCATCTACTCGGGCGGCGGGAATGCCGACGTCGAGCATCGCGCCGACGACGTCATCGTCGCAGAAACGCGCTTCCTTCGGGAGGCCGATCCCGACTGCCGCATCCTCCTCGCAACAAACGACAACGGCCTCGCCTCGCGCGCCGCCGCCTTCGGCGCCCGCAACATCGCGCCCACCGCGCTGCTTTCCTACCTCCGGTGACGGAGGCAGGAAAGCAGATAACAGATAAAAGATAAAAGATAATAGATAATAGACGGCGTAGCCGCCGTGGCGCGAATTATGCTACCATTTTCATGCAATGGAACCGCTACTCAAAGCCTATCGCGACATGCTGCTCATCCGCCGTTTCGAGGAAACAGTGGAGAAGCTCTTTTCGGAGGGCCGAATCGTCGGCACGGCCCACACCTGCATCGGACAGGAGGCCGTGGCCGTCGGCGTCGCCGCCGCCCTTCTTCCGCAGGATGCGCTCACCAGCACCCACCGCGGCCACGGACATTTCCTCGCCCGCGGCGCAGATCCGCGCCGTCTTCTCGCCGAACTCTTCGGCCGGCGCAGCGGCTACTCGCGTGGACGCGGCGGCAGCCAGATGATGATGGCCCCCGAACTCGGCTTCTACGGCACCAACGGCATTACCGGCGCGAGCGTCGCCTTTGCCGCCGGACTCGCCCTCAATGCCCAGCTGGAAGGTCGCAACCGTGTCGTCGCCGCCTTTTTCGGCGACGGCGCCTCAAACCAGGGAATCGTCCACGAGACTCTCAACCTTGCCGCCCTCTGGCGGCTGCCGCTGATTGCCATCTGCGAAACGAACGGCTACGCCATGTCAACCCCCACCGCCACCGGGGTCAGCACCGGAACCGTCATCCATCGTGCAGAAGGCTACGGCATTCCCGGCAACTCCATCGACGGCAACGATTTCGAACTTGTCCGCGACACCGTCGCCTCCCTCGCCGACCGCGCACGGCGCGGTGAAGGCCCCGCCCTTCTCGAATGCCGCACCTACCGCCTCTCCGGCCATTCGCGCGGCGACCCGCGCGTCTACCGCTCGCGGGAGGAAGAGCGCGACGCCTGGACGCGCGAACCCCTCGCCCGCCTCGCCGCAAGAATCGAGGCGTTGCTTGCAAAACCCGGGGGAACGGGCAGCTTGCCCGTTCAGAACGGGCAAGCTGCCCGTTCCCCAATCCTCGACGAGACCGCCCGCTCCGTCGAGGACGAGATCGCCGAGGCCATCGCCTTCGCGGAAGCCGACGAAATGGCGACGGACGATGTTCTGGAAGGAGTCTACGCATGAGTGCCCTCACGACCGTCCAGTTCATCAAAAACGCCCTTGACGAAGCCCTCGCGTCGGATTCCCGCGTTTTCCTCATGGGGGAGGACATCGCCGCCTACGGCGGTTCCTTTGGCGTCACCAGAGGCCTCGTTGACAAGTACGGTCCCGTACGCATCCGCAACACCCCCATCTCCGAGCCGGCCTTCACCGGCATGGCCATCGGCGCCGCCGTCGCGGGGTCCCGCCCCATCGTCGAAATCATGTTCATGGACTTCATCACCCTCTGTGTGGACCAGCTCGTGAACATGGCCGCAAAACTCCACTACATCTACGGACAGTCCTGCCCGCTCGTCCTTCGCACCGCGATGGGCGCCGGACGCAGCTACGGCGCCACGCATTCGCAATGCCTTGAAAGGCTCTTTACCGGCATTCCCGGACTCAAGGTCGTCGCCGGATCCGACGGTCCCGATTGCGCGCGGCTTCTGCTCGGCGCGCTGGCCGACCCGAACCCCGTCCTCGTCCTGGAACACAAGCTCCTCTACCCGCTTCGCTTCGAAGAACCCGCCGATTCCATCGCCCCCGTGTCTCCGGGTTCGGCACGCATCACGCGCGCCGGCGCCGACGTCACCATCGTCTCCTGGTCCTACATGGCCCATCTGGCCCTACAGGCGGCCGCCGCGCTGGCGGAGGAGGAGATCGAGGCCGAGGTGGTCGATGTCCGCTCCCTTGCTCCGCTCGACGTCGGGACGCTCGTTGCCTCGGCGCAAAAGACCGGGCGCGTCCTCGTGGTTGAAGAGGGACCGCTCACGGGAGGCGTCGCCGCCGAAATCGCCACGCGAATCACGGAAGGCGCCTTTTCCTCGCTTGCGGCGCCAGTCCGGCGTCTCGCCATGCCCGACGTTCCCGTCCCCTCGGCGCGAGAACTTGAGCGCGCCGTCATGCCCGACGCGGCGGCGATAGCCGACGCAGCGCGCGACTTGGCGACCATGGTCTAGCGATCATGATTCTTTGCGTCGCATAACATATATATGCAGAACTCTTATGTAGAATTCGATTCCAGTGCAACTTACGATGTACTTGTCGTAGGGGGCGGACATGCGGGATGCGAGGCGGCCCTGGCGGCGGCACGGCTTGGATGCCGGACGCTGCTTGTATCCCAGTCATTGGCGCATCTCGGCTGCATGCCCTGCAACCCCTCGATTGGCGGACTGGCCAAATCGCACCTAGTTTTCGAGCTGGACGCCCTTGGAGGGGAAATGGCGGTCAACACGGATTTTACGGGCCTCCAATACCGCGTTCTCAACACAAGTCGCGGACCTGCCGTGCGGGCAAACCGCGTCCAGTGCGACAAGGCCGATTACACCCGGCGACTCCAGACGGTTCTCTTCAATCAGGAGAACCTGGGTCTGTTGGAGGACGAATGCGTCGCCGTTGTCACGGACAGCGGGAAAAGACACGTCCGGGGCATACAAACGGCCTCTTTTGGCCTGCTGTCGGCAAAGACGGTCGTCATTACGGCCGGAACGGCTTTGAAAGGGGTCATCTTCATCGGGCAGGAGGCCCAGGCGAGCGGTGGGGCCGGACGTCCGGGCGGTGCGCCCCTCTCCGACTCCCTGAAGGACCTTGGATTCGAACTTTTCCGCCTTAAAACCGGCACCCCTCCTCGGCTCCATGTCGCTTCAGTCGACTGGTCAAAGGCAACCCCGCAGGGAAGCGACGATCCCCTGCCGCTCTTTTCATGGAAAGGGAAAAAGGCCATGGCGGGGGAGAAAAAATGTTCCACGTGGAACATTTCTCCCCCGCCATGGCCAAACGTGCCGATTGAACCCCGGAAGGACGCTCTCTTCCGCGTCAATTGTTCCACGTGGAACAATTTTGAGAAAAGGCAGAATGCAGCAGAATACAACTGTTCCACGTGGAACAATCTGCCTCTCATCGAGAGGGTGTCGGAGTACGAACCTCGGCCCATCGGCTCCCGATTGATGGACGTGGCGTTCACTCACACAACGGCTGAAACGGCGCAGATTGTCCGTGACAACCTCTCAAAAAGCGCGCTCTATGGCGGGGCCATCCAGGGAACGGGGGTACGCTATTGTCCGTCATTCGAGGACAAGATCGTCAAATTCACCTCGCAAACAGAACACCACGTCATCTTGGAGCCTGAATGTGCCGCCAGCCCCTCCGTCTATCCGAATGGACTTTCAAACAGTCTGCCGCGCGACGTGCAGGTAAAAATGGTTCATTCAGTTCCCGCACTTGAAGGCGCGGTATTTCTCGCCTGGGGCTATGCCATCGAGTACGATGCCATCGACGCCCGCGAACTTGACGCCACGCTCGCTTCAAAACGGATCAACGGACTCTTTTTCGCCGGGCAGACGAATGGGACCACAGGCTACGAGGAAGCCGCCGCACAGGGATTTGTCGCCGGCGTGAACGCGGCATTTCGCGTGCTCGAACGCGAACCGCTCATTCTCTCGCGGACCGAGGCCTACATCGGCGTCCTCATAGACGATCTTGTCACAAAGGGGACGGACGAGCCGTACCGCATGTTTACGTCGCGCGCTGAGCGGCGTCTCTCACTGCGGCAGGATAATGCGCGCTTCAGACTTCTCGGCCACGCACGCCGCATTGGTCTAGCGGATGGCGAATTCATCGCGGAATCGGCGCGCATCGCGCAGGAGGCGGCGCGAGAAATTGAACGTCTCGACCACTCCCCCGGCGACAGCGCGGGCCCAGGCGCCTGGGCCCGCGCGCTGGGGCATCCAGGCGCGCGGTACCGAGACATGCCCTTTGCAGACGCCTCGCTGAGCGATGAAGCCGTTGAACAAGTTGAAATCCACTACCGCTACTGTGGCTACCTCAGGCAGGAAGATGAAATGGTTCGCCGCATGCAGGCGGCGGAGGCGACACGCATTCCGTGCGACATCGACTACTTCTCGATTTCCGCGCTTCGCTATGAAAGTCGGGAAAGGCTGATGAAGGTTCGTCCTGCGACACTTGCGCAGGCCGCGCGCATCCCCGGCGTCAATCCCGCCGACATCGCCGTGCTGTCCGTCTGCTTGGCGCGCTTCATGCGCGCCAAGCAGACGGACAGCACGGCAGATAACAGATAACAGATAACAGATAACAGATAACAGATAATAGATAACAGATAATAGATAACAGATAATAGATAACAGATAACAGATAATAGATAATAGATAACAGATAATAGATAACAGATAACACGCAAAATGGCAGAGGATCGCAGAGAGTTGAAATTTTTCCTGCGGCGCTTTCCGAGAGAAAGGGAGTTCAGGAGAAGGGGAGATTTGATATTTATATTTTAATTTCTGTCATTGGTGCTCGGTGCTCATTTGGAGTTTTTGTCTATAAAATCGGCCTCAATCTCTATCAAGATTGAGGCCGGAATGAGGGTTTTGTCAAATTGTCTCGCGGCAGCCCTTACTTCGCTTCGGGGGCGGGAGGAGGCGGAGGAGGCGGATCGGCCGCCGGTGCCCCTTCAGGCTTTTTGTCCTTGCCTTTTCCCCAGTCGCCACGCGGTGGCCGACGCCCGCCTTCGGGTCCACCTTGACCGCGGCGCTTCATCATTTCCTCGCGGCGGAGCTCGAAGTTCTTCCGCACCTGTTCGCGGGCCTGCTTGATCTGCTCGTCTGTCAGGTTGTCGCGGATCAGAAGCAGTCGGTCAATGCCAAGATTGAAGATCTTTCCCTGAAGCTCTTCAAACTTCGCGGAGGCTGCACGCACTTCTTCATCGGTCTTCGTGCGGTCAGACATCAGGGTCGCCAGCATCTCCATCTGGCTTCTCCTCAATTTCTCGAGCTCATCGCGGAGGGTGCGCTCCTGCTCGTCAATCTTCTTGAGACCTTCGGTCAGCTTGGCGACAGTTTCCTCAGGAAGCCCCAACTCCTTTATGACCTCCGGCCTTGACAGCATCCTCGCGAAAATCAAATCTGAGGATTGACCGAATCCTTGCATTATGCGACGTTCTCCTCCACGTCTGAAACCGCCGGGTCCGGGGAAAGGACCAGGCTGACCGTCTGCGGGGGCGGGGGCGGGGGCATCCTGTGCCATCGCAACGAGCATCGGCAGCGCCGCTGCACAGAAAACAAATCCTAACTTCTTCGTAATGAACATACTAGTACTCCTAATTATTGGCCGGCACCATGCCAGCGATTCAGTTAATAAACGAATCAGATGATTGAAAATTGTAGTCAATGATTAAGGGTGGCCTTTCCGCGCTTTTTCGCGGAAAGGCCCCTTAATCATTGACTGAATATTGGATAATAACGTATTATCATGCTGTCAACAACCTGTCAATAACTTGACAATTCTTTTCCCTTGCACTGTGGTTTGACCCTCGGTTATTCTGTTATCGTTGACTTTTGGCTAAAAGGCGAGGTCCCCCAATGGCGCAGCCGCCTTTTTGCCTCTTCTCCCTCTGCGCCGAATAAACACTTTGATGATCAATGAACGAAAAAGAGCTTTGGAGCGCCCTCTCGGGGAAGCTGAAGACCATTGTTGACGATTATTGCTATTCAAGTTGGATTTTGCCAATTAAGCCAATTGAGGCGACGTCGGACAAGTTGGTCCTTTCCGTTGAAAATGATTTCATGCAGACATGGATCCAGGAGAACTACCTGAACCTCATGTCGCAGGTCCTCGCCGCGGCCTTCCCGAGCGAGAAACGGCAGATCGTCCTGAAGGTCGCACAGGAAGCCGCTCCACTTCCGCCCCCCGAGCCACCCCGCCCGGCAAAATCGCGACCGGCGCCGTCAAAGAAGGCGGAATCGCATTGCATCGGCACGCTCAACGAGAATTTCACTTTCGACGATTTTGTCGTCGGTCCTTCGAATGGCTGGGCCCATGCCGCGGCGCTCGCCGTCGCCCAGAAACCCGGACGGGCCTACAACCCCCTCTTCATCTATGGCGATACGGGAATTGGAAAGACCCATCTCATGCAGGCCGTCGGCAACCGCATTCTCGAACGTCCGGGAACGACGGTGGCCTACATCTCCACAGAAGCCCTTCTCAACGAGTATGTGAATTCCATCAAGAACCAGTCGACAATTGATTTCCGCAACAAGTACCGCGGTGTCGACGCCCTCCTCATCGACGACATCCAGTTCATGGCCTCGAAATCAGGCATCCAGGAGGAGTTTTTCCATACATTCAACGCCCTTTACAACGACAGAAAGCAGATCATCATCACAAGCGACCGTCCCGCCTCTGAAATCGCAGGACTTGAACAGCGCCTCGTCTCACGCTTCAACGCCGGCATGACCACGCAGATCGAGTGCCCGAACTTCGAGACGCGACTGGCCATCCTCCGCTACAAGCAGTCCTCCCTTGCCCAGCCGCTCAGCGACGAAATCCAGACTTTCATCGCGGAGAACGTCAAGTCCAACGTCCGCGCCCTGGAAGGTGCAATGAACCGTGCAATGGCCCTCCGGGACTTCTCCGGCGGGGAGCCGATCACAATCGAAAAGCTCCGCTACTTTCTGCGCGACCTCCTCGACAAGGAGAAGGAGGGCGACATCACGCTCGAGACCATCCAGAAGACAGTTGCAGATTTCTTCAGCATCCGCCGTTCCGATCTCCTCAGCACGGAAAAGATGCGATCGGTCGCCGTGCCCCGACAGATAGCGATGTACCTCTCGCGCCGCCTCACACATGCCTCACTTCCGGAAATCGGATCCGCCTTCGAGAAGACGCACGGAACGGTCTTTCACGCCTGCGCGCAGATTCAGGGACGCCTGACGGTCGACTCGAATCTCCGCGCAAATGTCCGCGCAATCGTCACAAAGCTTGGCCAGGACCCGGTCGCCCTTGAGCTGTGAGCTTTGCTCACAGCTCAAGGGCAAATGACATAAACTCTAAATTATCATCATTGACAAAAATATAAAGTCTAATTTTCATCGCTACGGAAAGGCGTAGCTGAGGATCAAGAAGAACATGAGGAACATGCGTGGTCTTGCGAGACATGTAGTCCATTACATTTATGTTTCTGTCATTTTCATTTTTGTCATTGATGCTCAATTGGAGTTTGTGTCATTTCCCTTGTCTACAACCCTGTCAATTCGTTGTGAAAAGGCAGATAAAACATTTGAAGGCATTGACATGGCCGGCCATTCGTAGAATCGCGGATCAACGTATTTCGCGTCAATTGTTGTCAGTATTGACAGAGGCTAATGATAATGATTTTCTTTCTTCCTGATTTTTCATATAATATAAATGCTAGAAGCGATGCAGAAGATATGCGTCGCCCATTTGGGAAAATGCCATGAAGTTTACAATCGAACGCACCTCCTTCCTCGACGCGCTCCTGAAGGTCCAGAACGTCGTTTCCGCCCGCAGCACGCTCCAGATTCTGTCAAACGCGCTGATTGTCGCGGAAAACGGGAGCTTGACGCTGACCACGACAGATCTGGACATCAGCGTCCGCTGCAAGGTCGAGGCCGTCGTCGAGGAACCGGGAACCACGACTTTGCCCATTCGCCGTCTCGTCAGCATTGTTCGGGAACTCTCGGACGCCGCCATTGAAGTCGCCGTGGATGAGGCCGATGTCGCCACCGTCCAGTGCGGTTCCTCCTTCTTTAAGATTGTCGGCCTCCCGCAGCGCGACTTCCCCCCGGTTCCGGGTCCGGACGGCACGGTCTTCTTCCGCATCGACAGCGGCGTCTTCCTCGAGATGCTCCGCAAAACCTCCTATGCGGTCTCCTCTGACGAAACCCGCCGCGTTCTGACCGGCGTTCTGCTCTCCTTCCGCGACGGCAAACTCACCACCGTGGCGACCGATGGACGCCGTCTCGCCCTCGTCGAGCACGAAATCGAGTTTCCGCCGGAAACCGAACGCGACATCGTCCTGCCGTCAAAGAGCGTCGCCGAACTCATGCACGTCCTTCGCGATGAGGGCGACCTCCGCATCTTCACCCAGAAGACGCAGGCCGTCTTCGAGCTTGGCGACACCATGCTCAGCACCAAGCTCATCGACGGCGCCTACCCCAACTACCGTCAGGTCATTCCGGCGAACTTCGACGAGCGCGTCGTCATCGCCCGCGAGGAACTCCTCCAGGCCCTTCGCCGCGTTTCCGTCGTGACTACTGACAAGTCAAACGCAACGACCCTCACCTTCGGAAACAACATTCTGACAATCGTCACGAAGACGCCGGAGGTCGGCGAGGCGCGCGAGACGGTCCCCGTGAAGTACACAGGCTCTGAAATCTCCGTCACCTTCAATCCCGAATACGTGATGGACCCCCTGCGCAACCTCGACACGGACGAGGTCTACTTCGACCTCTCCAACGGCCACAGCCCCGCCACGATCAAGTGCGAGCTGCCGTTCCTCTACGTCCTCATGCCACTCAGAGTAGGGGCGTAGCCCTAATCTGAGTGGCATCATGAGTTGAGAAATTTATTGCTCCCACTCGTCACTCGTCACTCGTCACCCGTCACTCATAACTCCAACTATGTTAGTCCCAATCGTAGTAGAACAGACCGGCCGCGGCGAACGGTCTTATGATATTTACTCCCGCCTTCTCCAGGACCGCATCATCATTCTAGGCAGCGCGATCGACGACAACGTCGCCAGCGTTGTGGTGGCCCAGCTCCTCTTTCTCCAGGCGCAGGACGCCCAGAAGGACATCTCCATCTACATCAACTCGCCGGGAGGCGTCGTGACGGCCGGACTGGCCATCTACGACACGATGCAGTTCATCTCCTGCGACGTGGCAACCTATTGCATCGGTCAGGCGGCCAGCATGGCGGCCGTTCTTCTCGCCGCCGGCGCGAAAGGCAAGCGCTTCGCCCTTCCGAACTCGCGCATCATGATTCACCAGCCCCTCGGCGGGGCCGAGGGACAGGCCACGGACATCAGCATCCAGGCCCAGGAGATCCTCCGCCTCAAGTCAAACCTGAACGCCATGCTCGCCTCGCATTGCGGACGTTCCGTCGAGGAGGTCACGCGCGATACCGACCGTGACAACTTCATGTCCGCAGAGGAGGCGAAGGCCTACGGCCTGATAGACGACGTTCTATCGAGGAAAAATTAGTTTTCCTCGATAGAGTTGGAGCATTGAATGGCAAAGCGCAAGAACAACAACCCGCTCCGCGCGCTCGACGACGAGAACATGGATGACATGTGCGGCTTTTGCGGCGCCACCTCGGAGGATGGCGTCCGCATCATCCATGGCCCCGTCTACAACATCTGCGAACCTTGCGTCGGGCATTGCGCGCAAATGCTCGGCTACAGCTTGACGGCCATCCCGGATGGTCCTCTCGCCGGCGATGCCAAGCGCGGCATCGACGCCTACCTCAAGAAGCTGAAGATTCCCTTTCCGCGCGAGATCAAAAAATTTCTGGATGCCTACGTCATCGGACAGGAAAACGCAAAAAAGGCCCTGTCCGTCGCCGTCCACAACCACTACCGTCGCATTGTCGGCGGCGACCGCAACCCCGAATACGCCGACGTCGAGCTTGAGAAGAGCAACATTCTCCTCATAGGCCCCACTGGCAGCGGCAAGACACTGTTCGCCCGCACGATCGCCCGGCTCCTCGACGTTCCTTTCGCCATCGCCGACGCCACAACGCTGACTGAAGCCGGCTACGTTGGCGATGACGTCGAGAACATTCTCCTTTCTCTGATCCAGGCGGCGAACGGCGACATCGCCAAGGCCGAGCGCGGCATCATCTACATCGACGAGATCGACAAAATCGCCCGCAAGACTGAGAACGTCTCCATTACACGAGACGTCTCCGGTGAAGGCGTCCAGCAGGCCCTGCTCAAGATCCTCGAGGGCACCGTTTCCCGCGTTCCCCCGAACGGGGGCCGCAAGCACCCCAACCAGGAGTGCATCAAGCTCAACACGCAGAACATTCTCTTCATACTCGGCGGCGCCTTCATCGGACTTGATACGATCATCGGCCAGCGCACAGGTCGGAAGGCCGTCGGCTTCGGCGCGTCAGCTCAAAGTTCAGAGACGAACCCTTCAACCCTTCAACCCTTCAACCCTTCAACCAGCGGCGGCGATGCCGCCGCGAAGGTGGAGCCGGAGGACCTCGTCCGCTTTGGCCTCATTCCCGAGTTCACCGGTCGCATCCCAGTGATCTGCACGCTTGATGAACTGACCGAGGACGACATGGTCCGTATCCTGACGGAACCGAAGAACTGCCTCGTCAAGCAGTACCAGAAGCTTTTCGACATGGATGGCGTCAAGATTTCGTTTGACGAGGGCGCCACGCGCGAACTCGCCCGCGAGGCGATCAAGCGGAAGACGGGCGCACGCGGTCTTCGCGCCATCATGGAACAGCTGATGACCGAGCTGATGTTCGAGGCCCCCGGCCGCAGGAACGTGTCCGAAATCGTCGTCACGGCGGACCTCGTCAAGAGCCAGCTCAAGGACTCGTCGACGTTGCTTCGTTTCCTCGGCAAGGCCGAGGAAGCGAAGCAATTGACATAAACTTCAAATGATCACCATTGACAGAAATGAAAATGGCAAAAATGTCAGTGAAACCAAATTAACATTTATTTGCCTTTGCTGAGACATTTGTGCTAGACTTCGTGACATGAACACAAACACCATCTTCACAATCGGCAGGCAATTTGGCAGCAACGGACGGATTATCGGGAAGGCGCTGGCGGAACGCACGGGGCTCCCTTACTACGACGCAGAACTGATCTCCCATGCCGCGGAAATCAGCGGTCTTCTTGAGGACACGGTCCGGAAGTTCGACGAGAAGGCGCCCGAGAACAAGTGGCACCCCTATTGGTTCATGCCCTTCCCCGTCAACTTCGAGCCGTTGGGCCAGCAAATCTTCAACGCGCAGTTCAAGGCGCTCGAGAAAATCGCGGAAAAGGGCGGGGCCGTTATCGTTGGCCGCTGCGCCGACTACGTACTGCGCGACCACAAGGACCTCATCAGCGTCTTCGTCCATGCGCCGGACGAGTGGCGGATTGAAAACATTCGAAAGCGCCACCCCGAAGACGCCAAAAACGCCGAAGCAGTCATGCGCCGCACGGACAAGTCGCGTGCCTGGTACTACTCCTTCTACACGGGCAAGACCTGGGGAGCCGCCGCGTCATACGACCTCTGCCTGCGGTCGGACATGATCACGGTAGATGACGCCGTGTCGCTGATCCTCTCATTCGCGGAGGCGAAGGAGAGGCGTAAATGACACAAACTCCAGTTGAGCATCAATGACAGAAATGAAAATGGCAAAAATGTAAGTGAACCCACATTTTCATTTTCCACTTTGCATTTTTGTCAATGATGATAATTTAGAGTTTATGTCAATTTTTCAGCGGCTTGCCAGATGGCTTCCGCGGAGACGTCAATGGGGCAGTCGGTGCGGACGATGCGGATACGGTCCGGCTCCTCTTCGGCAAGGCGGTGGAAACCCTCGCGCACGCGGGCGTGGAACTCGGCCGCCTCGCGCTCGAAGCGGTCGGCGGCCTGGCCTCCGGCAAAGCGTTGCGCCAGACGGTCGTTTTCCGCTTCCGGCGCAGCCTCAAGCAGGAACGTCAGCGCGGGGCGGAGGCCGCCGACGGCGAAGCCCATGATCGCGCGCAGTTGCGCAAGGTCAAAGCCGCGGCCGTAGCCCTGGTAGGCGTAGGTGGAGTCGTAGAAACGGTCGCTCAGAACCCAGGCGCCACGCGCAAGGGCCGGACGGATGACCTTCTCGACGAGCTGCGCGCGGCTGGCGCAGAAGAGGAGCGTTTCGGCGGAGGGCACGGGGGCCTCGCCGCCGGCGTCGAACTGCAGCAGTCCGCGAATCGCCTCGCAAAGCGGCGTACCGCCCGGCTCGCGCGTCGTCACGACCTCGTGCCCAAGGTCGCGGAGCCGATCGGCGAGAAGGCGGATCTGGGTGCTCTTTCCGGCGCCTTCGGCACCTTCGAAAGTGAGGAAGCGCGTTTTCACATTCGCCGAACCTTCTGCCCCTGGGGAGTGTCCTTGACCTCCCAGCCGGCGGCCCGGAGGGCATCGCGGATGCGGTCCGACTCGGCCCATTGCTTCGCCTTGCGGGCGGCTGCGCGGGCGTCAAGCTGCGCCTGCACATCGGCCGGCAGCGCCTCGTCGGCCTTGGCGCTGAAGATGAAGCCGAAGACGGCGTCGAAGGCGCGGAGGAGTTCGAGGCAGCGCGCAGCCTCGAACGCGTGGCCGCTCGGTGAGCGGCCATCACCACTTGCAGCGGCGTCAAGTGCGGTGTTGCCATCGCGGATCAGGCCGAAGAGCGCGGCAAGGGCCTCGGGCATGTTGAGGTCGTCGGAAATGGCCTTCTCGAACGCCGCTTGCGCTTCTTCCGCCCATAGCGGAAGAGGCGGGTTTGACGGTTTGACGGTTTGACGGTTTGACGGTTCCGGAGCGGGGGCGGCCTGAGAACCAGGAACTGAGAACTGAGAACCAGGAACTAAATCCTTGAGGCGGCTGACGAAGGCATCGATGCGTGCCAGCGACGTGCGCGCCTGCGCGAGGGCGTCGAAGGTGAAGTTAAGGACCTGGCGGTAGTGGCCGCCGACGAGGACGAAGCGGATCTCGCGGCCGGTCCAGCCCATTTTGAGGAGGTCGCGGAGGGTGTAGAAGTTGCCGAGCGACTTCGACATCTTCTCGCCGTTGAGGCGCAGGTGGGCGCAGTGGAGCCAGCAGTTGACGAAGGGCTTTCCGGTGGCGCCTTCCGCTTGGGCGGTCTCGTTGGCGTGGTGGGGGAAGAGGTTGTCGATGCCGCCGGTGTGGAGGTCGAAGGTCTCGCCGAGGTACTTCATCGACATCGCGGAGCACTCGATGTGCCAGCCGGGACGGCCGCGGCCCCAGGGGGAGTCCCAGACGACGTCGCCGTCGTCGGGCGTGTAGGCCTTCCAGAGGGCGAAGTCGCCGACGCTCTCCTTCTCGTACTCGTCCTGGCTCACGCGGGCGCCGCCGCGCATGCCGCCGACGTCGATGTGGGCGGGGTGGCCGTAGTTCGGGAACTTGGCGACGTTGAAGTAGACGGAGCCGTCGTCGGACTTGTAGGCGAGGCCCTTTTCGAAAAGCTTCGCGATGAGGGCCTGCATCTCGGGGATGTGGTCCGTCGCGGCGGGGTACTTGGCGGCGGGCGTGATGTTGAGGGTCTTGATGTCCTCGAAGAAGGCGTCGATGTAGGGCTTCGTGTAGGCGCGGAGCGGGATGCCGGCCTGCTTGCAGCCCTTGATCGTCTTGTCGTCGACGTCCGTGAGGTTCATCACCTGCGTGACCTTGTAGCCGGCGTAGGCGAGGACGCGCACGAGGATGTCCTCGAAGACGTAGGCGCGGAAGTTGCCGATGTGGGCGAAGTTGTAGACCGTCGGGCCGCAGGTGTAGAGCCTCGCCTCGCCCGGAACGACGGGCTTGAACTCTTCAAGCCGCTTTGTGGCCGTGTTGAAGAAGGAAAGTTGCATTGACATGAGTATAATTTTACCACGGTTTTAGGTTTTGACACACGGATTTGCTCACGCCTGACGGCTCTCGCCCGTACGGGGCTGACAGCTGCGCCGCGAACCACGAAACCCGTTTCGGCTTCGGGGCGGATTGCTGGCGCAATCCCGGGGAAGGCCCTCACCGTCCGTCTGCGAACAAGTTCGCGCGGACGGGAAGGTCCTTTCCCCGCGCCTACGGCGCCGCCCCTTGCCTCACGGACACGAAAGCGGGCCTTCAGCCCGACACGAAAAAACACGAAAATGTCCTTCGGACCGCACTTCTCCCTCTTCCCTCTTCCCTTTCGTGAAGGCGCAACGCGCCATTTTTGTGTCCCCGCGAAGCGGGGTTTTCGTGTCCTTTGGCTCGGCGGCGATGCAACGCATCGCAGGCGCGGACGATGGCGCGGACCGTGCTTGCACGGGGATGCGACACCGCCGCGCCGTTGGCCGCCAACGGCGGCCCGCCGTGACAAAGGATTTCGTGGTTGCGGCGCAGCCGCCTGTTCCGCCACGGTGTTAAACGCCTAGTGCCGCTACTGCGGCCTTGAGGCCGGCCATCAGGAAGGCCATGTCGCCGCCGATGGCGCGCCAGTCGAGGTGGTGGCGGATCGGGAAGCCGGGGGCGATGAAGCCGCCGAGCATCTTTCCGGCCGCGCGGGTCTTGGTGCAGATCGTGTCGAGGGCGGCCTGGACCTCGGGGTCCGAGAAGGCGCCGGGCTTGTTGAAGGAGGTGGAGAGGTCGTAGGGGCCGATGCAGACGCTGTCCCAGCCCGGTACGGCGAGAATCTCGTCGAGGTT
>JAEEGL014091086.1_pt1 | contig 21054 bp, 21 predicted proteins | sample 9134231 | NCBI WGS metagenome assembly JAEEGL01 (sample SAMN16246548, study PRJNA631951) | gut metagenome | biome: gut microbiome; feature: rumen; material: fiber-attached | host: Bos | place: Iran: Karaj | collected 2018-10 | reverse complement strand
GAATTCCATAATCTATTATTTCTGCTCTTTCATCATCTATTTCTGGCATTTGTTTTCTTATTTTATTAATTAAATAATCACATAGCCTATCAACCATTATTTGCTCCTCATATGTTTTCTATGAGGCAATTCTATAGGATAATACTTTTAAATTTTCTTTTTATTTATAAACCATATTTCTTAATATATAAAAAAATCATAAACTATTTTTATAAATAATTTATGACCTTTTATAAAATTTACATAATTTCTGTATCTTTAATCATTACCCACGGTCCGACTTCTTCTGGTAAATCAGTAAAAGTAATAATTTCTTTTTTTACAGGGTGTTCAAAACTTATTTTATATGCCCAAAGTGAAATTTGCTTTCCTCGTCCTCTTGTACCATACTTTTGATCTCCACAAATACTATGTCCTATACTGCTTAACTGTACTCTTATCTGATGATGTCTTCCAGTATATAAATATATTTTTAATAAAGATAAGTTTGTTTCATTATTATATTTAATTACTTCATAATCTAGTTTTGCATATTTAGAATTTTTAGTACCTTCTTTTACAACTTTGCTTATATTGTTTTTTTCATTTTTTAATAAATAGTTTTCTATTGTTCCTTTTTTGTTTTCCATCTGTCCATCTACAATAGCTAGATACTCTTTTTTAAATGTTTTATTTCTTACTTGTTCACTTAGTCTACTTGCAGCTTTTGATGTTTTAGCAAATACCATAACTCCACCAACAGGTCTATCTAATCTATGTACTAATCCCAAATACACATCGCCAGGTTTGTTATACTTATTTTTTAAATAATCTTTTATAATTTTAAGCATATCAGTATCTTCTGTTTTATCTGCCTGTGAAGGGATATTAGGAGTTTTTTCTACTACTATAATGTGATTGTCTTCATATAATACTTTTAATTCGTTCATTTTTAGTTCTATTTCTCCCACTTTGCAAATATTCCGCATGGCAATATTAGATTTGAATTTGTCATTGGAAGTCCAATTTCGCCACATGAATATATGCCTTTTTTTATTTTTAAATTCATTCTTAGTAAATTTTCAATAACAGTAGAAGAAATTCCTGTAGTATATGAATTTACTAAAAAGAATAATGGATCTTCAGATAATACCTGAGAGCATAATTTTATTAGTTCATCTATATTGTCTTCAAATTTCCATACTTCTCCATTTGTTCCTCTTCCATATGATGGTGGATCCATTATAATTGCATCATACTTATTTTCTCTTCTAATTTCTCTTGATACAAATTTAATTACATCATCAACAATATATCTTATTTCTTTTTTTTCTAATCCTGATGAAACAACATTTTCTTTTGCCCATAAAGTCATTCCTTTTGAGCTATCTACATGACACACACTTGCTCCAGCATAAAGGCAAGCAACTGTAGCTCCACCTGTATATGCAAATAGGTTTAATACTTTTATAGGTCTTTTAGCATTTTTTATTTTATCCATCATCCAATCCCAATTTACAGCTTGTTCTGGGAATAGTCCTGTATGCTTAAATCCCATTGGTTTAATATTAAATATTAAATCTTTATATTTAATTTGCCAAGATTTTGGAAGTTTAGATGTATCTTCCCAATTTCCTCCACCGGTTTTGCTTCTACTATATCTTGCGTCTGCATTTTTCCATTTTTCAGGAAACACTTTATTTTTCCAAATAATTTGTGGATCTGGCCTTATAAGAGTATAGTTTCCCCATCTTTCTAACTTCTCTCCGTTTGCCATATCTATTATTTCATAATCATTCCAGTTACTTGCTACTATCATAAAAATTTTAAACCTAAATAAAGGTATACTCCTTTTTTAAAATATATACCTTTATATTTTACCATATTTTATTTATTTTTTCCATATTTTATAGGAATTTATACTAGTTTATAGCATTTTGATTAAGTTTATAAACTGAAATAATAATATAGTATAACTTATTAAAAGAGAAATTGATATTATAACAATTAATAATTTAAATTTATTATTTCTCATAAATTTAATTAAATTGCTTTTCTTTTGTTTTATACTTAAAACTTGTCCTACTAATAAACTTTCCACCAAAAACCTCCTATTACATATTAAAATATATGTTACTAGGAGGTTTTTATTACAAATATTAATCGCAGTTTTTTATATTTTTATAATTCTTCTTTTATTTTTTGCGCTAATTTCTCATTGATACCTTTTATCTTTGTTAATTCGTCTATATCCGCTTCTTTTATTTTATCTATTGTTTTTAATTTTTTTAATAATTCTTTATTCTTAGCATTGTCTATACTTTTTATATTATCTAGCTTTGAAATTGTTACTTCTTTATTTCTTAACTTTCTATGATATCCTATTGCTGTATCATGTACTGTATCTTGAAATCTAGTTATAAGATTCATTAGATCTTGTGATAATATTAATTCTTCTCTATTTTCATCTATTAATGCCCTTGTTGTATGTTTATCATTTTTAACCATTCCATATACTGGTATTTCCAAATTATGTTCCAAAATTGCTTCTTTTGCTGCTCTTAATTGTGTTATTCCTCCGTCTACAAAAATGACATCTGGAAGTTTTCCAAAACCACCATTTGGATTTTCTACTGAATGAGTAAGTCTTCTAAATATTACTTCTTTCATACAAGCTGGATCATCTTGTCCTATAACTGTTTTAATTTTAAATCTTCTTGATAAACTTTTATTAATAATTCCATCTTTTAATACACACATTCCAGCAACTACATTTGTTCCTGATAAATTAGATATATCATAGCATTCAATTTTTCTTGGCAATTTTTCTAAATCTAATAATTCTTTTAATTCATTTAAAAGATTATATTTGTCATTCATTTTATTTTCTAAACTTACTTTTGCATTGTTTTTTGCCATCTCTACAAATCTTAGTTTTTCACCTTTTTGTGGGTGTTTTATTTCTACCTTTTTATTAGATTTTTCTGACAATACTTTTTCTAATAGTTCTTTATCTTCTATTTCTTCACTAATCATAATCTTGCTTGGAATATTTTCATTTTCCAAATAATACTGCTTTACAAATCCAGATAAAATTTCTTTTTCATCTATTTCATCAGACTCATTAAAAAAGTAATTTTCTCTTCCTATCATTTTGCTTTGCCTTACAAAAAATATTTCAATACAAGCCTTTAATTCTGTTTTTGCAATTCCAATTACATCTATAGAATTTTCATTTATATTTGAAACTTTTTGTTTTTGAGAAATAGTTTCTATTGCTAACATTTTATCTCTTAAATATGCTGCTTTTTCATATTCTTGTTTTTCAGAAACTTCTTTTATTTCTTTTTTTAGTTCTTTAATAATCTTTTCTTCTTTTCCATCTAGAAAATCTATTATTTCATTTATTTGTTTCATATATTCATCTTTAGAAACTTTATTTACACAGGGTCCCAAACATCTTCCTATATGATAGTTTAAACAAGTTCTATCATTAAATTTAAATCTTTTACATTGTCTTATTTTAAATTTTTGCTTTATAAAATCTATCATTTCTTTTGCGCTTCCAGGATTTGCATATGGTCCAAAATATTTTGCTCCATCATTTAATATTCTTCTTGTCATATAAACGCCTGGATATTCTTCATTTAATGTTATCTTAATATATGGATATGTTTTATCATCTTTTAATAAAACATTAAATTTAGGTCTGTTCTTTTTAATTAAGTTACATTCCAAAATTAATGCTTCTGCCTCATTATCTACAACTATATACTCAAAATGGTCAATTAAGCTTACCATTTTCTTAATTCTTTCTGTTTTATTGTTTTTTCTGAAATACTGTCTTACTCTATTTTTAAGTGAAATTGCTTTTCCTACATATATAATTGTATTATCTTTATTATGCATTATATATACACCAGGTTTATCTGGCAGCTTTTTTAGTTCCTCTTCTATATTAAACATCTATTTTCACCTATAGGTATTTTAACATAATTTACAGCATTTTAAAAGATAAATTTAAAAGGCATTTTTTCACTTGCAACATTTTTCATTTTAGTATAATATATTAATTATGTAGAAGGGCAAATTTATATAAAGAAAGGAGTTTTTATTTTTAAGCGCCAGTGGCTTAATAACTTTAAGCCTGACGAGGTTAGGATTTATCGAAAATTCGGCGGGTAATCCTATGGCAAATTATTACTGTCATTAAACAATATACAAAAAATAGTAGTAATATTATAACAAAGATATTGTTATGTAATAACGCCTTTCACGTTAATTTAATAACTTAATGGGAGGTATTTAATATGTGTGGAATAGTAGGTTATGTGGGCAAGAAGAATGCTACAAACATATTAATCGATGGCTTAAAAAAACTAGAATACAGAGGATATGACTCTGCTGGTATTGCCACACTTGAAAACAAAAAAATTTCAGTTTTAAAAGATAAAGGAAGAGTTAAAAACTTAGAAGATTTAACATTAAATCACACTTTAAATTCTAATATTGGTATTGCTCATACAAGATGGGCTACTCATGGAAAACCAAATAAAATAAACTCTCACCCACATCTAGATAATTCTGGAAAAATTGCCGTTGTTCACAATGGTATTATTGAAAATTATATCGATATTAAAAAATTCTTAATGGATAATGGATATAAATTCTTATCTGATACAGATACAGAAGTTATTCCAAACCTAATTAATTATTATAGTAGATCTAATGATTTACTAACTGCTGTTAGCTTAGCTTGTAAAGATTTAAAAGGAAGTTATGCAATTGAAATACTTTCATTAAATAATCCTGATAAATTAATAGTTGCAAAAAAAGATAGTCCACTTGTTATTGGAACATCAGATGATGGAAACTATATTGCTTCTGATATTCCTGCAATTATTTCTTATACTAAGGATTTTTATATCTTAAGTGATAATGAAATAGCTGAAATAACTAATGATTCTATTAGTTTTTATAATTTAAATTTAACTAAAATAGATAAAAAATTAGAAAAAATTTCTTGGGATGCATCTGCAATAGAAAAAGGCGGATATGAAGATTTTATGCTTAAGGAAATTCACGAACAATCAGTTTCAATAAGAGAAACAATCGGTTTTAAATTAAGTAATAAAAAAATAGAATTAGATAATTTAAAATTTTCTAAAGAGTTTTTGCAAAATATTACTAAAATCTATATTGTTGCGTGTGGTACAGCAATGCATGCTGGTTTAGCTGTTAAAACAATTTTCGAAAGTTTATGCAAAATACCTGTTGAAGTTGACATGGCTTCTGAATTTAGATATAGGAATCCACTAGTAAATGAGCATTGTCTTGCAATTTTTATAAGTCAATCAGGAGAAACAGCAGATACAATTGGTGCATTAAAACTTGCAAAAGAAAATGGAGCAACAACACTTGCAATTTCAAATGTTATAGGTAGTTCAATAACAAGAGAAGCTGATATGTATTTATATACGCATGCAGGTCCAGAAATAGCAGTTGCTTCTACTAAAGCATATACAGCCCAATTAGTATTACTTAATATTATTGCTTTATCATTTGCTGAAATATTAAATTATGCAGATAAATCTCTTATATCTGAACTAAAAAAAGAATTATTAGAATTACCTGCTAAAATTGATGAAGTATTAAAAAATAACCAAAATATAACTAATATAGCTAAGGATATATATAATGTAGATGATTTATTTTTCTTAGGTAGAGGAATTGATTATCCTGTAGCATTAGAAGGTTCTTTAAAATTAAAAGAAATATCATATATTCATTCAGAAGGATATGCTTCTGGAGAATTGAAACATGGACCAATAGCATTAATAGATACAGGTTTTCCTGTAATTGGTATTATTACAGATGAAGCTTTAGCACCTAAAACAGAAAGTAATATTCAAGAAGTTATATCAAGAGGAGCTAAAACAATCGTTGTTACAAATCAAGAATTAGATAAAACTTTTGATTATGTAATTAAAATTCCTAAAATTAATAAATATCTAAGTCCTATTTTATCCGTTATACCGCTTCAACTACTTGCATACTATATTGCAAAAGAAAAAGGATTAGATGTTGATAAGCCTAGAAATTTAGCAAAATCAGTAACAGTTGAATAATAAAAAAAATGACAGATAAATCTTTATCTGTCATTTTACTTTTCCAAATTATTTATATTGTTTTATTTTGTAATCTATGATAATATATTATCATAAAATTTGTAAAGGAGGAGATTTTGTGAAAAAAATACTTAAATTTTTCATTCCCATAATGCTAGTAATAATTATTATTGTAAGCATTATCAATATTAATTCTAAGAAAGACATTCAAAAGGTTGGATCTCAAAGAAAATTAAATCAATTATATGATAGTAATGATTCATATTATGGTGAAATGCCTTTTATACTTAGAGTATTATGTTTTCCTTGGAGTTTAACCAGTGGAGTTGGATTATATAGTAGCTCTTCTGGTGTTAGCGCAGCTGCTGTAGACAGTGTTTCTAAGTCTAGCAGCATAGCTTTAAATTCTATTAATAGCTTAGAATCCGATTCAATTTTTGACAGTGCTGCAAGTTCAGCATTCTCTCTTTCATCAGGAAAAAGTTCTTCTAAAGATTATTCTACAACAAATATTCAGGTAGAAAATGTTGATGAAGCAGATGTTAATAAAACAGATGGTGATTATATTTATTCACTTTCAGATAATCATGTAATAATAACTGATGTTAGAAATCCTCAGGAAATTAAAATAATTTTTGAAATTTCACCATCAGGTATTCCAGAAGATTTGATTTTATACAACAATAAGCTTGTTGTTATATCTGCACCTTCTTCAGTTGGTTCACTTTCTACTTTTGTTGATATTTATAATATCGAAAACAAAGAAAATCCAATTAGGGTTAAAGGATACCAACTAATGGAACCATATTATACATCTAGATGTATAAATAATAAACTATTTGTAATATCTTCAGGTTACTTAAGAAAAGAAAACAAAAATGTAATATCATATTACTATGAAAATAATAATAAAAAAGACATAGACTTAAATAATATGTATTATTTAAAAGATGTACCTGCTGACAAACAAACTTTAATATCAACTGTTGATTTAGATAATCCTACAGCTAATATTGGTTTACAATCATATTTAGTAGATATAAGCAATGCATATGTTTCTCAAAATAACATTTATCTACTAAATCAAGAATCTACATATAGATATAATGATGATAATATGCCTATATATAAGTTATTCTCATGGAGAGGTGCATTTGGTTCATTAAGACATTATTATGAAGAAGAATATTATGACAATAATTATTACTCTGGTAGTAGCAATTACTATAAAACTAACGTTTATAAATTCAATATTAACTTAGATGGTAGTGTATCTTATGATACTAAAGCTACTATAGAAGGAAAAACTATAAATCAATTTTCTTTAGATGAATATAATGGTAACTTAAGAGTTGCTGTTACAGATACAGAAGGATCAAGAGTTGTTGTATTAGATAATAAATTAAAACAAATTGGTGAATCTTCTTGGCTTGCCAAAGGAGAAAAAATGTATTCTTCTAGATTCATTGGAACAAGAGCATATTTAGTAACTTATAGAACAATGGATCCATTATATGTTATAGATTTATTAGATCCTACAAATCCAACAGTTCTTGGAGAACTAAAAATACCTGGATATAGTACATATTTACATCCATATGATGCAACACATCTAATTGGTATTGGAATGGAAACACAAGAAACAGTTAATAGAGATTATAACGGAAAAGTAATTTCTACTTCGGCCAAAATTGTTGGTATGAAGATGGCATTATTTGATGTTTCTAACGTATATAATCCAATACAGATTTCAAGTACAGTAATAGGAGACAGTAGAACAACATCTAGTATATTAACAAATCATAAAGCATTGCTATTCTCTAAAGAAAAAGAATTGCTTGCTATACCTGTTAATAATTATCCAAGCGATTTTGAAATCACTTCATCTTCTGACGAATATTCTTCTATGATTAATTCATATAAGAATTATAGTCAATCATATAATGCAGAAGGTTATTTAGTATATAAAATAAATTTACAAGAAGGTATTACTCCAAAAGGATCAATAATGCACAAACTAAGTCAATCTAGATACTCATATAGTTCAAATTCTCGTTTACTTAGAGGGCTTTATATAGATAATAATTTATATACAATATCTGAAGATGCTATAAAAGTTAATAATTTAGATACATTAGAATTAGTTGGTGAGTTATATTTTAAAAATCCTGTTAATATCTCTAATATAAATAATATAACTACTACAACTACAAATGATATTTGGAATTTTATGAATTAATGGTTAGGAGGTAAAAAAATGGAAGAAAATAAAAATGAATTAAAAAGAAAATCTCCATTTGGAGCTGCAGCATTAGTATTAGGAATACTTTCAATAATATTCGCTTCATTTTGGTATATATCATTACCTGGAGGAATATTAGCAATAATATTTGGTAGAAAAGGTATAAAACAAGTTGGAAGCAAACTTGCAAAAGCAGGATTTATACTAGGAATTATAGGATTAGCACTATTTATTTTAGTATATGTTTCAATTACTTTATTACTTATTTCTGTATCATATTATTAATAGATAATAAATATTAATATAATTATAAAAACGAGAACTAGTATTTTGTTCTCGTTTTTATTTTATTAATATCAATTTAATTAGCATGATAAGTACTGCTCCAGGGAGCCCCAAGAATCCAACAAAAATGGAAGTAATAATATTTAATCCAATATGAAATTTCCATACTTTACATATGGCATTAATAATTACTATAATAATTCCACCTAATATAGAGTTTATTAATAGTTTTATTATAGTTTTTATAGGTACTATAAAAATCTTTCCAAATATAAATATAAAAAACATACAAGCTAAATATGCTATAACATTATTAATATCTAGGTTCATATTTTCATCTCCTAAATTTTCTTTAAAAACACCTGTCCATTAATAATATTATTAAAATTATATTTTATACCAAATATTTATACAACTTGATTTTCTTCTAAATATTTCATTTGTATCTTTTCTATTCTACTCAATTCTATTCCTTTTTGCTTAGATTTTTTTATTAAATAATTTAATTTTGCTTGATTTGCCTTTATTTCATACAAATAATAATCTATAAGTTCACCTTCTGCAAATTCATAATTTTTTATTGCCATTTTTAAATCTGAATATGTGGCTATAATACTTTTAATTATCATCTCATTTATTCTTCTCTCTTCTTTTTCTAATTCTCTTTTATTCATCTTACACTCTCCAATAATAGTAATTTATGCAAATTTTAGAAATTTTATACAGATAAATTGCAATTTCGCTTTAAAGGTGGTAAAATTATGTACATATTAAAGTAAAAGGAGTGATTTTTATGATCGATATTAAATTTTTAAGAGAAAACCCAGATATCGTAAAAGAAAATATTAAAAAGAAGTTTCAGGATCATAAACTATCCTTGGTAGATGAAGTTATTGAATTAGATATAAATAACAGAAAATGTATGGCTTATGGTGATGAACTTAGAAATGAAAGAAAGACTTTAAGTAACGAAATAGGAAACCTTATGAGGCAAGGTAAAAAAGATGAGGCTGAAAGCATTAAATCTAAAGTTCAAGAAATTAATGATAAACTTTTGGAAAATGAAAAATTAGAAGCTGAATATGCAGACAAAATTAAAGCTATCATGATGAAAATACCTAATATAATTGATCCATCTGTTCCTATTGGAAAAGACGACTCAGAAAATGTTGAAGTTGAAAAATTTGGAGACCCTAAAGTTCCAGATTTTGAAATACCTCATCATGCAGATATAATAGCTACATTTAATGGCTTAGATAAAGAAAGTGCTGGTAGAACAAGTGGCGTTGGCTTTTATTATCTTCTTGGAGATGTTGCACGTCTTCATGAAGCAATGCTTGCTTATGCAAGAGATTTTATGATAAATAAAGGATTTACATATTGCATACCACCTTTTATGATAAGAAAAGATGTTGTTGATGGAGTAATGTCTTTTGAAGAACTAGAAAGTATGGTTTATAAAATTGAAGGCGAAGATTTATACATGATAGGAACTTCTGAACACAGTATGATCGGTAGATTTATAGGTCAAATTGTTAAAGAAGAAGAATTACCTATTACCCTTACATCTTATTCTCCTTGTTTTAGAAAAGAAATCGGTTCTCATGGACTAGAAGAAAGAGGATTATATAGAGTTCATCAATTTGAAAAACAAGAAATGATAGTTCTTTGTAAACCAGAAGATTCTATGGATTGGTATAATAAAATGTTTCATATGTCTATAGAACTATTTAGAAGTTTAAATATCCCAGTTAGACAGCTTGATTGTTGTAGTGGAGATATGCCAGATTTAAAAGTAAAATCTTGTGATATTGAAGCTTGGAGTCCAAGACAACAAAAATATTTTGAGGTTTGTTCTTGCTCAACACTTGGAGATGCTCAAGCAAGAAGATTAAGTATAAGATATAAATCTAAAGATGGAAATAAACTTGTACATACATTAAACAATACTGTTTTAGCTACACCAAGAGCATTAATAGCTTTTATAGAAAATAACTATAATGCTGATGGAAGTATAACTATTCCTGAAGCATTAAGACCTTACATGGGTGGAACAGAAAAAATAGTTCCTAAAAAATAAATTTTAAGGTGAAAAAAATGATTGTTAAAAACCCTAAATTTGAAATTTCTGCTGTTGGACCAAATCAATATCCTAAAAGCAATTTACCTGAGATTGTCTTAGCTGGTAAATCTAATGTTGGAAAATCTTCTTTTATTAATACCATGATAAATAGAAAATCATTAGCTAGAACTAGTAGCGAACCTGGTAAAACTAGGCAAATCAATTTTTACAATATTGATGAATCGTTCTATTTCGTCGATTTACCTGGATTTGGATATAGTAAAATGTCCCACACAGAGCAGGAAAAAGTCGGAAAGTTTATAGAAGAATATTTATTTAATAGAAAAAATATTGCATTAATTATTCTTTTAATAGATATTAGACATAAACCATCTGAAAATGATATACTTATGTTTAATTATATTAGAAGAGCTCAAATTCCATATATAGTTTTAGCAAATAAAGCAGACAAAATTGCTATAACAAAAGTAAATTCCTGTGTAGAAGATTTAAAAAAATCTCTACAAGCAGATGAAAATGATGTAATTTTACCTTTTTCTTCTGAAAGAAAGATTTATACAGATACTATATGGACTGAAATTGAAAAATATATATAAAGGAATTGATATAACTATGAAACTTGCAACAGATAATGAATCTTTAGCATCAAGTAAAGTATTAATATTATATATTTTAAATAAAATTGATAAACCTGTTAATAATGCTGAATTATTTGACCTCGTATTATCAATTGAAGATATGAATTATTTTTATTTTCAACAATTTTTATTAGACTTATTAGAAAATAAATATATATCTACTTTAAAAGAATCTAATAGTTCTGAAGAATTATATAGTCTTACACCTTCTGGAAAAGAAACATTAGAACTAACTAAAGATCTAGTACCTGGAATTAAAAAATTAAAAATAGATAGTAATTTAAAAGGAGAACTTAAAGAAATAGAAGAAAAAGTTTCTGTTATTTCTGAATATACACCCGAAGATGATGGAGCATATACAGTAACTTGTAAAGTTATTGAAAACAATAAAACAATTTTTGAAGTTTCTTCTTTTGCAGCTACCAGAAAACAAGCAAAATTTATATCAGATAATTGGAAAGAAAATGCAATAAACATTTATCCTAAAATAATAAATTTATTAACAAAACCTAATCAATAATTTGATTAGGTTTTTATTTTGTTTCTCACATATTCATAAAGTATTATTCCTGTTGCGACCGATGCATTTAAGCTTTCTGTTTTTCCAAGCATTGGAATCTTTACTTTTTCATCTGCAAAATCACATATTTCTTTTGATACACCATTTGCTTCATTTCCTATAACTATTACTTTTTTATTATAATCCATATCATAAATACTCTTTGTAGTTTCAAGTGATGTTGCAACTATTTTAAATTTATGTTTTTTTATGTTTTTTAATGTATTTAATAAATTATTGCTTTCTATTACTTTTACTCTATAAATTGCCCCCATAGTTGATCTTACAACTTTAGGATTATAACTATCTGCTGTTTTATTTGATACAATAACTTGATTTAGTCCTACACTATCTATAGTTCTTAATATTGTTCCTAGATTTCCAGGATCTTGAATTCCATCTAAAACGACAATAATATCTTGTTTATAATCTATATTTTCTTCTGAATTTTGTTTTTTAATAACTGCCAATATTCCTTGTGGATTTTGAACATCACTAATTAAAGAAAATATTTTTTTATTTACATATATGCAATCATATTTTGCTATTTCATACAAAAGTTTTTTATCTAATCCGCCATTATTTACATCTTCTTCACATACTACAATTTGTCTTATAACTGCGTTTTCGTTTATAGCTTCACGAATCATTTTTATCCCTTCAACTATAAATTCATTATTTAAATCTCTGTACTTCTTTTCTTTTAATTTTCTAATATTTTTAATTATTTCATTATCTTTACTAGTTATTATTTGCATTTTATCTATCCCTTTCTTAATTATTATACCCACTTTATGCGCATATTTCAATATTTTAATATTTTTTATTGCACATTTTATTTAAATGTGATAATATAATGGTATAATTTGAATTATTTTGTAAAAAAAATAGATAGGAGGATGTTTTATGGATGCTAAAACAACAAGTATAGTAGCTTATATTACATGGATTGGTCTAATTGTAGCTTTCTGTGCAGGAGATAAAGAAGGAGCTAAATTCCATTTAAATCAAGCATTAGTTATAGCATTATTCTGTTTACTAGGAGCTATTCCATGTATTGGGCAAATATGGTTAATATTTATGGCTGTTTGCTGGGTATTGGGCTTAATAGCAGCTATTAAACAAGAAGAAAAAGAAGTTCCATTAATTGGAAAAATCAGAATTCTTAAATAATTATTTACGATCATTTTTGAAAAACTGCTATAAAAATAGCAGTTTTTCTATTATTTTCTATTGAGGAGTAGCTAATGCAAATAAAAACTTTAGATGATTATATGTATATCTCGTTAGGAATTGTTTTAATATTAATAGCCTTGTTAACTTGTATCTATTTATATTTTTTTAGTGATATGAGTATTTTTTCATGTGCCATATATGAAAATTTAGGAATATATTGTCCTGGATGCGGATGTACTCGTGCATACTTAGAATTAGTGCACTTAAATATTTTTAAGTCTATATATTATAATCCTACTGTATTTTATTCTATAGTTATAACAACTCTATTTCTTTTTACACAAACCATTGATAGAATATTTAAATTTAAGAAACATATTATGCCATACACAAATGCTTATTTATATGTTGGAATTGTTATTCTTGTTTTAAATTGGATTGTACGAAATATATTACTATTAGGATTCAATATATCCTTATAATTCATTTAAAAATTTCTTTACTTCGTCTATTATTACTTTTTCGTTATTTTCTTTAATCTTTATAGTAATATATGGTTCAATTCCAGATGAAAATCTGATTTTGTCTTTATATATTTTAACTAAATCATCTATTTTTTCTATATTAAATTCTTTCGGTTCAAAATAAAACACTAAATTTAAGTTCTTTTGTGAAATTTTAAATATTCCTGTTTTCTTACATAAAATCTTTATTCTTGCAATTTCAATTAAACTTTCTACTTCTTTTGGCATGTTTCCAAATCTATCTGTTATTTCATCTATAACCTCTATTATATCTTCTTCTGACTTTGCTAAAGCAATATTTTGATAAACTTCAATTTTTTGAGCCATGTTTTCGATATATTCATCTGGTATAAAGCATGAAACATTTAAATCTATTTGAATATCCTTTTCTTCTTTTACTTCTACACCTTGCATATTTTTTACAACTTGATCTAATAGGTTGCAATAAGTATCATAGCCTACTTGTTCCATATGTCCATGTTGGATTTCTCCAAGTAAACTTCCTGCGCCTCTTATTTCTAGATCTCTCATTGCTATTTTAAAACCAGAGCCAAATTCAGTAAATTCTTTTATCGTTTTTAATCTTTTATCTGCAACTTCAGATAACATTTTATCTGGTTTATATGTTATATATGCATATGCTTGTTGATGGCTTCTACCTACCCTTCCTCTTATTTGATAAAGTTGAGCGAGTCCAAGTCTATCTGCATTTTCTACTATTATCGTATTTGCATTTGGTATATCTATTCCTGATTCTAATATAGTTGTACATACTAGTACATTAATGTCACCAGCTACGAATTTTTCCATTATTTCTTCTAGTTCTTTACCAGTCATTTTTCCATGAGCAAATTCAACTTTAGCTTCTGGAACTAAATCTGATACTTCTTCTGCTTTTTTTATTATTTGTTCAACATTATTAAATAAATAAAATACCTGTCCTCCTCTTTCTAATTCTTTTGTAATTGCTTCTTTAATAACTTCTTCATCATACTCTAATACATATGTTTGAACTGGTCTTCTATTTTGAGGTGGTTCATATATAACTGACATATCTCTTATTCCAACTATTGACATATGAAGCGTTCTTGGAATTGGTGTTGCTGTCATTGTTAGAACATCTACAGTATTTTTAAGTTCTTTTATCTTTTCCTTGTCTTTAACTCCAAATCTATGTTCCTCATCTATAATTAATAGACCTAAATCTTTAAAATTTACGTCTTTGCTTAATATTCTGTGTGTTCCTATTACTATATCTATTTCACCTAATTCTAACTTCTTTAAAATTTCTTTTTGTTCTTTTTGAGTTTTAAATCTATTTAAAAGTTCTATTCTAATTGGAAAATTTTCCATACGCTTCTTAAAAGTATCATATTGTTGATTTGCTAAAACTGTTGTTGGAACTAAATATGCAACTTGCTTTTGATCCATAACTGCTTTAAATGCTGCTCTTATAGCTACTTCTGTTTTTCCATATCCAACATCACCGCAAAGAAGTCTATCCATTGGAATAGGCTTTTCCATATCTTCTTTTACTTCTTCTATACATCTTAACTGATCATCTGTCTCTTTATATTCAAAATCATCTTCAAATTGTTTTTGCCACTCTGAATCTTGAGAAAAACAATATCCTTTAGCATTCTTTCTTTTAGCATAAAGTTCTATTAATTCTTTTGCAACTTCTCTCAAATTTGATTTTACTTTAGCTTTTGTTCTTTCCCATTCTTTACTTCCAAGTTTATTTAAACTAGGAGGTGTTTCGCCTCCACCTATATATTTTCTAACATTATCTAAAGAATTAGTTGGAACATATAGAATATCTTCTCCTCTATATTTAATTTTAATATAATCTTTGGTTATATCGCCTGTTTTTATTGTATTTACACCTGCGAAGATACCTATTCCATTTGTTCTATGAACTACATAGTCCCCTATTTCCAAATCTGCAAAAACAATTTTTTCACTTTGTTTAAAGGTATTAGAAGCTTTTTTTCTTTTTTTATCAGATGCAAAAATCTCTCCTGTTGTTATTACAATTATATTTTCGTCGAAACTTTCAAATCCTGAAGAAAGAAAACCTTTGGTTATATAAACTTTTCCTAGTTCTATCTTTATATTTAAATTTTCTACATATTTATGAGGAATATCTTTTTCATTTAAAAAAGCTATAACCTTTTTAATATTTTCATCATTTGTTCCTAATAAAATAACTTTTTTATTATCACTTAAACTTTCTATTATTTTGTTTACTAATAGATCTATGCTACTTTTATAGAAATTAAGTTCCTTGTATAAAAACATGTACATATTAGGTCTATTAGTTGATATATCCTGTTTTTCTAAAAAGATTAATTGATTTTTATTAAATAAGTTTTCTATAACTTCATAGTCCAATAAATTATCTAAAATTTCAGGAACTATTTTTTCTTTTTCTATTAAACTATTTACTAATATTTGACTATCATTTTTTATATTCTTTGCTCTTGCTTTTATTTTAGATATTTCATCTAAAAATATAATGCTATCACTTGGTAAATAATCTAAAAAACATGAATTATTAGGATAAAAACAATTAATATATTTATCTATCTTAGATAAGTAATTGTTTGTTTTTATTAATTCTAAATCTTGTTTAATATTTTCATTTTCTTCGTCATAATTATTTTTTATTTTGTCACATATATTCTCTATTGAATCTGTTAATAAATATTCATGTGCTGGATATATTTTTATGCTTTTTATTTCTTCTATTGATCTTTGAGAAGAAATATTAAAATATCTTATAGAATCTATTTGGTCTCCCCAAAATTCAATTCTAACACCTTTTTGCATGCTTAAAGCAATATCTATAATATCTCCTCTTACGCTAAACTGTCCTTTTCCTTCTATAATGTCACATCTTTCATATCCTAAATTAATTAATCTTTGTTTTAATTCATCAAAATTGTATTCTTTATCAAAATTAAAATCAATTATATTAGAATATAGTTCTTCCTTAGGTATCATCCTTTGCATGCAAGCTTCTACAGTAGTAATCACTATATCAATATTTTTATTATACATTCTGTTTAGAGTTTCAATTCTTTCATATGGTAAATCCTTACTTTCTGCAATGTAATCATAGGTAACAATATCTTTTTTAGGAAAATATGCTACTTTAGAAGTAAAATACATTAAATCTTTTAAAAGATTTTGTGCTTGAATTTCATTATATGTTATTAAACAAATAGGACTTTTAATTTCTTCTTTAGTTGCTACTAAAAATTGCAATTTTGCCACGTCAGTTAACCCCAATATATTTATTGGGGTATTTTTTTCATTAATATTTTTTAAAAAATCTTTAAACTTATCATTTAAAATAAGTTCTTTTACTATTGAGTTCATAAGTATTGCTCCTCATGTATTTATTATTATACCACTTTTTTAAAAATATGTCTATTTCTTTATAAGTAAAGGTATTATTTGACTTTTTTCCATTTTTGTCGTATTATGTAGATGAAAAATTATTAGGGCTTAGCTCAAAACAGGAGGTTTTTATGTTAAAAGAATTTAAAGAATTCGCATTAAAAGGAAATGCAATTGAACTTGCTATAGGTGTTGTAGTTGGAGGTGCTTTTCAAAGTATAGTTAATTCACTTGTAAATGATATCATAATGCCACTTTTATCTTTACTTACAGGTGATTTAGATTTTTCAGAATGGATTTGGCAAGTAGGATCAACTTCAATTCCTTATGGTGCATTTATTGCTGCAATTGTTAATTTCATAATAGTAGCCTTTACATTGTTCTTAGTTGTTAGAAGTATAAATAAATTTAACAAGAAGATGGAAGCAGCTAAAATTCAAGAATCAATGAGATTAACAAATATTGCAAAGAAGAGCAAACTTTTAGGAAAATTAGGAAAGAAAAATCAAGAAGAAGAAACCGAAGAAACTGAAGAAGTTGAAGAAGCAACAACTAAGTACTGTCCTTTCTGCTTCTCAGAAATAAATATAAATGCAACACGTTGCCCTCATTGTACATCTAATTTAGAAGAAGTTGAATAATGCAATTTTGAAATTTTTAAGATATTTACTTGCATTTAAGCCATATTTATGTTAAAATAATATACGTTATCGTTTAGACTTATTAAGGGAGGTGCTATAAATGCCAAATATTAAATCAGCTATTAAAAGAGTTAGTGTTATAGAAAAGAAAACATTACAAAATAATATGATTAAATCAGCTTACAAAACAGCTGTTAAAAATTTCGAAGCTGCAGTTAGTGAAGGAGATAAGAAAAAAGCAGAAGCATTATTCTCTGAAGCAACAAAAAAAATAGATCAAGCTTGCACAAAAGGTGTTATTGTAAAAAATACAGCTGCAAGAAAGAAATCTAATTTAGCAAAAAAATTAAATGCAATGAAATAATAAATTAAAGAATTCCAAAACGGAATTCTTTTTTTTCCAATATTTACATTTGTTTTTATATTTTAAAAATGTTATCATTATTTTAGGAAGTGATGTCTTATGATTAATAATATCTTTGAAAAACTAAAAAGTATAGATGATGACGTTAAAAAAATAATGATAAATGGTTTTAAATTTTCATTTGTTATGACTATTATTTCTTCCATTATTTTATTTACATATAATTTATTTCTTATTCCAATTCTTTATTATTGTGGTACAATCTTATTTAAATCTTCACTTATGTTTTTTACAGATTTTTTAATTATGGGAATTGGATTTGATACGATAAAAAAACAAATGGCATAAGCCATTTGTTTTTATTTATTAGTATATATATTTTTGTGGGTTTACTTGAGTTCCATTTATACGAACTTCAAAGTGTAAATGATATCCTGTTGCTGATCCTGTTTTTCCTACTGCTGCTATTACATCTCCAGCTTCTACTGTTTGACCTGCTGATACATAAAGTTTACTACAGTGTCCATAACAAGTTTGAACTCCATTTCCATGGTTAATTATAACTAAATTTCCTAATGATCCTTTATATCCAGCGAAACCAACTGTTCCTCCAGCTGCTGCATGTATACTAGTTCCGTTTGGAGCTGCTATATCTAATCCTTTATGGTTTGTACTTCCTATTCCACCTGGTGAAGAACGTTTACCAAATCTTGATGTTATTGTTCCAGATACTGGTTTTACAGTAAATACAATTCCATTTACGCTTGATTCTTTTTTATTATTTGCTACTGCTGATGATGATTTTTTTGCTGTAGTTTTTTGAGTTGATGTCTTTTTAGCAGCTGCAAGTTTTCTTTTCTTTTCTTCTTTTTTCTTTTTCTCTGCTGCTACTTTTTTTGCTTTTACTTCTTCTGTTATTACTTCTTTTGCAGTTTCATCTTCTACAGATGCAATTTCTGAATATTTTTCTGAATATACAGGAAGAATTGTTATATCCTTAGTAAACTCTTCTGCATAATTTTCTTTTACTTCATCTACAACAGATTGTGCTTCTTCATTACTTGATAAAAATGCTTTATTTTCTCCATTTACAGCAATAGCATATGATACATACTCAATTGTTAAATTTTCTTCAAGTTCTTCTTTTATTACTTCTTCTTTCTTATCTGTTTTTCTGTCTACTAATTCTAGTTTCAAACTTGGTGTGCTTTCTAAATTTACAAATGCTATTTGCTCACTTTCTGCATTTTCTACAATTTCTTCTATATATTTATCAATATCACTTTCTGAAGATACAAATCCTATAGATTTATCATTCATTGATACTTTGTATTCTGGTTTATATTTTATAGCTATAATTGCAAGTATTATGACAAAACCAATTGTCATGATTCTTATTAATTTACAAATTTCTTTTGTGTAGTATTTAATATTGTTTTTTAGAATAAATAAACACTCTCCTTTTTTACACACAACTATTATTATACTACATATTATTTCATTTGTCAAATTATGTATACTTGTAAATTAATACCTCCTTCTATTTTAGCTGAAATATTGGCTTGTTTGCTGTAAATTCAAAAAGTTATTTTGGCGTAATATTTCATAAGTAACTATTGCAACAGAATTAGATAAATTTAGTGATCTTAATCCTTCTTTCATTGGAATTCTAATTGCTTGATCTATATTATTTTTTAATAAATCTTCTGGTAGTCCTTTAGTTTCTTTTCCAAATAATATATAAATTTCATCAAACTTATTATATTCAATTTCTGAATATATATGTTGTGATTTTGTGCTAGCCAAAAAAACATTTTTCTTTACTTTTTTATTGTCATCATATCCATATTTATTTAAAAATTTTTCTAAATTTTCATGTTCTTCTATCTCTAATTTATCCCAATAATCAAGTCCTGCTCTTTTTAAATATTTATCTGTTATCTCAAAACCCAAAGGTTTTACTAAGTGTAATTTACTTCCAGTAGCAGCACATGTTCTTGCTATATTTCCTGTATTTTGTGGTATTTCTGGTTCAACCATTACAATATTTATCTTCATTTTTTCTCCTTTAAAAACAATAGACCAAAGAAATTTACTTTCTTTGGTCCATTTCTTTATATTGTATATCCTGTATATTTTATTTCTACTTTTGCTGGTGCATTTGTTGTTAGTATTTCTATTTTTGTATAGTCTTCGTATGTCGGTAATTCTGGCATATTCTCAATATCTTCTGTACTTTCATTTGTTCTTGTTACTGTTTTTGTATTATAATTTATATATTCATCTTCTAAGAGTGGTGAGTTAATAGCTATTTCATAATCAGTATAATAATCTGCTACATTAAACTGTGTTCTATCTGCATCATCTTCTTTTTTCCATACTCTTATATATATTTTATAATTATTAGAAATTGCATCAAAATCACCTACTGCATTTTCGTTAGTGTTACCAGTTCCATATATCTTATAGTTTTTTAGCTTGCCGGCATAAACTTTATCTAGAACTATTTCATCTGTATCATCATTTTCTTCTGCATCTATTTCCAGTGTTATTGTTTGTTTATTTTTATTTCTTAATGCAGTATATGCTGCTTCATATGCCATTTCATTCGTATTTCCACCATTTGAATATATGTCACTTATTATATTATATTGTTCTGCCATAACTTTAGATTTGTTTGATAAGTTTCCATATGTAATAATTAAAAAAGCTGTCATAAATAACATTCCTATCAAAACAAATATAGCAGATGAACCTTTATCTTTTTTTATATTCATAATTTTTCTCCTGTATATTTAATTTGAGAATTTAGTTTTAAATTTTCTTACGGATTTCTTCTTTTTAAATCTATTTTATTATAATATAACCAACTTTTTATTTCAATATAATTGAAATATTTTTTATTTCATTATATAATACACATGTTGATATTTATAAAAAGGAGGTCTTAAGTTCATCTATGAAAGATTTAATTGAAATTAGATGGCACGGTAGAGGTGGCCAAGGTGCAAAAACAGCCTCATTATTATT
>JAEEGL010608804.1_pt1 | contig 21054 bp, 25 predicted proteins | sample 9134231 | NCBI WGS metagenome assembly JAEEGL01 (sample SAMN16246548, study PRJNA631951) | gut metagenome | biome: gut microbiome; feature: rumen; material: fiber-attached | host: Bos | place: Iran: Karaj | collected 2018-10 | reverse complement strand
TAAACTTGTCTCCCTATATAGTCTTTTTGAAAAATTATGTGTTGATTATCTCTTTGCGTTTCTGAAAAGCAATTCTGATTCATCCAGAATATAACGTAAGACTCATAGACCTTTCATAAAGCTGCTTATATTATGCCTTAGGTATAATGCATATCAATTCGTTTTAAACACCACATAGAATCATATACATTTTCACGCATATGCAGTTATATTCAATAAACATGACAAAAATGGTACAATCTGTTTTCATGTCTAGTCGAACAGGAACTGTTGTCACTCACTATCTTTTCGTTATCATATTTATAAAACATCTTTCAAGTTTTCCGGTATAGGGGGTATATTCTTAATTCTTTTCCATCTTGAACTGTTAGGCTTAAATACCGCTTCTATTGTCATGAAAATCAGCCTCCAATACATGATAGCATTGCGATGTTTCGTATACCATACTTCAAGAGTCCCCTTATAGGGCATAATCACATCTTTATAAAACAATTCTTTATCTTCGTAACTGTTATACTTCTGTACTATTTCTTCTTCGTTCCGAAATACTATAGATCCTATACCACTTAACCCTGGAGTGCCTTTGGCAAGTTCTTTTTTTACGTCAGCAGGATACATGTTAAACCCTTTAGGGACCAATGGCCTATACCCAATAACTGACATTTCACCAGTTAAAATGTTAATTAACTGCGGGAGCTCATTAATCTTGGTCTTTCTAAGGAATTTACCCATCGGAAGAATACGTGGATCATCCTTCATTGTAAAAATTCCTCCAGGTAAATTCGGTGAATTTCGTAACATTGTAGCAAACTTCCAAAGCTTAAAGGTCTTTCCACCTTTACCAACTCGCTCCTGCCCATAGAAGATATCATGCTCTCCCGTCAGCTTCAGCCCGATCATTATCGGAATCATAAAGGGCAATAGTATAATTATAGCAATCGATGAAAACAGCACATCAAAAAACCTGATCATTCAAAACACCTCTTCACAACCTCAATGACGAAATTCTGCTGTTCGTCCGTCATTTTATTATCACTTGGCAGGCACACGCCTCTCCTGAATATATCCGCCCCTACATCAAAACTCACGCCATCAATATATGCATTTGTCTGTCCTCTGCCATTTCCTCTTGCAGTAACAAATGCATTATTCCTATAAATAGGCTGGCAGTGCATAGGTTTCCAAACAGGTCTGCCCTCACACTTAAATGCTGACAGTGCATCAAGAATCTCCTGCGGACAGCTCTTACCCTTCTCGTGCCCATAGAGGTAGTCATTCTCGCCTCTCACCTGATCGCACATTGCTTCATTGTCAACCAATAGGCATGAAAGCCAGAAGTTTGGCTCGCTCCTGTACGCATCATAGGGATTCATCTGTACAGGAAGGTTCTTAAAGGCTTCCCTGTACCTCTCATAAATCTCTTTCTTCCTGTCAATATGCTCATGAAGATATGGCATCTGGCCTCTGACAATCCCCGCAATAATATTGCTCATGCGGTAGTTATAGCCAATCTCTTCATGCTGGTACCAAGGTGCAGCCTCGCGGCTCTGGGTACTCCACTTCCTGACCTTATCAGCATCTTCGATAGAATTAGTCAGGAACATACCACCTGAAGATCCGGTAATAATCTTATTGCCATTAAATGAAATCGCATTATAACCGCCAAGCGCTCCGGTCTCTACCCATTTGCCATTAAGTTTGTACTTAGCACCAAGCGACTCTGCAGCATCCTCTATGATAATAGCACCATGCTCATCAGCAATCCTCTTTATCTCCTCCATCTTCCCGGGAGTACCATAAAGATGTGCCAGTACTATAAGCTTCACATCAGGATATATCTCAAAAGCTTTCTCCAGGGCCTTGGGATCCATATTCCAGGTGTCGTATTCAGTATCTAAGAAAACGGCTTCGCCATCCTCATATGCAACAGGATTGACGCTGGCATCAAATGTGACATCTGAGCAGAATACCTTGTGTCCTGCAAGAGTTCCTGAATTGGGCTTAGCCTGACCATAGAGTCTCTCTCCGGCAAGCTTCGTTGCAAGATGAAGAGCTGCGGTGCCTGAGCTAAGTGAAACTGCATACTTAACTCCAACATATTCAGCAACTGCCTGCTCAAGTTTAGTTATGTTTTCTCCTGCGGTGGTAACCCACCCTGACTCAAATGCTTCATGAACATACTTCTCTTCATCGCCATGCATTGTAGGGCTGGCAAGAAGAATTTTGCCTTCAGGTCTTGATAGATCTTTAAACCTTAAATCATTTAAAATGTCGTCTTTATTGATAGTCATATCTTATTCACCAACCTTATATCCGGGTACAATCTCCCCTACCATCTTCTTAATCTCTTCGCAGTCATTCTTCGAAGCCTTATCCAACTCTTTTAACTGTTTTTCAAGCTTCTCATCATCCATCTCAATAGGATGTGCTATATATATCAGATTATTCGCCGTCTTCCTCTTCCCCTCATCATCCATAAGGAGTTCTTCATAAAGCTTCTCTCCGGGTCTAAGTCCCGTATAAACAATCTTTATATCCACATCCGGCTTATAACCCGAAAGCTTAATAAGGTTCCTGGCCATGTCATCAATCTTGACAGGTTTGCCCATATCAAGGATAAATATCTCACCACCTGTGGCATAGTAGCTTGCCTGCAGTACCAGTGACACAGCCTCAGGTATTGTCATAAAGTATCTGACAATATTCTTATCTGTGACAGTCACAGGACCACCCTCTGAAATCTGCTGTCTGAAAAGCGGAATGACGGAGCCGTTGGAGCCAAGGACATTTCCAAACCTTACAGCACAGAAATTAGTTTCCTTATACTGCCTGTCCATCATCTGGATGATCATCTCGCAGATACGCTTTGATGCTCCCATGAGTGATGTGGGATTAACTGCTTTATCAGTAGATATCAGCACAAACTTCTTAACGCCCTGCTCTGCTGCAGCTTTGGAGAGCTTATAGGTACCCATCACATTGTTCTTGATGGCTTCATTGGGGCTCTTCTCCATAAGTGGTACATGCTTATGGGCTGCTGCATGGAAGATGACATCAGGCTTGTATTTACTGATTACTCCGTTAACTCTTTTCGTATTCCTGACAGAACCTATCAAGGTCTCAACAGGAAGATCGGGATAGTCCCTGAGCAATTCCTGCTGTATCTGGTATGCATTGTTCTCATATATATCAAAGATAATAAGGAGCTTGGGCTTTGCTGCAGCAATCTGTCTGCAGAGCTCTGATCCTATTGATCCGCCTCCACCGGTGACCATGATGGTCTTGCCAGTGAGGTGCGCAAATATCTCATCGTTATTAACCTTAATCTCATCACGCTCTAATAGGTCTTCAAGGCTCACATCTCTAAGGGCGGATACATTTACTTCCTCTGAAACTATCTGAGCGATTCCAGGGACGGTCTGAAGCTTACATCCTGTCTCCTTGCATATATTGAGAATGTCTCTTTTGTCCTCAGCGGAAGCTGAAGGGATTGCAAAGATGATCCTGTCGATGTCGTATTTCTCGGCAAGCTCAATTATCTTCTCTCTTCCGCCGCCTATCTTTATTCCATGAAGATATCTGCCCCAGGTGGTCCTGTTGTCATCGATGATGGCTCGGACAAGATAGCGCCTGCCCTTCTTCAGATCTGCTATGAGTTCGCTGGCTGCTGAGCCTGCTCCGATCACCATGACATTCTCTCTGGCAAGACTCTCTACATCCTTAGGTTTTATCTGAAGGATCCCACCCCGGCCGATTCTATAGGCAAAGCGGATCCCTATGCAGAGGATAAAGTTGAGTACAATGCCTATGAAAAGCCCGCTTCGCGGAAGGTTGAGTCTCTCTATCAGATCTACTAAAAACAGTGCTATAGCAATGACAAAGTACGATGCTATGATACGGTAGACCTCTGTAAGGCTTGCGTACCGCCATATACTGTGATATAGCCGAAACAGGTAGTAAACCAGGACTGTTATAACAGCAATAACTGGCAGCATGTACCTGATGTTGCTAAGGTACATATCCGGAATATGGCTGAAATGAAAGTCAAACCGTACCAGCAGTGCCATTGGATAAGCAATGCATACGCTTGCAAAATCCGCCAGCAGTATCAGGAGTATCCTGAGATAGTATTTTTTATCTACTTTCTTCATACATCCTCTTTTTCCACAATACAAAAGAGCCCAACCAAGTTTAAATATTTACCACGTTTTGTGCCTTGTGAACACCTTAATCCTACATCTTTCCATCCAAAAACTTACCCGTCTCCTTGTGGTTGAACTCCGGAATCATCCTGTTGAACAGGTCAATAAGCTCTCCCCTGTCCCAGGTGCCACGTATCTTCATGGTATTTATTCTTCCTACAAACTCGTCCAGCTTCTCACTGTCGTAATTAAGTACGTTCTTAATCATGCCTATGGACTCAAACTTATCCATTTGCAGTACCTCATTATCCGTATAGAATTCCTCAAAGTCCTTCTCTCCAGTAGTATCGCTCTCAAAGAAATACACAGGATATTTGTGTAATGCCTTGAGCTCTGCTACCCTTTCCCTTGCTTCCTGCTCTGACACACAATGTACAGGCTCATAGCCAAGATTTTCAAGGTACTTTTCTGCAATGCTTGAGAAAGTCACAAGGTTCAGCTCTTCATCAAGCTTTGGGAAGTAAATATCCCTGTTCTCACCGGTAAGACAGGACATCAGACACAGTTCTCCAGACTCCTTGGGAGTAACAAAATATCTCCTTACATCACATGGAGCGGATAATGGCTGGTTCTTCTCAATTCTTCTGTTAAAGCCATAGAGAAGACTTCCATCAGAGAATGCAACGTTGGCAAATCTTGCCGTTGATACAGGCATCTCCTCACTTCTGCGATTTAGGAACATCTCCATAATCCGCTTGGACGCACCCATCATGTTCACGGGGTTAGCCGCCTTATCAGTCGAAACGCAGAAATACTTTTTCGCTCCCATTTTATGAGCCATTTGCATGGTCAGGTCCGTATTGAAGATGTTGGTGTCGATCATCCTCATCAATGTGTATGGGTCTTTTTCAGATCTCACATGTTTAAGTGCAGATGTATTGAATATGTAGTCATAACCTCCAATACGTCTTACCTGCGCATAAATGAAAGCTTTAAATATCTCACTTCCACAATCCAGTGCAAAAGTAGCAAACTCGCCTGTACCATATCCTTCAGATGAACGAATGTCTCTTACCAGCTCAACCATGTTGTTCTCACTGATATCGACTACATGCAATACCTTGGGATCCCTTTTGAACAATTCCCTGCATATTGCTGATCCGATTGTTCCTGCCCCGCCAATAACAAGGAATTTTGAGCTTTTGATTATTTCAGAGAGATCTTTTTCAAAAGCTAATATATCGTTTTCAAATAAGGGCTTCGTACGCCCCACCATTTCCAGTATGTTATCCTTCAAAACTGTTACCCCCAAACTTCTTTCTCTGTTTTCAGCTGTTCTCTGGTCTCGCCCTCATATAAAAAGTGAAGTTGGTAACCAACATTAAGATATGCCTTTCTTTTAACAAAATCTACGTTGTTCACGTATTCAGCTGCGTCCTTAAGCGGGCCCGAAAGAAACTGTGCTCTTGATCTTCCATTCTCATCCTTGTTCTTTCTTACAATTGAAAGAGAGATCATATCATTATCACTACACAGCAGATCAAGCATTGACGTCTCTTCTGAAGAAAAATGCTCTGTAAAATCTTCCATATTAAGAACTGGAAATCTTCCTGAGCTCTTTAGTATTTGAAGTACTCTTTCAGGTTCATCCGTCTTTATCAGAACATATCCAGGATACAGTGGCTTGTCTGTTAGGATTAGTGATCCGTGACGTTTTAGGAGATATTCAAACCGCGGACATACGCATTTGTCATATGCTTCTTCTGGAAGTATTTTTTTTATGTAGGTTTCAGTAGTTTTCTCGACCTTAGCTTCCGACCACACGGCACACCACATGACTTATAAGTCTCTCCTTTCATGGCAGTCAAAACATCCATTTAATCCATACTTACCGAATTTGATTCTAAACACAAATTGCAAAAACATAATGCTTCGCCATCCGAACGCCAAAAGCCTCCAGTCAGCATAACATTATGTTTACTCATCTCCACGTGTCTCCCCCTGGGCATACCCCGCTTCTGATGAGGTCTTTATTTCTATTAGCCGTAATATGCTGGGAATTCAAAAGATATTAACGTCCCCACCCATACAAAACATAGGATTATTATACGCTAATTCCCTTATTATTTAAAGATATTTGATATTATTACAGTTTCTGTACATGCTGAATTTTATTTCAGATAAGCTTCCAGTTCTTCTTTAAAAAGCCCTTTATATTCTTTCAGACTCTGTCTGCTGATTTCTGGCTTATCTTTCCTGCGAAGTCCATATCTGCCAGCCAGATACAGATATGCCATAGGATCAGCATCCGGAAATACCGAATAAAATTCCTTTCTCCCTACATTGAAAGCAGTGGTTACAGAAGCATAATAATCTTCCATGACATAAGGGATCCTGTTCCTCAATGTCCTGTTCACTGCCTGCCGGACGGCTTTAGAAGTAATCCCGAACCTTGCAGCTAAATCCTTTAGCTTCGCTCCTTTCAGGCGCTCCAGAGTGATTATCCCGTCCCTGTCATTTCCCAGAAGATCCAGCCTGTCCCTCAGATAATCCCTTACCGCAAAGAAGTATTCCCCGCTTTTGAGCATATGACCTTTGCAGTATTCTTTTAGCGCTTCACGGAGGACATTGTTTTCAATGCCGTCTTCAAGTATGTTTTCAACCGTACTCCACAATGCTCCGCTGCTCACAGAAAATATCCTCTCATCAACAGCTTTCATGATTCTACCTTGAAGTAGCGGTGAATTCTCAATCAGAAGCATGTAATCTGCTTTCTCCAGCTTACCACATGATTTGTTTAAGACCTTGTTTCCATCGTTTTCCAGGCTCTCCAGGATCTCCCATATTTCCCACAACGAAGCATCAAAAAAACCGCTGAAAAACTCTGCAATAGACTGACAGAGGATCCCCTTCTTTGAATACCGCCTTGCTAAAGCTCCAGGGATGCCTTCATTCTTTACCTTCTCGTAGCATCTGTGCCGGATACTGACAATATTATCAAAACTCTTCTTTCCCATGTTCCGGAGCTTCAGAAGTTTCTGCGCCGGAGTCAGGCAGAGCATATCCAGCGTTCCTATATGTGCTTCCTTAAGAAGATGCAGAGCTCTGTTTGTCAGCCCCAATTCATCAACAGAGATGTCATGAAAGTATGCCAGCTCCATTTCATCCAGCATTGCAGAATAATCCAGCAGCTTTATATCGTCTGAAGCCATTTCTGAGATTCTTCTTTTTATGTTTTCAACACACACCTTCCTGCCGGATTTTCTCCTGCACCCTTGGTATTTCAAACCTGCCAATATTCCTAACTTCTCTGGATTCAGGGTCCAAGGTCATAAGCTCGTCAATACTATATATCCCCGCCTTGTCCAGATTCTTTCTGACAATATCTGAAAATTCTAGATAATCCATCCAACCGCTCATAACCTATCATCAAGCCTCTTCATCCTACAAAACGCACCTGAACAATCAAATAATTCTTAAGATTTGCCTGTCTTTCCCGCAGTATCTATAACACCATGATACTGCATTTCATTCTCTGTTTTTACCAAAGCAGCAAATTTCCAGGGAAAGACTCAAACGTATTTTTATACAACCCTGTCCTACTCATTTCTTTTCTTCTGTGCTATCTTCCTCTCATGGAGGTAGACGTAATGAATAAAAAATCAGAAGAAAGCCTTGAGATAATGCGTGGCATCGGCAAAAGACTTAGATTTGAACGTGAGATACGTCATCTCTCCCAGGAGGAGCTGGCATTTCGTCTTCAAATTTCAGACAGACAGCTCCGAAGATATGAAAAAGGCGAGGTAACAATCCCCTGGTCAGTTATCTGCGCTCTTTTCATAGATTTTGATGTAGATATGAATTATCTGTTAGTTGGAGAATACATTGAAGACAGATATATCATAATTGCATTTGAGACCATGCCAGACAGCATGTTTGAATCCTATAAAAATATTTTCACGGAGTTGGTTGAAAAATATGCACAGTCACCAGATACTGATCCGCCCATACATTATATCTTTGCAAAGATAACATCCCTTTCAGCCTATGGATCTGAGCATGTACGGGATGAAGCTTTAAGATCCGGGCCCGATTTCAAATTCTTCACTTATCTGCATGAGACACTCCGGATTCCCTTCACATTTCACGGAAAGGATCCCAAGCCCCTTCAGCCGTCATGATTCCAGAGATTCATCATCCTTATGAGAATGATGTACTAATGTATATTATTATGACATACATTCGTATATCAAATTCGCCACGCACCATCTTCATTTTCCGTCAGTCCAGTCCCAGGATCACTCTTGTCTTTGTCCTGGAATCCATTTCACCTGAAGTTATCACATCATAAAATCTGTCCTTATCCTTATCATCATGCATCTTACTGAAAACCGAAAGATTGAAAATAACTTCAAACAGCGGGTTCAGTTTTCCAAAAACCCCATCTTCAAAAGTGTACAGTGCCTTTTCTCCTGTTATTGCATCAATCAGCTTCTGAAGCTCCAAAAAGCCCTCATAGGCTTCTACCAGCATTACCATGTTTTCATAATCCATAGATCCCGTTTCCTGGTGCGAAGCACTATTAATCATAGACCAGCCTTGAGTAGCGACACTACTCAATAAAAAAGCTGTCACGCAACGTCTGTGCCGACAGCTTATGGTATTATGAAAACAGATTCCTGAAAAAACTGCTGATACCAGCCATTCCGGAAGATGCCTTTGACGGGATAATAACAGTCTCCAACACTTCATTACAGTCAGAACATCTTGTAACTTCCATCCCTTCTGTAAAGAACCCGCTTTCTTTTTCAACGGTCTTCACCCGGGCTCCATGCCCTGATGCAGGGATCACTTCTGTATATGAATCGCCGCAGACAGTACAGATATAAGCCCTCAGCCCGTCCTGAGTACATGATGCATCTTCTGCAACCAATGAGTCATAATCGTGTTCAGTCAGAGGCACCGCTTCCTCATAGGAGCAGCCACACACTTCGCAGGTATTGACCATCACACCCTCTTCAATACATGTCGCCTTTCTGGCCACTTCAGACTTATAGCTGTGCTCTCCGGTTGCAGGGATCTCTGTTTTATAAACTTTTCCGCATTTGGAGCATTTGCTTTCCCTAACCCCCGGATCTGCGCAAGTGGGATCAATAACTTCCGACTCAACATAGTTATGATCGCAGCTTTTAGCAGTTTTTCCTGAGGAAGCTCCACCTGACGGACTGCCGCTTCCCTGGGTTCCAAGTATCGCACTGCCGTTTATCCCGGGATAATTATTTGTCTTATATCCTGCAGCTTCCGCCTGTTTATTGGATTCCTGTATATATTCCTCCAAGCTTGTAAAGTTCCTGCCGGAAAATTCTTCAGTACAGCATGCCTGAAGCGATGCTGACGTAAATATGCTGACTGCATATACCCCTAACAGCACTTTCCTTGATAATTCCCAAAACCTCATACTCTGATTCCCTTCCCGGTTCCCCTTTTCTGACAGCTGACGTTACAAGAATACCACAATCCTAATATAGATGCATTCTCTTCCCCCTGTCATATGCAGGCAGCCTCTGCGGGCGTTGCCAAAATCCGGGGAGGTCTGGAACCGGGCGCGGCCATCTTCCTCTTAAAAGGCCGGGGTGCAAACGGGGGGTTCCAGTTCATTCGGGCGGCGCGCTTAATTCTCCCGTTTCATGCGCCGCCCGCAGCATCCGGCATCGGAACGTCTTAAATTCTCACGTCCCTTCGTTCCGATGCCGGATGTGGGAAAGGGGGTGCGGGGGAAAGGGTCAGGCTCGGCTCCCCCGCGAAAAAATGCAGCCACGACCAAAAGGCATTCTGTGATAAATTCCTTGGTGGCTGCATTTTTTCTTTTGATATACATTTGTATATCACTTCCATATACAAATGTATATCATCAGCTTATACTGCACTCCTGTCTTCAATCGCCTCAACTTGAGATGCCTTGAAGAAAAAAGCCTGTTTCATAAACATTATGTCGTTCTCCTCTTCTCCCTCCTCTCTCTTCTTGGGTGCGTGTTTCCAGATGGTAAACTTGGAAACGGCTTTTTCTCCGTGCCTTACCTTGTAGCCTCTCCTCTTCCACTCCATGTATGTGTGTATCTGCTCAGGCTCTGCAATAAAGCTTTTCTTTCCGTCCATATCCTCAACGGGTATCATCCTCCCCGTTTTTCCTATTATGCCCTTTTCCATAAGTTCTAGGCGGTTCGCCCATATAATCTGTTCGTTTGTCACTTTGCTCCTTTCCGTGAGGGATTGCCTTTCGGCTCTCCCTCACTTCCTTTAAAATCTATGTTTTAGGCTGTCAGCAGATAGGCTCTGTCAACGAGTTTCTCCAAGGGGTCTACTGTCGTTGCGTTGACTTCCTTAACCATGCTCTCGAACACTGCAAGGTCTGACTCACTTGTGTGGGGAACAAGGATGCACTCATGTATTGATGACGGAAGAAGTACAAACTCATGAACTCCGATTTCATCCGCAAGCTTGCTGATACTCTTCGTATCAAGCATTGCGCTCGCTCCCTTAACATTGCTCTTGTTTGAGATAACATACATTGGCAAGTCACCGATTGCTCTCGCATCCTCTCCCAAAAGGTGTGCAACAAAGTTGAAAAGCGGTGTTGCGGTAAACTCCTCATGGTTGTTAACCTCTGCAATCTTGAAGAGTCCCTCTGCCTTGAGTCCTGCCTTTTCAAGCAACTGCGGCTTTAACTTGACGCAAAAGCCCTGTCCCTGTGTTTCATCTGCGATATAGAGGTATTCCTCTATCCCCTCAAAAGGACTGTTCCTCTTTACAAGTTCCTCACTGCCCTCTCTCTGCACTCCGATACGAACATGGGAAACGATATACTCGGGGTCTGTAAAGCGGTCAACGTCAACGTGGAACTCCTTGGATACAAGCTCCGTGATGTGGTCAGCAACCTCTGAAACTGTCATGTCCCTCTCATACGCTCCCTTGATGATTTCCTCGGGGTAGATGGTAGGCACAACCTTATCCTCTGCGTTCTTCTTCACTGCAAGACCAAGAACCTCGACTCCGTTCTTGATGCAGGTCTGCTCTGCTACGATATAACCTCTGTTTTCAAGTTCCTCGATAATTGCATTTACTGTAATTTCCATGGTATTTAACCCTTTCTGTAATTAAGATTTTTTGTTAAGTTTTCAAGGCTCCGAGAGCCCAAATTGTGCTTTCAAGATTCTGAGCTTTTCTGGAGGGGCGCGTCCTTTTTTTCGGACTGTATTTTCCATAGAGGTTCTCCTTTCTTTCATGTGTCTTATAAATGTGCTTTCTGAGTTCATCGCCTATCTATCGGGTTTGCGTGCATCTTAAGGAGCCCGGATGGGACAGGCTGCAAGGGACAAGGAACGAGACGCCGTAGGGCAGCCCTTGCAGACTGGACCAGGAGGGCTACGATGCAGTCCCGCAAACCGATGGGTAGGCGATGGACGCGGGAAGCCATTTATACATGAAAGAAAGAGAACTGATAATGGGAAAATACAGGCCGAAAAAAAGAGGGGTTTCCCTTCTAAGGGAAACCGTTGGAGAAAGGGTCTTTTAATCTTCCTTTTTCTTGCCCGCTTTAAGGACACCCTATTTTTCAGAAATAGGGTGTCCAGGGCAAAGTGGTCTGGGAGACGGGCAGACCAACGGCGGAGCCGGTGCTCGGAATGGTACACAAAGAATGCTCTTAACGCTTTTCATTCACATTACTGTCGAAGCCAATCAAAGACCTGCTAACAAGAAAGAAACTTAAGGGATACCAATACGAAGCACCAAACAGATAATAATACCAAAAAGAAATATGCAGCATCTGATAACGCCGGGAACATCAGGTCACTTTCACCTACAAAGATTTACTCCAATCAAAAACATACCCACTCTGCAAGAAGAAAAACGAAGAATAAAAACGCTGATCAGGGCCGGCCAATTCTTTACATTGGAAAATAAGAGAATGCAATAAATACAAACTCCGTGAATAACAGAAAAAGAATAGATCAAAAATAAAAATGAGATACCTGCATAAATCAGGACTTAAGAAAAACCATAGTACGTTAGAATAACGAAAATCAAATCCATTCATTGCTACGAAGAATGTAAAAGATGATACTGCAAGTTTCAAAAATTGCCTGTACATTGTAAGTCAAACAAAACTAAGACCATGCTAATTCCATATAAACGGATCAACTATGACGAAGAATGCCACTTTTTGATATACATTTGTATATTATATTCATATACATACGTATATCAATTATATGGTGAAGGTCTTAGGGAACGGGCTGGTTGAAAGGTGTTCCCTAATCTGATCAGAGGCGCGCTCTATTTCTCCCATCACGCGCCTTCCTTTTTTGATACAGGCATCAGGATCAAGCGATAAGGGCTATCTATTCATCTAAACAGCATATGATATACGGGAGTGTATCAGAATGATATACATTTGTATATCAATTATCGGTGAAGGTCTTAGGGAACGGGCTGGCTGGAAGGTGTTCCCTAATCTAATCAAGGGCACGCTTTAATTCTCCCCAGCCGTGCCCTCCTTTTCGTCCCTGGACAAACTACAGAAAATTGGATCTTCCTGTAGCAAAAGTATATGACAAAACAGAAAATCGGACAAAATAATAGCTCCGGGGGCGTGGGCCTCCGGAGCAAGCACAATTTAATCCTGTTACTTAACAGAAAGGATTAACAATATGACCTGGAGCCAATGCTCCATTATGATAAACGGATGAATGTTTGCATCCCTTAATCCAAGAATTCTTTATTATCCTTGATGAAGTCAGATACAAGCATGTTTATAGCTGCATTTACGCTAAAACCTCTCTGCTTACATATTGTCTTAAACTTCATGTAGTTTGTACCATTGAGTCGCACAGAAATAGCTTTATCCTTAGTATTAGGTCTCTGTACAAGTTCATCTATTGTTGTGTTCTCGATCTGGATTGTCTCTTCTCTGAGTTTTTCTTTTTGAGCAATCTTCTCTGAAAGTCGTGTCCCTTTTTTCTTTGCCATATCACCCATGGTAATCTCTCCTATTCTCAAACAATGAAATACATTAGTATATTAATTTGATATACAATTGTATATCAAATCTTCTCCGCAATCTTGAAATAAGCTTTTGCAACGTCACTCTTTGGCTCTGCTATTACTGCAGGAACTCCGTCAATATCACCACGCGACGCAGATACACTTTCCTTAACAGTTCCAAGTATCTCGCCCTGCTTACTCAGAGCATCCAGAATCTCTTTGTGATCATTTGTATTGCCTCTGAACATTGTAGGAATGATTCCCCTTACTGTAAGGTTAGGATTCATCCTTTTATTGGCTCTTACCTTTTCAATAGAACCTATGATAAGTTCTACACCCCTGTAAGACAGGTAATCAGTCTTAACCGGGATTATTACTTCATCAGCTGCTACGAGTGCGTTTGTGACAAGGACACCAAGGTTTGGCGGACAGTCAATAAAGATATAGTCGAAGTCATACTCAGCAAACTGTTCACATGCATCCTTTACAAAGAAGACCTTCTCATCCAGTGTATTCACATAATTTACAACAGAATCAAGATTTGGATCGGATGGAACAATATAAACCTTTTCCGAAAGACCTACGGTCTTTACCTCGAATGCGGTGTCAATGGGATCCTTTTTCTTATTGAAAAGATCTACTGTACTATATCCTTCAAGTCTCTTTTCCCCCGGCTCTATTCCAGCTGCAATAGTCAGGGAAGCCTGCGGATCCAGATCGATCATCAGGACTTTGCTTCCGCTTATAGCTTTAGCTATAGCCAGATTATAAGTTGTGGTGGTCTTGGCGACACCACCCTTTTGATTGGCAACCGCTATAATCTTCATACACTTCTCCTTGATATACATGTCATATACTAACGTATAGTAATTTGATATACAATTGTATATCAAACTCACATCATTATATTAAATCCACGCACCTCGAATGTCAATGGGTTTTGAGACAAAAATAATATACGAATGTATATCATCACAATATACATTCGTATTTCATCATTCAATCCATATATTCTTCTCAGATCTTATCCGGAAGGCCTCTTGGAATGACAATCTGTTTAAAAGCAAAAACCTTAAAATCATCTGTCTGTTCAATCCTGATCGGACCACCTGGGCTGACACAAAACCATGCTTCTTCATCAAAATCATAGAATCCTGTATACACTACATAACTCACTATTTCGTCTTTTATACGCTTGAAAAGAATGTTTACATTGACTTTTTTAGTAAGATCAAAGTAATAACTGTGCTCCTTTCCTGGATCTATCGGGCACCAGTCATTCCACTTTATGCCTTCTTTTGTATCCGCGATTCTTTGTACATATATAACTCCCTTGCGGGTAAATACGCTGATTGATTTTTCCAGGTCAAGATCATACAAGGCCATTGTATAGCTATACTTATCATTCTGAAGCGTGACATCATCAAATCTTTCTACTTCCGCACATCCAGCCCCGCACTCCCAGAACGCTTTTATTTCATTTTCTCTTTCTTCCTGATGCCTGAAGTTATGAAGCTTCTTATTTGGGCTATCAACTATCTTCATCTCATTTCCTTTTCTATAAAACGATATACAAATGTATATCATTTAAATATACATTTGTATATCGTATTCAATAAGCTCTGTCTTCTACTTTTCTGTTTCTAACCTTTTCTGTCCACTTAAAAAGCATGGCACTTTTTTCATCAAGCTCGCCTCTGCTTTTCTTTGTCATAAGCTCCATATATAGGGAACTGAGCTGAAATATCTCTTTCTCATAAAGTTGCCGGGCAATCAGAAGCTCATCCTCAGATGCGGTTATCTTATCTATCTGCCAGGTACATTCATCAAAATCATAAAGATCTGTGAACACTTCCTTGCGATCAGCATCAATAACCTTGAACTTCCCTTTTTTATCGCCTCTTATGATATATAATCCATTATATCTGTGGCCATAAATGCCATTTTTGTATTCTCTGTACTTTGCCATCAATTTTCTTTCTCTTCTTTGAGCTTTTCCTTTTGCTTTTCAGCAAATGTCTTTATGTAACCTCTGAGCATATCTATTGCTTCATCATCAACGTATACGTCATCATCGTTAAGCTTTATCTCTTCGCCATCTTCTGTCTTGGCATAATAGTCAATCTTCTTTTTTGTTTTCTTAAGATCACCCATATATATATCCTCATATGATATACAAATGTATATCATTTTAAAATACAATTGTATATCAAAACATGTCTCTGTTCTCGTATTTCTGCTGGTACTTCCCTACAATACCATTGTAATCCTTTTTTACTGCATCCAACAACCTCTTATACGGCGTAGTCTTGGTGTTTTCAGCATCTGATTTGATCTGGTCATAGTACTCAGTGATTAGATCTACTGCAAACATCTCCCACTGACTGAAAGGTATGATACCGGCAACTCTCTCCCTTATCGCCTCTTCATACAATGTATCTATCTTTTCGTCAGAAAAGTCTCTTCCGATAAGGCCCGTCAGGATAGGATGCTTGGACCTTTCTGCTCTGAGATTAAGGGCCTCAGCAGCTTCCCTTTCCTTTTCCTGTTCTTCTTCTTTTAGCTTTTCTTCGTGTTCCTTGAAGAAAAGCTCTTCAATAGTAAACTGGTGGAACCTTTCATCTTCCTCAATTTCCTGGTACTCTGCATCAATAATGTCGTCTGTCTCACGCTGCTCAATCGATGTCTTTCCTACCATGTAGAATTCGATCGTACGATAACCATGTGTTTTCTTTTTATGTATGTCGAACTTTTTACCTTCATAGGCTACTTTTATGTCGGTATATTTATTGATCTCCATAACAGCCGGATCAAGGACATCCCTTTTGAAAATAGCCCAGTTGCTCCAGTTCTTTGGAGGCTCAGGAGCTTTTCCATCAAGGCTTGTATCAGCGATCCTTCTCTGAAGGTCATACACAGATCCTGTACCATTCTCGAAGATCCACTTTCTGTTGTTAAACTGATAGCTCTTTAACAGCTCGTAGATACGGGCAGAGTAGCGGTGCTTCATCAATGAAACGCACTGAAGCTTATATGTCGTATAAAAATGGCCGTCTTCCTCCAAGTGTTTCTGAAGATCCAGAAGCATTGGAAACATATCATCATGGAAGCTTATCTCTATATCACCGGTTCCCCTGTTCATATGGATAATGTTGAACCAACGTACAAGAGCCTCGTTTCCATCATCGTCGATATCCATCCACCACTGTGCAGATGCCAGTCTTGTAAGCATGTCCTTTATTTTTGTATATGATGCATCATCACTCCATTTGATAAGGGCCTGAAACTCCTTACAGTTAAACAGATAACGCTTGCCGGGAGTATCATCTGGCTGTATCTTAGAGATAAGATAGAGGACAGCTTTATTTTCAGTAGGTGTCAATGAAAATCGACTGTTCTGAATAAGTCTATTATCTTTTGCAACCAGGTTATTTCTGGTCTTTCTTAGATCGTATGCCTGACTCATAAAATTCTCCGAACTTTTACTCACAGTTGTGTTTCCAATAAAAATATACCGAACTTTTACTCACAATTCAAGTTGTAAATATCTTTTTCCCGAACTTTTACTCACAATTCGTTCTGTGATACAATAGTGTCGGCGTTTCAAGACAGTTAAACACTGCATTATAACCCGCTCACAAAAGATGAACTGTAGAACATATTTACCGAACTTTTACTCATAATTACCGAACTTCTTCTCACAGTAACCGAACTTTTACTCACAGTTTAAATCTTCTAAGCCATGCTCTTACTGGGTTTTGGGGTGGGGATAACATATTAATACATTTAATTAATAAAATTACTAATAACAGAACATAACATCAACTACAGAAAGTGGTGGTAGTTGTATTGATTTTTTGCCCATCTGAGTACATATCATAAAAAGATGTCTGATAATTTCCCTTTACACAAATAATTGTATGCTATATACTTGTGAAAAGATTATTATTATTATTAAGTTATTTCTGATGAATCAGGAAAAGGTAAACATAGAAATTAAGTAATAGATATACATTAGTATGTTATTATGATATACAAATGTATATCGTGTAGAAAGGAATGGCAGTGACAGTACTAAAAATTGGGGGCAGGATATTATTAACAATAGTAATACTTCCGCTTTACTGGATCTTTTCTCTGCTTGTGATGATATTCTCAGTTATAAACGGCGTGGTCCTAAAAGTGGGAGGATTCATCGGAGGTCTGATCATCATCGTAGCTTTATTAGAGCTTATAGGACTTGTTCCGATTCCCGGAGCAGGTGCAGATAAACGACTTGTAATCATGGAACTTGTATTCGGAGCAATGTTTACAGTGATCCCTGCTTTTTTCCAGGGAGCAGTACTCTGGCTCCATGAACAGTTTGGAAATCTGCTTGAATTATTATCAGAAGCATAAGCGATTTTAAAGCTGCACTCACAAAAACGGCAGGGACATATCCCTGCCAGTTCGTTTAAATACGTATCTGCAATTATGGAGAAGAGGGTAGAAGAGTGCTTCAATCCTCTTCTTTTGCTTTAATTGTTTGCTCGTTTTTATATTCTGCATAATCAAGCTGCTGGAGTATATAGTCTTGCCATTCTGGCCTGAGTTTGTCTATTCTTTCTTCAACACTATCTTTTGCAGAAAAGCCGAGAAGTGCCGGAACGGACACACCAAGTACCTCTGCAAATTTCTTTATTTTCTCATAAGAAAGGTCAATATGACCTTTTTCAATACGTGTGATCATTGCATTGGTGGCATAATCTGTCAGTTTTGCCAGATCATCCTGGCTCATCCCTTTTTCATGCCTGTATCTTTTAATGTTTTCATATAACGCATCCATGTGATATTTCCTCTTTAAAACTTACCCTTAGTAATATTACTAGAAATAATTCTATCACAAGGCAGCCAAAAAAATAAGTGAATACTTTGTAAACAAATTGCACAGTTGTGCGCATTGTAGGCATTTGTCAGAACAACTTATATGCTTAACAAAGTTCATAATCGTAAAAAATAGTGCTTAATTTTATTAAAATAATCAATATTTTGTGTTGACAACTGACAGCAGCATGAATATAATTTGCCTTGTACAAGAAAATATTACTCAAATTAAGTATAAAATAACGAAAACGTTTAAGCTAATGAATAATGATTTTGAAATATTAAATTATGAATTACTGCATGAAAACATACGTAAATCAAGCAAATCATTCACACAAATAGCGAGAGAATGCGGCATTAGTAGGGATGCACTATATACAAAGGTTAACGGAGACCGAGAATTCAAGGTTTTAGAATATGCACTTCTTTGCAAGGCTCTTGGATTACAGTTCAATGACTTACTAGAATTAAGGGAAACGCAAAAGTGAATATTAATATAATTAAGTATTGATTGCATACATTTATCAACAATGGGGAGAATGAAAAGAATGTGTATTGGAACGGATCAGTTGACTGACCTGGGAAGTTATCTCAGCGAATTGGAAGAAAAAGGGGACATGTTCGCGAGATTTGAGCTTTTTAATACAGTTTTTAAGGCTCATATAGAGAAAACATCTGACCAGATGCTTAAAGAGTGCATTTCTGCAAACATCAAAAATGATCAGCTAAAGAGTGAACTGTTAAAGCATGTAGATAGTCTTACTGAATGGAGGAATTGGCGTGACAGAAGAAGATGCAAAAAAAGTAACTGCTCTGGCCGGACGTAAATCGGTACACATTCTTGTAAAGGTAAATAAGGTCATCTTGGATAAGACAGGGAAGTTTTTATACGCGCAGACAATAGGACGCGGTCTTAAAGCATATGAAAACAGGACCAGAGTATATCAGGGGCCACATGCATTAAAGGATTTTATTGATTTTAGCAGGGCAAACAGATCTGCAGTGGGTCGTATTGATGTAGATCAGACAGATTTTAAGGAATTTGCAGCCAAATGCAAAAAGAATCATGTTGATTTTGCCATGGTAAGAGACAAATCAGATACCAAGGTGGTGCACTTCTTTTTTCAGGGAAAGCATGCTGAAGCGATGTCATATCTTTTTGAAGAATATGCACGGGAAAAGTTCAAGCAGGAGTCTCCGGAAATGATATCTGAGGGAGACAGAGAGAAAGAAGCATTGACGCAGACCCAGGAAGAAAAGGATAAAGAAAAAGAGGCTGTAAAAGCGAAAGAAGAGAAGAGCTCTGATAAAAAGAGCATCAAAAGTGATGCCAAGGAACAGGAGCACGAAGATAAAAGCCGAGATAATGAGGCTGAAATTGCTACGCGAGTGAAGGATAGAGTTCTTCAGGGGCGCGAGATCGAAAGGGAAATGGACTTCGAAAAATGATCGATTCAAAGAAACTCTTTAAGATTCTGCCGTATCTTTTTTCGTTTTATCTATGTGATAAAGCGGCTTTCATCTATAGGACCGCAGAGGGAACACAGGCTGCAGACAAACTTGGGGCACTCAACATGGGGAACCTTTTAGGATGGCCGATTCTTTCCCTGAATGTCATAGATCTTTGTATAGGGGCGCTCGGATGCGGTTGCGTGTTCTTATATATCTGGTACAAGGATGCTACAAGAAAAAGGCTCAGGCCATATGAAGAGTATGGAAAAGCAAGGCTTGGTGGACCCGATGATATAAAGCCTTACATGAGCAAAAACTTCAGAAATAACTGCATCCTGTCTAAGACAGAGTATCTCACCATGAAGGAAAAAGTTACTCCATGGTATATGGGAAGAAACAAGAATGCCATATTTTATGGTGGATCCGGAGCCGGAAAAACCTTTGGATTGCTGATGCCAAACCTGTTACAACTTCATTCCAGCTATGTGGTTGTAGATCCGAAAGGGACGCTCCTTCAGTCCTGCGGAACGCTGATAAAGAACCAGGGATATAAGATAAGGGTTTTTAACACCATCAATTTCAGCGCATCCATGTGCTATAACCCATTTGCCTATATAAAAAAAGAAACCGATATACAAAAGCTTGTCACAACACTTATGGAGAATACCAAAGAGCCGGACGAAAAGGGACAGGATCCCTTCTGGCCAAAATCAGAAAAGCTCCTGTATAACGCAATCATTGCATTGATCATGGAAAAAGAAGTTAAAGAAAAGCGCAATATGATTACCATGATCGAAAAGATAGATGATATCAAGGTTGCTGCAACGGAAGATGACCAGCCCAGCAAGATCGAAATAGAATTTGAGGACTGGGAAAAGAGTAACGGCGAGACATATGCGGTAAGGCAGTGGCACAAATTCTGTAAAGCTGCAGGAAAAACAAAAGCAAGTATCCTGGCATCTGTCGGCGGAAGAATGTCACCATTCGATATAGATACGCTGAGAGAGAAGATGGAGTTTGATGAACTTGCCCTTGATACTATTGGCGATGAAAAAACTGTGATGTTCTTTATCATTGATGACTCAGACACTACATTTAATTTTCTTGTGTCCATGGCGCTTTCACAGATGTTTAACTGCCTTAAAGCTAAAGCAGACAGACAGGGTGGGCACCTGAGACACCATGTAAGGGTGCTGTGGGATGAAACATATAACACTGGTCAGGTCCCGAGATTAGAGCATTTGATATCACAGCTCAGATCAAGAGGCATATCGCTCTGGATGTTCTTCCAGGCAAAGAACCAGCTTGTAGATCTGTATGGAGATAAAAAGGCTGAGAATATAGAAGCTAACTGTGATGTGAAGGGATTTCTTGGAGGTAACGAGACAACATCATGGAAAGACTGGTCGGAGCTTCTTGGATCAGAAACCATAGATGTCCTGGACCAGGCAGATACTTATGGAGCTACAAGAAGTACCGGAAACAACTATAAAAAGATAGGTAAAAAGCTCATGCCGGTTGAAGATATTGCAAACATGGCAGGAAACAAGTGCCT